>SDBV01007627.1_pt1 | contig 14757 bp, 11 predicted proteins | sample 2277081 | NCBI WGS metagenome assembly SDBV01 (sample SAMN10402039, study PRJNA504765) | marine sediment metagenome | isolation source: marine sediment core GS10_PC15, 223 cmbsf | place: Arctic Ocean: Southern Knipovich Ridge | collected 2010
AACTCCGGAATGTCGAACAATTTTGACCAGGTCTTTCCGCCATCTTTGCTACTTGCACCGGCCCGGCAGCCTTTGCCACGCTCACTCCGCATGTTTAACAATAGCGAACCGTCAACCAGCTCTACCAGTTGCGACTCGTTGACGTTGGGCCCCACTTCGTTTTCTGACATTTGCCACGTCTTGCCGTGATCGTCGCTGTAGATAACGAAGTTCCATGAAGTTCCCCATTTGCCGCCGATGGGTTTGGTCTCGAAGCAGGGGATAACTAACCGGCCGGAGCGGGTCTGGATACCCAAGCCCGGGCCATGACCGGTCTCTGTCCACTCGGTTTTTTTGGCCCTGGCAGTGATGTCGATCGGCGTAGACCATGTGGCGCCATCATCTTTGCTGGTCATGATCCAGGTAGTTACGGAATCGCGCCCCAGACCGGGGTCTCTTTTGTGTTCCCCCAATTTTTCACCTTTAGGAATTTTTGGCCAACGGTCGTAGACCAGCACGACCGTTTCCGTCGTTCGGTCGATCACCGCGGTGGGATTCAAGGCGGCTTCGGGGACTGCCTTGACAAGCACCTGCATCGGCAGCCACGTCTTGCCGCAGTCGAGACTCCGCTTCAGCACCATATCAGTCGGGCTTTGGTCATTGCCGCTACGCCCCTCGCAGAATGCCAGCAGTGTGCCTTTGGGGGTGCAGATTAGTGAAGGGATTCGGTACACTCTGTAACCATCGCCGTTGACAAAAACATCCACCTTCGGTGGCTCGGCCGCTGCGCCGCGCATCGCGACCAGGCTTAGGGCCGCAAAAAATACCGTTCCCAAGGTCAATAGACGTATCGATTTGGATATCATTATATACTTTCTCCAATAGTAAGTGTTCACGGGCCTCGGAAACATTCCGAGAAGTCATGTTCTTCTGGACTCGGTTCATGCTTATTACGGCACCGCGACATAAGAGCCGGTCACGTTCACTTGTCCACCGGTCGCGGCCCAAGTCGCCGGTAATACACTGCCATCGGTTCCTATAAATCCAGTACCGTATCCGAGTCCAGTGCTTGCATTGGACGATAGGCAAGTACTGGCTACCACCGGCTTCCACGGCAGGCCCGTTAGCTTAGCCAGTGGTGCAGTCCCCGCTGACGTTGTGCTAGTCGATATCGTTATTACGAAATGCACCAGACGCCCGATGCGCGTCGCCTTGCCTACATAGACATTTGTCCCACGGATATTTGCCGCTGTGACGGTAAAATCTCTTTCCTCGTACCAATCAAGCACCCTTTTACCGGATTGGTCTGTATTGCCGAAAGTCATTCCTCTCCCAAGCTGCAAATTCGAGCCGCTATAATCGGAATTGGTTGCAATTCCCGTTTTGCCGATGGCCGTTACATCGCCTATACGCCCGAGCACGACTGTTTGCGCCGAACTGACCACCGCACCGGCGCCGATGGCGGTCATGTACGAGCCGCCATTGGTCGCCACAACTGTACCTGTATTCGCCCCGACAAAGGTATTGTAATGACCGTAGAGCAGCGCGTTCGGATGGTCGTAATCGCCAGACCGATAGCCGAGCAGCGTGTTATAAGTTCCCGTTGTCAGTAATACGCCGACCCCCATACCGACACCGGTGTTGCCATCGCCCGAGGTATAGGTGAGCGCGTTTTGCCCGATGGCGGTGTTGTCACTGCCGCCCGTGTTGATCCTGCCTTGCCAATCGTGAAAGACCCCGTTTATATCGCCTATGGCCCGGTCCGCGGGGTCCTTGAACGAGCCGAATGCGTCCGCACCGACCGCCGTATTGTTTGAGCCCGAGGATTTGACATACATCGCGCCCATGCCGACCGCTGTGTTATAGGCCGGCGACGTTCCGCCCGCGCCCATATTGCGATACGCGTTATCCCCGATGGCAACGCTGTTGACGCCGTTCACGTTTTGCAGCATCGAGCGCGCGCCGACCGAAGTATTGTTGCCGCCGATGACAGAATTGAGTTGAGAGTTCCAGCCGATGGCCGTGTTGTAGCCTATCGTCCCATTGGTTGCACCGAGCGCGCCGATACCGCTGACCGTATTGCTCGCGTTATAGACGCCGCGCCCGGCTCCGGTGTAGTCGTCCAGATGTGCAGCGAAGGTGCGCGACAGCGCACCGCTGCCGTCCGGCTTATATTGCGGATTGACGATTTGCGCCTGCGCGTTGAGCGCGACGCACGACGAAAGCGAGAGCAGCAGCATCGCCGCGTATTTTGTGACTGTGTTCATGCATGCACCATGATGTTTGGTAACCGTTGAAGGGTTTTCAGGGCTTTCAGGATCTTCCCGAGCAATATTACCCTGCTCGCAGCATCTTGCAAAACGCCCGCTGTCCCCCATGAACGGTTGCCGCCAAAAAAACTGTGTAACGGATGAATGTCAGCTCCGGCGACGACGCCATGCATAGGCAAGCATGCCGATCAGTCCCGTAACCAACGTAACGCATGTACCCGGCTCGGGTACGGTAAACTCGTATCCTTCCACTTTCAGCGATCAATTGCCGGCGCTATTTGGAACGGACTCGCGCCCACTTGATGTCTGTCTGATCGGGCGACAAACCGGAATAGTACACGACCAAGATGTCGCCGTTGGGAGCAATCGCCGTCATCGGTAGGCCCATGGAATATGCGCCAAATTCGGTCCATGCGTCCTGCATGCTGTTTTTCTTGCGGGTTTGACTGGCCAGATTCGGTTGTTCAAGGATGATCTCCGACTCTTGCGGCCATGTTCGACCATTGTCATCGCTGATTCGCATTTTGATTTGTGGCGAGCCGCTACGGTCGACATAAACAATGGCGATGGTTCCGTCGCAAAGCGAGACTGGCGCCGCCGGTTGGCCGGGCAAGCCTGTGTCCCAAATCTCCGACCAAGTGTGGCCGTGATCCAACGATTCGCGAGCGTGAATATTCAAATAGACTGCCGTTTCTCGATCAAAGGTCCAGAATAAGTCTAGAATTCTACCGTCGGAAAGAACGCCGGGGCGTTGATCCCAATAGAACATGCGGTTTTCGGGATCGCGGGTGACAACGGAATGCTCCGGCCAGGAGACGCCGCCATCTTTGGAGAACAGCAGCAACGAGGAATGTTGCCAGAGTGACGTGTCGTAATAGGTTTTATTTAGTTCAAATTGGCAAGCCAATTCTCCATTGGCCAACCGCAGCACCGGTCCCGTGATCGGAGTGGGGCAGTGGAACGGCGCGGTGTTGACCAAGCGAGGCTCAGACCATGTGGCACCATCATCATCCGAATGGGCTAAAAAGATACGGGAGCCCAGCAGTCCTTCGGTCGTTTCGTTAAAAAAAGGAAGCGAAGGATCTGAAAAATCAACCCAATAGAGCGTGGCTAGTACATGCCGACCTCCGAGGGAGGTCATTGCCAACGCGCGGAACAAGCCCGGGACGCCATCGATCGCTGGAGGCATGAACGCTTCGACCGGATCGCTCCATAATTTGCCTTCATCGTCGGATCGGACGAAAAGGCTGCTCTGGTCGCACATGGCGGCCTTTTGGGGCGCGGCGCGATAGGAGCAGATCCAACTGCCGCTGGGTAACACGCAGAGTTGCGGAACGGCGCAACTCTGCGTGTTCGTTCCTGGCGCTGCCTCCATAACCGTGCCCCGATCAACTATTTCCAACATTGCATTCATTTGTGCCATTGGTTCTGTTCCTAGGCCTTGTCGAACAATTGGCATTTTTGCCCCAAGATCCGGAGAAGACTTTTTTTCCTCAATACTCATGTATTTGTCCTGTAATTGTTGATTTTCTGGAGATTATATTATTTTATAAACGGCGAAGCCACGCTACGTGATGCACCCTTTCGCCAACCGGTGGCATCGATGCGACGCAGTTCCGCTTTCAGGTCCTTGCCCTCGTAGAACGAGAGCCAGCCGCGGAGCCGTTGCGTCTGGCCCGGCTCGCAATCGGGAAAGTGGGGATCCGAGTGCAGGCACGGGCACCTCGGGTTTGCCCAGGGACGCCAGCACGGCACCCAGGCCGTTATCAGCCAGCGGTCGCCACCGTCCGAGCGGCATGCGTAGGGAACTTGGTACACGTTGTTGTCGTTGCTCAGGACGGCAAATTCCGGAGCACCTTTAAGCATCACGCAGTTCTGAACGTCCAACCCGGTGAGCTTTCGGTCGCTCCCGTTGGTCAACCACATCTCCATCCGAACGGCATCACGGCCCGGCATGATCTTCGTTCCAAACACCACGCCGTCGGGAAGACGGCGCTGGCACAACAAGGTTCCGTCATCGCGGCGCTGCCATTCCAGTTTATCCAATTGGATGCCGCGGCGGATCCAGATCGTAGGCAACTCGTAATCGTGGGCAAGATAGTACAGCTCGCGACCCTCAGGCCCAATGTGCCAGATGGCCTCGGGCACGTCGATCACCACATAATGGGTGTCATCCCATGGCGTAAATACGCTTATCTTGGTTTCACGCTGTGGCCGGATTGCCCCATCGGGAAATCCGATCCTCGGGTGTCGGCCTCCGGGGTATGGCAACACCAAAAGTGGTGTATCCGGTGCCCGGCGAGGCTTGGTAAGGTCGCTGATGCCGAACTTCTCCAAGGCCGAGGTGATGCGCTTCGGCGATAGGCCCGTAGCTGCCCCGATTTCATCCACCGAGAACCGGTGGTGCCATACCATGTTCTCCAGCCAATATCGCAGGTCCACCTCATCTTTGGGCGGGCGGAAGTTCTTGGGCTCTTCAGCGGCTAAGGGTTGGACCAGCAGCAGCAAAAAACCGATAAGTGCAATACAACGCAGGAGACGCTCCGGAGGGTCCTGAAACCAGCGAACGGTTACCATGTTATTCATCCTAGGCAGAATAAGAGATTATAATATTGGCTCTTCGCCAGAATTTGTGGGTGAATTGAAAGGTTATTGGTGATTTTGAAGGTCAGGTTTTCTGAGGGATGGGAGGACAAGAATAATTAGGTTGTTTGGAAAACACCGGGAATATAAGCATTTTTCCATCTTTTTTCAGTTCGAGTTAAGTGAAGCAAATCGGGAAACTCGTGATTACAGGCCCTCACAGCCGGTGTCGAAATTCGACTATCACATTTCCAACCTCTCAATATGTCTGAAAAACCCGGGAAAAACAGCTTTTCGTCCATTTTTGATGTTCAATCAACCCACAAATTCTGGCGAGGAGGCATAATATTTAACAGAAAGGCGAACCCACACCGTCTCCGGCATGGCCCAGCCCTTTCTACGTGTTGAAAATGCTTTTCTTTCATCGGGACGTGTCTTAGATTACGCCGACGTAGCACTTCACGATCAATTCTTTTTATTGTCCTTGCGCTTTTGCGGGTTTTTGGTCGGTGTAAGTGACTACCACATCAAGTCCATCCAAGACAACCGGGGTTGCGGCGGAATGCTTGGCTTCCAGTCGCAAGGCGATGATATTGTAGTCGGCCTTTACCAGCTTGGGGTCGGTTTTGATATGGAACCATGCACTTGAAGGTGTCGCGGCAAGCGGCTTAACGGGGCCCGTTACCGTCAGGGGCTGCCCATTGAATTTGACCTTGATGGCGTCACCCTGGACCATGCCGGCCAGTCGAATTCGCAGCAGCGTGGAAACGGTTTTTCCGGACGGCGTGTTGGCGATGATATCTTCGCCGACGGGCAGTTTGGCCGTAACGTATTTTTTTGGAACGACGGTAATGGGCAGTCGGTTGGGGCCTACCATCACAAGCTTGAAGGTGCCCAGCACGGCTTCCTGCGCGGGATTGTCGATGGCGTATACTTTGTCCCTCCCCTTCAGCGTTTCCACCAAACCAAGTTGGCTGAAACGCTCGTCGGGCTTGGAAGGAAACAAGTTGAAGAGATAAATCCCATCGGCTCCCCAATAAAACCGGTTCATGGCCGCTGCCCACCAGGCTCGATTATCGTGCCGGTATCTAGCGTATGGCTTGGGCGGAACCAGCAAGGCGTAGACCGGAACCTGGTATTTATGACCCAGGTCGACCATGTCTTTGAGCGAAGAAGCAACCGCCATTTGGATATAGTCCTGGCCGGCGATCATAATGTCCATCAGGTCTTCTTCGAGATATTCGCGAATATCAATCCCGATGTCCATGCAGCTTTTCACGCTCAACGGCGCGCGGACCGTTACCAGTATCGGGCGGCCACGTCTGATGGATTCACGCTCGGCCACCGCCCGAATGCGTCGCACCATGTCGGTCATCATGGCGACGTGACGCGGTTCCACTGGCTTGCCCTCCAGATTCGGCCGGAAAAATAGAGGATGGCGGATGTAATCCAGTTCGATGCCGTCGATGTCGTATCTTTGGCAAATGTCCTCAAATATCCGCACAATGTGGTCGCGAACTTCCGGTTGCTCGTAATCCGAAAGAGTATACCAGGCCTTGGGGTCAGAGTGTGGGTACTTATGAAAGTCCGACTTCACACCCAAAATGTACTCGGAATTTTCCCGTTTCCTTTTCGACAGCGCCCAGGTAGCGAACGAACACTCAGGGTTGTTCATGCGGTAGCTCCAGAACACCTCTATGTTGTTCTTGTGGCTGTGGTCGATGACCACAGCAAGCGGGTCTGTGCCCTGCTTCTTCAAGGCGATGAGAATGTCTCGCATCTGCTTGACGTATGCCCCGTGGCCTTCCTCGACCCAATCGCCCAGAACCTCGCCGACTTTCGGCTGATGCGACCAGAACACCCCGCCGCCTCCGGTACAATAGCAGATGGTGTCGACCTGGGTATTGGTTACATGTTTGACGCGACAAGCCAGCCAATCTTCACCCGTTTTTCCCGGAACACCATGGCAGCCGTCGTCGTTGTAGACGATTCGCCGCTGTCGATTGGCCGCCTGCTTGCGCATCTTCTTCATGTTTTCTTTGCTGAGCTGCAACTGGTCGGCTTCCGCCACGACGGAGGCAACCGCAAGCAGCAGGCCAGCCGAGGCGACAGCCGATAATAAGAAAACCGTCTTCAAGGATACATTTTGACGCATATGATATATACTTTAAGCTTAATCAGTCAGATCAAAGTCCTTGCTGATTTCCCGGCTGCCGGGCTCGATTGTGATTTGCAGTTTGGAATTCGTATTGTAGCGGTCGGGTAGGTACTGTATTCGTGGTGGAGCGCCCTGGAGCATGCGAGTGGTCGACTTATCGGCCATGTGGTAGGCTTCAATCTCAACCTTGCAATCTCCCACGGGGACTCCCCCTCGCACGTCAACCTTGTACATGCCGTCTTTGATCATTGCGGCAGCCGTGGGCATCTGGGACTCTGCGACCGGTGTAAATCGAATGACTCCCGCGGTCACCGGCTTGCCGTTATACGCAACCGAGCCGGTCACCAGGACGCGTTCCGGTCCCCGATCCCCGCAACCGCCGAGCAAGGCTGATGCAAACGCACATCCCACAACCAGAACAAGATAAGCTGGCCGGGCAGGTGGCCAAGCTGGGAGAAAAAGCTGTTCGGAGCGATGGAACGCATCTGGATGCTTATTGCCACCTGCACCCAGCAAGACCGTTCGGTCTTTTAGTTTCGCCACACGTTCGTTAATGTCCATGACAACCCTTCCAAAAAGATTTTAGCTGTTGTAACGCCTTCGCCAGGCAGATACTAGGAAACCAATAATACCGATACCTAACAGGGTGAGAGTGGAGGGTTCGGGGACAGACGCTGAGGTTCCGGAACCCCAGTTGGCGGCCAAGATCGTGGCGTCAATGTCGTTGACCGCGTAGTCGTTGTTGAAGTCGCCATCGGCCCAAGTCGCGCCGGTCGCGGTTTGCCAGTTGGTGGCAAGAATTGCGGCATCGGCGGCGTCAACTGTGCCGTCACTGTTGGCGTCGCCAGGAGACAAGTAAGGTTCGGGCATCGTGGGCAGCGGACTACTGCTATCCCAGAAACCGAACAAATCCCCCGTGCCTCCCGGCAAGTTAAGGTCGAGAGAGTACAACGACTCGCCAGTGTTCGTCAGCGGGACCAACTCAACTATGCCCGTATGCCGGCTTAGGCGCGACAGAGAATCGAAGTCGGAGCCGGTGAAGTCGAACGTGAGATTATACCACTGTGCCGACTCAGCAGCCGTACCCGTCGTCGCGCCGTTGACGATCATGAAATGTGTGCCGTCGACGAAGGAATAACCGGTGTTGTCGTCCAACAGGGGTTCGAAGTAGCCGATCAGCACGTCGCTGTAATTAGTCGTACTCGGATTAGCGAGATCATCTCCCAGCGGCGTGATGCCTGTGATGTACGAATTGAAGCCGGCGCCTGGCATCCATAGCGAGATACCAATGGGGTCATTGAGTATGCCATTGACTTTGCCACGGATCATGCGGATGTCGGTACTCACCAACCGCACCAGCGCAGGGCCCAGGTTGCGGCTTTGCCGGTTCGTCTCGGCAACATCGTAGAACGTTTGCGTTGGGGAGCCGCATCCTGGTGTCGAAAACATCACTGGATCCCCACCGCTCGAGGAGAACGGGGCTATGTCGTCGAAGGTGTAGGCCGAAACCCACGTGAAGCCGAAGGCCCAACTGTCAAAATACTGCAGACGGATGGAGGACTCGCTGGGCAACGGATCCGCGTACGTGGGGCGATACATATTCAGGAACTGGCCATATGGGATCGGCATGTCGCCAGTGCCATCGATGCCTGCCAGCCCCGCGGTACGGTGCAGCTGCATATGTGCATACCGTTGTGCCTTGGTGTAGAACTGAGGGACATATGAATCGAACACAATCATGTCGGGGTTGGTGTTCGCCATGTAGGTCGCCAGTGTGGTGGGATTGAATAGGCTGCCATAATGATTCATGTAGGTCAAGGCACCCGGATATAGACTGTTCCATGTCGCATACGTCGCTGCCATGTGAGCTTGTCTGGCCGGGTCAAAAGGATCCGCTACCTCGTCCCTATACCCGAAGCTCACGAAGCGGTCTACGTATGGCAACTCCGTGGTCGTCAAGTTCTGTGAGGCAGGGGTTAGGTCCCACGTCCTGCCCCAAAGCGTCGCCCCCGGGCGAGGTTCATTTGCGATCAGGGACGGCAGGTGGTACGCGGCCCCGGTGGGGTTGTGATAAGAGGTCAGCGTAGTGAAGTGCGAACCGACCCAGACGGCGTCGGAGTGGGTACCCACGAGCGCCTGAATCTGTAGGCCCCGGTCGAGCATTATCTGCCGTCCGCGTCCCACATCGAAATTCAGATCGGGGGGCGCCACGCTGGGGTTCAGCGTGACCTTCGCGTTGTCGAATCGCGCGTAGCCAGTTCCTGAATAAAGGGACGAAAAGTGGAAGGAGTCAATGCCAACGGGTGTCGCGTACATCGCAACGCCCGGGTTGAGGGTACCAGCGATCGTTACGTCCATTGTGCCAGCACCAGGGATGTAATCGATCGTCCAATGGTTCCATGCGTCAAGGACAAGGCCACTCAGGTTTCCTCCGCCACTTACAACTGCACCGTTGGCGGATGGCATGAAGTATTGGAATTCTCCCACACCAACACTGTCATTCAAATTGATGTACCCTGTGGTGGGAATCTCCCCGTTGAAATAGGTGGTCGCATAGTAATCAAATTCCACACGGACCAAGTCGGTAGCAGTGGTCTGCCTCGTGAAATTAGCGTCCGCCCCATCCCAGTCTCCCATCCGCTGTATTTTGAAGTAGTTGGGAACGGAAACGGGGCCCGGGCTGGCATCGTTTGTCACTGAAACAGTTGCGTTTCCATCTCCGTAAAGCGACCAGGTACCCACGGCTGGGTTGTTAGGGAATAAACCCACCGTGTCGCTATCGAAATTGTCGTCGAACAGAACTTCGTCGGCTGCGATAGCAGGCGAAGATACGAATAGCAACGCTACAACGATCAGAACAAGATAAGCTGGCCCCGTTTGGTGGTCAAATTCCCCGCGATCGTCACAACGGGCGAGCAGTCGGCGTGTGCACATCTTCTGATCCTTCATTTCTTGTTCTAAGGGGTATTGGTCACTATCACTCGGTCAACGTCAGAGCCTCGCCACCGTCGCGAGTGGTAAGTGAAGTCAACAGGTGTTGGGAAATGTCTTCCACAAGGAAGCTGACGCTGCTATCGGCCCTCAGGAAGTGGCACCCGCCCGGATGGTGACTGGAGAACCCGGAGTCCATCGAAGTCATCCACGGTATGGATCCTGGCATGCCGGGGAATATTCCTCCAATAGCGGTAAAGGGGCCGTTAATGCCGTCTTTTGTGTCACTTATGCACTCGCCTATCCACAAAAACCCCCTATAGGAGCCCGGACCGCCTCCGGTCACCTCACCGACCATCAGGGTGTGGCTCGTGCCGTCACGGATGTCGGACACCTTGCACGGTTCGTTTGCACCCATGATGCCGTCGTTGGTCGGGAAGTTCTTGGCCCTAACGCCATAACCGTACCATCTCTCGATCCAATCAGTGCTGTCCGACACTCCGCACATGCTTGTGAAGGCGCAATCCGGCTGCGGAGTAGAGCCCGTGACCCAAACCAGTTCTCCAGATTGTGGATCGCTCGGGCAGAGGAAGCAGGTAAGCACAATTTTGCTGATTTCGTTGTTGGAAAGCCCGCCTCCCGATGTGCTATCGAAGTAACCCCAATAGGCGTTGAAGTCGATATCGTCGTACAGCACATCCCGCTCCATGTAAGGCATAAGGTATACCGCCCAACTGAAAAACATATACGTGGCATTATCCGGAGGAACCTCAGCGACCATCCCCGGGGGAAAGTAAGTCATGGCGGCGTGGTAGCTGTGCATCGCCACGCCCACTTGTCTGAAGTGGTTGGCGCATTGTATTCGCCTGGCCGCCTCGCGGGCCGCCTGCACTGCCGGCAATAGCAGTGCGATCAAAATGCCGATGATCGCAATCACAACCAACAACTCCACGAGGGTAAAACCGCCGCGCGAGCCGCACGGCCTTCGTGCGACTGCGCGGTGGGTCGATTGAATGGAGATAACTCGCAAAATTACTACTCCTTTACGAATTAGTTGGTTATTTACGTCGAACGATTCCCAGCAGGCTCAGAATTCCCAAGAGGATCATCAAGCCGGCCGATGGTTCGGGCACCTGAGCCACCGCGCCCGCGCCTGTCCAGTTCGCGGCCAGGATGGTCGCGTCGATGTCATTTGCGACTCCGTCTCCGTTGAAGTCGCCCCTGCTGGCGCCGAACGGGAGACCAGTCTGCTGCCAATAGCTGGCCAGGACCGCGGCGTCGTCGGCATCGACATCTCCGTCGCCATCGGTGTCGCCGGGAATAACGGGGCCTACAATGCTGATTTGCACGTCGTCAAAGGCGTAAGGCGATGGCACGCGGTTGGGTGTCACCCCAATGACGGTGGTTGGGCCTATAGTGATAGTGCTTACCGTGTTATCCTCAGGTGCGCCTGGAATGTAAAACGCAAGGTCCGTCCAAGTGGTTTCTTGCACGGTAAGCGTGAACGTTTTGGCGGTGTAATCGGCGAGTATTTCAATATCAATCCACTGGTCTGCGTAGTAGGTTCCGAGTTCGGTGAAATGCACGGCGGTGTCCCAATACCCCACTGTTCCACCCTGGTACAGCCTCACTTGCCAAACAACCGGCCCAAGAGCCTCGATATACATGCCGTTCAATGGGTTGCCGCTCATGCCGCTTTGCACGTTGACGGCCATCGAGATCTTGAGCACCTCACCCGCGGTCGCGGCGGTATCTGCCGCAGTGAAGTTCAGGTTGTCGAAGTAGTTCGCCTGGTCCAAGAGGGACCTGTAAACGAACTGGCCTGGGCGGAAGCTCATGCCTAAAGGAACATTTGGGAATGTGCCGTCCACGACACGACCGTAAGGAAGGCTGGCCGTGTACGACTCGCCGATGGGTGGAGCGAGAACGACCAGCAAGGTATCGGTGGGGTGACCCTCCATATCGTCTTCGAAAATGACAACGTTGGCAAAAGCGGACGCCGACACAAACAACACGCTGATGCCCAAGAACAGCAGAACCAGAAATAATTTGTAGCTTTTCATGACTAGAGTTTCCTAATAATTGTAATTATTGTTTTACCGCTCTGGCCCCCTACCCCTCCTCCCGACCGATCTTCGGTCGGGAGAGAGGGGCCTGTGGTTGTTACTTCCGTTTCCGCCAAGCGTAGGCCAGCAGGCCCGCCAGCCCCGAAATCAAGAGGGCAACGCTCGAAGGTTCCGGAACAACGTCGATTACCATGTTGTCCCAGCCGTAAAGCGAAGTTGTAGTTGCTGGGCCCATAACTATCCGGGATTCCTGATTGGCGCCTGCCGTGACAAACGAAAGATCAGACCAAGTGGTACCATCCACGGTAAGCGTGAACGTTTTGGTGGCGTAATCGGCGAGCATTTCAACATCAACCCACGTGTCGGTTGAGTAGGTTCCCAGTTCGAAATACTCCCAGTCAACGCCCCAATACCCCACTATTCCACCCTTTAGCATCCTCCATTGCCAATCAGCCACCCCATTATACATCAATAGGCCGTCCAATGGATTGGAGCTGGACCCGCTGAACATGTTGACATCCATATTGAGTCTGACCACCTTGTCCGTGGTCGCGGCTGTACCTGCCGCAGTGAAGTCCAGCCAGTCATAATAGTTCGCCTGCGAAAGGGTGCTCTTGTAAGCGTACTGGCCGGCGCGGTACATGGTGCTGGGAACATCGCCCACGGTGTTGTCCACGACGCGACCGTAAGGAAGGTTGGCAACGTACGGCATGCCGACGGTTGGAGCGACAGGCGTGTACAGCAAGTCGTTGAGGGCGTGCCCCTCCAGATCGTCTTGGAAAAGGATCGTGCCGGCAAAAGTGGGCGCCGACACAAACAGCACGCTGATGCCTAAGAACAGCAGAAGCAAAAATAATTTGTAGCTTCTCATCAGTAGAGTCTCCTCGTAATTGTAATTATTGTTTACCACACTGCCGTCCGTGGGTGTCCAAAACCACTTTGGAAGTTTTCCCTGGACGGCGCCGCTTCTCTTCCTGCTCAGTACACGAAGTGCTCTTGTCAGCACTTCATAACTCCAGGCGCCAAAAAAGGCTGGCGCTAATTGAGACGCCGCGCATACAGCCTGGCGGCTCCCTTCACGTTGTCATTAGAAATGTCCTCCCTCGAAGTAAAATAAAACTGTTAAACAAAGTTTCCCGGCCCAATAGCTGGGCAAGAGTCAACAACAATTGCCATCTTCTATGTTATTCAACGCGACCATTACGTGGGCATACATCAAATCCCTTGCCCCCGCACGATCTTTCCGCCGAATGGCCTCGTAAATACTCTTATGTGCCTTGTAGGTCTCTCGACGTCCTTCCAAGGAATCCGACTTCAATTTCGCGTACTTCAGGAACTGGAGTCGCACGATTTGACCGAACGCGACAATCACCGGGTTATGGGTGGCCTCAAGGATCGCACAGTGGAACTGCTCGTCTCTTGGCAATTCGTTTTCAGTCGTCTCAAGAACTGCTTCCATCTGCTCCAGGATATCCAACATTACCAACAAATCGCGGGCGGTTCGCTTATCGGCCGCCTCGGCCGTCGCCCCACTCTCGACGCAGGCTCGTGCCAAAATTAAATCTTCGAAGTCGTGGCCTGTTGTATCCAAGTGCCACCCAATCGGTTCACTAAGGTTCTCAAAAGAAGGTTGACATACGATAGTGCCACCTTTACGGCGAGTCTCGACAAGGCCCTGATCCTTCAGGACACTCATCCCCTCGCGTAAGCGGCGATGCCCAATATTCAACTGCCGACTCAACTCATGTTGAACGGGCAATATGTCTCCAGGTTTCAGTTCGTTGTGCAGGATATAGTGCCGGATGCGTCCTGCAACCTGTAGCGACTCCGATGGTGTCATGGCACGATACCTATCTATACTGGTCTTTATATTGGCGTAACAAGTCTTATTACTAACTTTAAGTGACATGTTATTTGTGTTTATAACACATGCAAGGCCACCAACACAACCCCCCTGATGGTTTTTTTCCTCTCTGTGGCAAGATTATTTGAGGGTGTCCCGGAATTGAGCAAGCGTAAATCCTTGTTTTCAAAGGTGTTTGAACATTTCGTCGCGCAATTTTACACGCGTCCGTGCCTGGCAACCCGGGGGAACAGCGGAATTTAATTACGGGACCCCGTCGTCCTGTACAAAAAGAATGATCCACGAAAAGATCGATGATTGAAGTCACTAGTGTTTTGTAAAATTTAAAGATTCGGGTGGATATTTCCGATAATTCTCCATGGCCTTAACTATCATGGAGGATTACTCATGGTCAAAAAGTACATTGTTCGGCTTTCGGAGAAAGAACGGGGTTTACTGGGGGACATCGTTAAAAAACTGAAAGGAACATCCCAAAAAGTGCGGCGGGCAAACATCCTGCTTAAGGCGGATGCTGACGGGCCGAACTGGTCCGACGCCAAAATCGCCGAGGCGTTGTCCTGTCGGACACGAACCATCGAAAATGTCCGACGTCGACTCGTCACCGAAGGGCTCGACACCGTGCTGAACCGTAAGAAACGTGAGACGCCGCCGAGGCCCAAAATTCTCGACGGGAAACAGGAAGCGGAAATCATCGCCTTGCGGCTGGGCAAGCCGCCCGCCGGATTTGCCAACTGGTCACTGCGATTGCTGGCCGAGCGGATCGTCGAGCTGGAAATTGTAGATTCGATCAGCCATGCAACGGTTCGCAGAACGCTGAAAAAAACGGGATGACGAACCGGAAAATTCAGTATTGGGTCATTCCGCCGGATGCTGACGCCGAGTTTGCCGCGTGCATGGAGGACGTGC
>SDBV01007628.1_pt1 | contig 14757 bp, 16 predicted proteins | sample 2277081 | NCBI WGS metagenome assembly SDBV01 (sample SAMN10402039, study PRJNA504765) | marine sediment metagenome | isolation source: marine sediment core GS10_PC15, 223 cmbsf | place: Arctic Ocean: Southern Knipovich Ridge | collected 2010
CGGTTACTGTTGCGTTCTTGCTTCAAAACTTAGTAAAACTTAACCGGGCTAAGTTTTAATTTAATGGATTTATATTTATTTCAACAAATAAACCAGTTTGCCTTAAAATGGTTTTGGTTAGATGTTTTAGGTATATTTTTTACTAGATATTTGGAATATATCTTAATTTTCTGTGTGTTTTTGTTTTTGGTCTTAAATTTTAGGAAATACTGGTCAATGTTTTTTCAGGCCCTTGTTTCAGCTGCTTTTGCAAGGGTTGTTATTGTTGCTCTTATTCGCTGGATTTGGCCAAGACCAAGGCCATTTATTGAGAATAATGTTAATTTGCTTTTAACTCACAATTCGTCAGCTTTTCCTTCCGGCCATGCCGCTTTCTTTTTTGCTCTTTCCACTGTTATTTATTTCTATAACAAAAAATTCGGAATTTTATTTTTCTTAGCTAGTTTTTTGATTTGCATATCCAGAGTTTTTGTCGGTATTCACTGGCCATTAGACATTTTAGCCGGGGCAGTAGTGGGAATATTCTCCGGCTGGCTAATCCATAAAATCGCTAAAAAGTTTTAATAATATATTGTCTAGACAATAAAAAAATGCCTCATTTTGAGGCATTTTTTTATGTGCCGAGAGTGGGACTCGGGGAGAGATGAACTCTCCCCGCCCGGTGTTTATCACCGGGCGAACCCATATTTGTGCCGAGGGAGGGACTTCCAACCTACGGTTGGTCAGCCGTAGGCTGAGAACCCATCCTTTATTTGTGCCTGGGGTGGGACTTCCAACCTACGGTTGGTCAGCCGTAGGCTGAGAACCCATCCTTTATTTGTGCCTGGGGTGGGACTCGAACCCACACGAGATTGCTCTCATAGGTTTTTGAAACCTACGCGTAAACCAGTTCCGCCACCCAGGCAGATACATTATTTTACCACATCTTTCTTGAATTGGCAATCTTTATTAGAGCACTTTATTTGCTTTCTTTTTGTTTCAACTAAGAGCGAATCGCATTCAGGGCATTTTTCTGGCTTGCCCTTAGCATCTTGAATGGGTTTGTCCCATAAGGCAAAATCACATTCTGGAAACTGCCCGCAGCCATAGAAAATCTTTCCTTTTCTGGTTCTTTTTTCAGTTATTTTGCCCTTGTCACATTTTGGGCATTTTATTCCCAAAGTGTTTTCTTTTAAGGATTCAGTATATCTGCATTTCGGAAACTTAGAGCAGGCGTAAAATCTGCCGAATTTTCCCAGTTTTATTATCAGGGAAGCTTCGCATTTCGGGCATTTTTTTTCTGTGGGCTTGTCAGTGATATCTTTTTTAGAAACTTCTTCATATTTTTTCTTAAGGTTTTTTTCAAAAGGCCCGTAAAAATCCTCACAAACTCCGGTCCATTTTTCTTTTCCCTGGGCGATTTCATCTAAATCATCCTCCATTTTAGCTGTAAACTTAATATCTACAATTTTCGGAAAATGGGCCACCAAAAGATCATTAACCACTGTTCCAATTTCAGTAGGGCAGAATTTTTTTTGCTCGTTTTTTTCAATATAATTTCTATTTTGTATAGTTGATAATGTTGGAGCATAAGTTGAAGGACGGCCAATTCCATTTTCTTCTAAAACTTTGATTAAAGTAGCTTCGCTGTATCTTGATGGCGGCTGGGTAAAATGTTGAGAGGGGATAAGTTTTAAAAGTTCTAAAATTTCCTCTTTTTCTAATAGCGGCAATTCGTTTTCTTCAAACTTAGTTGGGTAAACTTTTAAAAATCCATCAAATTTTAGTATCTGGCCAGTGGCTCGAAAAGTATAATTTTTTGCTTCGATTTCAACAGTAGTTGAATCAAAGCAGGCCTGTGCCATCTGGCAGGCAATAAACCTTCGCCAAATAAGGTCATAAAGACGGTATTGGTTGTTATCAAGTTTAGCTTTTGTCTTTAAAGCATCAGGGGTTCTATCTGGAAAGGTTGGTCTTATTGCCTCGTGGGCTTCTTGGGCTCTGCCCTTTGCCTTATATTTTCTCAAGAATCCTGCCCAATATTCTTTGCCAAAATCTTGTTCAATAAATTTTTTAGCCGAAAATAAAGATTGCTGGGAAAGATTTAAAGAATCGGTTCTATGATAAGTAATATGTCCTCTTTCATAAAGTTGTTGAGCGGTCATCATAGTAAATTTTGCCGGAAGTCGAAATCTTTTCCATGCTTCCTGTTGCAAGGTGCTGGTAGTAAAAGGGGGCAGAGGATTCCTTTTTACTTCTTTTTTCTCAACTCCTCCAACTCTATATTCAGCTCCATCTAAATCTTTAACAATCTTATCTGCTTCTTTTTTTGATGTAATCTCGAGCTTAGTGATTGTCTTGCTGTCTTTTTTAACTAATTTAGCTAAAAAAGATTTAATATCTGTGTTAATCTGCGATTGAAGCTCTGCTTCAATCGCCCAGTATTCCTGGGGTGTGAAATTTTCAATTTCTCTTTCTCTTTCAACTACTAATCTAACAGCAATTGATTGCACTCTGCCGGCTGATAATCCTCGGGCAACTTTTTTCCACAAGAAAGGAGAAAGTTTGTAGCCAACAATTCTGTCTAAAATTCTTCTTGCTTGCTGAGCGTCAACCAAGTTCATATCAATATCTCTTGGATTTTTTAGAGCTTCTTGAATTGCTGGTTTGGTAATTTCATGAAAAACAATTCTCTTGGGATTGTTTAAATCAAGAGCTTGGCTAAGGTGCCAGGCAATTGCTTCTCCTTCTCTGTCTTCATCGGTAGCTAAGATGGTTTCTTTTGCTTTTTTAACTTCATCTTTTAATTCTTTGATAACTTTTTTGGATTTTGAGGGAATGACATATTTTGGTTTGAAATCTTTTTTAATATCCACTCCAAGCTCATCTTTTGGTAAATCTCGGATATGCCCAAAAGAGGACAAAACCTTATAATCTTGCCCTAAAAATTTTTTAATCGTTGTCCCTTTTGTAGGACTCTCAACTATAATTAGCTTCATAATTTTTAACGCCGTAAGGCGTAGACGTTTCCTCCTAAGTTTCTTATTTTTCCTTTGAGTTCTAAAATAGTGAGAACGCTGGCTATGGTAGCTGCGCTTAATTTTGTTTTCTCAATAATTTTATCTAAATGGAGGAATTCTTCTTTTAGGATACCCAAAATTAAATTTTCTTCAAGGGTTTGGGTTCCGTTTGCCGCGTTTGGCGCGGCTGGTAAGGGAGATAAATTTAATTCTTGCAAAATATCATTAGCATTGTCAACTAATTTTGCCCCTTTTTTTATTAAAATATGAGAACCGCGGGAGTTTAAAGAATAAATTGAACCCGGCACAGCAAATACTTTTCTTTTTTGGGATAAGGCATAATTGGCAGTAATTAAAGCTCCGCTTTTCTGTTTAGCTTCAATCACTAACACTCCAGCAGAAATGCCAGAAATTATTCGCTTTCTATCAGGGAAAGTAAAGCGGGTACCTCTTGTTCCCGGCGGATATTCTGAGAGCAAAAGGCCTCCTAACTCAACAATTTTTCCGGCTAATTTGATATTTTCTTTTGGATAAATACTTCCTTCATCAATGCCTGTGCCGAGGACGGCAATTGTTCTTCTGCCCTGCTCAACTATTGTTGTATGGGCAAAAGTATCAATGCCCGGAGCTAAGCCGCTGACAACAGTAAGACCAGCTTCAGCTAAGTTGCCGGCAATTTCCAGAGCTACTTGTTTTCCATAGGGAGAATATCTTCTTGTTCCTACTACAGCAAAGCATAATTCATCTGGCCGGAGTTTTCCTCTGAAATAAAGAACCCTTGGAGCGTTTTTAATTTTTTTAAGCTGTTCTGGATAATCTTTACCTTCTATTGTTATTTTTTCTATTCTTTCTTTCATTTTTAAATCATAACATAAATTACAGTTAAACCAGAAGAGGGCTTGCCCCGTAGAGGAATTTCGAAAACCCCTTCGGGGGTAAATGAAAATTTCAAAAAAATTTTCTATTCAAAATTCTCCTACGGGGCTTGAAATTTTTTTATATTTTAGTATAATAACTGATTCTAAGCACCTTAACAAAATGATAGACCTTTTGCCATATAATTAGAAAGGAGAAAGAATGGAACAGAATCCGGAAGAAACTAAAGGAAAAATCGTAAGAGTAAAAAGAATTATTAAAGGCGTAGCAAATTTTTTGAAGAGAGAAAAAAGAATTATTGAGAAAGAACAAATTAAATCTGTTCTTCCTCATAGGGGGGATAAACTTTTATTAAATAGAGTAGTTATTACGCCAAACAAGGTTAGCGGAGAATTTACCGTAACAGAAGAGGTTTGTAAAGGGCATGAGTTTAACAGCCAATTGATTTTTCCGGGTATATATATTGTGGAAATGGCAGCTCAGCTTTTAGGTGTCTGGGCAGCTCAATATTCGGAATTTGAAGGAAAACTAGCCTATTTTAGAGGTATTCAAGGGGAGGTAAGATTTATTGGCAAAATTGTTCCTTCTGACCTCTTAGTTGTTGAAATGCCAGTAAGAGAAGAACGGTTAGAGGAAGGTGGGATAGACGAGAATCCGAGAATTGAAATTCGCGGTAGGCCGGGGCGATTAATCCAACGAGTAATCGGTGAAAATTTTATAGCTGTAGTAAATAAAGAAACTAAAGCTACGATTTCTCGTATTGAATTAATTATTATTGAACCCGAAAGCTTAGCTTAATAGCTAAGCTTTTTTTGTGACAGCTTCAGATAACATCTGGCAATACAAATTTAAACCAATCTGATTTATATTTCCCGATTGTTCTTTGCCCAAGATATTTCCTGTTCCCCGGATTTCTAAATCTTTTAAAGCAATTCTAAAACCTAAACCTAATTCTTCAGCTTCTTTCAATGCATCTAATCGTATCCCCGCCTTTTCTGAAAGGCGGCTCCCGTATAAGAAGTAGGCAAATGCTTGAATATGAGACCTGCCGATTCTGCCTCTGATTTGATAGGCCTGCGATAAACCAAGCCGAGTAGAGTCAGCTACGATTAGGGTATTAACATTTGGAAAGTCCAAGCCGTTTTCAATTATAGTTGTGGCTATCAAAACATCAATTTTTTTCTCTTGAAATTCTTTCATTATCTTAATTAATTCTTTTTCCCTCATTCTTCCATGAGCGATTCCAATATTTGCTTTTGGCGCTAATTTCTGGATATTTTTTTTAACTGCTTCAATTGTTTCCACCCGGTTGTGCAAATAATAAACTTGGCCTTTTCGGGAAATTTCTTTTTCAATTGCTTCTTTGACAACTTTATCTGACCAAGAAAAAATAAAAGTTTTAATCGGTAATCTGCCAAGCGGGGGAGTTTGAATTAAACTGATTCCTTTTAAGGAAGACATGGCTAAATGAAGGGTTCTGGGAATAGGAGTAGCGGATAATGACAGAATATCTATTTTACTTCTCATTTGTTTTAGTTTTTCTTTTTGCTTTACTCCAAATCTTTGTTCGTCATCAATAATTAATAAGCCAATTCCTTTTGGGAATAATAGTTTTGCCACGTCATTTGATAAAAGACGGTGAGTTCCAATAATGATATCAATTTTGCTTTCTTTTCCGTCCGCTTCGCCTGTCGAGGCGAGTAATTCTTTAATTATTTTTGCTTGCTCTTTTTTTGTTTGGAAACGGGTTAGCATTGCGATTTTAATTGGGAAATTCTTAAGGCGTTCTTTAAAACTTTGAAAATGCTGGTTGGCTAAAATAGTAGTTGGGCAAATCATAACTGTCTGATATCCCGACTTTATTACTTTTATTGCCGCCCGTAGGGCGACTTCAGTTTTTCCAAAACCAACATCACCGCAAATTATTCTATCCATTGGTTTTGTTTTTTCTAAATCTTTTCTAATATCTTCAATTGCCTCCATTTGGTCAGAGGTTTCTTCATATTTAAAACCAGAAGATAAGAGAGAATCAAATTCATCTGTTAATAAATAAGAAGGGCGAGAAGCGGTTTCTCTTTCGGCGTAAATTTCCAAAAGCTCCTTTGCTAATTTTATTACATTCTCTTTTATTTTTCTTTTTGTTTTTTGCCATAAAGGAGAACCTAATCTGGAAATTTTTGGCTTAGTAAAACCCACATAACGAGAAAGCTTTCTCTCCAAACCCACTGGTACATATAATTTATCACTCGCTGCATATCCTAACACATAATATTTGGTTGAATCTTTTTTAACTAAATCAATATATTTTCCAATTCCGTGGTCTAAATGAACTAAATAATCCCCGAGTTTTAAATTTTTTAGATCTGAATATAGCCTTTGGGACTTTAATTTCTTTTTTAAAATTTCTTTTGATTTTTTCTCATCTTCAACCCCGGTGGTTGAAGAGCCAACCCTCGGGGCTAGTTCTTCAATATTCTCAATTTTATTACCAAAGAATTCAAAACGAACGCCTACCTTTAGATTTATTGGAAAAACATCAATAATTCCTCCCCGTTGAGAAAACTCGCCTGGTTCTTCTACTTTCTGAACTTTTTCATAACCCATCTCATCCAACTTTCTTAAAAATTGAGAGAAATTAAAAGTTTGGTCTTTTTCTAAATATAAAATATTGTCTTCAAAGAATGACCGGGTTTTTCTTGCTTCCAAAATTTGTCTTATATTTTGTTCAAACCAAAGATTGTTCTTTTCTAAAAAATAAGGCGTAATGCCGACTATTAGCAATTTTTGGATAGTAGTCATAGTATAATTTTTCTCAAACCCCGTAGTGAATTTTCGACTTGCTTCACAATATTAGATTTTTCTTTTAGAAAAATCTGTCGAAAATCTACTACGGGGCAAACCAAAGAACCTCCCTTTCTAAAAAATAGGGGGTTATGCTGACTATTAGAATCCGATTAAACTTTCTCTTTACTAAGCTTTTCACATAAACAATAATAAACGGTTAAACAAAATCGGTCAAATTATTTATTATATTCGTTCATTGCTCTTTCTAATCCTTTTTCAAAAGTTAACTTGATTGCTTCAACGGTATTTTTAATGACTTTTTTTATAATTTTTTCCTCTTCTTTCTTGAATTTTTGGAGGACAAGTTTTTCAACGTTTTTTAGCTTTAGATTTTTCGGTTTAATTCCTACTCGAAAACGGACAAAATTTTTAGTTCCAATTTCTTTAATTATTGATTCTATTCCTTTGTGTCCTGCCGAGCCGCGTCCTTTTACGATTTTGATTTTTCCTAAAAGTAAATCAATATCATCATGAACTACAAATAAACCCTTGGTTTTGTAAAAATTAGTTAATGCCTTTATCGCTTTGCCAGATTTATTCATAAAGGTTTGGGGCTTTGCTATTATTATTTTTTTCCCGTTAAGGGTGTCTTCTGAAATCAAAGAATTAGATTTCTTAGACAACTTAAATTCAGGAAAGTTATTTATTTCCCCAAACTTATTAATAATCCGAAAGCCAATATTATGCCGAGTGTCTTTATATTTTTTTCCGGGATTGCCTAATCCCATAAGAAGTATCATATTTTTTCATTCTACCATTTTTTTTGAACTGTGGAAAAATAACTATTGACAGGATTTCTATATGGGATTACGATAGTAAAATTAGTACCTTGAAAAGTAAATTGGAAAAGCTTGAAAAAAAAGAAAGGAGGCTAAAGTGCTAAGACGTAGACATCCACCCTAAGAATGGAGGAGAAACCCAAAATTAAGAGAAAGAGAAAAAATAGTCACTAGTAAGTGACTGATCCTAGAGGATCGCCTATAAAGGTAAAGCCGGGATAACACATCTCGGCTTTTTTCTATGCTTTAAGAATTAACAAGAAACTTTTAGTTCTTTTGTTGCAAAAATAAAATTCTGTGGTACAATGAACCATATCAATGAAAAAGCTTTTTGTTTTTATTTGGGAAATCGCAAAAATAACTGCTATCGCCGCCTTAATAGTTATTCCGATTAGATATTTTTTATTTCAGCCGTTTTTTGTTAAGGGCCAATCAATGGACCCAAACTTTGAAAACGGTGATTATTTGATTGTTGATGAAATTAGCTATCGATTCAGCGAGCCACAAAGAGGAGAAGTGATAGTTTTTAGGTATCCTGAAGATCCTTCTCACCGCTTCATTAAAAGAATCGTTGGTCTTCCTGGAGAGATGGTGGAGATTAAAGATGGGAAAGTAATAATTTATAGAGATGGTGTTTCCCAGGTTTTGGACGAATCAGAATATCTTTTTAATGCGCTGACAGCAGGAGATTTTCAGATTACTTTGGGTGAGAATGAATATTTTGTTTTAGGTGATAACCGATCTTTTTCTTTTGATTCAAGAAAGTTTGGAGTTTTGCCAAAAGATAAGATTATTGGCCGAGTAATCTTTAGGGCTTGGCCATTTGCCGCTCTTACTAAATTTGAAGCACCAGAATACTAAATCGATGCTAATATACGAATTATACTAATGATATGAATAAGTTATTGGGAGCCATTGGGATTCATTACGCATTAGTATAATTAGTATGCATTAGTATATTAGTATCGCAATTATGAAAAAACTAAAGTTCCAAAGTCCAACAGGAATGCATGATATCTTGCCAGAGGATCAGAAATATTATCAGAGAATTTATGATGTGGTTTCAAATATAGCTGATTTTTATGGATTTGGAAAAATTGATACTCCCATCGTTGAAGAGACAGAACTTTTTTCAAAAGCAATTGGTCTAGCTACAGATATTGTTAAAAAACAAATGTATGCCTTTAAAACTAAAAGTGGCGACTCTTTGGCTTTGAGGCCAGAAGGCACGGCGCCCGTAGTTAGAGCCTTTATTCAGAATGGCATGCAAAATCGTCCTCAACCATTGAAACTTTGGTATTTCGGCCCTTTTTTCCGTTATGAAAGGCCCCAAGCTGGAAGATATCGTCAATTTTGGCAATTTGGCTTTGAGGTCTTCGGAGAAAAAAATCCGGTAATAGACACCCAAATTATCCAGATTTTTTATAATATCTTACAAGAGCTTAAATTAAAAAATTTAGTTGTTGAGGTAAATAGTATTGGAGATAGCCAGTGCAGGCCATATTACAAAAAACTTTTAACAAGCTATTTTAAAACAAGAGAAGCTTCATTGTGTTCTAATTGCAAAAGACGACTCAGGGAAAATATTTTAAGAATTTTAGACTGCAAGGAAGAAAAGTGCCAGCCAGTAAAAGCTGAGGCCCCCCAGATACTTGATCATCTTTGCGATGAATGCCACGCGCACTTTAAAGAGGTTTTAGAATTTTTAGATGAAGTTGAAATTCCCTATAATCTCAATCCTTATTTAGTTAGAGGTTTGGACTATTACACTAAGACTGTTTTTGAAATTTTCCCGGAAGGAGATGAGGAGGAAAAAGATTCCAAAAATGCTTTGGCAGGAGGAGGAAGATATGATAGGTTAGTTAAGCTTTTTGGCGGGAAGGAAACACCTACTTGCGGAGGAGCAGCCGGAATTGAAAGGATTATAGGTTTGATGAAATCTCAAAAAATAAAATTCCCTCCAGAAGCCGAAACTCAGTTATTTTTAGCTCAACTTGGCAGTTTGGCAAAAAGGAAGAGTTTAAAACTTTTAGGAGAATTTAGAAAAGCAAAGATAATGATTGCTGAATCTTTTGGCAGGGATTCTTTAAGAGCCCAATTTAGCAGAGCTGATCATCTTGGGGTAAAATACACTTTAATTATCGGACAGAAAGAGGCTCTGGAAGAAGTGGTTATAATTAAAGATATGAAAACCGGAAAACAGGAAACAGTAAAATTAGATAAGGTGATAGAAAAGATAAAGAGGAAACTAAAACGATGACGAGAGATTGTATTTTTTGTAAAATTATAGATAAGGAGACGTCGTCTGATGTCGTTTATGAGAACGATGAGATTATTGTTATTAAAGATGCTAATCCTAAAACTCCTGTTCATCTTTTGATTATCCCCAAAAAACATATTTCTTCGGTGAATCATATTGAAGCTGAAGACAAAGCATTGATGGGGGATTTAATTTTAACTGCCAAGAAAATAGCCAAGGAAAAAAATTTAAAAGGTTATAAATTATTAATTAATGTTGGTAGAGAGGGGGGGCAAATAATCGACCATATTCATTTGCACCTGTTGAGCGGAAGACCAACAGAAATATTGTAATTTAGTGAGTAGTTTGTGGTAAATAGTTTATAGTTTTAGAAAGTTTTTTTACCCACTACCAACTATTCACTATAAACTAAAAAAAATGGCTTTAGAAATAAAAAGAAACGAAAGAGAAACATCGCAAAACTTAGTTCGCCGCTTTTCAAGGAGAATGAAACAAAGCGGGATTTTGCTTCGCACTAGAAGGGCTCGTTTCAAAAAGAGAGAGAAAAGTCGTCAAATGAGAAAAAAGTCAGCCCTCAGGAGAGAACAGTTAAAAAAAGAATACGAGCAGATGGAGAAAATGGGCAAGGCGAAATAATCAACGAATAACGAATTTTATTACGTTGTCTCATTTTTTCTTCAGAAAAAATGATCCAGCGCAACTGATTCGCTATTTGATGATGACTACATGTTGAAGCAAAAAATCCAAAATGATCTTACAGAAGCTCTTAAAAAGGGCGACGAAATTGGCCGTTCCGCATTGCGAATGCTTTTGGCCGAAATTTTAAGCAAAGAAAAAGAAAAAAGATATAAAGCTTCCAGAGAGAAGCCGGATTTAAGCGAAAAAGAACTTGCTGAAAAATCTGTCTTAACAGATGAAGAAATAGCTGAGGTTGTTTTTTCTGAAGTTAAAAAAAGAAAAGAAGCAATTGAAAGTTTTTCTGCCCATCAGCCTACGGCTGACCAACCGAAAGTTGGCGGCGGACTCGCCTCTGGCGGGGAAAAAGATAAAATAAATAATTTTATAAAAAATGAGAAAGCTGAAATGGAGGTTTTACAGATATATTTACCAAAACAGTTCTCAGAAGAAGAGATAAAAAGGATAGCCAAGAAGCTATTGAAAAAACCGAAGCTAAAGAAATGAAAGATATTGGAAAAGTGATGAGCGAAATAATGCCAAAAGTTAAAGGAAAAGCAGACGGGGGTGTGGTGAGCAAAATTGTTAAAGAATTTTTGACAAAGGTCGAAAAGTAATTAAACCGATACGTTATATTTATGCAAAAATTAAATCCTAAAGTGGTTTGGTTATTCTTTGTTAAATTTTTATTTGCGGGATTATTTCCTGTTATAATCTTATTTTTTTATTTAGTGGGAGGTCTGTTAGATGCAAAAGTAATGGGGATGAGATTGGGTTATTTATGGTGGGTACTTTTGGCCTTTATTCTCTTTATAGTTTTTTGCTGGATCTGGGCAAAGCTAACTTATCGTTTTTGGGCATACCAATTATCAGAAAACGCTTTTAAAAAAGAGCACGGCGTAATCTGGAAAAAATATATTTCTATTCCTTACGAAAGAATTCAAAATATAGATATTCATAGAGGCTTACTTGCAAGAATTCTAGGACTAAGCGATCTTAAAATTCAAACAGCTGGCTCTAGTGCTGTTTCTTATGGTAGGGGAAGAATATCCGGAATGGGGGCTGAGGGATATTTGCCAGGCCTTGATAGGCAAGTGGCTGAACAATTACGAGAAGAGCTTATTAAAAGAGCAAAAGGAGTCAAGCAAGGATTGTAAAATATGATTGAAGTTAATAATTTAACCCCGCTCAGCGGGGTTGATGAGAAGTTTTTAAAAGGGGTTGCCAAGATCGTTTTAAAAGGCGAGAATAAAAAAGAAGCAAAGTTGTCTGTCGCTTTTATTGGAGAAGGAAGAATAAAAGAATTAAATAAAAAATATCGGGGGAAGAACAAGGCAACAGATGTGTTATCTTTTGGCGAAGGATTAAATGAGATTGTTATTTGTTATAGTGAAGTTAAAAAAAATGCCAAAAGATATAATTCAACATTTAAAAAAGAATTAGCTCAAGTTTTAATCCATGGGATTTTGCATCTTTTAGGATACGAGCACGAGAAAGGCGAGAAAGAAGCAAAAAAAATGGAAAAGAAACAAAAATATTATTTATCTCAAATAATATAATGCCAAAACCTTACATTATTACTGCTTTAGATATTGGTTCGGGTTCTGTAAAGGTTCTTGCTGTTGCTAAAAAACCAGGGGAAGCAGATTTTGAGATTTTAGGACAGGAACAGGAGTTTTCTTCAGGAATCAGAAAAGGAGTAGTGATTGACGTTCCTAAGGTAGCTCAAGTCATTTCTTTTTTAGTGAGTAAGATTGAACAGGACTGCGGTCAGAAAATAAATGGTGTTTACGCAAATATTGGGGGAGGACATATATTTTGCGCTTCTTCTCGCGGCTTAGTTTCTGTTTCTCGGGCTGACCAGAAGATTTCGGAAGAAGATACTGACAGGGTTGTGCAACAGGCCACTCATACTATCCCCCTGCCATCAAATAAAGAAATTCTTGAGGTTTTTCCAAAAGAATTTATTGTTGATGGAGAAGGGGGAGTAAAAGAAGCAGCAGGAATGGAAGGAGTAAGATTAGAGGCAGATGTATTAGTTCTTTGCGGCTTTTCTCCTTATCTAAAAAATTCAAACCAGACCATTTTAAAATCCGGGCTTCAGATTAATTATTTAACTCCTGACCCTTTGGCTAGCGCTAGGGCTGTTTTAACCCCTCGTGAAAAAGAACTGGGGGTTTGTGTTTTAGATATTGGAGCGGGTACTACTGGGCTAGCAGTCTTTGAAGAAGGAAATTTAATCCACACTGCTATTTTTCCCATCGGATCAGGTCATATTACAAACGATATTGCTATTTTGCTTAAAACAGATATTGATACTGCAGAAAAAATAAAATTAGAGTTTGGTTTCTGTAAGTCTCTTCCTAAATCTTCTTCTAAAAAAAAGATAAAAATTACAGGAGAAGAACTTCTTGAGTTTTCTCAGAAGATGCTGGTTGATATCGTTGGGGCAAGAGTTTCTGAAATTTTTACAATAGCGAATAAAGAATTAAAGAAAATTTCTCGCCAAGGAGTGCTTCCGGCTGGAGTGGTTTTGACCGGAGGAGGAGCAAAACTGCCGGGAATTAAGGGTTTAGCCAAAAAAGAATTAAAACTCCCTTGTCGAATCGGAGTTTCCCAGATTTCTCCCGGCTTTCAGGAAGACCCGAGCTTATCTACTCTTTACGGACTAATTTTAGAAGGGGTTGATTCAGAAGAAAGTGAAGAAGGAAATTTTCCAAGTTTTGGGAAGAGAATTGTAGAAAAATTAAAAAAATTATTAAGAATTTTCAAACCGTAAAAATGAAATTTAATACAAAAATAAAAGTTGTTGGAGTTGGAGGTTCAGGAGGAAATGCAATTTCTCGGATGATGAAGTGTAAAATCAAAGGGGTTGAATTGATTGCTGTAAACGCTGATATCCAGGATCTTCAGAGGACTGGGGCCCATCTCAAAGTTAGAATTGGTAAAGATTTAACCAAGGGCTTGGGGACAGGAATGAATCCCGAAGTTGGCAGAGAAGCAGCTGAAGAACAAAAAGAGGAAATTCAAGAAGCGCTAAAAGGTTCAGATATGATTTTCATTGCCTGCGGACTTGGTGGAGGATGCGGAAGCGGCGCTTCGTCGGTTGTGGCTGAGATTGCCAAAAGCTCCGGAGCTTTAACTATAGCAGTGGTTACTAAACCTTTTTCTTTTGAAGGGATTCAGCGGATAGAAATTGCTAAAAACAGCTTGAAGAAACTTAAAGGGAAAGTTGATACTCTGATTGCCATTTCTAATGATAAATTGCTTTCAATCTTACAACCAGAAACCACGGTTTTTAACGCTTTTTGGGTTTGTGACGAAATTCTAAGGCAAGCTGTTCAGGGGATTTCTGATTTGATTGTTCTGCCGGGAATAATTAATATTGATTTCGCCGATGTTAAGGCAATTATGAAAGATTCGGGGTCGGCTCTCTTTGGCATAGGGAAAGCCAGTGGCTCAGAACGGGCAAAAGAAGCAGCTAAGAAAGCTTTAACCTCGCCTTTGCTTGATTTATCCTGCAAGGGGGCAAAAGGAGTTTTATTTAATGTTTCCGGAGGAAAAGATATCAGCTTGTCCGAGATAGATGAAGCAGCTAAAATTATTACTCAGGAGATTTCACCGGAGGCAAAAGTGATTTTCGGAGCAATTCAGGATGAAAAGCTAAAGGAAGGGGAGATAAAAGTGACAGCAATCGCCACTGGGTTTTAGCTGCCTTTAGCGGCTATTTGCCTTTGGCAATGGACTTATCCACAGCTTGAGCGGGCTTGACCCGCTTTTCAAATAAGTTAAAATAGAGTAATCTCTTATTTTTTTCTGCAAAAAAATGGAAAATAAAATTACCAAAGTTCAAAAAAGGGACGGCGAAATTGTGGCTTTTGATCAGTCCAAAATTACTGATGCTATTTTTAAAGCTATAACTTCAACTGGTCAGGGCGATGGAATAAAATCAAAAAAGCTTTCAGAAAGAGTAGTTGAATTTTTAAACCGCCGTTTCAAAAAAGACGAACTTCCTCAAGTAGAACAGATTCAGGATATTGTTGAGGAAGTTTTGATTTTGGAGAACCTGGTTGATACTGCTAAGGCATATATTTTATATAGAGAACAGAGAAGAAGAATCCGAGAAACGGGAGTAGTTGTAGACGAATCAAGCGAAAGAATTGATAAATATTTGCAAGAACTTGATTGGCAGGTTTACGAAAATGCTAATATGACTTTTTCTTTGCAGGGCTTGAATCAATACGCAATTACAGACATTTCTAAGAAATACTGGCTTAATAAAATCTATCCCAAAAAAATAAGAGAGGCAGCTGCAAATGAGGAT
>SDBV01007630.1_pt1 | contig 14756 bp, 11 predicted proteins | sample 2277081 | NCBI WGS metagenome assembly SDBV01 (sample SAMN10402039, study PRJNA504765) | marine sediment metagenome | isolation source: marine sediment core GS10_PC15, 223 cmbsf | place: Arctic Ocean: Southern Knipovich Ridge | collected 2010
TGAAGGGCAGGATACATATCCTTAGAAGAAGTAAAATATTTCTCGGGGTTAATAACTCAAACAATTAAAAGATTTCTCTCATTTTTATTTTTTATATTTCACCCCCACGTGTGTGGGGATAATAATAGAGCAATTATATTTACCCATAGATGAGGCGGTTCACCCCCACGTGTGTGGGGATAATAAGGGGCTTTCATTATATACTGCTATTAAAGACGGTTCACCCCCACGTGTGTGGGGATAATGAACAATATTATGAACTAAAAAGGTTTGAATTCGGTTCACCCCCACGTGTGTGGGGATAATTTCTTAAATATGGATATATTGTATAATTCATTCGGTTCACCCCCACGTGTGTGGGGATAATTTCGGTTATTTTATTTATAAAATCAATAATATCGGTTCACCCCCACGTGTGTGGGGATAATGTATTCATTAATTATTGTTTCAATTATATTCTCGGTTCACCCCCACGTGTGTGGGGATAATACTTCTTTTTTAGCCCAAAATAGTGAATTGGTTAATCTCAAGAATGAATTAAAATTTTGGTATCCTCGACTCTCAAACCACTTTTCTTTATTCATTATCAATTTTTGTTTTGATGTTAATACCTTATGTTTATATTTTGGATGATTTAAGAATTAAATACGTAAATAATGGTGTTAATGTATCTGTTAAGTTATATGTCCCAATAGGTTCTATTTTCTTATTATAACCTTTTTTTCCTTTACCTTTAAATTGGTTATAGTATTCAGAAAACTTATTTTTACTAGTATTAGCTCGTTTTATCCCGACTTCTGATGTTAAAAATTTCTCAAGTTGGACTAAATTAGGAAAATTCTCTTGGAGATCTACAACTCTTTTTGGTATTTTAATATTTAGAGAGAATTTGTTAATTACAGTATTAATAATTTTAATATCAAAATTTTTATTAAAAACCAGCAATGTATTAACATCCTTAAGATATGGCTCTATTAATTTTAATAATGTTGGAACTCTAGTTTTATCTCTTGTCATATTAAATGCCTGAAAAAGTGTAAGCCCAAAGTTTTTTGATTTAATTTCTCTTAAATCGATGAGAGATATACCAATTATATTTATAAAACCTTCATATGCTTTAGGTATAAAATCAGTTGTTTCAATATCTATACATAAAACTTTTTTACCATAGAAGGACATTTCACACAAATTCCCAATGTTATTAAGAAATGATACTAACGATTTTCCAATACTTTTGATATCATCAGTCCATGGTTTTTCCCAAAGTTTATCGGGAGGGTATTCTTCATAATTAGAAGTGCCAGAAAATGAAGATAATACTTTTGAATCTTTTATGTCAAAGAGGACTTTCCTTGTTATAAAACCTTTAGGTGTTCCTTCTGTATTCCATACAACTTTAGAATCATCATGGATCCCACTCGTTTTTTCATAGATACCTTTTATTTGTTCGTAATTTTTTTCCTGCATATCGATCTCTCTCTTTATTGCTTTCTTATAAGGATGAATAATTAATTGTAACCCATCAAAATCATTAATCTTCCAATTTATTTTCCCACTTACGGTTAATTTATATCTTTGCTCATTATTAGTTGCCTTAACCCAGATGGCACCACCATCTCCTTGTTTTTCTCGTATTTTATTCCATAATTTTTCGCCTACAAGAGCACTTAATGTTCCAATGAATACACCTGGTTTTAATTGAAGCATCCACTTTGTTAATTTCCCTCGTAAACTTGATGGGACATTCTCAGTAATGAACATCATTAAGTTTGGTATTTACTTTCACCTCCATGTTATTCCGGGCTATCATCAAAATTTTTACCTCCAATATGAAAACCATCTTTCGGATCCCACAAAAAACCAGGAAGTGCTTCATCATTATAATAATCTCTCATTTCAAGTTTAGGGCTTTCTAATACTTTCCTTTGTGAAGAAGTTAAATTTTCTTTAATATTTAAGATAGATTTGATATCTCTAACACAAAGATTTAATAATTTATTCTCATGAAATACATCTCTGCAAGCTTTTCGAACTCTTCTCGAAATATCTTTAGTACTTTTTTTTACTATATCAAAAGCTAATGGAATCGTCATTTCTGTTTTATATAAATCTGCGATATCATACACAAACGATAATTGTTTTCCAGTGTGTATGAAACCTAATGCAGAGCTATAACCCATAGCAACAATTGCAGCATGACACATTCCATATAAACATGAATTAGCTGCTGATATTGCTCTGTTAATCGGATCAGTTTTTTTCCAAGAATCTCTTTTGTATGAGCGTCCTTGCCATTCAACTCCTGTACGTTTACTATTATCAAAATATCTTTTTCGAACTCTCGCACCTTCTTTTCCTCTTAATTGTCTAATCGAAATATCAAAGGAGATATCTTCCTCAAATCTTTTAATATACATTTTTTTTGCTACAAGAAGTCTAAAATAAGGAACACTACTTAAAAGAGCCTGCCGAATTATATTTTTCGAGCTTCTAGTTCTTCCCAAGCCTTCCGCATATAACCTAACACCTTCTTCGCCACACCATAATATTAGACAATCATTTTCAACAAGATTTTTAATAGCAGCATGAGTGATGCTAGTACCCGGACCGAGCATTATAATATTTAAGGTTGCACATGGTACAGGAGTCATACCTTTTTTGTCGAAAATTGCAATTGAATGTTCATCTTGCCTGATTTTTGCATGTTCAATATATATATAAGATAAACTATCTTTTACTTTTGGTAATTCATGTAAATCTTTCAACATAAGCACCTAAAATCTTATTTTTTCTTTTTCCATGGTCGCAATTTTACCGACTTTATTTTATATTATTATACCACCCTTGCAAGGTTTTTGAATACAATGTTATTATGGTTTTGCAAGAGTGATTAGACCGAATCCAAAGCTTTTTCCACTCCCAATGCCTTTTTTTAAAGCCAAACTAAACTTCTCTTCATCAACCACTCCGAGCAATCCTTCGAATACGATGGAATAAAAGGTTAATACATGGATCTTATCTCCTTCTCTTTTTTTTCCCTGATATGTAATTTGTTCACGAACACTTGCATTAGGAATATTTTGGTTCAAAGAAAGAATTCTAAATCCATGAAGTGTTCCTTTTCGCTTTAACCACTCTAATTGACCTTGTTCATTTACAAGAGGGATGCGCATTCCCTTCTTGTTTTCTTTATTAAATTTTTTTTGAGTCGGATTAGCACGCAATTTAAACCTGAATACTGTATTTTTTGTTATTTTTAATAGTAGAGCTTCAACATTTTTGATTATAGATCCATTATCATTTTCATTTTCTAATGTGTACCCTTTAGGTAAACATGTCCAGTCAGGTTCGGTATTGGATTGAATTATTAAGAAGACTTTATTGTTGCTAATACTTTCCTCAATCCGATATAGCAAATCAAATTGGGCTCGTGCGCTCTCTTGATTATTTTTTATTTTATCTTTTTGAGGAAATCCCATTAACACAGTCTTATGCATTTGATAACAATCCGAAAGATCTCTTCGCACTTTAGAACTTTTGGGATTTAAAGTAATTCTTGATAAGAAAATTGTTTCTCACCTCATCATTGCAATTCTGGGATTTCGACCCAAAATTCAGAGACTCTTCGCATCCCATACAGCCTTGCAGGACTGATTTGAATAACATCTTGACGTTGCATCGTCCCCCCAATATCATCGTCGATAACACAGCGTACTCTTTGGGGTTTTGGACAATTGGGATCTTCACACGACCAAGGAACTTCACATAACGCCTCTTTAACAGACGAATATATTTGTGTTAATTTCTCAAGTATTGGTCTAACAGGAGGGCAAGATTTTCTTCCAAGATATACAGGCCACTTAGGATTTTGGAATGCTTCCTTAATTTTTTTTAAGAGATTTAGTGGACCAGCTACAATTACCAAAAAAGAACTATCTTGGAGATACGCTTTATAAGTTAATTCCGTAGTTTTTCTTTTATCGTATTTTCCTTCTGCTGTTTTTAATGGTTGTATCATTAATCGATTATTTATATACTGCCATCTTGATACTGTGTGATAATCAACCTCAATTTTTCCGGGTTTTTCCACACGAACTCCTATAGTTAATTTCTGTGTGAGTTCTTCTATCCGAGGATCACTTCTTTTATAACCCATTGCACATGCTATTAATCCAATTATCCCACTCTTCGTTGGTTCCATTGCCGTGTCTCGTACATTCCACTTGCCTCGAATACCCCATGATTGCATTGGACCCTCCAATCGCAAATGTAATAATGGAATCTTTTCCATTTTTGAGTCACGCTACAAGGATTTTTTTAAGATTCTCGGATAAAACATCAAAATTCTCACATTCGGTAGTGTTTTCTACTTGAATATCTCTAGTGCAAAACCATAATCTAGATTTTGATTTTAAACCGTATTTTTCGTTAATATCCTTCACATAGCCAGAAAACTCTTCCAGACTCATCTCAATTAAATCTTTACCTCCTTTAGAGACAATAGGTTTTATGAATGCGTTTGTATAGCTCACAGGTATTTTTTCATCTCTAATTTCGATTAGAATTGCATCAGGTAATTGATGAGCTGCAAAAGTATTTTGTTTACCTGAAGGAGTGGTGTATACTGCGGCACTAAGAAAAGCCACTACAACATCTGCTAGATCATCTTTTTTCACTCCAGAAACGTTCATATTTGCGATGAGTTCGTCAAAATCCAAAGAAAAATACTTATAATAACAAGCTGAATTATACTCGACATCTCCAATCATAGCAGCGCCTTGAGATTCGATACTTTCCGAAGTACTGATGAGATCATCCACAGCTGTAAAATAATCAAATTCATGCTCGATCTTGTTGGTAGATAATGCATGAGCTACTTGGATTGATGCTTCTATATCTAGAAAAGCCTCTGATGTAACCATCCTCCCAAATAATGCAATGTCGGGTGTTATTGGTTGAAGACCTAATTTCGCCATCTCTTTCTCAAATTCGAATTTGCTAAGAATTTTCTCTGCTTCTTCAAGATTATTAACATCTTCAATCTTTTTTTTGAAAATTTCAGCTAGTGCTTTCACTTCACCTGAAGAAAAGAACATGATCTGTTTAGTGATTAATTTTTCATCAGAACGTTTCTTTTTTGCTCCAAGTCCACTTATTACTTTTGCAGTTGCTTGGGCAATTTCTTCTGACACACCATCTTCAATTAAATTTTTTTTTATTAATTCAGGGAGTAATCGCGTGCGATAACTTTCTCCCATATTTTCTACCGCTTTCTTAAATATAGGTGAGAAGCGGATAGATCTTTTTATACACTGGCTTGAAATTCGCGCTCTTCGAACACCCCCGAAAATGCAGCTTTTCGGACTGCCAGTATCGTCTCTATTAAGATTTGAAGGCGCGTGGTTCTGAATAATATGGATTTCTACTAACATTTTTTTTTAACCTCACTTTTTTTTATTTTTTTTTATGTTTTATCTATTTTTTCTTTAAATTCGTTATCATTCTCTTTTTCATATTCCGAAAAAAAATCTCGGGACCACTTTTTTTGGATAAATCCATCTTCATGAGTCCAATAGAGCAGATCGTTTAACAGTTCCAACCAATTAATACCTACTTCATGACTCGACGCAAGTCTCACACATTGGCGGATTCTAAATGCTGTCTCACCCCCTCCAGGATATCTATTATCAATTAATCCAAATTTACTGTTTAGAAGTGACATCATACGTTTCTGAATGCTTTCAGATTTTGTTTTTTGATATACTCGACGCATAGATTTTCCAAAGCTCCTTGAAAATGGATAATTGTTGAACCCAATTAGAGTGGCAATTAAAAAATATATTTCTTCATTCCATACATTTTGCAATTGAGGAGGTAAAAGCTTAAAAAAAACGCCCATAGCTCCGCGTGACTCTGCAAGAGTTAAGCCACTCGCTCTTTTTAAGACAGCTACATCCCCTGATCTTGCATTTATTATTTTTTTTATAAAAGCTTCATGTAATTGTTTTTTTTCCTCTTTATTCAAATTTTAATCACCTTTTATTAGATTTTTTATTTCTTTTTTTTTCATCTTTCTTTGGAAATAAGGTACTAATTAATCTCTTCATGAAAAAATCAATAGTTTCGACCTTCCTCTTAAGAAAAGTAGCATTGGTCTCCAATTCACCTAGGAATAGGTCTAATACCATTTTTGCTGTATTTCTCAATGTTATTTTCCAGTATTTAAATAATTGACCACGAGCATTTATATTATCATTGTTTTGGTTTTCTAGCTGCACTAAAAAATCTTCTTTAAAACTCCTTTCTAATAATCTCCAATACTCCGCAATAATCAAAGATTTTAGGTTCGCATAAACAGTGTTATTTTTCTGAGCAAAAAATTTAATAGTGCTATAAAGAATTCTTTCAACTTGATTTGCAAGGTCTATTGCAGGTTGAACTTGGATCTCTAAATAACGATCCATTAAGATCTTTAACGGAAGAGAGAGAGTTTCTGTATTCCATTCAATAAATTTAGCTTTATCTGTTCGAATTCCATATACTTGAATGATTAAAGAATCTCTTTCAGAAAAGACCTTGTCTTTATTTAGTACCTTAAATTGCTTCACCACGATAGGTATCTCATGTGGACTATTGGTTATATCTTCTGACATCAACATAAGTGGTCCAATATCTCTCCAGAGACTTTTTCCTTTAAGGGGTACAAGAGGCATCCAACCTTTTTTACCTTTTATATATGATACATGAGGGTCTATCCAACTACCTTCAAAAGACCAAGCTTGTTCGAACTCTATTTCTGAAACTAGAATATCTGATTCTTTTCCTAAATAAGTACAAATACCTCTCTCTCTGGGATATAAATATATATATCGCGGAAGCCACGTCAGTCCTTGGAGAGTAGAAGTTTGCTGAACAGGCGTATTTTTCATAATATTTGGTTCTTTCCATAATACAGGGGCTTTATTATCATTAACTTCAATATAAATTCCAGTAGAGTTCAAGATGATCGTTTCAAATAAATTTTTCCCCTTTATTAATATATACCAAGGAGGCCTCCCGTTAATGCTAGCTTTATAGCCACGTCCTCCGATTACAGTGAATGGCGTAAGGGCACATAAAGCTTTTGCACAAACAGCAGGGGATATTGCATGTTCATATTCGAACTTATGAAAAAAATGAATTATATTGTTGCCCGATGGTAAAATTTGAAATAATAAAGCGATAGATTTCTTCTTATTTTTCTCCTTAATCATCGGGTTTTGATAAAAAGGTCTATCTTCACTAAACAAATAGAATTTATCATAATGGTCAGCACAATAATTATCAATAATATTAGATGGAAGATGTCCTTTATTTAAGATTTCTTCGATATCCTCAATCGTACTTATATTCAGCATGTCAGAAACAAAGGCGATTAAAAAACGGTAGATTCCATACTGCATTAGTAATGAATCATCATTTATCTGCAAAAGTTGGTGTGCTTCTAAAAGAATTTTTTTGATACCAATTGAGTCCCGAGTGTTATCAATATCAATTACATCAATCCATGCTTCTTCTAAAAGATTATACTTATCATTCATTCTATCCTTCCCTCCATGTACACCCCATATTCAAGGTGATCTATTATAATCCTATTTACTATTTTATTATTTTTATTAACCTTATATGCAAAATTATTATCTTCAAGATGTATAATAAGTGAATTTGAAAGCCATTTGACTGTTTGAAATTTAGAAATACTGTTTTTAAACCAATATATGGGTAAAGAAACACTTCTTTTCATTAAAGCTCTCTGTATCTCTGCGCTTGGAGGTTTTTTTTTGTAGAGTAAATCATCATAATCATGATTTTTAAGAAGTATTGTCCTACAAGTAGTATCTCCAATGCGCGTTTTTGCATAAAGGAAACTTTGAGCGCCGGAATCATCTTCTTCGAAAGGTTTTGTCAGATTTGAAAAATCGAATCGTTTATTATTAGGAGGTGGGATGAGATATAATTTCGCTTGATTTTCTTCTTTTTCAAGTTTGGTAAGCATTATTTGTAACGCTTCTTCCAACGTTTCAGGAGTTATAGGCTGATTGTTGTCAAATTTATTTTGCGAGTTTTCATATACGCTTTCAATTAATTGCCTTATATCATTAGGAAATGTTAAATGAAATTTCTTGTTCTTTTTTGATTTCAGTATTAATTCATTGAATGTCATTAATAAAATGTAGCGGTGATACACAAATTCACTCAACCCAAATTTGAGTTTTTGAACTTTCAAATTAGGTAATAATATTCTGAATACTGCTTCAAACCCGCTTGGCCTATGAGGGCGATAATGTCTATGTAATCTTCCCATTCTCTGGATAAGGAGGTCAATTGGCGCAATCTCAGAGATAATTTCATCAAAGTCCAAGTCTAGACTTTGTTCTACAACCTGGGTGGCAATTAAAATCGCTCTTCTTGGACGATTATTATCATGATCGGAGATTTCAAACTTAGAATTCCTCTTATCAAAAAGTTCCAGTACTTTTTTTTCAATCTCCATCCTACGCTCAACTGGAAATCGTGCGTGAAAAAGATAAGTGTGAATTCCCATATTTTTACTTATTTTCTCCTCCAATAATTTGAAAATTTCTTGGCTATTTTTAACCGTGTTGCAAATGACACAGACGCATTTATCGTTTAATGCTGAGGAAATAGCTAGATCTGCAACATAATAGTATTTCTCAAGTAAACCATCTTCTAAAACTATTGTAATGATTTTTTCTTTAGATTTTTGTTTAGGAGGAATAATTTCTAATTTCTTTTCATTTTTAACGGTTATAAGAGGATAATAAGTTTGGGAGCTTAAGATCCCCTCTAAAGGAATAGCCTCTGAATCCCCAGAATAGGCTTCAATTAAAATCTTTTTTTTTGATAAGGGAAGAGTTGCAGATAGTAAAATTACAGGAATTTTGAGAATAAAAGCCCACTTAAGAAGCCTTGTAAGAATTGTAGACATATAAGCATCATATGCATGTACTTCATCAATGATTAACACTTTACCAGTTAGACCTAGCAACCTTAAAAAACCAAATCTTACCCATAATACGCTCATTAAACTTTGATCAATTGTACCTACTCCAAATGGAGCTAATAATGCACGTTTCTTTGGTTTAAACCAATCATAAGCATGATTAGTTAAAGATGAATTTTTATATGATAGATGATCAATCATCCAAGCCATTCCGTGTACTAACTGTACGCTTTCTTCTATTGTCGGATCATTTACAAATAGAAATTCCTTTAATCTCTCAAACATTTGATTACTAGTAGCACTGGTTGGTAAAGCAAAATAAATCCCTCTCCATCTTTCTAATAGTTGGGAAGTAATATATAGAGCCGCTTCGGTTTTACCCTCTCCCATCGGTGCTTCAATGATAATTAATTTATGCTCAGATAAATTGTGAAAAAAATCTTCTGTCATGTGTTGGATTGTTGTTAAAGAATGAAAACTTGGATAAATATCAGAAATCTTATTAAATCTACTCCAATCAAGAATATAATTGAATCCAAGAGTGTTTACAGCATTTTTTGCTAATATTTTACTTTGATTGCAGTATTCTTCTATGTTGGAATTTTTTTTTGAATCGTATTTAAAGAGATAGTTATTTGAAGCAATCCAATCACTTAACACTAATAATCCAAGAAGTAGCAGTCCCACCAAACTATGATTGAAAAACTCATTTGGTACCCAATCTTCTGGGTTAAAATAATCAAGGATTAGTTTATTAAGCCTTGTCCTGTAAGGTTCCCAATTTTCATGGATTTTGGGATGATCGAGTATTTCACTTTGAGAAAATTTCCCATGATGTCCCAAAATCACTTCAGAAACAGTCCTAGTTGTCTTTAAACCCCATTCTTGTTTCTTAAAGAAATTTTTAACCCATTGTGCACTGTAAAGTGAATGATAAAATTTGTGATAAGACAATTTAGGGAAAATTAAACCAGTATTTTTTAGCTTTTTAACAAATTTAGTATCTTTTATTTGAAATTCAGGATGACATTTTCCAATATCATGCATCGAAAAAAAATATCCTAACCAACTATTAAGTTGAGTCTCAGAACACCCCATAGCTTCTAGTAATCTTATTTTTACTGGTTGAAATACTACAGAATTAAATAATTCTTGTCCTACATTACCTACATCGACCATATGAAATAATAAAGGATGAAATGGGTCTGTTTTACCCCAGATATTTAATAAGTGTGAGATCTCTAATTCTTTCATTGGAATTTAGTCTTTGGTAGGATTTTTTGAATTTGACAATCTTGAATATAACTAATTTATTTTCTTTAAAATATAATTTTATTAATATATGGATTATATATATATCTTTTTATGTATATATTGATAAAATAATAATCATTATTAAAAAATAATGTTAATGTTTAAAAAGATAAAAATGCAATAAATAATTAGGATTGATCTTATGGATAAAAGAACTTGTCAGATTGTTTTAGTTGGGCATACTTGGCAAAAATTGATATACTCTGTTGATAAAGAGATTTTTGATAAGTTAATCTTTATCATAGAAAAAGAAAATCTACCAGGAACTCAAGAAGCGAAAAAAGTATTAGAAGTGCTCTTAAAAGAGTATAAAAAACGAAAAATTGATGTTGAATATAGACAATTTAGCTTTCATATTCCGAATAAACCTATTGCAGAGATGACATATTTAATATATCAACAAAAATTTTTGGGTTTTGATAATATTATATTAAATATCTCAGGAGGTTTAAGATACATGGATATTTGGATTTATATCGCTGGTTCAATAACTAAATCAAGAATTATCCATGGAGATTTTATTTATAATCAAAATATTGAAGTGGGTATCCATAAAAATGATGATTTAGATACTTTATATTTAAGTTCACTTACTTCTAGGCAATTTGAATTTTTAAAATTATTCTTCAAGCCATTTGAGACACCTTTAGATTTTTTTAAAATGAAAATGCTTGATTTTAATGAAAACTCTTTATTAAATAACTGTAGAAGTTATAATTCTATAGAAGAGATTAGACTTGCATTGAATAAACAAAGAGGAAAAAAATTAACAAGGGGAGCGATTAATGGGTATATTGATAAATTAAATAGAATTTCAGCTCTTACCATCACTCCTGAAGATCAAAATAAAAAAAAAATTTCTATTAGCTATATAGGAGTAGCCTTCTTTCTAAAAGAATTGAGTAAGTTGATGAAAAACTTATAAAGGAGAAAAGAGGGGTTTTTATAGTTATTCAACCTTATCTTTTAAACATACTTGTCATTATTTCAAGATCTACATCACAATTTTTATATAGAGTAGTTTCTCCACTAATGATTTTCTGAAGAAATATTAGTCTTTGAGATTTATTCAAATTTCTCCCTCAACAGTAGATTGGTTTTCTTTATGTCTTGGAGCTATTTGTTATCATTCAATGATGGCTTTAATATTTTTCTAATAATAGTTCGTGCTTATATTTTAAATTTAACTTTTAAAGGTTTACTCTACTTTGAAAAAACATACCTACCTCCTTATAATTATCATTATATCAACATTATTTCTATTATTTTAGAGATTTTTACAAGTGTAGAGCAAAGAGAAATAATGCTGGAAAGCAACATTTTACATCTTGATACGATTAAGACAAAATTACAAGTACACCCTGGATTTTTGTCTTTTGGTAGTGTAAATAATTACACTCTGATTTCGCCCTGCTCTTCCTATCATACTTTTGACGCTTGTTTGCGTTTTGTAGAGTAGGGACCACCCTTTCTTTTAATTTTCTTAATATAAAATAAAAACTTCCCTAATTGTATAAAATTCTTTTTTTGTCTAAAATACCTTTAAATGAAGTGCATGTTAGTGTAAATAGATTTAAAAACATTGGAAGTTTTCTTTCCTACATGGAGCTCGAAGAGGGTTTTATGAAACAAAAAGAGGAGCTCTATCAATGAACTTAATAATTATGTTTTAAAGATACCTATTTATGAATTGAATCTAATAGAACCTCCAATGAAAATTTTTCTATAAAGGGTTGAAGTCGTTCCGGATTGTAAATATCATAGGTCTCTTTACAATCATCTCCCGTCCAATGTCCAGATATCTTTATAATTCCGTTTCTCTCTAATATATCAAGACACTCATTGAAAATACTATGGTTAAATTCTATTGCAATATAATTATGTCTTCCTTGAATAACATTATTATATATAATTCTAGCATGATCAATAGGGATATTATTTTTTAAATAGTCCCTGTTATACTTTTCATAAATACCATATGCCAAATCACCTGCATGAATGAAAATATCGCGTTTAACATTTTTTTCAATTGACACTTCTCTATTTTTTATTTTCTTTTGAAAAATTTGTGGAAATAGATTTTTTCCATATTTAGTAAAATGATAATTGATAATATCTTGTTGATTTAATGAATTCTTAGTGGCAAACCTTTCCAAATAACCTGGTCTATATTTATTAATAATATTTAAAAGATCCAATCTAATAATATTACAAGATTGTGGATAATCTTCTGAATAATATTTTATCGTTAAGTTTTTGATTGAGACTTCTAACAAAGGAATTCTTTTATCATTATATCCCAGTTTAGTATCTAATGGTTCTAAATATACTTGTTTTAAATCATTTTGCGTATACTTATTTTTTGTTAAATGAGCTTCTCTCATATTTAGTAATGTTTCTGCGGTATACTTTTTTTTGTTTATTATATTATCTATTTCATCATGATGTGGGACACATAGTAAAAATCCGTTTTCTCGACTTTTAATAAAATTTTCAGATATTTTTTCATCATAGCGAAAACCTCCTTTCCCATCGCGAGAAGCAGGATAGATATGAGCGATATGACCTTGAAACCACCCCTCCTTTTCTTCTTCAATTGTTATCTTTGTAGAAACGACTCTTTTAATACAATTAGGAAAAGCACAGAAATTATTACAATCGCGAATAATTTTTCTTTTCGCACTTGGAGTAAACTCAATTCTTTTTGATTTTTCTTTAGATTTTTTCTTTTCTATAATATCTTCTTTTATTTTCATATTTTTTCCAGATTTCTCAAATAAATTATAATTTCTTAATCTAATAAAAACATGATAAATCTCTGCCTGTCGTGCTTGAGATAATAAATAATCTGAATAATTAAAAATTGAAAATCCTTCATATCCTTTTTGGTAAACCCATGTAAAAAATCTTAGTATGAATGCTCTAAATCCAATTAGTCTTAAATTGAATCCACTTTTATTAGTGACTCTCTTATTTAAAAACAAGCCTAATCTTCCTTGTAAATCAATAATTATTTCAAACCGATTATTATTTATTATTTCCTTTTCAGTTAAATAATTATTTTTTATAATTTTCATTTTGTTTTTTGCTAAAGGTCTGAAAAAGATTATATTAAAATAAATAAATTTATTATTTTGAAATTCCTTCTGGATTAAACTTATTATGAACTCTGAATCAAAGTTTCCCAATTTAAGTAATACTAAAAGAAAGTTTAAAACATCAGTCTTGTTGTCATAGTAATAATTAATGAATTTAATATAGTTTACTTCTGTATTTGAAGAATATATTTCAACTCTAAAAAAATAAAATTCATCTCGATTCTCTCTAATTCTACTCTCAATATGAAAAAGATCTAATGTAACATTTACTTTATTAGGTAAAATTGTTTTACAGAAATATTTCTTTAATTTTGGATTCCCTCGATTTAGGGGTATTATTTTCATCAAAGAATATTTTTCTATTGTCTTAAAACAATTATTAAAATCATATGAAACAAGAGAAGAAAACTCAAATTCATCAGGTAAATTTAATTTTTCTTTAGTAATTATTGGTATATAAATTATTAGTGAGTTTGGACTTTTCTTCATTTTCTACAATGTTATTATAAATACCCTTAACTTATATATATTTAGAGAGGTAAGGTTGGTGGGTTCGAATCCCACCTAATAATATATTATTTATTATTAGTGTAGGTAAAACCTTACCCCTTTAATAATTCTTTATTTTGTTTTAATTTAATTTCTAAGCGGAGTTAGTATTCTAAAGATTACCTATTAATTTTTGAAGATTTAAAGGAAGTAGCAGAAATATTCAATAATATGAGAAATTAAGTTTTATTTAAAAACACCAATGAAAAATATATGAACATGTTATAAAAATTATTAATTGCCCAAATATATATATATAATAATTTAATAGAGCTGTTTTACATTTAGAAAATTAATTATTTTTCCTCCTCTTGTTTACCAAATAATTAAAGCGATTCTATTCACAATTTTTATTTATAAAGAACAGATTTATATTAGAATTATACATTTAAGTAATTGACAAGAATTATCATAGATTACAATAATGATAAAACCAAATTTCAATTTAAAATATGGTCCCTACATACACCCTGGATTTTTGTCTTTTGGTAGTGTAAGTGATTACACTCTGATTTCGCCCTCCTTTCCCTATCATATTTTTGACGCTTGTTTGCGTCTCGTAGAGTAGAGACCACCCTTTCTTTTAATTATTTAATTTTTTTAAATATAGAATTTTCTACTCTCATGCTCCTTAAATCATCTTGATAACAAATATTTACCAAATGAATAGTAATAATCCTAAACATGTAGAAGCAAGAAATATGATGGTTCAGACTGCAATTGATGAGATCAATGATGTCAAGGATTTTAATGATTTCTATCGCCGCTCTTTCTATATCATTGCAAAATTA
>SDBV01007631.1_pt1 | contig 14756 bp, 13 predicted proteins | sample 2277081 | NCBI WGS metagenome assembly SDBV01 (sample SAMN10402039, study PRJNA504765) | marine sediment metagenome | isolation source: marine sediment core GS10_PC15, 223 cmbsf | place: Arctic Ocean: Southern Knipovich Ridge | collected 2010
CTCAAAAATTGAGCGAATGCGAATTTGTCTGTGATGTGGACGGTATTTACGATTCTGAAAACAAGCGATTCGATCACCACCAGCTTGAATATGATGGTGTGCTGTCCAGCGCAGGGATGATCTGGCAATATTTGCTCGATGAGAAGATTATTGATGCATCTCTCTATGACTATGTCAACCGCGCGGTCATCATTGGGATTGATGCTCATGATAATGGAAGGGTCCTGCAACAAGAAGGAGTTTGCACACTCTCCCATGTCATTGCAGGGTTTGTGCCTATTGAATATGACGCAAAAGAAGAGGAGCGGACAGCAGCTTTTTTTGTTGCCCTCGATTTTGCTTTTGAATTTTTTCAGCGGCTTTTGAATCGATATGCTTATATTGAGGCCTGTGGTGATAAGGTAGCAGCAGCTATGGTGCCAAATGAAAAGGTCCTAATTTTTGATGAAGCTCTTCCTTGGCAGGAAAAATTCTTCGATTTGGGCGGAGAAAAGCATCCTGCTCTGTTCCTCATTATGCCCACAGGTGTGCACTGGAAATTGCGAGGCATTCCTCCCAATCGGGAAAATAAAATGGGGGTGCGGATACCTTTGCCAAAAGAATGGGCGGGTCTTCGCGGTGCAGAGCTGCAAAAAGTGACTGGAATTCCAGGTGCCATCTTTTGCCACAAGGGGCGTTTCATTTCAATTTGGGAGACGAAAGAAGATGCGCAAAAAGCCCTGGATATTATATTGAAGAGAAGAGGAGAGAGTTCATGACCACCATTTTTGGAAAGATCATTAAAGGGGAAATCCCATGCGAAAAAGTTTTTGAAAATGAAAATATTTTTGCTTTCAAGGATATTGCACCAGCAGCTCCCGTGCATATCTTGATTTTGCCAAAAAAAGAAATTCCCAATATCCAATCCCTGGGCCCTGAGGACTATCCTCTCTTGGGAGAAATCATTGGTGTTGCGCAAAAACTTGCAAAAGAATTTGGAGTTGAAAAGGGCTATCGCCTTCTTACGAATAATGGACCAGAATCTGGACAAACGATCTTTCACCTGCATTTTCATTTGATTGGAGGAAAACGATTATCCGACGATTTGGGTTAGCTTTTATTCTCATTTTTCAAGCTGTTTTTGCCGAGAGCGTGCAAGAGGCGACTAAAAGGGTGCATACGCACTTACTTATCGATGATCCCATTTCAGCGATCCGCGAAGCTGAGCAATATTTGCTGAGTTATCCTGATTCTAAAGCCTTGCGCCTTGCCTTGATCAAATCCCTCTGCCTGGCTGGAAAAGAAATTGAAGCTCTTGAGGAATGGAAAACTCTGTCTGTAGAGCATGAAGATCTCTTGCAGGATCGCACAGCGCTTGAAATGCTCGCATGGGGAGTGCTGAATAAAGGAGAGACCTCTAATCAGCTCTCCATCAAAATCAATTCTCTCATTGGGGCTAGTATGACGCGCGATGCCAAGGCAATCCCTCTCATTTTGGAAGGACTGAGGGGAACAAACTCCATGGTGCGTGCGCTATCGGTAGGCCTTGCAGCGGCTTATGGAGACCTGCCACTACAGGAAGAGCTGGCGCGTCTTTTAAAGGAAGAAACGGTATGGAGTGTTCGCCTTGAACTCATTAAAGCGGCTGGGCAGCTGCGGATGAAAGAGACAAAGCAAAGGCTCCTTGAAATCATCAGCCATCCTCGCACCCTTGCAGAGGAAAAAGTGGCAGCGATTGTCTCAATTGTCAATATGTACGATTCAATTGAAGACAAAGAATTAGCCAGTTTGGTACGTAGCAATCGGGCTGGGATCCGAGAACTTGCCTGTCAGATCATCTCCCACCTCAATTTGCATGACAAAGTCTCGATGATTCTTCCGCTTCTTTCAGATGCCCATCCCAGCGTCCGGATATCCACATTGAATACCTTTGCTCTTCTAAGAGTAAAGGAGATAGATGGCAAACATTTGATGCAAAAAGAACAAGTAACCAGGCTCATGAATGATCACATTCCAGAAGTGGCAATCACAGCGAGTTGGCTCGCCATTTTGCACGGAGATAAGCGAGGAGAAAGGAATTTAAGGAAGTGGATCTTGAAAGGAGAAGAAAAATATGCACGGCTTGCATCAGGAGCTCTTGCTGTTAGTGGAAAACGAGGTGTTGCTCTCTCCAAATCGATGCTGAAGAAAAGCAAAAACCCTTACGTACAAAGCACTTTAGCTTTGGGGCTGATTGGGCAAAGAGAAGCAATTGATCTGGCTTGCATGACTATAGATAAACATTTTTCAATCACTGAAAAATGGATGTGGGATACTACGCACAACCCGCTTTTTCGCAGCCTAGCTCCAAGCAAAGTTTCGCATGTTGTGCAAATTCCCAATTATCCTTCCGTGGTCAATCAGATGACGCGGATAGAGCTTTTGCAAATCTTGTGTATCATGGGGTATAAAGGAGCACAGCAAGCAGTAAAGGGCTTTTTGCAAGCCGATACCTGGGGACCTGTTGGTGCAGCGGCAGCTACTTTATTGCAAGAGGGGGATGATGAAGCACTTGATGTGGTTCGCGCCCTTCTCGAAGATCCTGAAGAGAAAGTGCAGATCCAGGCAGCGCTCATTTTAGCGCTGCTTGGAGGAGATAAACAGGCTGTGTCGGTTTTAAAAGAGGCCTATCCAAACGCCTCTCGAGAAATTAAGCTTCATATCTTAGAGGCCATTGCCAAAACAAAAGATGAGGATGCCATTGCTTTTCTGCTCGAGCGGCTCAACGAGCCTTTTCAGGTTCTGCGCGTTGTTGCGGCAACCGCAATCATCCAATGCCTATACCACTAAACCAACCATTTTTCCCTTCAAAAATTTCTCTTTTCAATTGGTCAGGAGTTTTCTTGAGGAGATCGGCTTGTGTATAGGTTTTGTTTGCTGTTTTTAGTAAGACGTCCGTTGTTTCATCGCCGTGGTCTTTTGCTACTAGCTGCTGCAAATAGGTCGCAGTTTTGAGATCAAAGAAATCGGCAAGAGGACGATGTTCATGAGGATTTTCTTCTACATGTAAAAAGTAAGCAGACTGGAGATTGCAAATCGCTGCTTTTGTTAAGTGTTCTGCTGCTCGAATATGCATTCTTTGTGATTCTTGAAAGTTTTTGACTTCTTTTTTATCTGAAAAATTTATTTCACCCATAGTTGGACCACAAGCATCGCCTATCAAGCCTTTATGCATGCCTACATGATTTTCCTTTTCTTGTCGGAAATAAGAAAAGCGCGCATGTACAGATTTAAGGTCTGCATCCACATTGTCTGGGTTCTCTTCCATATGCTCAATCAACTTTTGATCGATAGCTGCTTCCTTGGCATAGGCATCTTTTTTATCCCATAAATATTTGAAAGCCCGAAAGGAAGTGGGCATCCCAGCAGCAAAGACGAGGATTGAAACTGTAGGTAGCTGAGTGGGAAAATGCACGGTCGTATAAATGATGGCGACAACTGCTAGAGCTATGAAAACTGCAGCTGTGACAAGAGCTGCAATTTGCCAAATTCGACTCCAACATTTATTGCTCCCCACCATTTTATGAGGATCATATGCAACAAAGGGATTGAGAGCCTGCTCTTTTTTGGGGGCATTTTGGACAGCTGAAAGTGTAGCCATGGTTGATTCTCCATTAAATTTCTTAAGGAGATTATACCATTTGGAGCGGATTATTTTAAATATGAACTAAAAATTTTAGTGCATCTTGTTGCATACGCAAGAACATGCTGGCAAGACCATTGGAGCGGCCCGGAGTGAGGGACGAATAGATTTGGAGATCTTCTAAGAAGGTGGGCTTGTGCTGGAGGACTGTCTCAGGTGGCTCACCATTATAGGCTTTGATGAGAAGAGCGGCGAGACCAGAGGAGATGAGCGCATCGGAGGAGGCGTGAAAAAAAAGCTTTCCATCTTCCATGACAGTATGGAGGTAAACAATGCTTTGACACCCCTTCACAATGTTTTCAGGGATTTTGTACTTTTGATCCAACGGTGGCAAATTCCGGCCAAGTGCAATGATTTTTTGATAGAGATCTTCTTGAGAAAAACAGTCTTTAAAGAGATTTTTTACCATGGAGAAATCTTTCATATGGCCTAGTATAGAAAAAAAATGCACGAAAGTCAAAGCAAGGCCTTGACATTAATCGAAAAAAACTGTGTAATCATCTTGTTTTACTGTTCTCATAGCTATGCCTAAAGAAGATACCATCAAGTTAGACGGCGAAGTAGAAGAGCTTCTCCCAAATATGACCTTTCGTGTTGCACTCGAAAACGGAATGAAAGTACTTGCCCATTTGTGTGGAAAAATGCGAATGCGCAATATTCGAGTTCTCGTAGGAGATACTGTAACTGTTGAGATGTCACCTTATGATTTATCCAAGGCGCGTATTGTCTATCGTCAAAGGTAGCTCTTGCAGAGTAGTGAAAAAGATTGATTTTTATTGGAATAGAAAAGTAGACTCGTTTGCGTTTAAGCCCATCAAGCCCAAATAGCTCAGAGGTAGAGCACTTGCATGGTAAGCAAGCGGTCGTAGGTTCAATTCCTATTTTGGGCAAGGAACCCAAGCGATAAAAAGCCAACGGAGGATTAAGAATGGCTAAGGAAAAATTTCAACGGACGAAGCCCCACATTAATATTGGGACTATCGGCCACGTAGACCACGGAAAAACGTCCCTCACTGCTGCAATCACGAAAGCTCTAGCCGAATCTGGAGGAGCAAAGTATCGCGACTATGCTTCAATTGATAACTCCCCTGAAGAAAAACAGCGTGGAATTACGATCAATTCCTCTCACGTAGAGTATGAAACTGCCAATCGCCACTATGCCCATGTAGATTGCCCCGGACACGCCGACTATGTCAAAAACATGATTACAGGTGCTGCCCAGATGGATGGAGCAATCCTCGTTGTCTCTGCAACTGACGGTGCCATGCCTCAAACTCGTGAACACATCCTTCTTGCTCACCAAGTAGGCGTTCCTGCGATTGTGGTCTTCCTCAACAAAATGGACCAAATTGGAAAAGGAGACGAAGAACTTGTAGAACTCGTTGAAATGGAGCTAACAGAGCTTCTCGAAGAAAAAGGGTACAAGGATGTTCCTATTATCCGCGGTTCTGCGCTTAAGGCTCTAGAAGGCGATCCGGAGCAAACCGAAAAGATCAAAGAACTCATGAAAGTTGTCGATGAGAAGATCCCTACTCCTAAGCGTGAAGTGGATAAGCCTTTCTTGATGCCTGTGGAGGATGTCTTCTCTATTTCTGGACGAGGAACCGTTGCAACGGGAAGAGTCGAACGCGGTATTCTTAAGGTCAACGACAAGATACAAATTGTCGGTCTTCGCGATACACGCGAGATTGTTGCAACTGGAATCGAGATGTTCAACAAACTTCTTGATGAAGGGCGTGCTGGAGAGAACGTTGGGGTTCTCCTACGCGGTATAGAGAAAAATGATATTGAGCGGGGAATGGTTCTCGCAGCTCCCGGAACATGTAAACCACACACCAAATTCCAAGGAACTGTTTACATCCTGACAAAAGCTGAAGGAGGCCGTCACAAGCCCTTCTTCACTGGATATCGTCCACAATTCTACTTCCGCACAACAGATGTGACTGGAACAGTAACTCTCCCAGAGGGAACTGAGATGGTTATGCCTGGCGATAATATAGAGCTGATTGGACAGTTAATCAGCCCCATTGCTATGGAAGAGGGAATGCGTTTTGCGATCCGTGAAGGCGGAAGAACAATTGGAGCAGGAACTGTTTCAAAAATTTTGGAATAAGCGGTTTGGTATATGCAGCTAAAAGAAGGACCTTTTAGCTGTTTTGGGTGTGTAGCTCAGTTGGTAGAGCAGCGATCTCCAAAGTCGCCGGTCGGGGGTTCGAATCCCTCCGCACTCGTACTGCGAGTGGGGAAAAGAAAGGAGTGGTCTTGAGTACTTTAATGGAAGCAAAGTCGAAAAAAACGAAGGTCGAAAAGAAAAAGAAAAAGGACCCCTTTACTTTTATCAGCGATTTAAAGGAAGAGCTGAAAAAGGTCAGTTGGACGACAAGAACAGAACTCCTTTCTGCAACAAAGATTGTGGTTCTCGCGACATTTTGTTTTGGAATCGGAATCTATGTCGTAGATTTGATCGTCAAGGGATTTTTAGAGTTCATTAAACGCACCTTGCTCTTTATCTTTGGATAACATTTAGGACAACATGCATAAGTGGTACGTTATACAAGCTGTTTCTGGTCAAGAAAAGAAAGTGAAAAGATCTCTCGAAGAAAATCGAGAGACAAAAGGAATGATGGAGCTCGTTGAAGAAGTTCTCGTTCCCTCTGAAAATGTTGCAGAAGTCAAGCGCGGCCAGCAAAAAGTGACTGAGAAACGGATGTGGCCTGGCTACATCATGATAAAAATGACGCTGACCGACGACTCCTGGATGTATGTCAAAAATACCAATGGAGTGCTCGGATTTTTAGGAGGAGACCCTCCTACAGCCCTTTCTGAAAATGAAATCGAAGAAATTTTAAATGAGCTTGCAGGGAAAAAAGGTGACATCGTCCAAAAATACAAAATCAATGTGGGCGATCAGGTGAAAATCACCGATGGGGTGTTTGTCAACTTTATTGGTGATGTGATTGAAGTTTTTCATGAAAAAGGAAGACTTTCGGTTATGGTCTCGATTTTTGGTCGAGATACCCGAGTTGATGATTTGGAATTTTGGCAAGTGGAAGTTCCCAGTGAATCTGAAATTAGTTAAAGGAAAATCCAAAAATGGCAAAAAAGTTAGTTAAACAAATTAAACTGCAAATCCCCGCTGGAAAGGCCAATCCTGCACCTCCAATTGGACCTGCACTTGGAGCAGCACAAGTCAATATCATGGCTTTTTGTAAAGAATTCAATGCTAAAACACAAAATCAGGCTGGTGATATCCTTCCTGTTGTCATTTCCGTCTTTCAAGACAAGTCTTTTACTTTCATCACAAAACAGCCGCCTGTTTCGCGGATGATTCTAAAAATACTCGGAATTGACAAGGGGTCTGGTGTTCCTAACAGAGACAAAGTGGGCAAATTGACAAAGGCTCAGGTACAAGAGATTGCTAAGAAAAAGTACGAAGATTTGAGAGTCACAAATGAAGAAGCAGCCATGCTCGTTGTCATGGGCACAGCACGTTCAATGGGTGTTGACATAGAGGAATAGATATGCCGAAGAGAAGTAAGAGATTCAAAGAAATTGACCAGTTGTTTTATCCCGATCGCGTGTATTCGCTTAAGGAAGCCATTGAGATTTTGAAAAAATGTCCCCCTGTGAAATTTGACCAGTCGGTCGAAGTTTCTCTCAAATCAGGCATCAATGTGAAAAAGTCCGATCAGCAAGTGCGTGGAACTGTCACTTTGCCCCATGGCTTAGGAAAAAAAATTAAAGTACTTGTTTTTGCACGTGGAGAAAAGGTCAAAGAGGCGGAAAGCGCCGGTGCTGACTTTGTGGGTAATGATGACCTCGTCGAAAAAGTGAAGGGAGGCTGGACTGATTTTGATGTAGTTGTAGCCACTCCTGACATGATGCGTGATGTGGGAAAGCTGGGAAAAGTGCTCGGACCTCGCGGTTTGATGCCAACTCCCAAGGCAGGGACTGTAACCCCCGATGTCACCAAAGCAGTGACCGAGCTGAAAGCAGGAAAAGTAGAATTTAAAAATGACAAAAGCGGGGTGATCAATAACCTCGTTGGAAAACTTTCCTTTGATCAAGAAAAGCTTCAGCAGAATATTGAGACATTTTTGTCTGCTATTGCAAAGGCAAGACCCTCAGCTGCAAAAGGAAATTTCATGCAGTCGTTGGCCCTTTCTTCGACAATGGGACCGGGACTCAAAATTGATATCAGTGCGTTTTCAGGGATGTAACGATGAGAAAAGAAAAACAATTACTACTCGATGAGATTAAAGACAAAATTGACGGATCAACAGCACTTGTATTGACCAGTTACAGCAGCTTGACTCCCGATGTTTCTGCAGACTTTCGCAAGTCGCTGCGGGATACTGGAGGTTCCTTTTCTGTGGTGAGGAAAAGAGTTCTTCTCAAAGCAGCTGAAGCAAGTGGGATCACTTTGGATCCTGCACTGCTCGAAGGGCATATCGGTGTTGTATTTGCCTATGAAGATCCCATATCTACTACCAAGGCGCTATTTGCATTTGCAAAAGAAAACAAAGAGACCCTAGAAGTTCTAGCTGGGCAATTCGAAGGGCGCCTTTGCAATGCGGAAGAAGTAAAAGCGATTTCGCAGCTTCCATCACAGGATGAAATGCGTGCCCAATTCATTGGCCTTTTAGAAGCACCAATGACGCAAACTCTGTCTGTTATGGAAGCTCTCCTAACAAGCGTTATGCATTGTTTGGAAAATAAGAGTCAACAAGAAGGCTTAGAATAAATTTATTTAACTTTTAAGAGGTAAAGACGTGAGCACCCAAGAAAAAGATATTGAAAAACTCGTAGAAACTTTGAGCCAGCTTAGCGTTCTCGATATGTCGAAGTTGAAGACTGCGCTCGAGGATAAGTGGGAAGTCAAAGCCGCTGCAGCAGCTCCTATGATGATGGCTGCTCCTGCTGGAGGCGAGGCAGACGCTGAGGCAAAAGAATCAACAGAGTTCAAAGTGACTTTGCAAGAGGCTCCTGTTGACAAAAAGATCGGAGTTATCAAAGTCGTTCGCGAAGTCACTGGACTTGGCCTAAAAGAAGCAAAGGAGCTTGTAGAAGGAGCTCCAAAAGTCTTAAAAGAGAGTGCGCCTAAAGCAGAAGCAGATGAAATCTCTAAAAAGGTTTCCGATGCAGGTGGAAAGGTGGTTCTTGCTGGTCTCTAATCGAGAACAAAAGACGCCCTATTTTTTTGAGCAGAAGCTATATGAAAATGGCTTTTGCTCGTTGTCGCTTCGGCAGCAAAAGTGCTGCAATAAAACTTTATCTGAGGAGCCAAGTAGATGTTAAAAAGAGCACCTGAGCGGGTGAGTTTTCAAGAAAAAGAAGAGATTCTCGCGCTTCCCAACCTCATTGAAATCCAAATCAAATCGTATCGCCAATTTCTTCAGGCTGATCTGATGCCTCATGAGCGCAAAAAAGTGGGTTTGCAAGAGGTGTTCTCTGAAATATTCCCCATTAAATCTTACGATGAAAAGACAGTTTTGGAATTTCTCTCCTACAATTTGGGTGTCCCCAAATACACCCCTGAAGATTGTATTCGCAGAGGAATTACATTCAATGTCACATTGAAAGTGAAATTTCGCCTCACTGATGAGACAGGGATCAAAGAAGAAGAAGTCTACATGGGAACAATTCCGGTGATGACAGAAAATGGAACATTCGTCATCAATGGTGCCGAACGGGTCATCGTTTCTCAGCTTCACCGCTCTCCTGGTATTTCATTCGAATCTGAACGTCATCCCAAAGGAAATATTCTCTATTCTTTCCGCGTGATTCCTTACCGCGGCAGCTGGCTTGAAGGAGCTTTTGATATCAATGATTTGATCTATATCTACATCGATCGAAAAAAGCGGCGCCGCAAACTCCTCGCAACCGCTTTCATTCGAACTCTTGGATTTTCTACAGATAGCGACATCATCGAAGAATTCTTCAGTACTGTTCGGGTCAAAATCCGCTCAGACAAAGATTTTTCCAAATTGGTCGGAAAAATCTTGGCTGAAGATGTAGTGGACGAACAGACAGGGGTTGTTTTTGGGAAATCCTCAGAAAAACTCACAACAGCCATGCTCAAGCGGATGCTCGATGCTAAAATTCCTGCTGTCCGCGTGGCCGAAGATGCCGATGAAACCAATCCGATCATTAAAATGCTCGCCAAAGACCCGACCGATTCCTATGAGTCTGCACTGAAAGATTTTTACCGCAAAATTCGCCCTGGTGAGCCGGCAACTCTATCGAATGCCAGATCAGCCATTATGCGCCTCTTCTTCGACCCCAAGCGTTACAACTTGGGACGCGTTGGGCGTTATAAGCTCAACCGCAAGCTGGGATTTGAACTCAGTGATGAAGAGCTCAATTTTGTTACCCTTAAGAAAGAAGACGTCATTGGTGCTCTCAAGTATCTGATTCGCCTCAAAAGTGGAGATCCAACTGTCAACATTGATGACATTGACCACCTAGGCAATCGCCGCGTTCGCTCTGTGGGGGAGCTCGTCCAAAACCAATGCCGCATTGGCCTCTCTCGCATGGAAAAAATCATCCGCGAACGGATGAATTTGTTCGATTTTTCTTCTGATACCCTAACACCTGGAAAAATCGTTTCTGCAAAAGGCCTTGCTGGTGTTCTAAAAGACTTTTTCGGACGTTCACAGCTCTCACAATTTATGGATCAGACCAACCCTATTGCCGAGCTGACACACAAACGGCGCCTTTCATCTTTAGGGCCTGGAGGGCTCAATCGTGAACGCGCTGGCTTCGAAGTGCGCGACGTCCATCCTAGCCACTATGGGCGCATCTGTCCCATTGAAACACCTGAAGGTCCAAATATTGGCTTGATTACCTCACTTGCTTCTTATGCAAAAATTAACGAATTTGGATTCATAGAGACTCCCTATCGCATCGTTCGCGATGGTGTGGTCACCGCTGAAATCGAATATATGACCGCCGACCAGGAAGAGAAAAATGTGATTGCCCAGGCCTCTGCGCAATTGGATGAGCTCAACATGTTTGTTGAACCGACCTGCTGGGCACGCTATAACGGAGAATCGCTAAAAATTGAGACGGAAAAAGTGACCCACATGGACGTCTCCTCCAAGCAGCTGGTTTCCATTGTCGCTGGTTTGATTCCTTTCTTAGAACACGATGATGCCAACCGCGCTCTGATGGGATCGAACATGCAACGCCAAGGGGTTCCTCTTCTCAAAACAGAAGCTCCTATTGTAGGCACGGGATTGGAGCGGCGTTCTGCACGCGACTCTGGTGCTGTCGTCCTTGCCGAAGAAGATGGAAAAGTCGAGTATGTCGATGGATACAAAATTGTCGTTGCTGCTAAAGATAACCCTACCCAGAAAAAAAACTATCAGCTCAAGAAGTTCATGCGTTCAAATGCAGGTACATGCCTCAATCAAACTCCCTTGTGTAGTGTAGGGGATGAGTTGAAACTCGGCGATGTCATTGCCGATGGTCCTGCAACCGATAAAGGGGAGATAGCCCTTGGAAAAAATGTTCTCGTTGCTTTCATGCCTTGGTGTGGATACAACTACGAGGATGCGATCATCATCTCCGAAAAACTCGCGAAGGAAGATGCCTATACATCTATCTACCTCGAAGAATTTGAGGTGACTGCCCGCGATACCAAGCTCGGAAAAGAGGAAATTACCAAAGACATCCCCAATGTCTCAGAAGAAGCGCTCTCGAACTTGGGAGAAGACGGGATCATCCGCGTTGGTGCGGAAGTCAAAGCTGGTGATATCCTTGTTGGAAAAATCACCCCCAAGTCAGAAACGGAACTTGCTCCAGAAGAAAGACTTCTTCGGGCGATCTTTGGAGAAAAAGCAGCCGATGTAAAAGATGCTTCTCTCACTGTTCGTCCTGGAACAGAAGGAGTGGTGATGGATGTGAAGGTCTTTAGTCGCCGTGACCGCCTCTCTAAAACCGATGATGAACTCGTTGAAGAGGCATCGCGCATCAAAGATATTCACCAAGAATATAAGAACAAAGAAGCAGAGATCGTCATCGAGTTCCATGAAAAATTGGGTGCCTTGATGCTTGATGAGCCGGCTCCTGGTCCGATCATGCACCGCAAAACAGGCAATGTTTTAATCAAAGATGGCGAAATTGTCACACAAGAGATGCTTGAAATGCTCGAAGGCGAGAAAGCAGAAGATCTCTTGATGGCAGAAAATGATACTTTCATTGCAATGAAAGAAATCTTGCGCGAATTCGATCGTAAGATACAAGCTCTTCAGTCGCTCTATAAGACGGAAGTGGAGTTCACTCGCAAAGGAGATATTGAACTAGATCCCGGTGTTATTCGCCAGGTGAAGGTTTATGTCGCAACCAAGCGCAAGCTAGAAGTGGGAGATAAGATGGCGGGTCGCCACGGAAATAAAGGGGTGGTCTCACAGATCGTTCCTGAGGCCAATATGCCCTATCTCGACAATGGACAATCGATCGAAATTATCCTCAATCCACTCGGGGTTCCATCTCGTATGAATATGGGACAGCTCCTTGAGACCCACTTGGGGTATGCAGCACGTAAAGCGGGTATCTTCGTCAAGACACCTGTCTTTGAGGGCTTCCCCGAAGAGCGTATTTGGCAGATGATGGCTGAGCAAAACCTCGCCACAGATGGAAAAATGCATCTGTATGATGGAAGAACAGGAGAGCGTTTTGACAACCGTGTCGTCGTAGGATATATCTACATGTTGAAACTGGGCCACCTTGTTGCGGACAAGATCCACGCTCGCTCGATTGGACCTTACTCACTCGTCACACAGCAGCCTCTTGGTGGTAAAGCCCAAATGGGAGGACAGCGCTTTGGTGAAATGGAGGTTTGGGCCCTTGAAGCATATGGTGCTGCTTACCTCTTGCAAGAGATGTTAACAGTCAAATCAGATGACGTAGCCGGACGTACTCGCATTTATGAGTCGATAGTTAAGGGAGAAAATACCCTCAAGTCTGGAACGCCTGAATCATTCAATGTACTTGTAAAAGAGATGCAAGGGTTGTGTCTCGATGTGCGCGCCGAAAGCGCGGAAGAATAATTTTAGGGAGAAATTTTCGATGGTAGAACAAGAAAGTCAAAAATCTTTTGACAAGTTGGTCATTCAGATCGCCTCAGATGATGTGATCCGCAATGATTGGTCGAGAGGGGAAATCAAAAAACCCGAGACCATCAACTACCGGACATTCAAACCTGAAAAAGGGGGACTGTTCTGCGAAAAGATTTTCGGCCCCACAAGAGATTGGGAATGTGCTTGTGGAAAGTACAAAAAGATCAAACACAAAGGAATCGTCTGTGATCGGTGTGGAGTGGAAGTGACCCTCTCTAAGGTACGGCGTGAGAGAATGGCACACATTGAACTGGCCGTTCCTGTGGTCCATATCTGGTTCTTCAAATCGATGCCATCGCGCATTGGAAATATTCTTGGAATGTCTGCCAATGAATTGGAACGTGTGATCTATTATGAAGAATATGTCGTCATCGATCCGGGTCGCTCGACACTAGAGCCCAAACAACTTCTCAACGATACTGAATTTCGCGAAGCACAAGAAAAATGGGGCTCCGGTAGCTTCACCGCCCGCATGGGAGGAAAAGCAATCAGCGAACTCCTCGAAAAAGAAGATTTGAGCCTTCTTGTCACAGAACTAAAAGAAAAACTCCGCAAGACAAAGTCTATGCAAGCGCGAATGAAACTCGCCAAGCGACTTAAAATTGTCGAGAGCTTTGCCTTCTCACCCAACCGTCCCGATTGGATGGTGATGTCCTGTGTTCCCGTCATCCCTCCCGATCTTCGCCCCCTTGTCCCTCTCGATGGAGGACGCTTTGCAACTTCCGATTTGAATGACCTGTATAGACGTGTCATCAACCGAAATAACCGTTTGAAAGCGATTTTGCGTCTCAAGACACCCGATGTGATCATTCGCAACGAAAAGCGGATGCTCCAAGAAGCGGTCGACGCCCTCTTTGACAATGGCCGTCATGGCCATCCCGTGATGGGAGCAGGCAATCGCCCCTTAAAAGCCCTTTCAGAAATGCTTAAGGGAAAAACAGGGCGTTTCCGTCAAAACCTCCTTGGCAAGCGGGTTGATTATTCGGGTCGAAGCGTGATCATCGTCGGCCCCGAACTCAAATTCAATCAGTGCGGACTCCCTAAGAAAATGGCCCTTGAGCTCTTTGAGCCCTTCATTGTGAAACAACTCAAAGATCGGGGGTACGTATACACCATTCGATCGGCAAAAAAAATGATCCAGCGTCAAGCTCCTGAAGTATGGGATGTGCTTGAAGAAATCATTAAAGGACATCCTGTTCTCCTCAATCGTGCGCCCACATTGCACCGCCTCGGGATTCAGGCCTTTGAACCGATTTTGATTGAAGGAAAAGCAATCCGGATCCATCCCCTCGTCTGCTCGGCCTTCAACGCCGACTTCGACGGGGACCAAATGGCGGTCCACATTCCTCTTTCTGTCGAGGCACAGCTAGAGGCAAAACTCCTCATGATGGCACCCGATAACATCTTCTTGCCCTCCTCTGGAAAACCATCTGCTGTTCCTTCGCAAGATATGATTTTGGGCCTTTACTACCTCATGCATGATCCCATTTATATTCCAGAAGATCATGGCAAAAAAACAAAAATTTTCTCCGGTCCAGATGAAGTACTTCTCGCTATGCAAGCTGCAGGAAGCTTCAATTGGGATGAAGAGACTGAAGAAGGAAAACGCCGCGATGACTTGGGACGAGGTTTGCACATCCATGAAAAAATTAAGCTCAAGCTCCCTGAAGGGATCATCACGACTACACCAGGACGTGTGATTTTCAATACGATTGTTCCCAAAGAGCTCGGCTTCCAAAACTATGCTCTGCGCAAGAAAAAAATGAGCGAACTCGTTTTAGAGACCTATAAAAAAGTAGGACTAGAAGCAACAGTCAAATTCCTCGATAGCCTGAAAAATCTTGGGTTCGCTGAGGCGACAAAATCGGCACTTTCGATTGGAATTTGCGATGTGCGCATTCCTAGCAATAAGCAAGAAGTAATGGATGCAGCGCACAAGCGAATTGAAGTAGTCCGAAAGCAATATGAAGACG
>SDBV01007632.1_pt1 | contig 14756 bp, 9 predicted proteins | sample 2277081 | NCBI WGS metagenome assembly SDBV01 (sample SAMN10402039, study PRJNA504765) | marine sediment metagenome | isolation source: marine sediment core GS10_PC15, 223 cmbsf | place: Arctic Ocean: Southern Knipovich Ridge | collected 2010
CCTTGATTCCAATGTACTTCGACAGCGCATAGCCGATGATCTGCCCGATCACCAGGGCCGTTTTTAGATCGATCGCGGTCCCCAGGAAGTGGAGGCCCTTGAACTCTGCGGCCGCGAACGGCTTTCGGAAGGCGTACATGCAGAAATACGTGCAGAACGCCGCCATGCCCGCGTACGGAACAAACACCGCAGCCGGTGCCGAGTCGAGCTGCGATCTCAACCAGCGTTTCTTCTCAGGCATCCAGGGGCTTTCCTTGCTTGGCCATCTTGCCGATACTGTAGCAGGTGCGACTCCCGGCCGCCACCTGTGCTCCTCGGCGGGCTGGCGATACGCAATGTTGTTTGCCCCGGCGGGAACGACGGCAATCGGAATCGCATTGAAGGTGGTCCGCCACGCCCAGTCTGCCGTGGGCACACTGGCCGCCACAAGATCGTCTCGAGGTGGGACTCGTTTCACGGCGCGTCGCCCGGCGCGATTTCAATCGGCGGCCAGTCGCTCTTTCGCCAGGACGCCGGCGCGGCTGCTGCCGGGCACCGAACACGTGCCGCCCAGTGTGCCCACGGCAGATTGGCGTTGGGACACTATACTCACGAGAAGAGCCCCGTTGGCGCAGCGGCCGGGCTGGCCACCATCCGTCGCATCGAAGAAGACCATCTACTGGAAGACACCTGGCAATTGGGCAACTATGCAAAGCAGAGACTGCTGGATATGAAGCAACGCCACCCACTGATCGCCGATGTCCGAGGGCTGGGGCTGTTGCTTGCGGTCGACCTGGTCCGGGATGGCAAGAAGGCGACCGACGAGTCCGAGCGTGTGATGTACGACTGTCTTGCACGAGGGCTCAGCTTCAAGGTATCCGACGGCAACGTGCTGACTCTCAGCCCACCGCTGACGATCACAAAGCCCGAACTCGACCAGGCGCTGGACATTCTCGACGCCGTATTTGAGCGACGATGAAGCGTGTTGTCGTCCAACGCAACTGGCACTTCCGCAGAGCGCGGTTTCTCGTTGGTTAGACTCCTGGACATCACGGCCGATGTGGCCGATGACTATGTTGCTACCAACCGATATGTTACGCAAACCCGTCCACGTGTGACACACGTAAGCCTCGCTCGGGAGCCCGAAAGGCCCGTTGCCACCAACGTCGCTACACGCGACAATGTCGACAGAGTCCCTCGGCCCATAACCACACAACCACTACCCCAACGTCGCTAAGTCCAAACCGACAAGATTCCAGTTCACGGTGAACCATTACAGCACCAACGCTTGCACCAAACACTGACGAAACACGCATCTTGCAGTCAATCGTGGGCAGAGCAGCAAGCGAACCCAAGAATTTGGGGACAGCCGCTTCCGTTGACGTAAGTGCTTGCTCCGTCAAACACAAAGATCCGCCGACAACTGCCGTCAACGGGTCTTCCAAGTGGGCGATACCGGATTCGAACCAGTGACATCCACGTTGTAAGCGTGGCGCTCTAACCAACTGAGCTAATCGCCCGCGGTTGCAACCATCCTATCGGGCATTTCGGGCCGGCGTCAATCTTGGGCCGGGCGAGTTTGCGGCCGAGATTTCCGGCCGTGCGGCGACAAGGAGAACAGGTCCGATTTGCCGCCAGCGGCCCGCAGCGGGCTTCACACAAATCGGACACGTCCACCTTTTTTCCCAAAAGTTCTCTGCGGCTGATCAGCGGAGGCCGTTCCAGGGCGATTGGTCGGCGACCTCGACCACCTCGTAACCGTCGCCATCGCCGATGCAGGGGCCGAGGATGGCCAGCAGCTTGGCGTCGGTATCGCCGGTGTTGAACGAGGCGTGGACTGCGTCGGCGGGCAGAAAGACCGAATCGCCGGGCCCCATCATCCGCTTCTCGTCCTCGCGCCACTGTTCGACCTGCCCCTCGATCACGTAGATCATTTCTTCCTGCTGCGAGTGCTTGTGAAAAGCGTGGCCGCCGCCCGGGGCCAGGGTGACCTCGATCACCACCAGCTTCTCCGCGCCCGTGCCGGACGGACGACTGCACCAGCCCAGCCAACCCCAGTCGAGCTGCTGCCGGACGACATCTGCTGCGGGAACAAACATGCCGCTCATGGGTGTTTTCCTTTGCGCTAAGTGGGTCCCTACGCGCAAACCGACGTTGCGCTCAACCGGACATTGTAGCCTCTGGGGCCTGGAGTACAATCAGTCGGAAACTTCCGCGGCGGGCTGCCGCTCTTCCACTTTTGGCGGGGCCGGCTGAGTGGAGAACTGGTCGGCCTGGAAGCCGGCGTCGTGGGCCTGGTTCGGACCGGCATCCGTCGAATCGGCCAGGGCGTAGTCGCCCGGAGTGTGCGTGTGCAACGCGCGGCTTGAATCGGGCAACTTTTTCCAGGCCACGCAGTTTGCCAGCGGCAGGCTCTCGTCTTCCGATCCCCAGTATGACTGCCAGGCCATGAACGTCATCGGTTCGGATAGGGCCTGCTGGTCGAGGTCGCGGACCCTCCAGAAGACGTCGAAGCTCTCGTAGAAGTTTCGGTCGCCGTTCCAGGAAATCTGCTGACGCAGCTCCTCCAGGCTATCGACCCCCTCCTGTTCGATCAGAGGGCCGCCCGGCGCCGCCATCAGGATGCTGTCGGCACAATAGATCTGGACGTCTAACTGATGCGGGGTGGCCATGGTCTGGGTCATGCGGTAGAACCCACCGCGGACTACCGCAGTCAGGTGCTGCAGGTCGATCTGGAGCATCGCTCCCGGTTGCGGAGATACTTGGCCTCCGCAGGCCCACAACAGTTGCTCGGTCGTGACCAGCAGGCCGTTTTCCCAAATCAGGTGCACCGGCTGCAGGTCGCTCGCAGAAAGGAACACCGCCTCTCCGCGGGCAACGCAATCGACCAGGCGGATTGTTGCCGGAGGCGTGGGCGTCAGACTTTGGTCACCCGTCGCCACGTCGGCATCCGGCGCCGATCCGGTGCGGAAGAAAGCCACGTCCGGGTTATACGCCGCCAGTTGATCCGAAGCATTGCAGACCGTAAGCGAGCACTTTTCCAGCGTGAGCGTCTGGCTTCCCCGGGTTTCAAACAGGGACCAGCTTTCCGCCAGAACTTGTCGGGGGACCTGCAACTCCAGACCCAGATTGACCAGCAACAAACGGCCCGCGGTGGTGGTGAACATGCTGCGGGGATACTTCACGGGATCGGTCTGGTCGGGCCGAAACACGACCACGGGCCGATAATCCTTACCGGCTCGGATGGTGAGCCTCAGGTTGGCCAACGTGATCGGCTGCTGTTGGAGCCGGCCGTTGTAGCGCAACTCGATCACATCGCCGTTGACCGCCGCCCGGCATGCAGCCCGTAACGTGGGGAACTCGTTCTCGGCCTCAGCGTATTCGCAAACGACCAACGAACGCGTGCGGCTGGGTGCCGGACCGGGAGCGGGTGGGCCGACGCTTGGCTCGGTGGCCGTAGGCGACGCGCCGGTCAATTGCCCCGAACCGCTTTGAGTGTCCGAGACCACGCTCAGCGGAGGTGGATTATCGTCTGCCAGCGTCAGACCTCCCTGGAGCGGCTCCACCCGCAGGTTTCCTCCATGGGCCTGGTTTGCCAGCGACCGGTTTCCAGGGTTCAGCGCGGCCGGTCCCGGCGGATCCTCGACCGGGGGCGTCTCGGTTTCCGGAGAATCTCGGTTGGGATCTGTCACGTCGCCGGGTTCGTCGGGCGCCGGAAGTGGTGTGCCGTCGTTCTCCTCCGGCGACACTGACTGGTCGTTCTGCGGCGATTCCGCGGGTGGGCCGCCGGGATTGTCCGCCGGGCTTTGCAGGCTTCCTGCCCGGGCAGCGGGGGGCGGTGGAGGCCATGGCGGCGGCGAGGTATCGCCCAGCCTGGGAAACAAGTCGAGCACCATCACGATACAGGCCAGCGCGGCGACGGGTGCAATCCAGGGCAGATGCCGCTGTAAAAACGAGACAGTCCTCCCCCTCGGTGTCACCCGGCCATCGTAGGCCCGACCATGCGGCCGCAGGCCGATCTCGTAGGCCAACAGCAGCAACTCTTCAACCAACTCGACCGAGTCTCGATACCGGTTTCGCGGGTCCTTGGCCAGCATTTTCCGCAGCACGCGTGCTGCCTCGTCGGGCAGGTCGGGCCGGAACTGCCTGATGTCCGGCGGTTGATCACCCTGGTGCTGCAACAGTTTCTGCAACACCGTTCCCTCGGGGAAGGGGGGCCGGCCGGCGAGCATGTAGAACAAGGTGCAACCTAGCGAGTAGATATCGCTGCGGACATCGGCGTTTCGGGGATCGCGGGCCTGCTCGGGGGCAATATAGTCGAAGGTGCCCAAGGTCACGCCGCTGGCCGTCAGGTCGGCCGCCGAGCTATCCAGCCGTCTGAGTCGAGCCAGGCCCATATCGATCAGCTTCAACTGACCGTCCGGCGTGATCAACAAGTTCGACGGCTTGATGTCGCGGTGAACCACGTGGCGGGCGTCTGCGTGGGCCAGCGCCTCGGCAACCTGCAGCGTGTATCCCACCGCCTCCACCAGCGACAGGGGACCTTTTCGCAGGACCAGTTTGCGGATGTTGATCCCGTCGATGAACTCGAAGACTATATAGTGCAGGCCCCGGTCCTCGCCGACGTGGTAGACCCGCGCGATGTTCTCGTGATCGAGCCGGGCAGCCGATTGGGCCTCGTTCTGGAACCGCAGAAGGGTTTCTTCGTCGGCCGCCTGTTCGGGTGAGAGGATTTTCAGGGCCACGTTTCGCTGGAGGCGCGTGTCTAAGCCCCGGAACACGCGGCCCATTCCTCCCCCACCGATGAACTGCACCAACTCGAAGTGCCCCAGCCGATCTCCAGGCAGGATCTTTCCCTGCAAGATGCGGCAGGCAGAATCGGAGAACTTCGGCGCGGGTATCGGTGGGTGGCGCGAGACGACCGTGGGCTGATCTTCATTGACCGGCTCGCCTGGGTTCTCGGCACGCAGTATCCCCGGATCACCGGGTGCCGGCGATGGCGTGGATCTTCGGCTGCTCGAGGCGATATCACTCATCGATCACCAGCGGTGTGCCGCGTTTGTGAGTCCGACCGGCTCACAAGGTTCGTTCCTTCTCAGGCAGAGTTGTACCATGCCCCCGGAATTCCGCTAACACGAATATGTCGGGCGAATGCCCAGCGGAAGAGAATTACCTCTAGCGCACCAGCCTAGTATACCCGGTATGGCTGGTAACGTCAATTTGCTGGCTTTACCTACCGGCCGAAAGGGGGAGATCTGATCTACGCGGAGCACGCTGCGGGCCGCTCCGGGAAAACGTCGCTCGTTGCTCGACCCGGCGGGGAGACCTATAATGGGACCCAGAATCCGTTAAGGCGTTCTTCTTCCCCGACCCCCCAGATCACCACATTAAGGGACCATGTTATGAGGAATCTGATCGACCGTCGCGATTTCCTGAGAACGGCCGGTGCCGCGAGCGCCGGGATCGCAGTGACGGCCTCGGGCGGTTCATCGCTGCTTGCGGCCCCGCTGGCCAAGGGGGCCCCCAACGCCGAGAAGCTCGGTTGGCGACTCGGATGCCAGGCCTACACGTTCAAGGAGTACACCTTTGCCGAGGCCATCGATAAAATCGCCTCGCTGGGGCTGCACTATGTGGAGATGTATCCCGGCCAGACGCTGACCTCGAGGAAGTCCGACATCAAGACCAACGAGTCGATGCAGCCGAGGGTCAGAAAACGGCTGAAGGGGAAGCTGCGTGAGGCCGGCGTGAAATTGGCTTGTTACGGTGTCTGCGGGCTTTCCAAGGACGAGGCGGCCAGCCGGAAGACGTTCGAGTTCGCCAAGGAGATGGGGATCGAGACGATTGTCTCAGAGCCCCCGGACGACGCGTTTGACACGATCGAGAAGCTCTGCGAGGAATACTCGATCAACTTGGCTTTGCACAACCATCCTCAGCCGTCGAGGTACTGGGACCCCGAGGTCGTGTTGAAGGCCTGCGAGGGCCGCAGCAAGCGGATCGGGGCCTGTGCCGACACCGGCCACTGGATGCGATCAGAACTCAATCCCATCGAGTGCATCAAGAAGCTCCAGGGGCGGATCATCTCCTTCCATTTCAAGGATCTCAACAGGTACGGCAAGGGTGCCCACGATGTGCCCTGGGGGACCGGAAAAGCGGACGTCAAGGGGATCCTTGCCGAGGTCCACCGGCAGAAGTTCAAGGGTGTGTTCTCGATCGAATACGAGCACAACTGGAAGACCTCGCTGCCGGAGATAGCCGAGTCGGTGAAATACTTCGACAAGGTGGCCGCCGCCTTGGCCGGCAAGAGCTGATTCTGCAGGCTCCTCCCGCGAACCGCTCCCGCTGGAGACAAAGCCCTGCCTGTAAAGGCAGGGCTTTTTCAATGGGTCGGCAGTTTGGGTAAACTAATCTGTATCGACCCTTCCGAACTGGACACTTTAGTAAATGTGAATCCCTCCGGTGCATAAAACTTGAGCACCAGGCGGCGTGCCTGGATTTCAGGCAACAGTGCCCAAAAACAAGGCGGCCTGCATGCAGTGATGTAAATGCTTGCAGTGCAATGACTTCCGCGATGCCCTTGACTTTCGGTGAAGATCTAGTGGGGCCTGTCACCACGGAGGTGGACGGCCGGAAGTACTTTATTCATCGCGTCCGAAGGAGAGCAGAATGACCGCGAGCGAGAGCAAACATGAGGAAATCCAGCGTAGCGCAGAGTCGTTGTTTGCCCGGGATCCCGATTGGGTGACCTTCTACCGGGAGGTCCTGGGGCTGCACGGCGTTGTTCGTCGCAACTGCACCACCCGCCAGTCGCTGGCCGAGTTCGAACAGACGGAGGCCTACCTGGAGATCCAGCAGATGCTCAGCCGCCTCAGGGGGAAACGCCCACCGGCCAATGATCCGGAAGAACCGACTCGGGTGGTCACGGTGCGGCTTCCCAAAAGCCTTCACGAAGCGCTCAGGGTGGAGGCCCACGAGTACCACACCAGCATGAACAAGCTGTGCATCTCGAAGCTTCTTCAGTACATTGATGGGCAGATGATTCCTGCCGAGCCTTGAGTCGCCGCTGTGTGGGCGAACAGTAGAGAGAGTGGAGTGGACCTGTAAGCCGGGTTCTGTACCCGGCCGACCGTGGTCGGCCGGGCGATGGCCATTTCTCTAGGAGGCCGATTGCCCGGCCCCTCGAGCGGTCCACCCGGAAGTCGATAGCGGACCGGGTCAGCCCGCGGGAACGCGCGGATGAACTAGGCCACCCGGCGTGTCCACTGCTCCCTGTTTGACCTTGCTCCTGGTGGGGTTTGCCTAGCCAGGCTGGTCACCCAGCCTGCTGGTGAGCTCTTACCTCACCGTTTCACCCTTACCCTGCGGGCCGGAGGCCCGGCAAGGCGGTCTGCTTTCTGCTGCACTTTCCCTGGCCTTGCGGCCGGTGGGCGTTACCCATCACCATGCCCTGCACAGCCCGGACTTTCCTCCCGCCGCAACCCCTTGTGAGCCGATATGGCGGCCCGACGGGGCCGCCGGCCGGCGGCCATCCGGTCCACTCCAACACTCTCTATGGTAAGGATAGTCCTCAGAGGCGGCCGGGGAAAGACCATGGGATCTGGCCGAACTGTCCGCAAATTCGGGCGTTCAGCGGCCGACGGCACGTCGGCCCTTCCGCCCCTGCCATGTATCACGCCGCCGGAGCTCGGCCTCGATGGCCGCCCGCACGGCCAACTTCTGTCGACACCAATTGGGTCCCACCAGGTACTGCCGGGGGGCATCGCCGCTGAGCCGATCCACCACGCAGCTTGCCGGAAGCTCTTCCAGGAAGTCGACTACGTAGCCCACGTACTCATCCAGCCCCGCCAGCCGCACTTCGCCCGAGGTGACCATATCGGCCAGTGGAGTGTTCCTTATTGCATGAAGATTGTGGAGTTTGACCGAGTCGATTCGCAGCCGGGCCAGCTCTCGGGCGGTGGCCAGCATGTCCTGGGGCGATTCGCCGGGGAGTCCCAGGATCACGTGGGCACCAATCAGAAGCCCTCGGCGACGGCTCCGCCGCACGGCATCCAGAAAGGCGTCGTAGTGGTGCCCCCGGTTCATCCAGTCCAACGACCGATCGTGGATCGATTGCAGGCCGTATTCGATCGACACCCAGGTCTGCCGCGACAACTCGGCCAGCAGATCCAGCACGTCGTCTGCCACGCAATCGGGGCGCGTGCCGATGACCAATCCGACCACGTTGGGCTGCGAAAGGGCCTGTTGGTAGAGGTCTGCCAGCCGCTCGGCAGGAGCGTAGGTGTTGGTTGCCGGTTGGAAGTAGGCCACAAAGCGATCGACCTTGCGGCGGGAGCCGAGCCGCCGGATGCCGTCGTCGATCTGATCGCCGATCGATTCGAGGCCGCCGTGCCGGCTGGGGCTGAAGCTGTCGGGATCGCAGAAGATACACCCACCGGTTCCCAGGGTGTAGTCACGATTGGGGCAACCTAGCCCACCGTCAACACTAACCTTCCAGACCCGTCCTCCGAACACCTTGCCGTTAAAGAAGTTCCGGCTGAAATACCTCAGCCCTGACGCCCGCCAATCGACAGACTGCGGCCGACGGAGGGGAAGATCGGTTGACGCCATGGGCATTCCTGATAGACTAATGACAGGGATTTTCTCATCTTACGCAGCCGTTTCACCAGTCGCAAGAACATATACCATGTACGGTGAATTGGTCCCCCTGGGGGGCGGAGATCCAATTCCGTTGCTCAAGAAAACCCTCTTGGTGGGGCGACGCGAGAGCTGCGACATCGTGCTGCGTTTCTCCAATGTTTCCGCCCACCACTGCCAGTTGACCGTCACCGGGGGCTATTGGTACGTGCTGGACATGAAGAGCCGTAACGGGGTGAAGATCAACGGGAGCCGGGTGAAGGAAAAACGGCTAGATCCGGGTGACATCCTGTCGGTCGCCAAGCACAGGTACGAGATCAAGTACTCACCGGTCGAACTGGGGGCCGTAGGCCCGCCGCCTCCCGACGCCGTGGAGACCGACGTGATGGGCAAGTCGCTCTTGGAGCGGGCGGGCCTGGAGAAGCGGCCGGCCGCGGATGCCACGCCAGGCCCCGGTCGCGGCGAACCGGGACGATACGAAGTCGACAATGACAAGCCCGGCCAACTCCGCTTCCGCAATCATCCCCTCTAGAGCGGATTCTGCTCGATATCCGATCGCACCGAACTTTGCGATCTCCCAGTGAGTTCCAGCCATGTCCAAGAAGAAGAAAATCCGGGCCGACTTCCGCAAGAACCGCAGCGTTCGTACCCGCCGTACCGACTGGACCCAACAATTCGACCAACACCAGTTTGAAGAGGAAGACCCCCAAAAGGGGGAACGGGTCAGCGGCAAGGGGGAACTCAGCCGAAAACGAACCGTCCGCGGAATGTCGGTGGACACCGGCGACGAACCGGGCCTGGACATTCACCTCGACGTCGACGAGACGGTCTGCCGCACCGGACGGGTCCTTTCGGTACACGGTCTGGCAAGCACGGTGGAAGACGACCAGGGCAGAACCTGCCAGTGCGCCACCCGCCGGCTGCTGAAGACCCTCAGCACCGACCTGCGCCACGTGGTGGCCGTGGGTGATCGCGTGCTCTTCCGCCCCGTAGAGAACTCGGACCCTCCGGAAGGTGTTATCGAGCGCGTGGAACCCCGCTACGGGAGCGTCTGTCGCACCAGCCGCGGGCGGCAACAGATTATCGTCACCAACGTGGACCAACTGCTGATCATCTCCAGCGCCGCCGAACCCCGGCTGAAGCCCCACCTGATCGACCGGCTGCTGATTACCGCCGAAAAGGGCCGGGTGCGGCCGGTCGTCTGCATCAACAAGGTCGACCTGGTCGAGCCCACCAGCTTGCAGCCGCTGGTGGGCGTCTACAGTCAGATGGGCTATAAGGTCCTGATCCTCAGTGTAAAGACGGGCTTCGGGGTCCAGCGGTTTCGCCAGCTATTGAAGGGATGGGAAAGCGTGGTGGCCGGGCAAAGCGGGGTGGGCAAGTCGTCGCTGCTGAACGCGGTCGACCCGAACCTGGGCTTGCGCGTCCGGACCGTCAGCGCCGACACGCAAAAGGGCCGCCACGCCACCAGCAGCGCCCGGCTGCTGCCGGTGGCCGGCGGCGGCTACGTGGTCGACACGCCGGGGATTCGGCAGTTCCAGCTTTGGGACGTGATCCCCGAGGAGGTGGCCGGATATTATCGCGACCTGCGCCCTTACGTCAGCCTGTGCCGATTTCCCGACTGCACCCACACCCATGAAGACGACTGCGCGGTTAAGAACGCCGTGGCCGACGGGCGGCTCGACGAACGTCGCTACGACAGCTACTGCCACCTATTCGGCGCGGACCTGAATTGAGCCCGAGGCGGGGGTCGACAGTGCCGCAGAATCTCCAGCCACCGTCCAGGGGGTCTCACCCCGTCAGCCCCGCAGAGATCCGCGTCTCCGGCCCGAGTTGGGAGTCTCATTTTCACGAGTCTACGGGATTTCGAATTACCAGACGGCAAAATGAGACTCGCCGCAAGAAGTTGCGCCTGGCCTCCGGCGAAATGACGGCTGTGCTGGAATTCGAACGATTCTTGGCACCCGCCGCCAGATCATCAGACGCCGATGAGTGGGCCCGATTTGTGACTTTGCCCAACTCGGCATGGCCCAGACTGGCTAATGATTTCCGGGCGAACCTCTGCAAACTGCGACAGCCATTGGAAACTGAAGAGCGAGCAGCAGGACTTCTGGCAGGAATCGACGAACCTGGCCGCGAACTTTGCGCAGTTGGCCTCCTCGACATATTCGCTAAAGTCGGCCCAATCCCCATAACGATAACAAGCTGAGGAGGAACCAAGTAGAACCACCCGCACGCTTCTTGGCTTGAATGCCGCACCTCCAATCGGGTCATCGGAATCCCATCAATGCGAGTTTCCCCCGATCCTCCGCCGGTGTGGTTGGTGCTTGCTCTGCTGGCGTCCGTAGTGATCGCTGCCAACGGATGCTCGCGCACAAAGTATCGACTTCAAGCGGATCGCGAAGCGTACGACGTGATCGCCGAAAGGAACGTCGATCCGCGATGGTGCGTGGCTGACTACAGCATCGATATCGATCCTCGCAGTCGATACTTTGATCCCTACGATCCGGACCGTCCTCCGATGCCTCCGGACGATCCCGGCTCGCACCAGTACATGCATCTCGTTGACGGGAAGAAAGGCTGGAAGCACTGGGATGACAACGGCTGTCGAATCGAGTTAGAGAACCCGGACTGGTACGAGGCACTTGCCGAATACGTGGAGATCGCGGAGGACGGCTCGGTCAAGCTCAACCTCGATTCGGCATTGAAGCTCGCCTATGTTCACTCCCCGTCGCATCAGAACCAACTGGAGACGCTGTATCTGTCGTCGCTGGACGTCACGACCGAGCGATTCCGCTTGGATACGCAATTCTTTGGCGGATATGATGCCAGATACGCCCACAACGGTTCGCTGATTCCAGCCGCACTTCGTTATGATCCGACCTTGGGCCGGTTCGTCGTTAATCCGCCCATCGACGGCGAAGGAGTGGAGAATAACCGCCTGACGGTCGGCCGTCCGTTTGCAGCGAATCCGGCGCTTCAGGCACGGCGGCGATTTGCCACGGCAGGGGAGTTCTTGATTGGATTCGCCAACTCGTTTGTTTTCGAGTTTACCGGCAGTGACGCAAATCTTGCCGCTTCGCTGGCGAATTTCACGTTCGCCCAACCATTGCTGCGCGGAGCGGGCAAGGACATCGCTCTTGAACAACTGACGATCGTCGAGCGAGCCTTGCTCGCAAACTTGCGGGCCTACCATCAATACCGACAGGGCTTCTTCACACAAATCGCGATCGGCGAACTCGGCGTCGCCGGACCGCAGCGGCGCGGCGGATTCTTTGGCGGGACGGGCTTGACGGGCTTTACCGGGCAAGGCGCCGGTGGTTTTGGCGGCGTGGGCGGCGCAACGTTCGGCGGCGGCGCAGGCGGCGGCGCAGGCACGCTCGGCGGGTTTATCGGCCTCCTGCAACAACTCCAACAGATTCGCAATACCGAGGACAGCCTCAGCCTTCAACTCCGGACTCTGTCGCTGCTGGAAGCCCACCTGGACGCCGGCGTGATCGACCTGGTGCAAGTCGACCAGTTTCGTCAGAGTATCGAAACCGAGCGAGCCAACTTGCTGCAAAACCGCAATGGCTTTGAGCTCTCTCTCGAACGCTACAAGACGGGCACGCTCGGCTTGCCTCCGGATCTCCCCACCGAACTGGACGACAGTCTGATTCGACAGTTTCAACTGGTTGCCCCCGAGGCGACCGCCGTACAAGACGCGATTGCCGAGTTGCAGGATCGTGTCGGGGAGTTGCCGGACGACGCCGGCGTCGCCGCGATTGACCAGGTCCTGGTCGACCTCTCTGAGGTCGTCGAGCCGGCTGGGAGACAGCTAGACGACGTCCAGGCGGATCTCGCGCTCATGGAGGACGCGGTGCCCGCCCGCGAGCAAACGATGTCCGACGTGGAGAGGAGACTCTTTGGCCGAGACAAACAGCAACTCGTCGACGGGCTGGCGGACTTGCGGCAGCAGTTCAAGGAAGCCAAAGGCAAGCTCGAGACACTTCGCGACGGGCTTTCTGAGGACACAAAGGATGCCACCGTCCGTGAGCTTGTGATCTGGCTGGGTGGCCTTTATCGCCTCGCTCAAGGCTCGATCCTGGTGCAGGCGCGCGCTCGCCTTGAAGCAATTACCGTCGATGCAATCGAATTGCATCCCGACAATGCTCTGCGCATCGCGCTTCAGAACCGTCTCGACTTTATGAACTCCCGAGCCTCACTGGTGGACAGTTGGCGGCTGATTCAGTTCAACGCGGACGCTCTGCAGTCGGTACTGAATATCACCGCCAGCGGCGAAATCCGAACGGCGCGGAACAACCCCGTGAGTTTTCGTGCCCCTACGGGGAACCTGCGCCTTGGACTGGAATTCGACGCGCCATTTACTCGCTTGCTGGAACGGAACAACTATCGACAGTCGTTGATTGACTACCAACGGAGTCGCCGTCGCTTCATTCAATCCCGCGATTCACTCCACCTGGGCCTGAGGGCGCTGCTGCGACAAATCGAACAGCTTCGTACGAATTTAGAGATTCAGCGTCGCGCCGTAGCGATCGCCATTCGGCGCGTCGATCTGACGCGAGCAGCGCTTTATGCGCCTGTGCCGCCCCCGCAGCCGGGACAACGACCGGCTCAATTCGGACCAACCGCGGCGACCAATCTTCTGACGGCGCTGTCTGCCTTGCGCAACACGCAGAACAACTTCATGAGCGTGTGGCTCAACTACCACGCCGCTCGGATGCGATTGGCTCGCGAGCTTGGTATCATGGAACTCGATAACGACGGTACGTGGATTGAGTACCCCCTCCCGGGTTCCAGCCGCGATGACTCGATGGACGGAGACAGTTCGGCCCCGGAGGAACTGCCACCGCCGCCAGCAGTTCCAAACGAACAGATCAAGCTGGTGGATTTCACTGAACCGCTGCCGAATGGCCCACCTCTGGCGGACATCGTCGAGCCCGTCGACGGTCCTGCCGCAGGTCGCCTAAACGGGGTAAACGGGGTAATCCGGCTACCGCCGACCGGGAACACCTCGGATACAAACGGTTACAATTCGTTGCAAAAATGCAACTGACTCCATCCAACGGTTGGCAGACAATTGTTGGATGGCTGTCATGGGCCCGTCTGGCTCCCAGAAGAGCACCCCGGCTTCGCATCGTTGGATACCAACGGAGCACTGCGATGCCGTTTTCAAGTCGCGTCGTAGCTGGTACAATGGTCCATAGGGCAGGCGGGCAAGTTCCGCACGCCTTTTGTTGAGTTCTCTCGCCGATCCCTGGAGATTCGTTCTTCGACACCAGCGAACCGACGGCAAGCGATTAGCGTTCGCAATGGAGACCGATCATGTCGACTGACGTGCTTCCGGAAACGCAGACCTTTCCAGAAACGCAGAGTTCGCAAGGCCGCGGCACTGCTGGGGATTCAGGCTCACATGGCCGCTGGTGGCGGCGCGGTCTGCTTGCGATCGGTGTGGTCGCCGTGGTAGCGTCGGCTGCCGCGCTGATCCCAGGCGCCAGGTCTCCGCGCCAGATCGGTGCCAAGCTGACTTACACCATCACGCGTGGCGACCTGGTCGTCACAGTCACCGAACAAGGGACGTTGGAGAGCTCCAACAATACGGAAATCAAATGCAAAGTCCGAGGTTACAGCACCGTCATCTGGGTGATCGAGGGCGGTACGGAGGTGAAGGCAGGCGACGAATTGGTCAGGCTGGATACGAAGCAAATCGAGGATGCCATCAGTCTGCAAACGACGAATGCTCATACAGCGAGGGCCACACTCGAACGATCCAAGGCTGAGGTGGCGAAAGCCAAGATCGCAATCGCGGCGTACCTGGAAGGCAGCTATCGATCGCAGTTGAAATCGTTGGAGAGGGGGTTGGTAATTGCCGCTGCGAATCTACTTACCGCCCAGAAGATGCTTGACCATACCAAGAGAATGTTCCAGCGTGGCTACGTAGGTGAATTGGAAGTCGAAGGGAATGCGTTCACGGTCACGCAAGCCGAGTTGGAACTGAAAGTCATAGAGACCGAGATCGAAGTTCTGAAACAATACACCAGGGAAATGGAGCGGGTGACGCTCAACGGCAACTTGATCGCAAGCAAATCAAAGCTGGAAGCGGACACGGCGGGGCTCGCCATGGATGAGGGTCGCCGCGATCGCGC
>SDBV01007633.1_pt1 | contig 14753 bp, 12 predicted proteins | sample 2277081 | NCBI WGS metagenome assembly SDBV01 (sample SAMN10402039, study PRJNA504765) | marine sediment metagenome | isolation source: marine sediment core GS10_PC15, 223 cmbsf | place: Arctic Ocean: Southern Knipovich Ridge | collected 2010
GAGCTTGACTGAGCGAAGACCTGCCGGATTTCACCGCAGATGAAGCGCAGGCAGTCAAGGTCATGGATGAGGTTGATCAGCGTTGGGCCTCCTCCCGGTCACCTGCATCGCCAATCTACCTCGTAGTAGTCAGCCGGCTTGAACAGTGTCCACAAAACAGATACCGCCACCAGCTTCTCGATCAGGAGATGTACGGATTGCCTCGCGCAAATTTCAGCGACAGTCGAGTGCCGTGCGTTTGGGGTGGCGATAATCGCGCCATGTGGCTGCTCGCGTTCGAGCAACTCTTCTATTTCATGGTAAAAGCGGACTTTTAATTTTTCGGCGACAGAAATTTTTCCGGGATCGATATCACAAATTCCTGCGAGGGAGCAAGAATTGCCGGCAGCAATTAATTCTGCGTGTTTCCTGCCAATCAAGCCGGCGCCAATAACTGCTAATCTCACCGTGTTCATATCGTAAAACTACTCGCTTGTGAACCCCGCTTGCTAGAGGTATCGAGACAGACGATCTTCATCTATTTCGACGCCGATTCCCGGTTTGTCGGGAAGACTGACCTGGCCGCTCTTATCGATTATCAACGGTTCCCTCAGAATCAGCTGCTGGGTTTCGACCGTCAGGATCGGCGGGTCAAAGGGATACTCGATCATAGGGCAGTTCTCTATGGTTGCCACTGCCTGCAGCATGGCTGGAAAATTCAACGCAAAACTGCCCAGACCGCAGACGTGGGGTACGATCTGCTTGCCGAAACAGTCTGCTATGACCGCGATCTTCCTGGTGCCCGTGATTCCGATATCCCCCAGGATCACATCGGGCTGGAGGATGTCGTAGGTATCCCTGAGGATGTGTTCCTTGAACTCGTGAACGTTGCAGGCGTGCTCCCCCCCGGCGATCGGCATTTCGACCGATGCGGCCAGCTCGGCAAGCCCGTCAAAATCCCTTCGCGGCAGGGGTTCCTCCAGGAAATAGACGTCGAGATCTTGCAGCTCGCGAGCCATGTTCAAAGCTGTCTGCCTCGACCAGTGATGATAGTTTATGGATTTGTGATTCTGGTTGGCATCCACGATAATCATCAGGTCGTCTCCGGCGGCCTTGCGCACGGCTTGCACTACCGCCAGGTCTTCGCGGGGGTCCGGCCGGTGGAGCCTCAGTTTGACCGCTTTGAAACCCATCTCTGCGAGCTCCAGCACCTGGCTGACATGTTGTTCGGCCTGCAGCAGCCGGCTCGTGGCGGCGTAGGCCGGGATCTTGTCCCTGTAAGCCCCCAGGATCTTGTACACGGGCTTGCCCGATGCCTTTCCCACGATGTCCCACAGGGCCACTTCCAGACCGCCGTACGACCCCCTGTTGTAGGTCATTTCCCGCCCACTCATGCCCGCGCAGCAAAACTTCTCGATGAAAAACGGGTCCAGCCCTATCAGCGCGGAGGTGGCAAAGGAATCCGGTACACCGCTGCAGGGGCCCAGCCCGACGATTCCCTCGTCGGTGTGCACTTTGTAGAACGCGAACCCATAGGTTGTTAACGGTTTGCCGTCGGGCTCGAACCACGCGGCTCTGTATTCCTGCGCAAGGCTGATAGGTTTGGTGGTGCGTACGACTTCTATGCTGGTTATTTTCACGGACTACCCCCTTGCCTTTATCCTCATGGTGACTATTTCGTACGGTTTGTATTGCACCGTGCCGTCAATCGCCTGTTCCTCTATCGCGTCTTCCCGAAGGTTGGATTTCCACATTGACGAACCTTCACGGCCGGGTATTGCCAGCTTGGCCGTACCTTCGCGGCCTTCCGTTTCGTAGAACCGGGCGATCAGGTCCTCTCCGTCTTCGGACTGCTTGAACACCGTGAGGACAAGGCTGTCCGTATCGCTGGACAACCGTATCAACTGATCGCTCGACGGCAAGCTTTTCGGGGTGAAGGCGTCTCCGACAGAAACGGGAATAAGCGGATAGTTGGCGGCCCACCCGGTGCGATACGACTTGGCGCCGGCCCAGTCTTGCTCATGAGGAAGGAGCGAGTAGTAAAAGCGGAATCTGCCCGGATAAGGCCTGGTGTGGTTTACCCTCTTTCCATCCCGGATGTGGCAGCACTGCGTAGACACTACCGGTCTGATCATAACGCCGCCGATTTCACCGTTATCGATAGTGAAGCAGCGGTGCTGACTGGCGATGGTTATTCCCTTGCCGTTCTCGGCCAGGTCTACCCACTTGATGCAGTTTCGAAGTTTGCGCCACGATTCGTAGGGCATCTCGTCACGCCGATGAGGAGCGCAGTTGGGCATTACGTTGTCCATCCAGCTGACACCGTAGGGGGTACCGTATACAACTTCGGGCTTGTCCATCGCTGTATCGAAGACCTGTGTCAGCCGCATGGGGCGCCATTTCCTGAAATCCACGTCGTTGACGATATCTATGCGGCGGGAATCTGCGTAAAACGTCAACTCCTGTACTATCCTGGTTTCCGCGATACTGCTCTCGAGCTTCAAAGTCGCGGAAACGCTTCCATTGTCCACCAGAGTAACTGATTCGAGCATACTCTCCACGCGCCTGCCGGTGCTTTCATCGCGAAACGACCCATTCGTCAATACTTCTTCTATGCCCACGATGTACATGCTGTCCACGATCGATTGTTGCGATTCCCGGTCCTCGATCGTAACGCGGCCGGTGACTTCGTCGCACACGATCCTGTGAAAGGGCGTCTCGAACGTCAGCCCCTCGTTGCTGCATACGGCAGCGGGTTCCGGCGACGTGTCGCATGGCAGGATATAGTAGGTCTTGTAACCGCACCCCGGCACGTCCTTGGCCATGAATCTGATATATTCCTCTCTCGCCACCCCTTCTCGTATCGCCATTTGCTGGAATACCACGTCATTCCCGTGTTCATCGACCATTTTTATCTTTCGGTACTTATCGGTATGAAAAGCGACGATATCGCCATGAAAGGTCACGTGCACATTGGCCACATCCGTTCTGACCCATGACATCGGGTTGAACACCACTACAGGATAGCAGTCGATGCCAAAGGGTATGACTACGTTTTCCGCGATTCGTCTGAGAGCTGTCTCGGTTAACTCGTTGCCGGTAATGATCGCGGATTCCAGGTAGCCTCTCTTTCTCTCTCGCGTCAGATCGTAGCCCTGTCCGTTGTTGTTATGATCCATGGCTTCCAGCACGTGGAGCCACGCGTCCTTGATTTTTTCCGACTGGTATGCGCCGGATGGGTCTTTTTGCCAGGCAATGGCGGAAAACTTTTCGCCGTTCAGGAGTGCGCAGACCGCAGGCATAGAGAGCATTATCGAATGCAAGTATTGGGGATCGGTATAAGGCCAGGCCGAAGGAACTTCGCCGGCAATCTCTTTCAAGTTTTCCCGGGGAGCATGCTCGAAGAACTCGGTCGGGGTCGCAAAGGCCATCTGGATATGGGATTTTTGGTTCCACTCGGCCAGGTTTTCGGGGAGCTTTTTCCCGGGCAGGATCAGATCGACTCCCCAGTGCACGAATATCGGCGAAACGCCCTGTTTCAGTATCTCTTGCATTGTACGCTCCAGGCCGTTCTCCATCGCTTTTTCCACACTTATTTCCAGTCCTCCTCGGTTCCAGGCCCAGGTGTATCCGTTGAGCGAGTACCACACGAGAGTTTTGGTGCCGTCCAGCCCCACCCAGTAGAAGAGCGATACATCGGTGGGACCTGTCCGCGTGTACACGGCATAGGGTATTCCCAGCTTGTCGAGGATCTGGGGATACTGGGTTGTCCACCCGGGAAGATCGCCGGTGTGGATTGTTTTGGGCGTATAATCGAGTTCTTTTTCAAGATACATGAGCGGGTATAAGGAGTTACGCACCAAATCCTCACCTATTTGTGGAGTCTGATCGATGCCGGCCCATTTGGGACCGATCTCGATTTGGCCGTCTTTGAGCAGCGCTTTCAGCCGGTCTTTTTTTTCAGGGTGACACTGCAGAAAGTGGTTGATGAAGACAAGGTCCTCGATCAAAAACCGGAACTCCGGGTGCTTATCTGCCATGGCCATCGCCTCGGATATGACGCGATTGCCTCTGGAAAGGCACTCTTCACGGGCGCCCAGCCAGAAAAGATCCATGTGAGAAAATGGAACCAGGTACGCTTGTATTTCGGACATATTCTCTTCCTCGCTTATTGAACTAAAGCTCTTGTGAATTGATGCATGGCTAGCGACTGTCCTGCCGGCAGTCCGGCGTGCGTGCCGCGAATCAATCCGCGAAACGCAGCTTCACGGTCTTTATCTCGAATGCGCCTGTGGGGACGGTTACCGTGCTGCCGTTGAAATGCAACGGTTTTTCCGTTTCCTCGAGCAGGTTCACCTCAGACGCGTCGCTTATCGTTCGAAAGCAGCGAAGGTGTATCTCCGAGCTTCGCCCCTCGACTTCGAAAAACCTGATTATATAAGAACGCGGATCATCATAGGCCGGCTTCACCGTGGTAACGATGACATTGCTTTCTTCCACCTGGTAGAACGAAAATTCGTCCTCGGCAAAAGAGCTTGCCTCGCCCGGGTCGGGTTCAATGCCACCGAAGCTGTAGAGCAGAGGATTGTTGTGTTCCCATCCGCTCCGATACGCCTTGGCCCCTTTCCAATCGCCTTTGTGGGATGTAAGGCTGAAGCGCCACGTGTGCTTCCCGGGGTTCTGAGGCCAACGGTTGTGATCCCCGCAACTCCTCTGGGATCTTAGGAGGGGTATCTCGATGCAATTTGCGTCTATCCACGCGCTGGGCATCTGAACGCCGAGGGTAATACCAAAATTATCGTAGACCACTTCTATCCATTGCTGGATCTCCCTGAAATGGCGCCTGTCCTCGGCCAAAATTTCGTCTTGTCGAACCGCATCCATACCAAGGATAGCACTGTCGTCGATACCGTCCATCATCGTGGGCCACTCGACAGAATAAAACGGAGCCCCATACCAGGTAGTCTTGTATCCTTCGGGTCCGAACGGTAAGCACAGTCGGATATGCTCTCCTTTTTTTCCCCACCAGTAGATTGTCACCGCCAGATCGATTCGAGGAAGATGCTTGTAGATCGTCACTCTCTTTTCGACCTTGGCATCGAGAATGCTTCCTTCCATCAGGTACGTGACGAACAATGGCCCGCTGCTTTCCATGCTCACCTGGTAATCCTGATCGGAATCGCGCGAAAGTTTTCCGGTGAAACTGTATCGCACGTCTATGCCCGGATCCTCGTATGAGATGAGCTCACCGAACAGCCTGGAGGTATCTCCCCCGGTTAATTCCTTCCCTAAACTTTTGTCATAGATCCGGCTGATGCTCCCATTGCACAAGTCGAGAGTCATACTAACTTGTCCGCTCTCGATCCTGAGCTTGCCGCCGTCGCGAATGGCGCTATACCACGGTGGAGTACATGAAGGCAGCGAGTTTTGCCACCGGCTGAAACTTTCGTGCCACTGCCCCGCGTCCTCGAAGTATACCGGCGAAGGGGGTTCGTGGCCGGTATCTGCATCGACCGGCCGCACGAGATACAATTTCTTGTATCCCATGGCCGGGACATCGTCGGCATACAGATAGAGAGAATCGCCGTGAGTCTGCTTCTCTACTTCCCGCCCCTGCGAATCGACAATCCTCATGTCTGCCAACGAGGCACTGCCGGCTTGATCGAGCACTACCAGATCTCGCCGCGGCCACGACAGCGGGTTAAAAACAACAAGGGTGTCGCAAACATCTCCCACCCGGGGAGAAATTGTGCGCGAGACCTCTCTCGCGATGCCCGAAAGGGAAGAGTCCAATATCGAGGTGGTGTACTTGACGGCATAATCGAGCATCGTTTGTCTGTCGTACTCTGATTTGGCTCCGCTGAATCCCTCGTAGTTGTGATCCTGCGTGTAAAGCGCCACCTTCCAGGCCTCCTCCAGTTCCTTACCGGCTGGAATATCAGGGGGAAGTATTTCCCGCGCATACCGACCGAGGCTGGACCACCAGTGGGCCTTACTGGTCGCCGGCTTGATCCCGAAACCGAGTTGGGCGGCGATCGACGTGATTTTCTCCGCGGTCAGAAGCAGTCTCTCGAGCCGGCCCCCGGCCTTAAAGACCTCCATTTCGATAGTTGCCGCACTCCCCCATCCAAAAGGCCACTCTCCTTTTATGACTGGTAATGATTCCCTTTCGGTGGTGCCCGGCGTGTAGCAATCGAGCACTGTCGAGGGGGAGGAAATAGCAAAACGAATCTCCGGGTATTTGGCCCGTAGATCTTTCACCAGCTTCACTATGTCGCCGTCCGGCATTTCCAGGTCGCCGTACCCGCCCCTGACCATGATTTTCGGCAGATCGGAAGTCTGATCCAGTATCGTCGCCATATGATCGAGATCGTTCCGTCCATATCCGTATCCGAAATTGTTGTAGATGATTTGCGAACCATCAGGAGCCTGCCATCTGTAAACCGCGCAGGCGCCTCGTGCGCGCAAGTAGTATTCAATACCGGTTTTTTTGCATATCTGCGGAATCTGTGGCGACAGTCCGGGAAGGTCCGAATGGCACGTGCTTTTTGGGCGAATGCCAAAAACCTTCTCCACCCAGCGCACTCCGTAAACGTGGTGACGCAGGATGGATTCGCCGCCGTGCATGTGTTCGACCCGGTCGGCGTACGAAGCCCCTATTTCAAGCCGACCTTCGTGGATCAACTCTGCCATCGGCGTTTTCCACTCGGGGTGTTTCTCGAGAAAATATTCCGCGAAAACGGTCGACTCGATGTAAAAGCAGTAGCTGTCGTGGATCTTGCAGAGATCTATCACCTCCGCCATGATTTCCGCACCGCGATCGAGACAATCCCGCGTCGCCCCCATCCAAAAGAGATCGAGATGCGAACCCAGAGAAAAATGAACCTCGCGTTTTTCGCGGACACTCATTTAAGAACTCCTGTTTGACTGCACGCTAGACGTTCAGGACTCAGCGAAGCTTCGATCGTTGCGTAAATCCCGCTGAGGTCCTTTATCTTTTCCGGTGTGAAGTAGCGAACTGTGGACCTATCTGTCCTGCGTTTTGCACCATTGCTCGTATTCTACCCGTCCCTCTTCGGAGAGCGGATAATATTTCCGGAGATCACCGCCCTCGCCCAGTTTCATTCGAGAGAAATCCTCCCACTCGGCATGGTCTTTCGCTTTCTCATACAGCTGAGGCGCCAATCCGGCTGGAACGACGACTGCCCCGTCGCTATCTGCTACAATGATGTCTCCCGGCATTACGAGCCGGTCACCACAGGCGATGGGTGCGTTGACGGCAAACGGCATGATGTTGGTCTGGGTGTGGAAATTGGGGGTTACCCCCTTTAGCCAGAGTGCCAGCCCGAGCTCTTTTACATTCGGATAGTCGCGTATGCAGCCATCTATTATCACCCCGATGCCGCCGCGGCCCTTGAAGTACGTGAGCATCATCTCACCAAAAATGCCGCTTGACATATCGCCTCTCGCGTCAACGACCACTATGTCGCCGGGCTGCGTATGGTAGAGTACGTGACGATGCAGCTGTTTCTCCGGGTTTTCGTACTCATCCTGCCCATACAAGTCTTCGCGCTTGGGCATAAACTGCAGGGTCAGCGCCGGCCCTGCTATAGCCTTCTCGTGTTTCCAGGCGACAGGACCGTGTATATGCGAATCACGTATTCCCAACCTGCTAAGCTCGCCGCTCGCAGTGGCGCTGCCGATCAAGGCCAAGCCTTCGACGATTTCTCTGCAAGGACGCTTGATGTCTGGTGTCTCAATCATGTTCGTTCCTCTGTTTTGTACGTAGCGGCCGTCCGCTACGGCCGGCGGTTACAGGGTTTGAATCAAAGCTTTGCGCTATCAATAAATCAATATATCCAACTTCGACGCCACAGCTGCTCTTCGGAGACAGTACCGGCTTCGGTATCCGTCACCCTTTCATCCCAGTCAAGGCGATACCTTGCGTGAAGTATCGTTGGAAGAAAATGTAGAGGGCTAAAACGGGCACAAGGGCCAAAGTCATTCCGGCCGAAAGTTGATTCCAATAAATGTCGTAAAGGCTCCGGCATTCGAGGGTCAGCGCGAGCTGTACGGTTCGCATCTCCGGGGTGTTAGTCACGATCAAAGGCCAGAAAAGATTATTCCACCGGGTCATGAAGTCGAGTACCGCGAGGGTCGAAATGGCCGGCGCGCACAACGGCAAGAAAATCTGCCAGAAAATTCTGATTTCCTTGCAGCCGTCGATACGGGCAGACTCAAACAGATCATCGGGAACGCCTATCGCGAACTGCCGGATCAGAAAAATGCCGAACGGGTTTGCTATGCCGGGAATAATCAATGCGAAGAACGTGTTTATCCAGCCCAAGTTTCTGAGAATCATAAATACAGGGATCAGCGTGACATGAAACGGTACCATCATGGTCGCAAGTATCGCGCTGAAAATAAGCTTTCTTCCTGGAAACAGATATTTCGCGAACGCGAAACCGGTAAGGGAGGAGACAAAAACCGAGGCAACAGTTCCAAGGACCGCGTAAATAGCGGTGTTAAAAATACTTCGGGGAAGTCCAGTGGTAGTGAGCACTTCCTGGTACGATTGCCAGTAAAACGGGTACGGGATGAGGCTTGGCGGCCATTGCAGTGAGTTAGAATAAGTCTGGAAAGACGTGGCCAACATCCACAGGAGAGGAAGCACCATCGAGACCAGCGTCAGAGCCACAATAACGTAGAGAACACCTCTTAGCAGCGTAATTCCAAATAATGATTTCCTCATCTCGACTACCTCGGCTGTCTTCCCATGGATTTAAACTGCAGGTACGTCAAGCCGATCAGTATCAAAAACAGTACCCAGGCGATCGACGATGCATATCCCATTTCCATCCACTGAAAGGCATTCTCCCAGAGGTAGAGAACGATAACGCGCGTCGAGTGTATGGGGCCACCCGCGGTGAGGACGTAGATAGCCTCGAACCCCTGAAAAGACCCGAGAAAACCCAGCACGCTCAGAAACAGCAGAACGGGTCTCAGTATCGGGAAACGGATATACCAGAACTCTTTGAACCAGCTTGCCCCGTCTATCTTCGCGGCATCCCGAAACTCGAGGGGTATTGAGAGCAGACCGGCGGACCAAATCGTAACATTGTAGCCAAGGTTCTTCCAAATAACCATGATAATTACCGACATCATGGCCGTTTTGGGGTGACCCAGCCACTGAACCTGGGGCAACCCCAGAATGCTGAAGGCATAGTTAATAAGCCCGAAGGTGGGGTGATAAAGATAGGAAAATATCAAGCCCGCGATGGTCAAAGAAAGCACGACCGGCAGAAATAAGATGACTCTGCAAAAATTCTGAAATTTGTACCACGGTTCCGTGATTATTAGGGCGTATATTAAGGATATCACAAGACCTGGGACGACCGACCCCGCGGCGTAGTAGAGAGTATTCAGCAGAGCGCCGCCTACATTTTTGTCGTTGAATAGCCTCGTGTAGTTATCGAATCCAATGAATTCAGACAGTTTGGGATTCAGAATCATGTATTCGGTGAATGAAAGACGCGCGGATTCGAAGATAGGGAATACGCGAAATATTAACAGGAGAAGAACAGCAGGCAGAATAAACATGTAAGGAGTAAGGTATTTTTTCGACCACCTGTTTTTAAGCATTCTAAGTGAATTCATGGTCTACACTCCTCCATAAACAAACGCCCACCCAACCACATGGATAATGGCCGGGTGGACGACGGTCTCCGCAATTGACAGATTTTGCGTTACGGCATCTTGTCGAGAATTTCCGACTTTGTTTCGGCGGCCAGCTCATCGAGAGCCTCTTTGGGGTCCCGCTTGAGGGTAACGATTTCCTGCAGCTTTGCGTTCAGCATGCTCCAAAACCACTTGCCGGAATCGTAGAACGTAAGCTCGGCACTCGCAAAGACCATCTGGTCGGCAACGGGCTTCGATATGGCCGTGGGCTTCCATCTCGGGTCGGTATATGCCGTTTTCCACGCAGGCATTCCTCCGAGCAAATCACCGCCGTAGTCGGCATATTCGAGGGCCCTGTCTACATTGGAAAAGTTCTTTACTACGCCCCAGGTTTGGTCCGGGTACTTCGTGGTTGACGCCATCATGAATGCGGTCACGTCATACCATCCAGCACGGATTTTTCCTTGCGGGACGAGCGTCGTGCCGTATTCCAGTCCTTCCTTTTTCGAAAAGGATTTTATCATCCAGCTGCCGTCCAGGATCATGGCAACCTTTTGCGTCGAGAACGCTTCCCGGTATCCCAAAGCACCGGCAACTCCCGGGGGGGGCGCCACACCGAAGGCCTGCACCAGGTCTACAAGGTATTTCGCGGCTGCGACGCCTTCCGGACTGTTGAACAGCGCTTTTGTAGGTTCGAACCGATCATCGAAGACTTTACCGTTGTTGCTCCACACGTGAGAGAGCCACACCCGGTTGTATTCGTCGCACTGGAAACCGAACTGAGAAATGCGCCCGCTTTCGTCCTTTTTGACGAGTTGTTTGGCCGCCATCGCAAGATCGTCCCACGTCCAGGTTTCATCCGGATAGGCGAGGCCCACATCGTCGAACATCTTTTTGTTGTAGTAGAGCACCTGCACCCCGTTGCTTCGGCTGTACCCGTAAGTCTTTCCCTTATACGTGGTGGCCTTCCAAATCGAGTCGAAAATGTCGTCCCGGTTTATGCCGTCTGGACCATCGATATAATCGTCCAGAGGCATTGGTATTCCCTGTTGCACTTGCCGCGGCAGATTGGGTATGTGCAGGTAGTAGAAGTCGGGCCCTGTGCCCCCGGCAAAACCTGCGATAAGTTTTTCGCCGTAGCCCGTGGCGACCATCTCGAATTCGATCGTTATGTTGGGATTGGCCTCCATGTACTGATTGACCCACTCCTCCATCTGGTATTTCTCCTCGATGTAGGACTGCCATTTTGTTCCCCGCAAAGTTACTTTTTCTTCTGCGGCAGTTGCTTCAGAGCCACCGCTGCTCCAGGCCAGGCCCGTGCAAATCAGTGACAACAACAACATTAGGATTGTTACTCTTTTCATGAGTCTTTCCCCCTTGGATTTTGATGGGTTTATTATATGCCTTGCTTGGCGCATGTCAAGGAAAAAACGTAATAATATGGTAAATCGTGCAAAAATTTCATACAATGTATTTGGAATGATGCTTTTGTCATAAAGATATTTAGCGAATTTTCGTTCTAAAGTTTGCATTTTCTCGACCGGACGTGCATCGATATATCAATCCCGGCAGTCGATACCGTTCAGATGTTTAATCAAGCGAGTTTTTTGTTGCATTTCTCGCTAATGTGATTTGCCGCTTCGACGATTATTTGAGCGTTCGTTTCCAGTTCTTCCTGCTTGTGACGGTGGGTCGGGAACTGAAGGACCAGTGCCGCAGATACGGCTTTGTTGATAAATATCGGTGCTGCCACGGCCATTATTTCCTCCTGATATTCACCTCGATTCACTGCATAGCCTTTCCTTCTTACTTCCTCGATCTCTTTCTGTACACCTTCGGGTGTGGTTATCGATCTTTTGGTAAATCGCTTGAATTCTACGTTCTTTAGGTATGTTTTTAAGCGCGCCTTCGGCAAAAAAGCCAGAATGGATTTCCCTCCGGCTGTTACATGGGGAATATAGGTAGTTTCCATCGGGGAGACTATTCGAAGAGGGCGGTTAGAAAGAAGTCTTATAATAATACGAATGTGGAACGTGCACAGTCTTACCAGATATATGTTTTCATCGAAGCGACATAATATCTTCTCCATTTCCGGCCGGGCAGCTTTGCTTAGCTCTGAATACTGATTTGGATGAATAAGACCAGCAATTTCTTGAAGTTTTTCGGCTATATAGTATTTGTTGTCCGCGGGACTTCTTATTACATATCCTGTCGAGATCAACGAGTTGAGAAAAAGTGAAAGATTCGATTTCTGTATGGAAAGTTCCTCGGCAATTTGCACAACACGAAGGCCTTGATCAGCCTTAGCGACACACTCGAGTATTTTGAGGCCTTTTACCAAACTATTTACCTGACGCGGCTCTTTCATTTTTTTGGCTCACCTTCCGCAATACTCATTATGCCGACCAAAATACTCGAGATATAAATGAGAATAAAGTATTGCTGCAATGGAAAACACCGCGCGCGGTAAATGGGCGCAAGTAGCAAAAGAAATCGCTGTTTGTTCTCAGGCACACAGAGAACCTGCTCATGAGAGCATTGCGTTGTGCATAGCGCTTGCCGATGCCTGCTTAGCAAACCCCATATTTATGTTTTCCATCCGCGGATAGTGCATTGTTAGTCGAAATCACCTTTACAAAATGTACAATATATATAGAAAAGCACGAATGTCAATACATACTATTCCTATCGCGAATTTTCGTTTTCTTGTAGTAATGGAAACGAAATCCCCGCATAGATCGTTTCAATCATCCTGTATTTCTGTTCCTCAGCGCACCCGCAGACGTCGTTGGCGACGGCAGGCAGGTCTCTATCATTGTCAGCGCATAGCGAAAGCTGCTATCATCGACACTCATGCGAGATCGGAACGTATCGAGCGCTCGGATCGGCGCTCTCGCGCGAAGGGCGCGGGAGCTCGAGCGCGGGCAGGACCTGGGCAGCATCACGTCCTTCGATGAGCTCTATCGGTGGTACAAGCAGGAACTGCGCCGTTTCACCGATCTGAGCATAAGAGCGATCAACGTCGCGGATCGGGACTTCCCAGGCCACAGCCCATATCCTTTTCTCTCCAGCACCATGGAGGGATGTCTGGAATCCGGCCGTGACGCGACCGCGGGGGGCACGCTCTACAATTTTTCTTCGGTGAACGGCTGCGGGATGGCGAACGCGGTCAACTCCCTGGCCGCGATAAAAAAGATCGTTTTCGAGGAAAAGCAGATCTCGCTTCCGGAACTGGCGAAAACGCTGTGCCGGAATGGGGCATCTATGCGCAAACGGCTGATTTGCGTGATGTTTTGCTAAACTGACAGGAGGCGATAGCTCGTGAGCATGACAAATCAAGTCAAAGAATACGTTCTAGGTTTCGGGGCGAACGTGGTGGGGATTGCTAGTGTTGACCGCTTCAAAGGAGCGCCGAGGGGTCATGGGCCGGTGGATCTGCTTCCCGGCGCGCGGTCCGTGGTCGTGCTCGGGGTGAAGCTGCTCGATTCGGTAGCCGGTTGGGACCGGCTTTTTAGGAATTCGGAAATCTACACGGACGAAATCAGGATATCCGTGGCGCAGCATCACTTCTACGCCCGCAGCGGCTATGAGACCATGAATATCTGCATCGAAAACTTCGGCCTGAGGACGGCTCTGTACCTCGAAGGCCTGGGGTACAAGTCGATGTATCTTCCGGCAACTTTTGCCCATCACGCGCCGATTATGGAGAAGATTCCCGGTTACCAGGCCCCCTTTTCCCACCGGCATGCAGCCGTGCGGGCCGGTCTCGGAGAGTTCGGATTGAACAATCTTGTTCTAACCCCGCAGTTTGGCCCGCGGATCAGGTTCATGTCGGTCATTACCAGGGCGGAGCTTCAGGCAGATCCTTTGGCCCAAGAAAAGATATGCCTGGGAAGCAAGTGCTCGGTGTGCGTCAAGAGATGCGGCGTTCAGGGCTTTCACCCCATCGAAGGCATCGATGAGAGCAAGGTATTTATAGACATGCCTTCCGTTGTCGACAAGGAGGCCTGCTTCTACAAGCACAAGAAAGGTGCAGACTGCTGGGGCCGGTGCATCGATGTCTGCCCGGTCGGGAAAGACAGGTGATCGATAAGCGGAATCGCCGGCGCCGCTCCCCGGAGCGCAGCTGAGAATTATGCACCCTTGTTTCTGCTATTATTTTACGCCACTGCTCGTACTCGTCCCGGGCTTTATCGGACAGCGGGTAGTGCCGGCGCAGGTCGGCGCCTTGCGCCAATCGCAAACGCGAAAACTCCTCCCACTCGGCGTGTTCACTGGCTTTCGCGAAAAGTCGCGTGGCCAGATCGATGGGAACGCCTATCGCCCCGCGACCGCCCTCCCGGGGCACCATGCTACGGGCTCCCGTTGCAGACGGCCTGCCACAACCCTTTGATGCCGCCGATTATTAAAAAGTGGCCTATCTCTGAATAACCGGATCTGTCGTTGGCATCACCCGCCATTACCGAGGTATGCCACAGGCTGGATGGGCTGCCTTTGGCTATCGTGCCGGCCGTGGCCAGAATAAGGTTTCAAACCCCGCAGGCCCTGCTTTCGCGGCTCTCTGTGGCGGTTCGTACAGGGACAGGTTTCCGATGCGTTCGAAAAACAGAGCAGCGTGCTGGAAGCCTGCAGTGAATGGTATTCCGGAGCCTATCTGCTGGAAACCGTACCGAGCGTGCTCTACATCATGATGCGGTACGGTCACGACCTGGAAGAGGCCCTCGAGCAAACATCAAACGGAAAATTCCAGCATCGCTGTGGGTGGCGATTAGCCCAACCTGATTCAGGAACAAGTGTCATCAGGCGTGAGCACTTCCGGGTAAATACCGGTTCGATCGCCCTCGAGCATGACGATGCTGGATTCGTACCGGACGTCCTCTGCCAGGAATGGCGCAAAAACCGATAGATCCAGCGTGTTCCACATGACCGCCAGGGATGAGGCGCAGCGGGATCCCCGTCCAGTGCAGCGGCTTGGTTCGGCCTCCGTCATTTCGGCATCAACCAGGCATCTACGGTCAGGGGTGGTTTCTCCCGTGCCACGGAATAATCCCGGTCAGCAACCCGGGGATGTCCGCCGGGACCATAACTATCGAATT
>SDBV01007634.1_pt1 | contig 14753 bp, 17 predicted proteins | sample 2277081 | NCBI WGS metagenome assembly SDBV01 (sample SAMN10402039, study PRJNA504765) | marine sediment metagenome | isolation source: marine sediment core GS10_PC15, 223 cmbsf | place: Arctic Ocean: Southern Knipovich Ridge | collected 2010
CAAATAAAGTTTTTAGAATAACAGACAGATTTAAGGAAGATTTTATCGTATTTGGTTATTCAACAGAATTCTCTAGAGAAAATATAACTGTTTTTAAATTTAAAGAAAATTTTCTAGAGTATCTAAAGGTTTGTAAGGGAATCATTACATTAGCTGGTTATAACACATTAGCTGAATCAATTGTTTATAAAAAACCAATGTTAGTTTTTCCTATTAAGAATCATTTTGAACAAGAATTAAATGCATTCGCTGTTAAAGATTTTGCTTTAATAGGATCAGAAAATATTGAAAATTCAATTAAAAAATTCTTAAAAGAATTACCAATTTTACAAGCAAAAATGAACAAATTAAACGTAAAGGGAACTGGAGCATCAGAAGCCGCCGATATAGTCCTTAAGGCTGTTTAACCATCTTTTATAGTTCCCCTTTTTCATTATTCCTTCAATTGAATAAATTACTATATTCTTGACATTTAATTTTTTAAACATCTGTAAATCCTTTTTAAACTCTTTAATATTTTCATAAATAGGTTCATTTCCAAAAATACCTTGGTTAATACAACCCAATGCAAACATACCTTTATGGGTTTTAATAAAGATTTTGAAATAAAGTCTTGGTATAAATCTTAATATTTTTGGGAAAAATGTTGTGTAGAAAAAATAACTCTTTTTTATATTTTTTAAATCTATATCAGCACCATATCTTTTCAGCATAAATTTAGGAAAGGCAAATCCGCTTACAATTATATCTGTATTTTTACTTAATTCTTTTATTTTATTTTTTAGATAAGAGTTGTTACTAGCTTTTTTAATGAAAAAATATGGAATCAAATAAAATAAAAAAATTTTAAGAGTATTAAATTTAAAATTCGGAATGGGTGGTTCTATATCTATCTTAATATTCAAACCTTTAAATTCATCCAATTTACCTAAATCTTTTTTAGAAGTAAAGCCAGAAAACCAATATCCAGATTTTTTAGATAAAATTGGCCATGCACCAATTTTTATATATTTAGATTCTATTTTTTTCTTATAATATTCAAATTCTTTTTTATTTTTACATGTTACATAAATTGATGTATTAAAATTAATAGATTCTTTTACTTTTTTCCAATTTACTTCTTTTGGAAATTCACACCAGAATATTACTTTTTTGCTCATTTATCTATAATAGTATACTATCAATTGGATTTACAAATATATAAAATTGTCCTTTATAAAAGTACAAAAAAGATAATAAACTTTATCTAATAACCTTTCTTTTTTTCCCTTCTGGAAAGGAATATTCTACCCAATCTAATGCGGCTCTTCTAATATACCCCTCTCTATCATAATGTCTTGTAGATGTTGTTACATAACTATTTGTAATCAATTTCAATTTTCCTTCTCTACGTAACTTTCTGAGAAAATCGACATCTTCCATAGTCTCTAATGTTTCATTAAATACTTCACCATATTTCCACTTTAATGTTTCAATATGTTTCCTATCTGTAAACATAAATGCTCCAGCACCATCTAATAGATTTGGATTTATAGCAGATAATAATTGGGCTAAATCACTACAAAAATTATCATATACATAGTACAATCTTGATTTAAGAGTTTTAGGATCAGGTACCCTTTTTGCTTTTCCCCCAGAATAATGTTCATCCATAGCTATAACTGCTTTTTCTGCAAGAGTTTTTTCCATAGAACTATCAGCATCCAAAAAAGTAATAATATCTCCAGAAGCTTTTTCAACCCCTATATTCCTTGCTCTTGAAACTCCTTTTATATTAGTTTCATATATATTTGAAGTATATTTATTAGAAACTTCTGCTGTTCTATCAGAACTACCATTGCTTACTACAATAGTTTCTATATAGGGGTATGTTTGACCTTCAACAGAATTTAAAGCTCGCTCTATATAAAATTCCTCATTATGTGCGGGAATTATAACTGAAATTTTTGGTTTAACTAAGTTAGTCATTATAGTAATTTATATTCAAATACACGTTTATAAATCTTACCAATTTTCACTACTTATAGGTAAACATAACTTATACTAAGAAACGGGCCTGATAGGATTTGAACCTACGACCTACTGCTTTCTTCTTAATGTTAGGAGGCAGTTGCGCTATCCAGGCTGCGCTACAGGCCCATAACCTAATTCAAGAAAATTGTTTATTTAAAGATTTCTAACAGATGTATTGTTAAGTTAAAGGGTGTTTTCAAGTAGGTTTTTAAATTTTGTTTTCTTGTATATCTTATGAATTTAAATAAAGAATTATTACATTTAAAAAAATTAATGAAAGAAGGAAGAATTACGCTCCTCGAGAGTATGACAGAACCATTAAGAAATGTTATGCAAAATTCCGATGGAACAGTGGTGGAAGATACTGTCAGCGGGAGCATAAGGGCTTTACTATTGGCGATAAGAGCAGCGGAAGACGATAGGATGGAATTTGGAGAAATTGATGAAGACTTCCTGAAAAAAATGATGTCTATGGGCAAAGAAGAAAGGGAAAAGTACTTTTTAAGTTTACCAAGAGAAAAAGCAGCAGGATACAAGGAGATTTTTATGAGAGTAATGGAATTAGAAGATTTTTACTTTATACTCCTTGATTTGCCTAAAGAAACTTTCAAGAGTGAATTTAACAGAGCAATAATAGAATTTGAGGGAAATCCTGCTAATGTTTTAAAAGATTATATTCTCTTAGAGATTAGAAAATTCTATGAATTGGCATATAAGGAAGGGCTAACAGAACTCCTGCCTCCGCCAAAATATTGGACCAAACTTAGAGATTTCAGGGATACCAGGATTGCTCATCCATCCAAGAGGTGTGATTTTAAACTTAATAAGGATGTTGAAAAATTATATAGTACAATTGACAAAATCGGATTTGACAAAATCGTGGAAGAATTTAAGCAATATGCTAAAATATGCATAGACCATGTGAATGAATCTGATAACATTTCTTCTGAGTAGATCAACTCCCGCTTAGGTTACAATGTATCTAACAGAAAAATTTATATAATTTAAAAAGGATATAAGACTAAAGGTGCATAATTATGAATATAAATAAAATTTTAGCAAGTTTATTTCTTTTAGTTTTTATCTCTGGTTGCACAGACCTTTCTGATTTTGTTGAAAAAGTCCCTAAAACTTTCGTTCAAGAAATTGAAAAAACTCCAGAAAAAATTCAAGATAAATTCGTAATGTACATTGGAGATGAAGTAATGGTTGGTGAAAAATTAATAATTGTAAAAGATATTCAAACAAATGGAGAAGTAACTTTATTTGTAGAGGGTATAGAAGAGGTTATAGAAACAACCAAAAATCCAGAAATAATTAATGAATTAGAAATTACAACTGAAGAATTAGGTTATGGTTCTGAAAAATCAGAGTATAACGTTAAATTAAAAATATTTCCATTCAAAACAAGAGAAAATGAATATTATTTAAAGATTAATGAAAAATTAGAATTTGGAGATATATCAATAGTATTTAAAGATCTTAATAAGATAAAGGGAGCTAAAGTATTGATAGAAGAAAAAGAATTTTTAATACCTTTAGAAGAAACATTAATAGTAAGAAATATAAAGATTACGAATAAAAGAGCATTTAATGATGCTTTTAGAAATAAGAGATCAGCGGTATTACATATAGAAACTTTAAATTAATGGAGGCATTTTAATGAAAAGAATAATTTCAATTTTGTTAGTATTAATTTTATTCAGTTGCTCTATAGCTTTTGCTCAAAAAAATACAAATATACAAGCAGCTAGTTTGAGCAACCAAAGAGTAAATGAAGCAGCACAACTACAAAATAGAACAAGAACAGTTGTAATGTTAAAACAAAAAGAAAAATTAAGAGCAAGAACAACAAATGAATTAAGAGAAATAACAAGGCAAAAACAACAAGAAATGAATCAACAAATGGAAACATTGAGAAAAGAAAAACAAAAAATATACAAAAACCAAAACCGGGTAAGATTAGCTGTACATTCTTTACTTGCTATGGAAGATTTAGTGGGTGGAATAGGACCCCAAGTTAGAGAAATTGCTAGAGAATTCAATAATTCTATAAAAGAAACTATTCAAGAAGAAGAAAGAATTCAAGCAAGAAGAGGCTTATTAAAATTCCTTATTGGTGGCCATAAAAACGCAGCTGAAAAACTTGAAGAAAAAGTAAATAGAAATCAAGAAAGAATACAACGTTTAAGAGATTTAATGGAAAGTTGTGATTGTAATGAAGAAGTTAAAGCCATGATGAGAGAACAAATCCAGAATATGGAACAAGAACAAGATAGATTGCAAGAAGTAGCTGGTAACGAAAAGAAAAACAAAGGTTTATTTGGATGGATTTGGAAATAACCAAATTCATTTTTTATTTTTTTTAAGATAATTTCATTATTATCTTTCCATTTTTAAAAACTCTAACAATACCACCACTTTCAGAAACAACAATAGCAATAGCATCCACTACACTTGTAAGTGCAGCACAACATCTATGCATTGTTCCAAAACCACCAGGTAGGTTTACATCCACACTATTAAGGTCAATATTTATATAAGATCCAGCGGTTATAATCATACCTTTATTGTCAATTACAAAAACTCCATCCAATTGTGAGAATTCCTTTACAGTTTCCTTAATTTCTGGTTCAATTATTTTTCTTAATTCTTCCGATTGTCCAGCAAAAGGATTAAAAATCATCTGTTTAGTGTACTTTAAAATTTCTGTTTTATCTCCAATTATAAATCCAGCGCCAAATCTTTTTCCTTCTCTACCTTCTCTTCCAATTTCTAATGCAATGTTTATTATTGCTTCAATAACATCAGCCCTAATATTTTCAGCCAAATTATGTGTACTAATATCAAAAAAGATCTTATCAACATCAAAAACAAATAATAAACCTTTATAACCTGTCCCCATACTTTCATCTTCAACACATACAACCCTATCACCCTTCCCAATATATTTTTTGATAATTGCTTCCATAAGCAATTCTTTTATTGGAACCATCGATCCACTTTCTACTTTTCTTATCTTTGTATCATATATCCTTTTTGTATATACGCCCTTTCTAATCTTTCTAAAAATAGTAACAGTAACATCCATATGACTAAAATCATCTTCATACTCTTTTTTTTGTTTTTGTTCTGTAGAAATAATACAATCTGCTATAACATCAAATGCTATTTTTGTTGCAGCTTTCCCAATAACTTCCTCTATTTTTGGCATATTTTATTAATCTAAGAAAATCTTAAATAGATTATGCTTTCAATATAATTTCTTTATCATCATTCAATGCCCTAACAATAGTTTTACCCAATTTACTTTTTTTATGTACTTTAACCTCACCTTTCTTTCCACATATAGCATTAAATAAAAATTGATTATCAATATAAAAGTCAATAGATTTACCTTTTTTATCTACAAAGAAACTAATTTGGTTTTTACTTTCTGTTATTTTAAATTCAACATCATCTTTTCCCTCTTTTAATTCTTTAACTTCTATACTCATCCCTAAATCTTTTTCAATTTTATCAATAACAGAACCTTTTTTACCTATAACCCTTGGAATAGCTTTTTCTGGTACGTAAATTATCACTTTATTATCATTAACAATCTCAACTTCTACATCATCACAATATTTCTTTAATTCTTTTTCTACACTTTTTTTAGCTAATTCCATTGCTCCAGTTTTTTTAACATTTGTAACAGGAATTACAACAGTTTCTTCACCATAACTATAAATTTCATATTCTAATTTTTTATTTTCAAAATTCCTTATTTCAATAATTGGTCTAGCTAAATCAGATTCAGTCATTCCAGTTGGTACCTTAACTATCATACTTAAACTAAAAACCTTACCAACTTTCCCTTTTTCAATAAATATTATTGTATCTAAAACACTTGGTATCATTCCAACATCTAATCTTCCAATAAATCTTTGGACACCATCGATTGGGCTAGCAGAGTGTAATACTCCAACACATTCACTTCCACCCAATCTTAAATCAGCATATAATTTGAAATCAGGAGTATCCCTCATTTCATCAAAAATAATATTATCTGGTCTAGACAAAAATAATATATCATGAATTTCTTCACTAGAAGCAAAATTTTTTGAATATTGAGTAATCTCGTCTGGTAATTGTAAATCACGAGGACTTTCTATTGTTTTAACAATCTTCCCAGCACTTAAGTAAAGCTCTGCCAAAGCTTGGCTAAATGTACTTTTTCCAGCTCCAGGTTCCCCAGAAATTAAAATACCTCTTGAGTTCTCTTTTATTCTTTTAAGCAACTCCAGCGGTAAATTATAATATTCTATATTAAACTTCTTTAGTGGTTTAACTGCTGTAATCTCCCAACCATCGGAAATAGGTGGTTTTACTATAATAATTCTATAATCTTTATATTGTACTATTGTACTGCCCCTTCTAGAAATTTCAATAAATGTTTCTGAATCTACCTTGGATTTTTCTACAATTTCTTTTGCTATTTCTTGTATTTTTTCGGAATTTAATTTTTTATTTCCTACTCTTACTAATTCCCATTCACCAGGTTTACCTTTTTTAGCATATGGAAAACAATTTTCTTTTAAATGAATAGACATAGTTTTTTCATCAAAGAATTTTTCAATCTCTAATTTTTCTTTAGGTTCTTTTTGTTCTACATATTTTACTTTAATTCCAAAGGCTTTAGCAGATTCTGCCTGAACTTTATCCCCAGTTATTAAAACAGCTTTATTCTTAAATGCAACATCTCTTATTACAGCATCAATTTCTCCAGATTTAGCAAATCTTATTTGACTTTCAGTTGGTCTCTCTCCAACAAATTCAATTAAAACTTCTTTAAATTTCCTTAATTCTTGTAATTCTTCCAAACCAAGAAAACCTATTTCGTGTCCTTTGTTAGCTTGATTCTCTAATTCAGAAATAACAGCATGAGGAATAATGATTTTACCTTTAATTTCGCCTTTTCTAACTAGTTTAGACCCTATTTTCTCTATTATTGCACTTGTATCTATTACATAATTTTCCATAGAATAACCATCAATTTTTGCTTTTTTAAACCTTACTATAAGACTTATCCTTTAGGGGAGAATTTTTCTTAGGATAGTTTCATCAAATTTTCTTAATTCTTCTAATTCTTTTAAGAAGCCCCACATTTCATCCTTATCTTTTTTTGTTATTAATTCTAGACCATTTAATATTGCTGTATACCAAACATTCTCTTTTTTATCTTGTTCTTCCATATGACCCCATTTTCCACCACTAAACCTTTTAACATTATTTTCTTCAACAAAAATTCTTTTTGTATTTGTTACCCAATTTAATGCTCCTTTCATATTTCTTGGATAGAAAATTACAAAAAAAGAAATTATTTTAGAGTAATACCAGTCTTTAGTTGAAACTCTATTTCCACTATTTAATCTTGGTTTTGCACATTCTTCATTAATTTCATAAAGTGAAAGGTCACTTGTTATTTTATCTCTTTTATGTTTATTAAAAATTTTTTTATTTAATGGAATTTTAGAAGACTCTCCAAATTTTCCATGATATAAACCAAATTTTGGATCTGGGCAAAAGAATAAACTATAACCATTTGCCATAAATCTACAGGCTAGTTCTGTTTCTTCTCCGTATGAATTTTTCCATGTAAAAAATCTGGGAAACCCTTTTACAGCCAGAAATCTTTTTTTTGATGTCAAAAAAGAACAAGCAAGATTCTGAATTTGAATTGGTTTAAGAATTTTATATTTTTTATCTAGGAATTTATCAGGATTGTTTAAATATTTTTTAGGAAATCTATTGAGATTGTCTGTATACTCTCCTTTCTCTAAGTTAAGTCTTCCAATTTTGTCTATTTTTACAATAGATGAAGGATACGTAAGTCTTGTATAGACAGGGCTGTTTATTGCTCCAACTTTTATTTCTTCTTCAGATAATTCTTTAAATATGAAAACTAATCCGAAAATGGAATATTTTTTAGCTATACAATCATCATCCATGAAGAAAATAAGATCTGATGTTGCCCTTTTAGCACCATTATTTCTACTAATTGAAGAACCTATGTTTTCTTTGTTTATTAAAGAAATAAATTTTATGTCTTTTTCTCTTGCTTTTTTCTTCATTTCTCTAATGAGTTGTTTGGTATAATCCTTAGAATTATCATTAATAACTATAATTTCATTAAGTTTTGGTCTTTGATTTATCAGAGACTCTAAACACCAATATAAAGGATTAAATTTTCCTTCTGGTTTTTTTGGGTTATAAGGGCACCTATTGTATGTTGGGATAATAGCAGAGACATTTAGTTTTTCTTGTAAGTCAAATTTATCTAAGAAATCTTCATTGTGATATGGTTTTTCTAATTCTTCTCTTAACAATGTTTTGCTTGAAATAGTTTTCCCTCTATTTTGTTCTTTAAATTGTTTGTCCGGTGGTTTTTCTTCATTTCTCTTAGTAGATTGCATTTTCCAACAGTTATACTAAAAATATAAAATAGCATATATAAACGTTTCTAAAGTATTATAAATATCTAAAAATTCATGGATATAGCCTTTCTAATCCCCTTTTACAGGTTTTTATATACCAAAAGCATCCATAATTTCTTTAAATTTTTTAGTCTCAGAAATAAATCTTAAACCTTTATCAGTTATCTTATAAAAAGTCTTATCTTTATCTTTAATTACTTCAATAAACTGATTTTCTTTTAATTCTTTAATATATACCTTTAATCTATCATAAGAAAGATTGCTTCCATAAAGTATATGAGTTACCTTAACCTTCCCTTTTTCTTGTAATAAATTCAAAATATCATTTATTATTTGAAATTTGTCTCGACGTCCAACCATAGTTTATCCTCATAAATAGTATAAATAGGATAGAATATCCCGTTAATTGTGTTAAATGAGCAAAAAAGAAAAAATTGTTAGATTGCAAAGCTGTAATAAATAATAAATGTGAAATTTGTATTAAACTAAATGTTAAAAGAACTAAAAAAGAATTGAGAGTCTTCTTTTTAAAATAATTTCTAGCAACATAAATGAGTATAAACGATAACAATAAAATTGCAACTAAATTAAAACTTAATGAAGAAACTTTGATAAAAGAGTTTATAGCCAACCCTAAAACCAACAAAGTCAATAAGATCTTTATTCCTTTTCTTTTTATTTTAGCATAAATAAAAACAAACAGAGTATAAGCCATTAAAGTAGCGAACATATAAATAAAATTTAATATTTTAGATAAATACATTAATTTTCCAATATCAAGATCAGGAAAGAAATTATAATAAACAAATAAAGCAGGTATTATGATAGCAAAAATTAGTAAGTTTAAACCAATTAAAGCAAAAGCAGAACTAAAATATAGGCATCTTTTATCTTTACTTATCTTATAAGCCTTATATCCATAATAACACACAATTATTGCTATAAATGCAACAATAAATTGTACTACAGCATCCAGAATATATGCCCAGGTAGGCCCTCTTAAAGCAATTATCATAGATTTTAAAATTAGAGCAAATATTTATAAATATTGTGAACTCAAAACCAATAAAGATTTCTCAAAAACCCTTTATAAATTTTATGAATTTTAGATATAGACGTTCTCTTCATAATCTATTTATAAATACCCTGTATAAAGAATATAAAACAAAAAGCGGAGGTGATGCCCCAACCAAGATAATGCTCCCCCAGCAACAAACGCTGGGGTTTTCATATTCATTTAAACACCTCTTTTTTACCCAGAAGAAAGCTGCTTTCTTCCACGTCTCTTTATAAAATTGAAGGAGTGGCTTTTTTCTAGGGTTTAAAATCTTCTTAAAAAACATAAAAAGCCCGTATGCCCAATCATCTGTGATTTAGGCCTTGCTTTTAAATCCTCAACATCCCATTCTCTCTCAATAAGTTCTATTATCCTTTCCTTAATGAAATTAAACCGTTTTGTTTCTTCTACTAACTTTATAACTTGGGTTACATTAGGGAGATAACACACTAAAAAACCCCCTTCTTTTAAAGCCTTCCCAGCTGATTTTAGAACTTTCCACGGTTCTGCTAAATCCAAAGTTATTAAATCTAAATTTTTCTCATCTATTCTTTTATAAATATCTTTTTCCTTTAACAAAACATTTTTCTGATTTAAAAACTCAAAATTTTTCTCAGCTATTTTTAAAAATTCTTTATTCTTTTCATAACTTATAACCTTCTTAACAATCTTGGCCAGTTGGCTACTTAGGACACCAGAACCAACACCAGCATCTAAAACAACACTTTCCTTGTCAATTCCAGTATATGCAATTATTGCTCCAACATCTTTTGGTAACATAATTGCTGGTCCTCTTTTAATTTTTTTCAGTTTATCTACAAAAGAAGCAGGATAAATAAGAAATTCCTTTTTTAAATGAGATTTTGCCTTTTTACCTTTTCTAATATCTTTTTCTTTTACAATTCCCAAAGAAGTATGTAGATCTCCTTTAGCCCAAAGATACTTTCTTCCTTTCTTATCAACTAAAACTTTTTCCATATATTAATTAAAGATTCAGCCTCTATATAAAACTTAGTTAATTTGCACTTTAAATAGAACGTAAGTATTATAAACTAATTAATATATCCAATATATAGAGGTGCATATTATGAATTTAAAAGGTTGGATTAATAAGAAAGTTAAAAAACTAGACTGGTATGATATAGCTTTAATAAAAATAGGTACAGCAGCCTTTGCATTATTTTTAGCAAAAGTTTGGTGGCCATTATTAAGTTTACCTACCTCTTGGTATTTTTTAATTTTTGCATTAGCTGTAATAAGACCAGCATATAGGGCATATTTCAAAAAATAAATGAAAGAGAGGGATATAATGAATAATCCTTTTAATTTGACTAATAAGATTGCTGTAGTTACTGGTTCTGCTCGTGGAATTGGACAAAGCATTGCTATTGAATTAGCAAGAGCCGGTGCAAATGTTGTTGTTTCTGACATAATTTCTGGAAATGCAACAGTTAGTAAAATAAAGAAATTAAAAAGAAAATCATTTTTCATAAAAACAGATGTTTCTAAAAAACAAGACATTGATAATCTTATAAAAGAGACTATTAGAAAATTTAAAAAAATTGATATCTTAGTTAATAATGCTGGAATATTTCGTCCAAGTCCTACTGAAAGTTTGAGTGAGGAAGATTGGAGTAAAACTATTGATATAAATTTAAAAGGATATTTTTTGTGTGCTCAAGCCGCTGGAAAATATATGTTAAAAAGAAAAAAAGGTTCAATAATTAATGTTTCATCTGTAGCAGGTTTGCTTGGTTATGCAGCAGCAGCACCTTATTGTGCAAGCAAAGGTGGAATAATTCTCTTAACAAAATCATTAGCAGCAGAATGGGGGCCTCAAGGTATTAGAATTAATTCTATTTGTCCGGGAATAATAGAAACAGCAATGACTAAAGACTTACTTAAAGATAAAAAAATTAGATTAGGAATGTTAGCTAAACTTCCAATAAAAAGAACAGGCAAACCAATAGATATTGCAGGAGCCGCAGTTTTCTTAGCATCAGATGCTTCATCTTATATTACAGGTCAAGAGGTAGTTATAGATGGTGGATGGACATCATCATTATAATTTATTTTCTAATTCAATTTTATTAATAACTAATCTTGCACAATTTTCAGAATCTTCAACAACCTTACTAGAAATAATTTTTAATTTTTTCTTAAACATTGGACAATCTAAAACAAATGTTTCAAATTCTCCACCCTCTCCAGCAACATTAATACTTAATTTTTTATTTATTTTAACTAATTCACTAATCATCTTTTGATTTATTTTTCTCCCCAACAAGGATTTATCTAAACCTTCTGCAGCCACAGCAGTTATTATTACTTCAAAATTTTCTTTAATCAAATTCTCCATATGTTTTTCCTGATTTGTATGCCAAAGGGGAGAATAAACTTTTAATTTTAGTTCTTTACAAATCTTTTCAATTCTATTCTTTTGATATATGGAGTATAATGCACCTGTTACAATCCCCTCTATACCATATTTTTTGACTGCTTTAATAATAACTTTTTTCAAGTCCATTAATTCTTTTTCTTTTTCACCTTTTGTCTCCTGAAAAATTATTGGAATTTCCAAAGCTTTTGATTGGTATTTAGCAAATTTAACTGCTGGTGTATGAAACATAAAAGAATCTTTATTTTTACTCTCAACAGATATTAAACAAGTTATATCATAACCCAATTTATTCTGCATATGCATAGCATAAGTAGAATCTTTTCCTGAACTAAATAGAATTCCCAGAGATTTTTTCATTTTGACTCTTTAAAATTCCTTACCAATTCAGAGGAGGATTGAATCTTTTCTCCAAGTCTATCAATTCTTTCTATCCCATGTTTCTCACAGATCTCACTTTCAGGAATATTCCCTGTATGTCTATCACCACCATTAGTAAATATATGTGGTTTAATCTTTTCTAAGGATTTACAAACAGAACGATCTTTATCGATAGAGATGAAAACTTCATCCACATATTTTAATGCTTTTACTATTTTGGCCCTTTCTTCTTGCTTCATAAATACATAACCTTTTTTTAATTTTGCTTGCTCATCATTATTTACTATAACAACTAGTTTGTCACCCAAATTTTTAGATAATTTTAAGTATTCAATATGGCCTATATGAAGAGGATCAAAATATCCTGAAGCTACTACTATTTTTTTGTTTTTTTCTTCCATTTATGGATTACAAGTTTTACAAGGCTTTAAATCTTTTACTTCTTCTATACTTTTAAAGCAAATTAAATTTTCTGGCTTTATTCTCTTAGCCCATTTACAATCTGGCTCATGATAAATATCAGAATTCTTACTTGCAACATATAAGCAATCTTTTTTTAGATCAATACAACTCCAAACACCCAAATTATTATTCTTTGCTATAACCTCAACTTCTTTTAATTCATCATATTTTTTAGTATCATCTTTATATTTATCATAAACTTTAGCATAACCTTCTTCAACTAATAGGGAATTTACAAATGTTTCACCAACATAAACATATCTTAATAATCTACCATATTTTCCAATATCAGAAATATCTTTTTCTAAAGTAACATCTTTGTTTAAAACTAACTCTTCTAATTTTTCTTTTGCTTTTTGATAATAACATTCTCCAGTCTCAGGAGTGTTTACTCCAGATAATCTAACCCTCTTAGAATTATTCAGATCTAAAGTATCTCCATCAACAACATTAGTGACTTTAAATGGACCTTCTTTTTCTTCAGAAACAAAATTGCCTGTAATACAACCATTAATAAGAATTAATAATACCAACACAATAATAAATTTTTTCATTAATCATATATTTCTTTGATAGATTAAAAAACTTTTGATTAGAATACTAATGTCAAAGCTCAGAGAAATTTCCGAAGAAATATTCATCCGAGTTGCTCCATTAGTACTTATATTTATACTCTTTTTTCTTTACTATAGGGGTGATAAATTAATAATATCATAATATAGAAAGTTTTAAAAGTTAAAATTACATTTTTAGCTTTATGCCGGGATGGCACAATCTGGTACTGCGCGAGATTGCTAATCTCGTTTCCGAAAGGATATCTGGGTTCAAATCCCAGTCCCGGCGTACCTTTTTATTTAAAAATAATGAGAAATAGTAATTTTATTGTTTTTTCTTAATAAATAAATAATAACTAATTAATCCGACTACTGCTACTATTGCTATAATTAAGAACCCAATTAAATTTGATCCTTTTAATTGTGTTACTGCTCCACCAGTAATTTGCTGAAGGGTATCTGTCCTTCCAATTCCTGATTCAGGGTCATAAGATCCTTTTTTAACTATTATCCTAGCTTCATTATTCACTATAGGATCTTGTACATCTATAATAAAATCTGTTAATCCATCTTTATTAATATCAACTTGTAAGATTCTATCTTTTGAACTAAGTGTGGTATATGCAACAACTTCTCCAGAATCAGAAAAAATTGCTAAATCCACATTCTGTTCATGAATCTTATTTAAAATAATAACACCCCTTTCAATATTGTTATCTAATAGAACTACAGCATCATTTTCTTTTAAAATTTGAGTTTGTTGGATAGATGTAGAAAAATCCATATCAAATAATTGACCAGCAAAAGCTATATGTGTGGATAATATTAGAATCATAATCAACAATATAGGCCCTTTTTTCATTTTATTTTAAAACTGTATGAGATATATAAGTTTTTTGGTAATAAAGACATTGTTGTACATTAACGGGTATTATTAATAGATAAAAGAATTATTAATCATCTAAAATCTGGGCCAGATAGCTAACTTTGATTAAAAGTATACACCAAACAAAGATTTAAATATGATTACTTTATGCTTTAGAGTAAAATAAACTTAAACAGAAACACTTTTTTTGTCCAAAATTATAATCTAAGGCAAATTACGCCTGTCTATTTTATAGACTTAAGTGGTGGTAGTTGGATTGGCTGGAGCATCTCAAATGTCAATGACAATCAATGAAAACGTAGGTTCAGAGATTGTCCATGCCAACTACACCTTATAATAATAAAAAAGATTCTTTAATCCTTTTTTTAATACCACCACTATAATCTAAAAGAATAAAAATAAAGAAAGAGATTATTTTTTCTTTCTTTTAACTAAAACAAAGTATACCACTAGTCCTACTGCAACTACTCCAAGTATAATCCAAATACCTATTCCTATTGTAGGTTCTGGAGTTACAGTTGTGGGT
>SDBV01007635.1_pt1 | contig 14752 bp, 11 predicted proteins | sample 2277081 | NCBI WGS metagenome assembly SDBV01 (sample SAMN10402039, study PRJNA504765) | marine sediment metagenome | isolation source: marine sediment core GS10_PC15, 223 cmbsf | place: Arctic Ocean: Southern Knipovich Ridge | collected 2010
GATCCCCCGGTTAAATGCATTAATATAAAACTGCTGGTCTTTTAATTTAAAAACCAGGATAAACAAGTTTGGCAGGTTTACGCCATACACCGGCATCTTAAGTTTTTGTGCCACCAACATATAAATCGCACTTAATGTCAATGGGTTTCCTTTTTTGGTTTCAATCACCTGGTTAATCATCGAATTGGCTATGGAATGAAAGTTTTTACAAGGAATTCCTAAGTTTGGGATTACCGGGCTAAACCCGGCAATGACGCATTTATTTGTTGTGAGGCCAGCTTGGTTTGACACCTCTCAAGGGATCGCCTTGCCCGCCTTTCTGGTGCAGAAGCCAATCCCGTAACAGGAATGCACTTCATGACGAAAGTTTAGAATCGCAATTCAGTAACTTCTAAGTTTGGGATTATCGGGGACAAGCCTTCGCTAAAAGCTACGGCAGGCAAGCAGGCCCGATAATGAAGAGTATTATGAAGGCAGAAAACCATTGAAAGCCAAATTATCTTACAGTTGCTTTATTGTTTATTTTAGTTTTTCTTTTGGAATAAACATATCTGCAGTAATGGTCTTTGTATTCTTAGCATTCTTCCATTCATTCTCATATTTTTCCATTATATTCTCAATAAAACCTCTATCATCAAGTTTCTTTTGAGTTGATTGGATTTTTGATTCAGATGTTACAATAGGTTTTTTCTTATAAACCAATGCTTTTGCTCTTTCGAAGTCCTCGTTTTCTGCAGTAAGTGGTTCTAATCCTATTCGGGCTTTCCACGTACCCCCTTCTAAGTTTACTAGAACCATATATGTTTCTCCAGCCTTAAAACTGCATCGAAGAAACTCTTTATTTTCTGATGATGCCCATAATAAATGTTCTCCTTCGGAAACCTCATAACGCATATAGTTTTTTCCTTTGAATATGCCGATAAACTTTTGGTTGTGGAAGTACTCAAAAGAAACGGCACCACCCCAGCCTGAAACTCGCACGAAGTAAATAACTGCATTAGCGTCGGCAGGTTCAATAAATCCTTGAGAAAATAAGGGTGCCGTAAAACAAAATACGAATAGAACGAATAAGACTGACTTAATTTTTTTCATAATTGCTTTTGTTAGGTGTGCATTAAAATATGTATTACAAGAATTATCTGTTTCATTAGCATCTTAATATTTTGCGGCTAAATTTATTCTAGCTTGACACTAACGACTGGCTATAATGTCGAGGAGAATAAAAAGCTCCTTCTCTCGTCTTGCACACCCACACCTTATTTTAAATTTAAATACAACTATCTTTCTTTCCAAGCCATACCAAAGTTTTGCCAATGATGAAACTCCAATGATTTACAGCTTAGGTGTTTGCCCAGTGAGGGCAGAACTGCACCACAAGCCTCAATAGTTCTTTGAATTATCTAGCTCTTTGAACCTCTACATTGACAATTCGATAATATATTTTTTTAATTGAGGATTCTTAATGATATCCTATAAACTTGTCAATTTTTTTATTTTTTTGATCAAATAATCTCTACCTAAAATTTCACTACATGTTACTACTGCGCCTATAGTAACTCCTAGGACACCATGCATCAACAAATTTTGCCCTGTTAACAGAAGATTAGGAACTTTTGTTCTAGTGTTTACGAAGGATTTGAGGGGTGCATTATAGTTTCTAATAATCCCATATAAACTACCATCAGCGCCTATATAGTCTCGTAAAGTTAAAGGTGTAGAGGTATTATAGCTCTTAACTAAGTTGCGTATTTCAGGTATTATTAATTCTACATTTGATAATAATATTTGAGCTTTCCTTTCTTTGAAAATCTGATATTCCGTATCTCGTTCACTCCCCTGGGTTATTGTATTATGAGTCTTAGACCATTTTTTTACCTCTTCCAATCTCATGTAGGCGATTATAATTAAAGACTCAGTAAATCCGGGATATTTATTTGAGGGAGTAGAATAAATAGCGAAATCTTTACCCCAATTTTCAGGACTATACATGGTCATATTCCAAACATCATCCTGATTGATATGGTATTTATTCACTTTCTCATATTTTAATTTTCCGGGTTTTAGCGAAACGTACAAAACAAAAGCTGATGTAGTATTTTCTAGATTCATCATCCGTTTAACATAAGATTTTCGAAGAGTAGATGTATCAAATAAATTAAAAGTTTGAGTTGGGTGAATATTTGAGATAAATATTTTACCCTTTACTGATTCTCCATTTTTCAATTCGACACATTCTATAGTATTATCTATATTCCTTAGGCTAACAACTTCTTGATTTCGCAAAATTTTTCCTCCTAGTTCTTTTATTTTCTTTGCAAGGAAGTTACTGATTTTACTACCACCTCCCAATATTCGAAATGAGCTTTTAATGTAAGAATCAGAAATCAATGCATGCATGTAAAATGGAGCTTTGTCACTTTCTCCTGCATATAATATATTATTCGCACCCAGAATTAATCGTAACTTTTTATTTTGAACACATTCTTCAATCACATCTTTTGCCCCAGTATAAAAATGTTCCATCTCTTTCGAAAAATCATCTTCTACTTTTAGATTGTAGAGTGAAAAAGAGTCACATACATTTTTGATTCTAACAATATATTCATCAAGTCCTTTTTCTTCATCCGGAAAAAACTTTAATAGTTGTACTTTGAAATTTTCATATCCCTGTGCTAAAGGGTAAATATTATCATCACCTGTAAATGTGATCAAATCAAAACCGTCTTCTTCCATTTTCTCAAGTTTTAATTCATCAAGTAGTCCTAAATACTTAAAATATGGATATAAAGGTTGACCTGGCTCAAGGCCTCCGACATAATGAACACCTGTATCAAATTTTTTCTTATCAAAAAAAAATGTTTGAAGCGTTCCGCCAATTTGCGCATTTTTCTCTAATACACATACTTTGTACCCCTCCTTGCTCAGGATCAATCCTGTTACCAATCCACCAAGGCCAGATCCAATTATTACTACATCATATACTTCATCAACATTTGGCATTACTACACTTAATTTACTCCTTACTTTTTCTATTGTCAAGAATTTTCTTTGGTTTCCTTGCCCCTTCAGTGTAATGCAGTTTCTTTAACAGCATTAATTTCTTCTATAGATTGATAATCCAATTCTTCCGTGTCTTTCCACATTTATTAAGCAGTAATTATAATGGTAGCATTTGACATAGTTGAGGTATGGCTCATAGATACAAATATTTTTTTGTATCTTGATTTACTGAAGAATGATAATGTAGCTCCGGATAAATGTAAGCTTGGTTTACTTTCAGTATTATTTCTTATTTCAATTTCATTAAAATTTGCTGTATCACTCCATCCTGTACCAATGGCTTTCATATAAGCTTCTTTTGCCGCAAATCGAGCAGCAAAGTGTTGAGCGGGATATTTTTTATTATTACAATAATCAATTTCACTTTCGCTAAATGCGATATTTAAAAAACCTGGCTTTACAATTTTTTGAGCCATTCGAGCCACTTCTACAAGATCTGTACCCAATCCTTTAATCATTTTATTTCATTAATCTGATGTTTCATAACTACGCTATCTTCTTGGTACGCTATCTCTTTATTTAAGGATAATTCATAAAATTTGATAGCTTTTTCATTATTTTCGATTACTAAATAATAATCGCCAAGTAATCTATAGGTTTCGTAATAAGCTGGGTTTGTTGAGATAAATTCAGCTATTAGGTCTTCGTTTAGTTCAATGACATTATGGGTAGCGTTAATTATGTCTACACGAATCTCATTGAATCTTTCGAAATCTTTATATTCAGATGAAGAAAAGAAGGAATCTTCAGGAATCTGCAATGAATCTATTGTTATAGGGAAATTAACTTTAGTGGTTGCCCACTCATCAAAATTATTACATGAATAGGCATCCATTTCATTTATCTGATATGGGTAAGCTGACACCCAAATAATTCGCTTAACATTATCAAAAATCACAGAGTGGTGGGCCAGTAATTGGTTAAGTGCAAGTGGATTACCCATACCGATATTCTTCCCTCCGTATCCTTTTTGATCTCTCAATATTTTCGCAATATTTTTATAATTACTTACATGGGAATTAATTATTAATTCCCATGTTCTATCATATCGCCTGACCGATTCAGAAGAGTTCATATGCTCTACATTTAAAGGGGTGTTTTTTAGCTCTACACTTTGAAAATGATTAGTAACCACAATTGTATCTGACTCTGGCTTGTAAACTCCAGTAATGGTTGGTGTTTTCTCAATCACAACAACAGTTTGATCCTTTGCAGAAGAAATGGTAAAGGATTCGGATACAAACGATTTATACTTATTACAGATTACAAGGGCTTCGTTAATTGTTGAAGCATATTGAAGTATGTCTCTGGCAATGATAGCAACTGGCGTACCAGATTCAGCTGGTATTTCCGATTTGGCAGAATTAAGAGTAATACCAAGTCCTTTTTCATTGATGCCGGACACTACTCCGACAAAACTAGGCCAGGTGACTGAAATAGATTTATAACCTAAATCTGGATTGCTTAATAGGATAATTTTATTTTTAGCAAAATCATCTCCAAAATAGAAGTCAAAGTTACGCCCAATGAGCATTTGTTCGTTTGTTGAGTTAAAATTCCATGTCCCAAATGCTGTGCACCCAATTAAATGCATATTTTGCACTGCATGTCCTATATCATGTGCAGCATGGTAGTTTATTATACGATTATATTTAGGCCCGACATTATCAAATTCATCACTAAAAGATTGAGAGATGCCATAAATTTCCTCTCTATACTCTTGAGGGATTTTCATATCTAAATCCCGATTAAACCAGGCTATACCTAAAGTTAAGATCTTTTGTAGCCACCAAGATGGTATATATTCTTCAAGCTCTGCCAGAAACGCATCCTCTTGCTGCTTGCCCAACTCCTTCTGGAGAAACCCTAACGTTCTGCCTCTATCATATCCATTCCCTTCGATATAACACTCCCAATTTCCATTATCATTTAACCTTAACCAACTGTTATTAAGCGAAAAATGTGTTGAAGAAATTGTCACCAAATCGCTTTCCTGAATATTTGATGGAATATTTTCAGGTATTGTATATGTCACTTTCTGTATGAACCAAACTGGTAGTAATATACAGAATACAAATATTGCTAATAATATTTTTTTAGTTCGTTTCACTTTGATAGAAATAAAGATACTCCTAAATTTATTACTGAAGACATCAATAAATTTAATAAAATCATGAGATTACTTATCCCCATAATATTTATTCTAGCTAGTTCCTCTGTAACTCTCGCTCAACGCTTTCCATCTAAGGAATATCAATCAGGCGAAGTTACCTGGTTAGGGCTTGATTTTACCCTTTGTAAGTTGGTTGACCAATTTGCCTTTACTAATGCAGAGCATTTAGCATCAAGTTACATTCCTGAATGGAATAGTTTTGTTAATACTGAGTCTTCTAAATATGATGTTAAAAAATACTTCATGAAACCTGACATGCAAATCAATATTGACTTTACAAACGAGTACAACGCATCAATAAATCCTGATAGTCTTGTTCAGGATAAGATTTATTCACTTAATTCCAATTTAGTGAAAAGTGATGCTAAAAAATACACATCGTCTGGATTAGAAGGAATGGGAGTAGTAATGTATGTGGAATATTTTAATAAAAACATATTAACAGGTTCATACTGGCTCACTTTTATTGACTTGAAAACAGGTGATGTGATTTTTATTGATAAAGTAACAGGAAAACCAAGGGGTTTTGGAATTAGAAATTATTGGATTGCTACTTTCCTAAACTCTTTGAAGAGTATTAATAAAAAAATGCCAAAATGGTTGAATTAATTGGTGAGGACTTAGTTTGAGTAATTTTGATTAACAGAGAAGACCTTAGCGCTCTTGAAGCAAAATATGAGGCACAAAAAATAGCCTTTGCACCTGTAGTATTTCAAGTAACAAAAGTTTTAAGAGATAAGGGAGTCCTCTCCTATTTACGCAGACAAAAAAAAGGTGCGGACATTTCAACTATGAACCTGGCTTTAAATATTTCTGAATATGGGTTGCGTGTTCTGCTTGAAATCGCATTTGCTGCAGGTGTTGTTTACCGTAATGAGGATGAACAGTATACACTAACAAAGACAGGGTATTTTATTGATAGTGACGAGCTTACAAGAGTGAATATGGACTTCATTCAGGATGTTTGTTACAAAGGACTGTTTCATTTAGAAGAGGCTATAGATAAAGGCACTCCTGCAGGATTGAAAGAATTGGGTGACTGGTCGACTATTTACGAAGGATTGTCAGAACTAGATACTAAAGTACAGGCCTCTTGGTTTGGGTTCGATCATTATTATTCCGATGATTCATTTCCTGAAGCACTCCCAATTATATTTCACGATAACCCTAAAACATTATTAGATGTTGGTGGAAATACAGGTAAGCTTTCTATAAAATGTTGTGAATTCAATTCGGAAGTACAAGTTACAATAGTAGATCTTACAGGGCAAATTTCGATGGCTATAAGAAATATCGAAAAACATGAATTAACTGACCGAATTGACTATTTTCCATTAAATATGCTCAATCCTGACAGACTACTTCCTAAGACGGATGCCATTTTAATGAGTCAATTTTTGGATTGTTTTTCAGAAACTGAAATTGTATCAATTCTCAAACACACGGCTAAATCAATGGCTCCGGCAACAAGATTGTTTATTTTGGAAACATTTTGGGATAATCAGAAATATCCTGCTGCTACATTTTCACTAGTCGCAACTTCTGTCTATTTCACAACTATGGCCAACGGAAATAGTAAGATGTACGGGAAACAACGGTTCATTAGCTTAATTGAGCAGGCCGGTTTAGTGGTAGTAAATGAAAATTTTCCGATAGGAGTGAGCCACACTATGCTTATATGTCAACTACCCAATCTTTGAATTTTATTAAACTCATTGTTCAAAAAAGCCTTCAAAATAAATAAATATGGTAAGTAAGAAAGTAAGAATAGGTCAATCCATATCTTGCCTTCTTCATTACAGTTTAGTCGTCTCTTAATACAAAAGTGTAATATAGGCCAAAGTTGAAGACAGAACCCAACGAGTTTACTCCAAATCCAAATTCAGACACACTATTTTGCTTATTTCCTGCATCATCTTTAATTGTTAAAGACTCATATCCAAATCCCCCATACTTGCCAATGGCTGTGAACCTTTTTCCTAGTGGATATGTAATGCCAATATTTACGTTTGCACCAAAGCCGGATATTTTATTGGTAGTAGTCAGAACATCATTTCGGTTCTCACTGAAACTACCAGTAGAATAGTTTACATCAAGTCCAATAAAAGCTGAGAAAATATCTTCTATCGAAAAGAACTTTCTGACATAAACGAAAGGTGATGTTGCAGTAAATATATCAAAATTCGTATCGGCTGTATCATCATTGTCAATATCTATATTAAAGGCAATACCAAATCCAAGTGCAATATCGTCAGCCAGGAAAATACCTACTTCTGGTTTATTGGCAAAATTGGTTTCTCTTCTCTCTCTGCTGGGAGTGGAAGTATGACTAGTATTTTTTATAGTTTCAAATCCTACTTGCCCACCTAGATACCAGTTAGATTTTTGGGCAAATGCGGAACAGGACAAAACTGAAAGCACAACTATTAAAAATCTTATCTTTTTCATAATTTTCAATTTAGATTTAAATTTTCTGAAGGTAACCAACAAAATGGATAAGTACAAGAGTATATCTTGTAAAATCATTAGCTAAGTTATTGGCGTGTCAATATGATTAGAACGTTGGAAGACTTTGCGGATTGAACGATAAGGTTAAAGTCAAAATTATGGAACCCGGCCCAATCTTCTATAAAGGATTGATCAAAAAAATGCAATGCGCCTTTTGTCTTATTAAACTTGAGATACTTCGTTGACCATTGTTCCGATTTTTTAGTCCATTCATGCTTATCCAATATATTCGTAAGTCCATCACGTATTAAAATCATACCTCCCTGTTTTAAACCTTTCAAACACTGATTTAGTACATTAGTCTGTTCATGTTGTGTAAGATAATGTAGGGTATCTGCAAGAATAATTACATCAGCTTCATTAGGCCAGACATTGGTTATATCTGCTAGGTAGAATTCTATCCCTTCCCTTTTTAAGTATGAATTTTGAGCAACCGCAATTTTATCTTCATCAAAATCATATCCTAATATATCAAATGAGTCATTTCTCAATTTTAAATAATAGCTTAAAAAGCCGAATCCGCATCCTAAATCATAAATCCGTTTTTGACCATTGCCAATTCTTGAATAATAATTTTCGTAATGCTGCTTTTCAAATTTCCATTTTATACGAAAGTACCATTCAAGTATTGGCCCCTTAAACTTATATGAATACAATAAAGGATAGAACTGATAATCAAGAGCTCCGCAAGCATAATCAACATCCTCATATGATTTTTTAAAGTATTTACTAATGGATTTGGCTCGTTTCTTATAACCAGTTCCAAAAGTTGGATCATCATATTTTATTCTGGGCAGTATATACGTACTTAGGAAACTATCCTTTAAATTATAATCATGCTTTGGCATTGTGTAAGCAAATCCATGAAGTACAACCGGTGTGATATCTAGTTTAAGGATTTCTGCAAGGTAAAAAGCGCCTTTATGAAATCTTTTTATTTTTCCATCAGCCGATCTGGAACCTTCAGGGAAAATTGCTATAGAATAACCTTGTTTAACTAATACACTAACTTTTTCTACGTTTTCATCAAGAGATTCAAATGTTGGTACATAATCTGCAAATCGGATAGCGTTGCCAAACAAGACAGAATCGTGGACCCACTTATTTACTAACATAATAATTTTAGGATGGAGGCGGACTAAAGCTAAAATATCAAAAAATGAAGAATGATTTGCTATTATTATACTAGGTTTAGTGAAATCCAGATTTTGCATATTATAATATCTCTTGGTAGTGTTAAAGAGTATATCCAACATAGATCCTGTGATCCACTTTAGCATTTTATGAAGCGCCTTCTTCTTCCAACTTATTTTCTTGAAGGGGATCAACTGAATAATAAATCCAAGAAATACACCCAATAAACTTCCAGTAATAAAAATAGAATAGCCTGTTATACTCATTAGTATTCCACGAATAGTTACAGGAGGTTTACCCACATTTGTTCTACGGGTGATGAAAAAGTGAAAGATTAGTGGCTGAACAAAAAATGAGATAAAAACAATAGTTAGAATACCCAATACACTTATAGATGCAATTGATTTAATAGCAGGATGTTTAGCAAAAATCAACACGCCCGTACCAATAATAGTAGAAATTGAAGAGAGTATAATTCCAGTTTTATAATGGCCTAGTACTTTGCGGCCATATTTATATTTTGTTTGAAGACCATCGGTGATAAAAATTGCGAAATCATCACCTAACCCAAATATGAAGGTTACAATAATAATATTTACAAAATTGAACTTAAACCCGAGCAAGGCGGAAATCCCGAGAATCCAAACCCAACTTATGGCCAGAGGCAGAAACGAAATTAGTGTTAGTTCAATATTTCCATATATCAAAAGCATTGCTGTGAAAACCAAAATACTAGCAAATATCAATAAGTAATTAAAATCGTCTTTAACAGCCTCAGTTAACATAGCCATCACACTTGTTCCATCAACAAGTGTGGTTTTATTATGGTTTTCAAAAGAAGAATTAAATTCTTTAAATTGTTGTTTAGGTAATACTACACTTGTAATTAATGAATGATTAGAGCCGATATTAGTTACTTCGGAAAGTATTAGTTGGCTTAGTGATTTACTTTCATAAACAAACTCAATCAAATTCTCTTTTACAGGTGTATTTGCTAACCAATCCCTAAAAGGCGAAAAAGCATTTGAAATAAAACCCAGCGAATCTGCATTCCTATCAACCTGATTCCAAACTTTTTCTTTTTGATCCCCCCAAAAAGTTATCCACATATTTATTTTTTGCTGTTGTTCCTCATCAGAAAGGACAAACAGGCCTAGAGAATTTATCTCCTTAATGTTGAAAGTGTCTCTTAGAGAAGACAGCTTTTTATATAGCCGTGTATTTATTAATGCAACATCATTATTATCATCTCCATCAACCAAAAAATATACTCTTTTTTCTATGTCTGGATTAATATTTTGATGTTCTAGTTCTGCTCTTTTTAAATAATCAGGATAGAAATTAATGTTATTGATGTCACTTTCAAACTTAATATCGAAAGCAAAGTAGGTGAGCATGCTTGTAGTAAGCACTATAAATGTAATGAACCACTTACTTCTATTATTGGGTTCGAGATTTATTTTATCAAACCAATCATCTAGCCTATTGGAATTGGAAAAACGAATCCTTTTTTCAAAAGGCTGAAGTAATAAAGGAAGGAAAAAAAGTACAAAAAGAAGTGCACCTATCAAGCTAAATGTTGTAAATAAGCCAAAATCGTGCAGTACTTTGGATTTAGCAAATGTGAGAGAAATGAAAGCGACAATGGTTGTAGTACCACTTGCTAAAAGAGGTAATAGTATTTGCTTTCTAGTATCATAGACATTACGATTCTGTTTGAATTGGGAGAAAAAATGAAAAGAATAATCAACTACTATTCCTAAAACAACAGCACCTGCACTTAGAGCTATTCCGGAAATTTGACCCTGCCACAAATAAATTCCTGTTATCGCAAAAAACACTCCAAAAACACCAGGTAAAAGAAAAAAAATAATAATTAAAAAATTTCGATAATAGTAAATCAACAAACCTAAAATGCAAATGATCGCAATGCTTAGAGTTATTTTAATATCACTGGTTATCTGGGACGCATTGGCGTTTGCTATTAAGAAAGTACCAAAGTAATCAAGTTTGCTATTGGGGAGCTTTTTGTTCCAAGACTCTTTAATTGATTCTAATTTATTAGCTAAAATATTATTGTTTTCGCTTTCAGATGGATTGTATTTAAGGGTACCGTAAAGAAATAATTTATTTTGGTCAGGCGAAATGAAAAGACCTTCATTTGCTATAAATGCATCTGTAACTACATCTTGTTCTAGTTTATTATAACCATATCGTGATAAATGTAAAGGGTCTTTTAATATCCAATCTTTTAATGCTAAACCTTCTGGCGAATAGAGAGATGATTTATTGATTTTCATCGCCTCAGCAATACGAACAGAACTTATATCTCTTTCAATTTGAAGATAGTCAACACTATCAAGAAATAGATATAGGTGATTAAAAAAGAATTCCGCAAAAGTGTCTGGATCAATATCACTTTTGTATTGAAGATTACCAATATATTTTCCAACACTATTGGTAAGTAAAACAATAAGATTATCTGCCCTTTTTTCTATGCTAAATGGCGTATCCTCAATGGAGTCAATTGCCATTGAAAATACTATTGATCTTTTTCCTTTGTCAAGAAGAGGTTTAATTTTACTAAATGCTTCCGCGTTTGGTATGGCCGCGTCAATATCTTCTGAAATATGAAGATTGATAAAGCTCCACCAGCCGGCTAGATACATTGAAATAAGCAATACATAAACAAATAATTTAGCCATAGCCTGATTGATTATTTGTAAACACAACTTAATATTAGGATAGTTGGTACTTTTATGTATTGCAATAATAGTATATTGATACTTTAACATTAATAATTATCAATATCGAATATTTATTTACATCCTAATATTTAATTTTATTAAGAAAAGGGTAATTGGTAAAAATCACACTAGATAGATTAGAAAAGTTATTATTTCTGGGAAAGGATTATAATTTGTCTCAAAAGCAGCAAAAAAGGATTATCGAATCCTTCGAATTTCTTTCAATTTTTTCACGAGAAAAGGTTATCTATGGAATAAATACTGGCTTCGGGCCAATGGCACAATTTGTAATTTCTGATGAAGATCTTAATCAACTTCAATACAACCTAATTCGTAGTCATTCAAATGGGATGGGTGAACACTTAAAACCAATATATGCAAAGGCCGTAATGATATCTCGTTTGCATACATTGGCATTAGGCTTTTCAGGTGTAAGTCCTGAATTGACAAATACACTGGAAAGATTTATCAACGAGAACATTATTCCCGTAATCCCCATACATGGCGGTGTTGGTGCTAGTGGTGATTTAGTTCAATTGGCACATTTAGCATTAGCATTAATAGGCGAAGGGAACGTAATCTTTGACGACAAAGTACAAAAGACAAAACAAGTACTGGAGAAATTGGGAATAAGTCCTGTTAATCTCAAGCTCAGAGACGGTCTTGCTATGATTAATGGAACCTCATGTATGAGTGGTATTGCTACCATTAATTTGATCTACGCTAGAAAATTGATAGATTGGTCTATTCTGGCTTCTTCAGTTATGAATGAACTTACTGCATCTTATGATGACTCGTTTTCTGCTGAATTAAACGAGGCAAAAATGCATGAAGGACAACGTAATGTTGCTAGACGCATGAGAGAGCATCTTATCGATGGGAATGTATTGAGAAAACGCAATGAGCATTTATTTAATGGGGATCACATTAAGGGTAAAGAATATTTTTCCGAGAAGGTTCAGGAATATTATTCACTTAGATGTATCCCCCAAGTTGTAGGCCCTATTTTGGATGCTTGGGAAAATGCTAAAAAAGTTCTGGAAAACGAATTGAATTCTGCAGATGACAATCCAATAATATGTAATAAGACAGAAAACGTTTACCATGGAGGCAATTTTCATGGTGACTATATTGCTTATGAAATGGATAAATTGAAAATAGGTATTACCAAGTTAAGTATTTTATTGGAGCGACAATTGAACTACTTGATGAATTCTAAACTAAACGAAAAATTTCCACCTTTTCTTAATAGAGGTAAATTAGGATTGAATTTCGGTCTTCAAGGGATGCAATTTACAGCAGTTTCAACTACCGCTGAAAATCAAACATTAAGCAATCCAATGTCAGTTCATAGTATATCTAACAATGGTGATAATCAAGATATTGTAAGTATGGGAACCAATGCGGCCCTTTTAACTAAAAAAGTAATTGACAATGCCTTTGATGTCCTCTCGATCCATTTGGTTGCTATTACCCAAGCAATGGACATAAGTGAAAATATTGATAATTTTTCTAATTCAGCCAACAATCTATATAGTTTTGTAAGAGAAGATATCCCTGAATTAAAGGAGGATATTTCGTTAACTAAAAATATGGAAGCGCTAAAAAATCGCTTATTCCTGAAATTTGTTTAGGAATATTCATTTATTTGAGAATTATTGATTATTATGATAAATGAATTACGTGAGAATGTGTTACAAAAAGTAGTAATTATAAATTCTGTTTGAATGAGAAATTGCGCATTGGTTACAGGTGCCTCAAGAGGATTAGGAAGGGCGATAGCGCTTAAACTATCTAAAGACTTGGGCTTACACATACTGATTAATTTTGCTTCTAATGAAAAAGCAGCTTTAGAAACAAAAGAATTAATTGAAGAGAATAAGGGTACTGCAGAATTGATGCCATTTAGAGTAGAAAAAGGAGATCAAGTCGAAACAATAATTGAAAGCTGGTTGGCTAAAAACAAAGAATCTAAGATAGATGTTTTGGTAAACAATGCTGGGATTCACCATGATAACCTAATGGTATTTATGGAAGAGTCTCAGTTTGATAAGGTATTGAATGTCAGCCTAAAAGGAATGTTCAATGTCACCAGAAATCTTTTAAAACAAATGGTGCATAATAGATACGGTCGGATAATAAATATTGCATCTATTTCTGGACTTAGAGGTGTCCCAGGACAGGTAAATTACTCAGCTGCAAAAGGTGGAATGATAGCTGCTACAAGATCTCTAGCTCAAGAAATTGCTAAAAGAAATATTACTGTTAATGCGATTGCTCCTGGCTTTATTACCAGTGACATGACCAAGGGCATAGATGAGGATATGCTAAAAAAACTTGTGCCAATGGGTCGTTTTGGCAAACCCGAAGAGGTGGCTGATTTGGTGAGTTTCATTGCTTCTGATAAAGCGGCATACATTACGGGGGCAATTATTAGCATTAACGGGGGTATTCATTAAGATGATAAAAGGAGAACATGAATAGAGTGGTAATTACAGGAATGGGAATATACTCTTGTTTAGGAGAAAATGTGGATGAAGTTACAACCTCATTGTATGAAGGGAAAAGTGGGATTGGCATCGACCCTAAACGTAAGGACTTTGGATATCGTTCTGCTATCACTGGTATTGTTAGGGAACCTGATATAAAAAACGAGCTAAATAGAAGAGAGAGAATTGGTTTATCAGAGGAAGCAAAATATGCGTATGTTTCAACTAAAGAGGCACTCTTTATGGCAGGTGTGGATATGGATTATCTCGAAAATAATATTGTAGGAATACTATTTGGAAATGATTCATCAGCTCGTGCAGTAATTGAAGCCGTAGATATTATTAGAAAGAAAAAAGATACAATGTTGGTTGGGTCGGGATCGATTTTTCAGTCCATGAATAGTACGGTTACGATGAACCTTGCTACTATTTTTAGACTCAAAGGTATCAATTTTACTATAAGTGCAGCATGTGCTTGCGGATCACATTCAATTGGCGTAGGGTATCATCTAATAAAATCCGGATTAGAAAGTATGATTATTTGGGGAGGGGCGCAAGAAGTCAAACTATATCATTTTGGGAGTTTTGATGAATTGGGATAATTTTCGATGAGCGAGGATAATATAACTAAATCTACTAAA
>SDBV01007636.1_pt1 | contig 14751 bp, 15 predicted proteins | sample 2277081 | NCBI WGS metagenome assembly SDBV01 (sample SAMN10402039, study PRJNA504765) | marine sediment metagenome | isolation source: marine sediment core GS10_PC15, 223 cmbsf | place: Arctic Ocean: Southern Knipovich Ridge | collected 2010
CCAAAACTAATTATCCTTATAGAGCTAAAAGAGGTTTCAAATTCATTTACATACTTAGTTCGAAAGTAAGCCAGATTTTTATGCTCAATAGTATAAAATCCCCACAACCAGATATTTACATCACTATATAATGAAACCGCAGGGAAACATAAACCGAACAAAATTACAATAATCCCCACCAATGGAAAAATATACATCTTCTTCATGATGAAACAATATTCTTATTACTCATATTTAAAAGAAAAATAGTTATCTTATTTTTTACTGTCGAATCAGATTTGCTATTACAAACCGCATTTCATAATAAAACCTAAAATTTGTGTTTATGTCGTTCATAAATCTTTCCCTAATTAAATCGGTGAACCGCTGCCCTGTATAATAAGGGATGATTAATTCAGAATCCCCGTATTCATACACTTTGTCAAGATGGTAGAGGTACGTATCCTCGTTTGAACCTAATTGGATTAATAATACACCGATGTCGGGGAGTCTTGCGTAGAATTGATTGAGAACATGAGATAATAATGCTGTTCTTTCATTACGACCTCCCCCAGAAATCAGAAGGTTAGTCTTGAAGTTTTCGAGGGGAAGATTTTCGGTTAGCATACAGCGGTAGAAATCATATACTTCCATACCTAAATTTATTTTATTTGACATGATTTGTACTTTTACACGTTATTTTTCAAAATCCAAATCTTTTGTGAGAATTCTTTTAAATTTGGAGCTTTAGGGATTATACAGCTATTCTTATTTAAAAGAAAAATCCGAATTTTGAGTTTGATTTAGAAGGAAAAAAGAGATCTGGCTATTTATAAGTAGGGACCGACATAATTCTGAGATTTTCATCTCTACTAATTAAAAACTTTGACATCTACTTATTAAGAGTTCATTTGGGCAATTCAAGAAAATCAGATTATGTTTTATGTAAGTAACTCTCAATAAAATTGCTACACATACAAAAAGAAATAATGTAAAGATAAATGAAATTATAGGAAGAACTCAAATATTTTTTTTTGTCTGTATGAGTGCAAATCATTTTCTGGGAAACAATTTACTTTCTTATTTAATATATAAGCTTTATATGACTTCCTGCGCTTTAATTCTCTAATCATTGATGTAATCATTAAATTTGGATCATTTTCTAAATGTAAAAGGGTTGAAATGATTTCTTCCCATGAAAAGGAAAAATCTAAGCTGTTAAACGATTTTTCTATTATTTTATTTATTATTTTTAGGAAAAGGGTAAACTTTCTAAGATATTCTATATCATCAATTTCGATTTTTGGGAAATCATAACATATCAATTTTAATCTGCACTCTATTCGAATAATTTCATTTTTCAGCTGTTCAGCATCTTTTTTCCCAAATTTCTTAATAAGAGGTGCTAATATTTTAGTTGATTCAAATTGACTAGGAGGATACATTTCTTCTTTAAACTCACCTCTCAAGATTTTATCAATTCGTGTTTGAAACATTGTCTTATAAAAAAAGGGTTAAAATTTTAAAAAGTTAAATATGTACCATTTAATAATGTTAATTCTAATCCGCAGTAAAGAGCTCATGAACATTTTGGATATGTTCTTTTAACATACTATGCTTTTTTATTCTAAATGGGCTGGCTTTGATGTATCTTAAAATTAAATTATTTTGCTCCTTTGTAAATGTTTCTGTTATTTCGTAAATATCAGCACTTTCTAGATTTGGATTGTAATGATATATCAATTTCAAAACTTTACTTATTCTTGAATCATCTTCAGAACCTAAATATTTTATTAAATTATTAAAGATTCTTTCATTAAAATAGTCAAATTCAATTAAAAAATCAATTAATACAGAAATTAATAAATCATCTTGAATTCTTGAAACTAATTCTAAAGATTCAGAAATTACAGATAAGTTTTCATCTAAATGGTTAATTTCTATCTCAGTTATTAATTGAGGAATTTTATGATACTCTCGTTTATAAACAAAATCCTTAATAGTTCGATTGAAAATTTTAAGTTGATATCTTTCCTCTTCATTTAATTCCATAATAGTTTTATTATTTACTACTATTTGTGAAATTTTCCCTATAGGTTCTAATAGCTTTCCTTGATTCATTAATTCCTCTATTTCTTTTTTTCTTGTTCTAAGAGTCACTTCTGTAATTGAGAATAATTCTGCTATTTCTGCTTGAGTAAAACGTATATTGACTTTTTTTGAAATGATATATAAAATAGCTGCCAAATTTCCTTCTTTAATTGAAAACTTTGATAATAGCTTAAATAAATCTACTAAATAGGGTTTTATCATATCACAAATATCTGGAGAATACAATTTTCTTAAATTCATTAGGTCTTTAAAGAAGAAATTAAAATCTCCAAGTGGTCTATATTTAGGATTAACCAATACCCTATAAGGAGGGATTAAAACCTTTAAAATTTTCATATCTTTTTGAATCCTGAAATATATTTCTAACAGGTGGTTTGGAACCCTCTTATCTTTTATTATGCTATCTCCTAAATAATCATCAATAAAAATTTGAATACTTTGCTCAAAAATAGTATTAATACTTCTTCCTTTCAATAAATCCGTGTTAATTATGAAATTTAAGATATCATCATACATTTGAGTAGGGAGTATTTTACTAAAAAACGAAGATCTTTTTTTTAACCTCTGCTTTTTAACTTTTTTGACCCATTCTTCAAAATCAAATTCAATTTCTTCTCCTTTTTCATCATAAGTGGATTTCCGATATTTCTTTATTTCTATTAAACTCTTGCATTCTTCGACCCAGTTAATCCTTACATGTGTGCACTCTTTACACGATTTCTTGTAAGAATTATGGTTTTCACAAACAGGAGCTTCAAAATTCATCTTTAAATGTAGATAAATTGTTACGGGAGATCTATTAAGTCTTTGTCCTATTTCATGATATGTTAAATCAGAGTAAGCATGTTCGACTATAAAAATGTCTTCCTCTTTAGTAAAAACTCTCCTTATACGTTTTTTCACTTGTAATAGAGATTTAGGTAAGCCTGCTTTGGTGATTGCTGCCATTTGATCAAAATCTAACAATTTTAAATCTTTTAACCTCTGAAGTGATTCCAATGCATTAGGAATAGGATTCTTTAGCTTTGATAATATTAAACTGTGTGTTTTCAGAATACTAATATGTTCTCTCTTAACCCATATATAACATGATGAATCTCCATATATGACTCCAAATTGTCTGTTTCCTATACTTTTAATTCTACTACCTTCATAAATTTTAATTTTCTCTGAGCAATCAATGGAAATAACGCTTGTAGAGATTTCTGTGAGCATTGCCGAAATAATAAAATCACCAAGATTTCCCCCCTCATATACTACCTTACACCTTTTATATTGTGGTTCAAACCAAATTAGTTCAGGAGAAAAGGGTAAGTTTAGCGAATTTAAAGTTTTGTATCGTTTAAAATTAGGATAAATATGTAAATGGTTTTCAGTCACTATGTAGAGAGCCTCATTTATACAGCAAATATCTTTGGGATACCCAATAAATCTCTTTAAATTTGTTATTGAAATGGGAACTTCTTTATTTATTTTATTTCTGGGAAAGCTAATATGAGTAAGACCTAAAGTTTCATTAAAAGAAAATAAATCTAGGTTCTCAGCAATACTATTCCATAATACTGTTGAATTTTCAAATTCTAAAATTGAATTTTCAGTCTTTACATTTGCAAAAAGTTTAGTGTTAAGTAATAAATAGAATCGATCCATTTCTTTAACAACAAGACAAGCGAAATTTTTTGTTCTTTTTGTGAAATAAGCGACAATATCAATAGGATCAAATATTTCAAAAAAATTTAATGAGTTATTTTCAATTTGGTTAAAATCAATTTTCCCAATTCTCTCAGATAATTTGACTGTGCTTCTTTGTTCAAATGCACTCCAAATATCTCCATTCTTCGAGACTAAAATTAATTCATTTTTAGCACGACCAGGTAATATAAATTCTACATGAATAAGTAATTGTAATGCAGATTTAATTTCTTGATTTTGTTGAATATTTGTACAAAATCTAATTTCAGGCTCAATAGGATCAAAAATATATTTAAAAATTTCTGAAGTAGTTTTATCCTCATTTAATGTTAAATTGATAAATAGATTATTATTTTTATAGGGGGAAGTAAGCATTAAATTATTTTCAGTATTGAAAAAAGTTTTAGTGAATTTTTCTGAATAAATTCGTGTCACTTTATTCCCCCCATAATAATTTTTTTACTCTGTCTCTTGACAATTTTTTCAGTTTTATTCTCTTTTCAATAGATAAGAGAAAATTCGATTAAAAAAATATTATGCAAAAGTTGAGATTATATGAGTTTGTGACAATACTTCTTTCTTACCTTTATACGGTTTATGACGCGCAACCATTACATAATCAGTTTTTTTTGATATATAGTTTAATATATCTTGAAATCTGGTGTCATCCATTTCTGCTGCAACTTCATCTACTAGAAACATAGGTCCATCAGGAATCACCATTTGTTTCACAACCCATGTTATCATCAATGTAATTAAAGATTTTTCTGCTCCACTCAATTTTTCTAACGAAGTATAGACATCATTGTCTCTCTGAATGTCAAGAAAAATTTTATTATCTTTTTCTTCAAAAGTTATCTTCTTAAGGTTAGCTAGTTCTAAAAGTTCAAATGATTCCATTAGAGCACTATTTATTCTTTTAAAAGTTTCAGTTGATAAATGTTTAAATTTTTCAGAATAGTAATTATGAACCCCTTCCGCTCGTTTAACTCGTTCTTCAGCTTTTATATATTCCAATTGATATTCACTAGATAATTCAACATCTTCTTCTAGTTTTGTAATCAATTGACTTTTACTATTTAGTTCACCTTGAAGCTTAAACACCTCATTCTGTTGAGGATTTTCTTCTGCTAATGATTGCTGAATTCCAAGTAGTTCTTTGTTTTTTAATTCAATTTCACTAACCAGTGATTTTTTTCTTTTCTTTTTACCAGGTAATCCATTTTTTCTTTTTGAAATTTCATTATCTTTATTAAGCTTTTCTTTGTTTAGTTTTTCTCTATTGATTTTTAAGAAATTAGTCAATTCAATTAATTCATCTTCAATATTACTTATTTCATTTGAAATTTCTCGCTCGCTCGTTTTAAATTCTTTAATTTGTGCTTCCAATTTTTTTACTTGAGACCGTTCTTTTGCTACTAAATCTTTAATTGAGATGGGATCTAATCTGTGATGACATTTAGGACATGTTTCTCGATTAATTAAATCTTCATTATCTTGTAACTGCTTCCTTCCTAGAGTTAACTTTTCTTGTATCTCAAGTCTTTTCTTCTTGATTTTATCTAAGTTTTCTTCTAATTCATCCCTTTTCTTCTCATTTTTTCTTAATTTTTCTTGTTTTATTGGTAAATTATCATCATAAATTTGTATTTGTTTTTTGACGTCTACTAAAAGTTTTTTTAATCTTTCAATAGATTCTTCATCTTTAAAGATCTCACCTGATAAAGTGGTTTTTCTATTATTTAAGTTTTTAATTGATTTGCGATTTTTATCAATTTGATCTTTTTTTTCAGAATGCTCTTTCATGAACAGTTGATAAGATTCTGAATTTAATATTGAATCAATTTTACTGCTTAATTCTTCTGCTTCTGCTTCTACTTTATTAATTTGGTCTCGATTTCTAGAGATATCTTTACTCACTTTTTTTTTTAAATCATCTTTTTTTGTTTTTAATTCAGATAATAATCTTGTAATAATTTCTAAAAATAATTCATATTTATGAACTTCTGTAACCTGATGAAACCATGAAGTAATAGAAATTTCATCATCATTAATAATTCCTTGAAAAAGATTTGATTTTGCTCTTACAAAACTAAGTTTATCTGATGGAAATTTAAAGATATCATCTTCTATATTAGAATATGTAATTCCCACTTTATCCCCTTTTCTTTGAATTTGAACTTCGTATTCCTTATCAAACAACTTAAGTTTTACATAACCGTTTATTTCTTTTTCTGTAAGATAATTATTTAAAATATTTTGAGGTAAATTTATATTTGAAGTAATTAAATGCAATGCCTTTAAAAGACTCGACTTACCAGATCCATTAGGGGCATGAATTATAGAAAGTCCTTCTTCGAACGAGTAATTGAAGGTGCCTCTAAGCCCTGATATATTCCTTACTTCAATTTCCATCATTTAAAATAATCTCTTTTAGTTTTTTTTCTATTGCCTTATTTGGTCTGGCATTAGTATTATAAATATTAATTAGTTCTTCATCTAATTTCTTGAAATCTATTTTCTCTTTTTCCAAATTAATCACTTTATATTTTTAATAAAACTTTGTAATTTAAATATTAAATTTGAATTCATATCCTTAAATTTTAATTCCTTTATTGAATTTTGATTTTTAAATTTTTCTTTAAATTTATCAAGGTATTCATAATGCTCATCATCAAGATTTCTTAAATCTTTGGGTATTTCAAATTTACGCATTTTTTTTATTGCTTTTACTTCAATAAAATCTTCAAATTCATGCAAACATAACATTAATCCGAACAATCCATTTATATTATTTTTCAATTCGATAAATAAGATGTCTTTATCTTTTAAATTTCTTTTTTGGATATCATATGTCGCTTTTCTAATAATAGAAACATCCGATCCTAGTAATTTATTTATTTTATCTGCGAATATTCTTATATCTTTATCTTGATACTTAGGAAAGAGTACTTGAAAGGTATCTGAATCTAAAAAATCCTCTAACTTCAAAAATATCACTTAAATTAATTTTACTTTGATTCAACCCATTCTAGATAAGCAAAAATAATTTCTTTTTCAACATCTCTAAAGGTTAAATGCTTAATTTCACGATTTTCAATTTTTATTCTTATTCTCTCTAAAATAATATGTAAATAGTCCTCTTCCATTTTTAGTTCTTTAATTCGTGATTCAATTTTTAATTTGACTGTTTCAAGATCGATGAAAGGGACTTCAAAATTAACCAAACGACTTAATACGGCCTCGTCTAACAAGTCCTTTCTATTTGTTGTCATAATTACACCTACTTTATCTGTTTCAAGTTTATCGAGTTCTGTAAAAAGCACATTTAAATGCCCTAAGTACCAAGCCTCTAATCTTTTATATGTTCTAGTTGGGAACATTCCATCTACATCATCCATCACAATAATAAAAAAGTTTCCATTACTTTTCGCTATTTTCATAGCAGATTCAAACTTTTCTCTGATTAAATCTTCCGTTTCACCAAACCGAGGTTTTGCAATATCTGCTAAATTAAGTAATGCATAAAGTTGATCATCTGGAAAGTGTAATAAATCATTTTGATAAACCGTTTCATAAATAACCCATTTTGCGATTGTTGATTTACCAGTTCCAGGAGGACCATGCAAAATAAAACCCTTAATTCCATCTGATATCGCATGGTTTTTTTGGACTGAGAAAATTTTTGTTATTTTTTGACCTAGTTCATTATGAAGCGCGCCAATTAATATCGGTTTTTGTAATTTCATTAATTTCACTATTAAGAAAAATTATATTTGTTTTTCTAAAACTTTAGCTTTTTCTTTTATCAAATTCTTTGTTTTAATCAAAGCTTTCTCCATTGCTTTTGCTACTCTTGCATCAATGAGAAATCCACTTTTCCCCGTATCTGGATTGCTTCTCAATTCTATAAAGAAATCTTGAGCTTTAATTAGAGTACTAATAGCATGTTGCCAATTAGTATAAGATATTTTATCACTTTGTTTTGTAATTTCATCTGAACTTAGCCATACACCAATGAATTCTTCTCTACGTTCTATAAATTCTTCTTTTCTTTCTTTTGCCACATTGTGATCATTTAAATGAATAAAAATATCTTCAAGAGTATCGAATTGTAAGTTGCATTTATTTCCTTCTTCATTAACAAATTTACATACAAATCCATTAGTTGGTAATGTGTTATATTTTTTACAAATCTCCAAAATATTACCATCAGTATCGCAACATTTCCGTATATATGATTTCATAATTGCATTTCGATTTCTATCAAAAGTTGGACGATCTAATTCTGTTGATAATCCTACAAGTGATTCAGCACTTTTAATCACATTTGCGATATTATAAAACCATGAATCAATATCTTCTCTTTCCTTAGCATCGGTGAATTTTTGAATCAATAAACTCATTTTTTCGCCCCATTGAGCGATTTCAGTTCCATCTTCAAGAGGAGGATCAACATTGCCAATAATACCGATTTCCTGAAACCGTTTAATATATGTATCAATTGGATCTCTATAATGTCGCTCCCATAGCTTCTTAACTTCAGTTAAATTTATCGGTTCAATATTCCATAAGTACCTTAAAAGAAGTTTAAATAAGTTCTGTTCTTTTTGATTTGCTTTGTATGAATAGAACGCGTTTAATCGAGCAAAAACATCGGCATCTTTCTCGTCTTTAAATTCACATATATCATCAAATAATATATGAATCATTAAACAATTTTCACATATTCTCTTTTCCTTTCCATATTTGGTTTTATATTCAAGAAGTCTTCTTTTTTGCATTCCACACGATTCACATTTTTCAATTGGCATTATTTCATCATTTTCTTTTTCTTGGCTAAAATCTTTAATTTCAGGCATTTTACTTTTTTGCCTAATATTTTTTATATGTTTTTTATTATTTATAATGTTATTACATTTTTTTTTGTAATTACAATCATAGTATGTAATTACATACTTACATTAATATTTAAAATTTTTCATCTTCAAGTTTATTTACACATTAATAATTTTGAAGAAATGGTTTATTCTCTTATACATCTAATTATTGCAAAAAAGTATTCGTCCTTCGGAATCTAATAACAAAATTATAGCAGCAACAATTAATTAATTTCAGAGCTCGAAAGGTTTTATTATTAATGCTATATTTCGCTATTGACCAATGTAGGCACCATTCAATAATAAATACTTTTTTCCTTTAGTAATGTCAATCCCTAGAGAAATACCATATTTATAAATACCAATTCTCTCATCTTCAACAACTTGACCAATCATCTCATCCTTTGGAGTAAATTCCCTTATATAAATTAATCTTTTTTTACTTTATATCTTAGTTTAAAATGGTTGTTTAAAAATAAAGTAAAGAGTATAATAAGAACAAGGATATTAGAACTTGAAGACAAACTGATGGGTGTTATAATCACTTCAAATAATTATGATAGAATACCTGTCCTAATATTTGAACAGGAAATAAATTCAATTTTAAGAGAAATTGAGCATCTAGAGAGATTAACTGTTTAATTAAGATTTATAATTCAAATTCTTTCTTTATATCATTAAATGTTTGGACGTAATTTTTTTTAGAAAAAAAAAAATTAATTTTTAACTCCATATTAATTGTGGTAAATAATTCCTATATGAATCATTCTCTGGTAATATATAAGGAAAGTCTGGATCTAAACCATCCCATTCACTCGAATATATACTTCCAATACAATTGTAGTATTCAAGCTTTCCTGGATATACTAGTATTGAAAATGTATCGGTTGTAATTGTATTTATATATTCAGTAATATCAGTAATTTCAAAACCTATATCACTATTCGATACGGTATTAGTTTCTACATAATCTTCAATTTTCCAATAAATTTCTATATCTCTCATATAATTTCCGTATCCGTCCCATTCCTCTTCTGTCCAATTACCTTCAAATAAATATATTTTAGTGGTAGTCTTCAAAGTCGATACGCTATATACATATAGAGATATTTCACATTTTACCCAATTACTCGGTTTATCTTTCAAGTTAAATCTCATTAGAAATCCATTTACGCTTGGATTAGCTGTTCCCGTTGAACTACTTCCAAAAAAAACACGAGGGAGATTATATGCTAATTTGTTATTATCAGAAAAAGGGCTGTTATTTGTTCCCCGAAAACCGATATCATTGATCGCTACATAATACTTCTTTGGATTTGAAAAATTTATAGTTGAAATTGAAACACCTATTATAATACCAGATATAAAGACAACACCTATGACGAGTACTAGTTTCTTATTATCCCTTATCTCACTAATCTTTTTTCTCATTTTTTCTTATTTCCATTTAAAGTAAATCACCGGTATCTTGAAACTGAGATGGTTTGGTTTTAATTAATATGCTCCTATTTCATTTCATTACTAAAAAGACCGTTATAGCTGTTCATCCTCCTAAAGCTATTTATGTCATTACGTTATAATTTCTTAAAAGAATCTTACCTATTTAAATGTTAGAAGGGGTATTATTTGGATTTTTTTCCTTTAAAAATTAAAATGTAGTTTTTAAGAATTTTTGTTTAAATATAATAAAAAGTATGGTATACATGCATTTAATTATAAATCAAGAAAATAGTTTTCCCGAAGGGTTTGCATATATGAGCGAATTCATAAATGATTTGAGACTAAAATCACCATGGGTATATTTTTGTGTAAGCCTTCTAGTATTCAAATTCCAAATTTTATTTAAAAAATTAAATCATAATCGGAAACATTCCAGTCTTCAAGTTCTATAGATCTTTTATCACTCAAACCTAATAACTCCCATCATCTACTACTAGATATCACCACTTTAATAGTTTATCTATTATTTAAATAGTCAAATCTTAAACATTAGATAAAAGGCGCTTTTATTAATGATTTTTGGAATGAATTAGCAGCCTTTAATTATGTGAAATTATATATTTCAGTAATATCTTGGTAAATTATAAAGATAGTGCAATTTATAAGCTTTTTAGAGGAGAAAAGTGAAAAAAAAATGGAAAGAATTAGAAGCGAAAGACATAATAAAATTTCAGGAGATTTCGGGGAACATTTTGTATGTTATTGGCTTAGTAAAAGAAATTTTCAACCAGTGATTATAGATTATACTGGAATTGATATTGTAGCTTATAGCAATAATTTGGGTGAGAGATGGGGGATTTCGGTAAAAACTCGAACTCGCACTGATAAGAAAAATCAACTAGAATCATTTACTATTAGATTAAGGGAACTTCCGTTAATTTCACAAGCTTGTAAATTCTTTAATGCAAAACCCTACTTTGGAATAGTATCCGACGGAGATATACAAAACCAAATATGCATTTACATTATTTCCCTTGAAGATATGAAAAGGATAAATAACTATGAAGAGGGCAAAAATCTTTACATAAAACTTTCTGAAAAATATATCAACCAATATGAAACTACAAAAAATTCAATAAATATTAAAATAAAATATGAAGAGAGTTAAAGAAAATATGCTTCTATATGGCAGCTCCAACAATTAATTGCATCCTCCCATCATTTTTTAATAATCTAGCGATTCCTCCAGCAGCAGCAACTAAAACTGAGGAGGAAAAATACCCTACTACCCTTTTATACAAAATTAATCTCTCCAAAGCCGGTATTAAAAACTCTCTAACTAAATTTCTATGAATTGATTTATACGTTCTTTTCCATTCGTATTCATTTAAAGATGTTACTTTACCCATATATCTCATCTCGGGTATATTAATCATACTCTGATTTTTTTGAAATGATGAGCGACTTATCAAATGCACTTCTTGAAATTAAAACTCTTAAAATTACTTAGTTTTGAAGGTTTTCCAGTTTTTCGTTCCATTTTTTAGTTAATTTCTTATATATTTCTTCTGAAATCTCACCATTAGCCAATCTTATGTCTAATTTATCAAGGATTTCAATAATATCATTTTTTTGTTCATCAAATCCTTCATCATTATAAGAGACTTTAGATTTAATTCTTTTAAAATGTAATTCTCTTCCATCGAAAAGATCGATTTTTCGTTTGTATTCTTTAATATATTCATAAATTCGATTACAAAATTCCTCAAAACTTAATTCTCTAAAGTCGAATCCATACTCACGATTTAGATTCAAAGTATCCAATTCTTCCCAATTTACATCATCTCCTTTAATTAGAATTACTTGTATATTTAATTTTCGAGCTAATTCAAGTTCATGGCGGCAATCAATTGAATTATATATTGATTTTTTAGTTGCAAAAAAAATTAATAATTGACATAAAGGTATAGTCTGATTCATAAAATCATCAATATTTCCTATTAAATCTTGTTCACAAAAATAGGCATTATAGACCTCTGTTTGTTTTTCTAAAAACTCAGAAAACTCTTTAATCATGTATTTTTTGTAATCTACCACTGAATGGCTAATGAAGATAGAAATGGCTACATTTTTTCTACAAAACTCCTTGATAACTGAAATATCCCTTTGCTTTATAAATCTATTATAACTCCCATGATTATCTCTTTCAGAATATTCCTTTAAAAGTAGTTTGGAATCTCCTTCAAATGGATTATCTTCGATATCAAGCTTTTCTATTGCATTTAATGGCCATAACTCTCCAGGGATTGATTTAAATTTGTTTTTACTGAGGTCTAAAAAATTCAGTTTTTTCAATTTTCCAAAGGAACTTGGGAGTGAGTTTAACTTATTCCTCCTAAGATCAAGAGTCTCAAGATTTTTCATTTCCCCAAAAGATTCTGGTAAGGTTTCAATTTGATTAGAGATTAAATTGAGCTCTTCAAGGCTCCTTAAATCACCCATTGACTCTGGAAGGAGAGTTAACTTGTTTGATTCAATGAATAGCATCTTGAGGCTTTGCAATTCTCGAAATATTTCGGGAAGCATCTCAAATTGGTTAGAATTTAAATTAAGATTTTCAAGTCTTTTTAACTTACCAAATGAAGCTGGAAGATTTACCAAGTTATTACCAGATAAGGATAATTTTTTTAAATTTACTAACCTACCAATGGATTCCGGAAGAGTTTCTAAACAATTATCACATTTTTTTTCCTTATATTTTATTTCTTTTGAAAATAGCTCTTTACTAATAATGGGAGTTCTCTTTGTCCCTATATTTTCTATAAATAACCCTTCTAATTCTTTAAGATTACCAATTTCTTCAGGCAAATCTTTTATATGATTAAAACTTAAAATAAGCCTTCGAAGTGATTTTAGTTTATCGATTGAATAGGGGATTTCTTTCAAACCACATTCTTTTAAATGGAGATATACAATCGTATTATTCTCAACTTTAGCTCCGAATTCGATGCCAATTCCGGGGCTACCTATCTTTTTATTAAATTCTTCCCAAGGATCCTTAATTTTATGAATTAATGGTATTGTTTTCCCAATCATTTCTTCAATCTCTTTGATAGTATTCAATTCCTCCTTGCTAATCAGGTAATTATCATAATATTCTTTTTCCTTTTTTCCAATAATTAGTAACAAATTATCCATTCTAGTATCTATGTCTGAAAAATCATGCTTTAAGGAAAGCTGTGCATTATTAAGTTCACTCTTTAAGGCTTCTATTCGATTTTTAGCTTCTACAAAGTTATTATCCTCAATCAACCAACCAATTTGTTTTAAGTGTTCCTCAAATGATTTCTTTGTTGTTTTTTTCGGTTTCGGCTCTATAGGTTGAAATCTTTTTTTATACTCATATAGTTTTTTTTCTGATAGTTTGTTTTGTTTTGAAATAACCAATGAGCGTGGGTTATGTAATTTTTTACTCATTATCTGATTCCAGCTGAGTGGAGCCCTCTTTTTAAGTAAATCTTGTTTTTCTTTTTCTGATCCTTCTGTTATTGGCTGAAGGGATGTTTTTTTAGATCTCGGTACTTTTTTTTTAAATCTGTTTATATAAATAATCAATCTATTGAAATCTATTATTTTATCTGCTAATTTAACAGCCTTTATTTTTTCTTTATCTTTAATACCCTCAAATCCGGTTAAGAATTCTTGCAATTGTCTTATATTACCTCTTTTTTGTAGCGATTTAACTGATCTGGTATCTGAAGTTGGCGAATCTATTTTTATAAAAAATATTTTTAATATTTTATCTTTAGCAAGTATTTTTTTTCCATCTTCAGTTAGTAATTCTAAGTCTCCAAAAAGCTGTTGAAGTTTTTTATAAAAACTCTTAAATTGAATAGTTGATCCATCTGGGTTTATGATATTTACCATTTTAGTTACAACTCTCACATCTGATTGCGAATATTATCAAACCTGCTTCGATAGTTTTACCTAAACCGACATCATCCGCAATTAGTAATCTTACTTTTTCTTGAGCCATCGCCATCAAGACGGGCACCATTTGATATGAAACTGGAATTACTCGGCTATTTGCTAAACTAATAAAGCTAGAAGTGCCAAAAATTAAATCAAAGCGCATAGCTTGAATAAGGACTTTCTGAAGATCAGGGTTACCAAGCTTCCCTACATCAGGTTTAGGAATTTTAGCAACTTTAATCTGCTCTAATTTTTTTACTTCTTTCTTACCATCGACAGCCTTTACCGTACTTACTAATAAATTACATCTATTAGGCACACTGTCAATACTTGAGACTTTTAAAAGATTTATTTCGGAATTTTCTTCAAACTCTGATTTTTTTGATATAATGCCCTCAATTCTCCAAAATCGGCTTCGAGCATCTACTATCTGTCCTATTTTAAAGCCAGAAGCATTTTCATTTTTACTCAAAAAAGGAACTATTATCATAAAATTTGCCTTATTATTTGTCTTCTTATTATCGCTTTTTTTACGCCTTGTTCTCTATTAATAATATTTTTGGTTTTATTTAAAACTAAATTATCAGATAAACCATAAAATGTTTTTTTCAAATTACTTTCAATATGCCTTGTTATATCAGAATTTATTTATTTGGTCTGTCGACCTAATAAATTA
>SDBV01007637.1_pt1 | contig 14749 bp, 14 predicted proteins | sample 2277081 | NCBI WGS metagenome assembly SDBV01 (sample SAMN10402039, study PRJNA504765) | marine sediment metagenome | isolation source: marine sediment core GS10_PC15, 223 cmbsf | place: Arctic Ocean: Southern Knipovich Ridge | collected 2010
TTTTTTTCATAGAATTTTTACAACCTTAATTAACTCCTTTTAATAATAAAAAAAAAATTAAAAATTTAATTGAGAAGAAGTTAATACTTTTTGATAATATTTTTGAAGCTGTAACTTAAGAAAGTAAAAGTATATTAAATCTCTCGAAAATTTTTAAAATTATCACCAATTGGAGCTTCTCCATCTCCATATATTTGATATAAACCTGTTCTTCTTGCACATTCAGAAAAACTGCGATAGATATCTTTTCTTTGATCATATAATGCACAGGTCTTATAGATTATTGGATTCCAAATATATAATTCATGATCAGGTTCATACCAAAGCTTTTCATCTTTTAAGACTTGCTTGAAATCTTCTTCCACAATAATTTCGGAAAGATCCTGCTTATTTAACATAATAATAATAGGGATTTCTTTAATTAACTTTCCTCTCGTAACATTTTTTAATTCCTTAAGAGATTCAATATTATCTTCAAAAAAATGAGTTTGTGAATCAACAGTAAAAATAACTCCGTCTGTCCCTTTAAAAATTTTTTTTCTTAACGGAGAGAATCTCCTCTGACCTGCAACGGTATACACATGATAGAATACTTTACCTCTACTTTGTTGTTTGGTGGATTGAAATATACCCCGATCAAAATATAAAGTAGATCCACTCGCCATCGAAATTTTTGTTAAATTTCCTGTAGGTTCTATATCTTTTTCATTTTCTTTTGTATATCTGTAAAGTGTATCTACAATTGTTGTTTTTCCACATCCTGCCATCCCCCAATAAAGAATTTTAATATAAACTTTGTGATCTGCTGTGAATCGAACCATTGAAAATCTACCTTGAATCTTAAATTTTGAAGTAAATCAATCGTTCTTTTGAATAAAATTCGTAAAGAATTTGTAATTAACGAAATATTCTTTTAATTTTTAATAAATTATATTAATACGTATTATTATAATTTAGTATTTATATTTCCATTGTGATATATCAACATGTTGTTAAAAATTTACTATATGCAATTTAAGATCAGTTTTATAAATCCATATTAAAATTCACTTAAATTCAACAAAAATTTCCCCTAACCTAATTTTATAATTACACCATAAGATTATTTGATTGTAATTTTCTTCAATGTATCCTTCTCTTATAATTAAATTTATGATATCGGAATACATTAGATCTCTTTTCCCATTAATGATTTTGTTGATTTTTTCTTTTAAATCTACTAATAATTCAAAATTACTCTGTGGTATTTTTTTTATTTTTTCTATATTATCAAGAACATTATTCATTTTTATCATAATTTTTTAAAGGTAATTGAATTTTAAGACCTATATTTCATTTCTTAGATTATTAATTAATCAAAAATTAACATTATAAATCCCATTTTTTTCATATATTTTTAATCTAATCTTTATTTTTTTTATTTTTGCTCGTTACTGGGCGTTTTCGGCGACAAAAAGAACGAAAAGTTGAAATATAAGAACAGTACATTATATTATAATGAATGTATCAAAAAGAGGTTATTTTGTCGATATTCAATATATTACTTATCCGAAAGAACTTGATAGAAAATGTATTTCCTGCGGTAGTCCCGTTGAATTCTTGTATCCTTCTGGAGGGCACGGGTATACGGATTTTCAAGGGAAGATTAAAGAAATCCGAAAATTTTATTGTTGTACGAATCCCGACTGTGAATTACACGCTAACCCCTTAAATCCTACGCCTCTCAACGTTCTTCCCTTTAAGCAGTTTTCCTTGGGTATTTGGAAGTGGATTGCTCAAGAAGCTAAACTTTTCAAGCAAAAACCTGCTCAAATATGCGAGAGAATTCACGAACAATTCAACGTGGAAATCTCAGAAAGCACGATCCGAAAGTATATTAATGAAATTGACGCTTATCTTTCAAACCAGATAGACAAGCGAACAATCCAAATGCTTAAAGCTCAAGGAAGAATTATCTTAGCGCTAGACGGGCAGAAGCCAGACAAAAACAGAGCCGCACTGTGGCTTTTTGTAGATCTTATTAGCAATCGCGTCTTAAAAATCGTTATCCTGGAATCTGCAGATCATTCGACTCTTCATGCTCTTGTGGAAGAGATCCTTACCTTTTACGAGGTAGAATTAGCAGGGCTAGTTTCCGACAAGCAAGGTTCGATTGTGAAAATGCGGGATACTTTTTATCCTGAGATCCCGCACCAATATTGCCATTTTCACTTTCTTCAAAATCTTTGGAATCACATCGAAGTAAAGGACGGAAACTTGCATAAAGAATTAAGTAAAGCTGTGAATAATCTCCATATTTTAACGGTTTCTAAAACTAGCAAGATTTCTTTTGAAGGAATTGGAAAAGCGCCCATTCGAGAAGTGTTTCGAGAAGTTGAGCAATCCTTGAGAACCCTTGTAAAAGCCAGGACAAGAAATTTTGAACATCTGCGTGGTGTTGAGGTCTACGAACGATTATATCGCTATGTAGAAGAGATGGATCAAGTACTGGCGGTAGAGGATCCAGATCGTAAAATCGTGAAGCTTATGAATAAAACCGCAAATTCACTGCATCACGCATTAAAAGAAACGGAAAACCACTATAAAGCGTGCATAGAACTTTATAAGGCCTTTCAATCCGTCCGTAAGTCGCTAGGTAAAGAACTTGACTCGAAAACAGCTGAAGTAAAGGAAGCGTCTGTTTTAAAAGAAGAAAAATTAAAGGTTTTAGATGAACATTTCGAAGAGATATGGGAAAAAGTCAAGGGCTTTGGGGGGATTATGGAGAAGTCGAAATTAAGGACTTTCCTTCCTCAAAAAGATACGCCGGCAGATTTAATCAAGCAAGAATGGGTTTGTCTTTATTATTCTTATCGGAGGGGATTGTGTGCATATTATGATTTCCCGATCCTTGCAAAAACCAATTCTCCAATGGAAACGAAGTTTAGTCAGGAGAAATCTATTTTTATTAGTCGTGTTGGGAAAGAACAAATAGGATCACAAATACGAATTCGCGGAGAACATGTGTTGAAACAACTTTATGCGGGAAAACAAGAAATTAGAGAAATTATCAAAGCCATGGGTATTGATTATGATAGAGCGCAAATTATAAAGGAATTAAACGCACTTGTATGCCGTACTAAGGAGGAAACAAAATTATGGAAGAATGCAATTCACGAGACTTTGGGCTTGAAAAGCGTTTTAGCGAAAGGTAGGAAATCCTCAGAAAATAAGAGTAGAAATAAAAAGAATAATTTTGTCGGGTGAAGATTAGGTTAAAAATATTTTTTTTTTTTTAGTTTTTATCTTCTCTCTCTCTTTTCCTAGAAAATATCATTTCATTTCAGAAGAAAACTTTTTCTAATAAAGCTACAAGTATTCTACAAAATTAAAATAACTTAGGCCTAAATTTATTAAATTAAAATTTAGTCTTAAGAGTGATAAGAATTAATCAAACTGAAAATAATAAGAATGTTTTTGAAGAATGTCCTGAATGTGGAGGAAATATTATTCTTAATAGCTATGAAAAAGTTTGTAAAGATTGTGGATTGGTAGTTAACATCTTTTTCAAAGAATCTTCTTTTATTTTTAACAATATAAAAAATAAAAATAACTTGAGTAAACAATATGTAGCATTGGGGGAAAGAACAGATTTCATTGGAGGTTTAGGTTCTTTTATCGACTATGAAAATTCAAAATGTCTAAAAGATAAAAATAGAAAACTTTTATCGCCAAGCGACCAAAAATTATTTAGAAGATTAAAAAAAAATTATTCTCAATTTCTAAGAATAAAAAATCATGAGACAGAATATAGAGTTTTTAATATCTTAAATAAAATTTCATTATATCTAAACCTCAATAAAAATATTCGTAATAATGCGGCTTATTTTTATAAAAAAATACTTAAAAATGAAGAAAAAGTTATTAATAATATCTCTTTAATTGCTTTTTGTATTTTTCTTGCAGCTAGGAAAGAATATCACAATGCACCAATTACCATTAATGAAATAGCAAAATCATTTCAAAATTTTGGCCATCGTGTTAACCCAAGATTGATTTTAAGAGATGGAATAAGGTATAAGCATCATTTAAAGAATGATTCGGCACCTCATAAGAGTGAAGATTATCTTATTCGTTTAGTAAACTCAATTATTAATCATGAAATTTTAAAAGAGAGATTGGTAAAAAAGGGAATTTTATGGTCAGAATATGAATTTCAAAATAATTTACTGTTAAAATGTCGTGAATTATTAAAAAAATTACCATTATGGCACAGAGGAGGAAGAAATCCCTTCATTTTAACTGGAGCAATTATTTACTTGGCAGATAAGTTATTAGCTAAAGAAAATTCCCAAAAATCAGTTTTAACTCAAAAAATTATATCTGAAGCTACAAATATAGCAGAATATTCAATACGAGATCATTATGTAAATCTATTAAAACCACTTTTTATGAATTAACAGGAAATTTAAAAAAATGGTTAGTAAACTTTTTTTTGACTAGAAATAAATTTCTTTATCTCACAAAACAAACTTTATTTTACCAACTCTTCTTTAAATAATAGATTTAAGTTAAAAAACTAATATTCAAAAAGACATCACATTCGGATGTGAAAGTTGTAAAAAAATGAGAATTATTATTTATTTGATTAATTGGCATTATACATAATAGTATTATGAGTCACCACCACCACCTCGAAAAGCCCCACTTTTCTCTATTAAAAGTGATTTATAATATATTTAGCTATTAATATATATGATAATAAAAAATTGATTAAACTTATGAGAAAACTTTATTTAATATTTATTTTATCAATTAAAAATAATATTAAATAATTGTTTTATCAAAAAAAGAGAATTTCTTTTTATTTATATCTATATATAAGAGATCTCTTGTCTCATTCAAGTATAATTTAATATAGTGTAATTTGATAAATTAAGTGAAATTAAACTTTTTAAATAATTTGATTTTATTAAAAATAATGTCATAAAATATTGAACAAACTGAGAATTTCTGCTTCTGTAGTGTAGTCCGGTCAAACTAACTTGATTTCGAAGGTTTTATAATAGGATTAAGCATTCGAGGCTCTCACCCTCGAGACCCGGGTTCAAATCCCGGCAGAAGCATCCAAATTATATACTTATTATATAAATGAATACATTTATATTCTACTTTTGATATCCTAAAATGTTAAAAAGTTATTGTGAATTTGTCGGAAGTCTACAGATATTTGATTTTTCTCATTAAATTTTTTAACCAAAATGAAGAAATCATATTTTTATAAAGATAACGTGCTATTTACTCAATCAAGATTTTATCGAATAAAAGTTACGGTATAATTTTAGATATTAAGCTTAAGAATTTTTTACTTTTCGATCTTAAATTTTATAACAGAAGAAAACAGCGCTAAATCTCTAGTTAAATTACATAAAAAATCGCTCTTTTTAAGATTATAAAGTTGTAGTTCTAATATCATTTTAAAAAAATTAAGAGTTATACTATAAAAACCGTTCTACTTTTCATAAATCTTAATAACTTTGAATCAGGATTTCTTCTAAAATATTCAAAATGTATGTCTGTTTTTTCCTTATTAGTTATATTTGTAAAATTGTAATTTTTAATTATTCTCACTCTATAACTATAATTATTATAAATCTTATAAGGTGTATTTAGAGTTTTAATTTTCTATTTAACATTAAATATATTCTTGAATGATCCAATTAACCGATTCTCAGAAGTATTATATTTGAATTGTTATTTTTTGGAAAGTTATCAATCATGTAATTACAATTTTATAACAGGGTTATTAATTATTTTTAAGAGCTTTTTTAACTATCGAATTTTTCAATATTTAAGATAATAAGAAATGTAAATCTCTGATTAGTAAATAACATAATTTTGGATAAGTTCTGGTTTTTCGGAAAATAAATCTCTAAGAAAAACCATTGATTTCATTCTTAATTTAGACTAATTATGAGTTATAACAAACTCATTCAAAAGTATTAAGAGTTTTTTATCTTTTGGAATAATAATTTGGGGCTAGCAAAGTTAATACTTATAAAATTTTTTAGTAGAAAAAGAAAAGCCTTGAGAAAAATCACAAATAAATTTCATTTGCTTTAATATATCTTTTACAAAACCAACCTATAAAAAACATATCATCTTTTTTCAAATTCGCATTCTCTAAAGCATTGTAATAACTCTGCCTAATTCTATATTCAATATCAAACATCGGATATTTGGCTTTGAATAGAATATAATTCATGAGGATCCTACACATTCGGCCATTACCATCTCCAAAAGGATGTATTGAAACAAATCGAAAATGCATCATACAAGCGAGATATACTGGATGTAATTTATCTTTATTTTCCTTATACCATTCGAGAAGTTCATCTATAAGATTCTCAACACCCTCCATTGGAGGAATATAATTACTTCTACTTATCTGAACGGGATATTGTCTTGTAATTCCTGCTATTTCTGGTTTTGTTAATTCAAAAATTTTTTCATGCCAATCTAGGACTAATTCCCAATCGATTTCTCTATTACTTGTTATCATCTCTTCATAAACACTCATATGTGATTTTGCCTCTATTATATCGTTTGCAGGTTTAATGCTTGGAGTAATATTATCTTCAATAATTAATGAAACATCATGTAAGGTTAAAGTAGAACCCTCAATTTTGTTTGTATTATGAGTAAATCGAACTCCGAAAATTCTTAAACCTTTTAATTGCATCTGCTTAGGTAATGAATCAAATTGTTTATGATATTTTTTAGTTATTTTTTCAATTGTAGATAACCATAGTTTCTGAAAGATTTCATAGTAAAACTCATCTTTAATTTCCTCTAAATTTTCAGGAACCTCTTTTCCGATTGCTTTTGATATGTTCTTTACCTCAGTGTTCTCACGGTAAGAATAGGATAAATAATAATATTCTTTTCCACTTACTTTTTTTTTTCTTAAGTTTACCATAATTGAATTTTATCTCTACAATTATATAAATTTATTTTTTTAATTGTGATTTGTAGAGATAATTATAATTATCTCTACATCTACATGAAACCTTTATTTTTTGATTAGTTTGTAAGGATAATTTAATATTTAATGATACAAACGTAATAATTTGAACCCATCTCTTAATATTGCAGAAAATATATAAATTTTTGATCAAACATAATGATCTTCCAATTTCTTGTTATTTCTCTCTAAAGTGAAGGAATTACATTAATGTAAGAAAATAAAAAAAATATTTTTGATGTATACCCCATATAAATTTATTGGATTAACATATTAGAAGCTAGATATTTCTAGAAAAAAATCCTATAATTAATTTTTTTAAAGAGTTACAATATTTTTTTTTTTTATGGATCGAAGGAAGGAAGTTTATTTAAAATATTAAGAATATTCGACAAAATATTAGTGTAAATTTCAATTGAGTGTGTTTGGGTCTCAGATTTTAATTGCTGAGTAATCCATTCTATTTTCTTAAACAATACACTTTTTAATAAATTTAAGGTTACATTATCACTATTATAGTTCTGTTCTTCTTGCTTTTTATTATCAATTGTTTTTTTTTTTATTGTTTTACTATTCTGATTAATCTCATTCTTTACAATTAATACTTTTCTATTGCATATTGGGCAAAAAGTTTCTCCACTTTTTTTACGAAATAACGGATTATTGCAAACAGGACAAGCCTTATTTAACATAGTATTACCAGATCTTAGAAGGTCTGCCATTTTTTTAGTATCTTCGTTAATCTCTATCCCCAATTCTTTCTGATCTAATTAGAAATTTATATTTAGAGTGAAACTGTTCATTTAAAATAAATTATTCTTTATTCTTTATTTTTAGCAGGTTTACAATATATCCGGAGATTCTATTTCTTAAATGTTTTGAATCTATTTCAAGATATTTATCTAATAATTTTTTATTTTTTTCAAAATCAATCGTAAATACATTCGGATATTTGTTTATTAGTTCTTTTGATACTTTTTTAATCAAAATTGTTCTTACTTTTCCCATGTTTATATCAAAATTATAATCTTTTCTTATTTTAAAATTAAATATTTGGTAAAATAAATTTTTTGGGAATTATTGAGGTTTTTATACATTTAATCAGAGAAATAGGATGTGAAAAAAAAATATTTATTAATAATTTTGTTGTTGATATTTATCGAATTTTTTAATTTAGCTAATTTTGCCAAAGCCTTTTATTCCAGATTAAATTTCTTAGAAACTGATAAAGAAATATATTATATTAATGACGAGATTAAAATCAATGCATCCTGGGAATTGTTTTATAATACTGATACTGAAATTGTGTACGTTCAAATTCAAATTTTCAACCATTTTAATAAAATTATCTGGAATTCTTCAAAATATAATGAGGTTGGTAGCTTCGAAGAAATTTGGATTTTAGATTTGGAGAATTTAAATATTTCTTTAAGTAACTATTCAAATATCCTCCAAATAAAGTTTTTTAGTTTCTATTTTCACATAGATTCAACAAATACAGCCTTTAACTTTTTAGAAACAATTGAAATTAAAATTATAAAACGAGAGTTATTCTGTGAATTAACGGGATTTAAAGATCGTTTAAAATTTGGTGAAAATTTAAAATTTGTGACAAGATTTTATGATAACTCGTTAGAGAGCGTCTTAAACCTTGTTAATCAAACTGTTTCATTCAAGATTGATTCTAACAATTTAACACTATATCAATATAATCACACATTAAATGAAACTGGAATGACTAGTATTTTTATTTCTTCGTTTACTCATTTAAATCTCGGGCCTAACTATTTAATATTTACCTTAGTAAATAATAAGATCTATAATGATTCAAAATTCGTTTATGAGATATTTATTGAAAAAAATCCAATTTTTATTAATATTCTTAGATTTAAAGATAATTTAACAAAAAGAGAAGATTTAGAAATTACTTTATTTTATTATTATTTTTTTAATAACACTTTAAAACCTCTTAATAATCAAAGCATTGAATTAAAAATTTTTGAGAATAAATCATTATTATTTATTAATGAATATAGAACTGATAAATTAGGGATCCTCACTATAAACTTAACTCATGATTTTTTTGATATTAAGCAGAAAAGCAAAGATTTACTTGTTAACTTTAATTTTAATGGAACTTATTTTTTTGAGAATAAAACAATTGAATTAAGATTAAAAATTACAGAACTATTAAATTCAAAGAGTCAAAACTCTCTGGAAATAAATATTTTGCCAATATCTATAGTGTTGGTTGTAATATCAATAGTCTTATCATTTGTCATTATTAAAAAAAAACACAAAAATGAGACTCTACTCTCTGAATTAGTTATTAGGTATTGATTTCTAAATAAACAATTTCCAAAATAATTACTATAAATAAAATAAAATTTAGATTTTTTAAAAAACAATAAAGTCGACAAAATTATTCTGTTTCTCTAATAGTCATGAGTTGAGGGAACAGGAATCGAATGATATATAAGTACTTTTTCAGTAATTTATGGAATGCTACGCTAAATAAATTATTGAAGTTTATGATTAAAAATTAATACTCCGTACTTTATTATAAACAATTGATTTCTTAATTCATCATAAAACTGCATTGATTAAAATTTATACTCATGGAATATTTTGAAGAATTATTAAAAAGACCATCGATGTTTAAGGATGAGAGTAAGCTCGATATCAATTTTGTTCCAAAAAAATTACCACATCGAGATAAGGAGCTATCACTTTTATCGCAACTTTTTTTGGCATTAATAACTAATCCAAATTCAATATCACGAAAAATCCTAATAACAGGAAAAACAGGAATAGGTAAAACTGTTACCGTGAAACTGTTTGGAGATATTTTAGAAAAAGCATCAAGAAAAAGGAATCTTAAAATGAAATATTTACATGTTAATTGTAGGAAAGAAAGAACCAGCTATAAAGTATTAAATAAGATAATTCGTTTAGTAGATAATAAATTTCCAAAAAGAGGTTATTCCTCACAAGACTTATTAGATATTCTTATTGATTTTCTTAATCATCACAATTTACATGTATTAATTGTTTTGGATGAATTAAGTTATTTAATTAATAAAAATGATGATTTAATTTATGCCTTAACAAGAATTAATGATGATGGTCTAAATGGGGAACAAAGGATATCTCTTATTGGAATAGTAAGAGATATTACCTGTCTAAATGATTTAGACAGTAGTACGATGAGTACACTGCAAAGAAATATTATAAAATTTAGCGCATATTCTAAAGAACAGTTCTTTGACATATTAAAATATAGGACAGGTATAAGTTTAAACAAAAACGTGTTATCTGACAAAATGGTTGAAATGATATCAGATATCACGTTTAGTTCTCGCGATATTAGATATGGTTTAAATTTAGTATGGCGAGCAAGTAAAATTGCTGAGAGTAAAAATCTGAAATATATTACTGCAGAATGCATTAGACTAGGAAATCAAGATTTACTTTCATTTTCAATGTCAGATGTATTAAAATATATGAATGTACAAAAACTAACATTTTTACTCGCTATTGTTAAGGGATTAAGGAATAATGATGAAATAGAAATTGCATTTTTGGAAATTTTAAAAAGATACGATATAATTTGTGAAAATATTAGATTAAATCCTCGATCACATTCCCAGTTATGGAGTTATCTACAAGAATTCAAACGAGAAAATATCGTCTTAATAAAGATTATAAGTGAGGGAATAAAAGGTAGACGAGCATTAATTAAAATCCCTGATTTGAGTTTACCTAAATTAGAAAGAAACATAATAGAGCTCTTAAATTCAAAAGGATTAACAATTTGATCGCTATTAATAATAATAATAAATTTTTAATTGAAGATTTATTAGGTTCAAGAGCGAGAGTTAAGATTTTAAAAACTTTGGCTATAAATGAAGAATTAACAATATCATTAATTATAAAAAAGACAAAATTGAACTATGTAAATGTATCAAAACATCTGGATTATCTTAAAGTCTTTAATTTAGTTCAAGAAAAAAATTTTGGACGAATAAGAATCTTTAGATTTAAAATAGAAAATATTAAAGCAAGAAGTTTTAAAAATTTTCTAGAAATATGGGAAGGAGATTTCTAAGAAGATGGTTTCTGTTATAATATTAATAAATTTAAGCTTTTTTAATGTAATATTTCTTATATTTTCATATCAAGATTTAAAATTTCGTAAAATTCCTAATTATTATTTTAAAATTTCTGCTTTTTTTAGTTTTTTCCTAAATGTCGTTGAATATTTATTTTTTTTTAATAATATCTTTAGTTTTATAACCCTAAAAATTTTTTTTTTATCTTTACATTTCTCCATTCTTTTATTTTATTTTATTTGAAAATAATTGGTGGAAGTGATGGAAAACTAATAATTTTAATATTTATAACTCACCCAATAATATTTTTAAGTTTGAATTTCATTTTCACTTTTTTTTTATTGCTTTCAATATTTTATATTTTAATATTTATATCAAATTTAGCACAAAACAATCTTCTTAAAAAAAAAGGGTCGTTTATTTGTTTCTTTAACTCAAACTTAAAATTTTCCGCTGCTAAGAGAATTTACATTAAGGGCTTCTATAAATTCTCTAATTTTTCAAAATTATGCGATAGTTGGGTAGAGAAAAATCTTGTTAAATCATTATTTTTAATTTATAATATTGAAAAAGATAGAATTCAAATACTAGTTCAATTTCGACCTCCTCTTATAATATTTGTTATTCTCTCATATTTTACAATATATTTTTTAAAACTAGTGGTATAATTAAATAAAACCGAATTAATTTTAAATTTAATAATTTTTATTAAATTAATGAAGGTTAATTATTTTTTGATGTGAAAAATAAAATATGGAGATTGAAAAAACAAGAGAAACCTCATGGAAGATTCAATTAAAAAATAAGAATGAAAATATTGAGATTACTTCAGTAGAAATTAGCGGTGAAGTCCGGATCATAAAATTAGCGCTTTTAAACAGCGAAAAATCTATAAGAGTTGAAATGAACAAAGAGGAGTTTTTTAATTTTCTCTCATTAATTTCTGCTTTTAAGGATGTATTGATTGGAGATGAATCTATCGTAAGGAATGATAATTTGAATTTAATCGAAAAAGATTCCTCACAAGTTCAAGAACCCCCTAGTTTAGATGACGATCTTTATCAAATTAATACTAAACATCATAAAGAAAATCTTGAAAACAATGAAAATGAGGAATTAAATCCAGAAGAATGGGATCCTTGGTAAATACTTTAATTACTTTATTCTTTCAATTTTATATTCACAAAAATCTAAATTTAAGTCTTCAAGAGAGCACTTGTTCTCGGAAACATTTACTCTATATAAGGCAAATTCTCCAATACCTGTCAATATACCTGTTATAAAATAACAAAAATATTTTGATTTATTTTCTAATTCTGAAGAAATATTATAATAAAGATTTATAGTTATTAAATCATCAGATATTTGTTTAGGAACAAATCGACCCCATCCCTGATTACTTAAGATACTACTGCACTGATTTACTAAATCTTCTAAAGATTTAGATTTTAAATTCTCATCCCAATTTTGTATTAATGTCCAACCTGCTTTTTTTCCAAGCCAGACTAATAAAGATTTTACACCCTCACCATAAATAGATGATAATATGTCAATTATTTGAGGAGGAAAAAATACAAATCGATCATTATAAAGTTGATATTTACCTTTATTAAATTTGAGACCTTTTAATTTTAAATTCCTCATACTAATTACCAGCTTTTTTTCTTATATAATATTTACTAAAAATTTGAGATCTTTAAATAATTTCTGAAGAATCTTATTTCGGAGATGTCAGAATTACAAATATTATTGATCGAAATTTTTATTATTTTAAGTCTTTATATTTTTGTATTTATTTATTCGGTAATATCCGTCGATACTATAACGACTTTATTATCATTTTTAATATTTCTAATCTTGTTAATACCTTTTTATTTTTTATTAGAGAAATTAGATTTTTTAGTACATTTCAATAACTTAGAAGATATTCCAATTTTCAATTTAATAGTTTTTTATTCAACACTCATAAATCTATTTATTGGGCTATATTTATTTGTTGAACTAGTTTATCTATTTTTTTATGGGTGAGAGTATATGAGTTGAACTTAAATAAAACTCATTATATTCATGAATGAAGTTAAAAACGCTAAAAAAAAAACAAGAATTAAAATAAATATTATAAGAGGTTTATTTTGGTGATTAATAATATTTAAGAAGTAATTGGATGTTATTATGACACTTGATAACAATACAAAGAAAATTATAATTAGGTAATCTATACTTACCAACTTATTCATTTCACTTAAAATTGTGTTATTATTAATATCAATATTTTCTGTAATTAATACAAAAAAAGGAACCATCCCAGAAATAGCTCCAATTAATATTGGTAAGAGAAATATGAAGAAAAAAACTTTAAACTTTTCCCCCTTAATTATTATTTCTAACTTATTTTCCAGATTTTGATGTTTCGATATTATTGTTAAAATATCGAAAATTTTCTCGGAAGAATAATAAGCATTTTCAGCAATGAATTTCTCAATAACATTCAATATTACAATATAGCGAATTGATTTCAATTCTAATTTTAAAAATTGTACCATTTCATTGAAAGAACAATTAAAATTTAAAAGTCGAGATAGTTGGCTTTTTATGGGTTGACTTAGTAATACAAGTTGATTTTTATTCTGTGTATAGGATTTAAGGAAAGCTTGCTCCGGTGAAACATTCCTTTTTAAATTATTGGCAAAGCTCTTTAAAAACTGTAAGAACTCATTAAATTTTCTTCTTTCTAATTTTGAATGGTCATCTAAAACACCGATCATATATGTGTTTTTTTTTACAAATTTTCGAAATAAAATGTTCAAAAGTAAAAAAAAAAGAGGGATGAAAAATAATAGAAAAATCAACTTTATTAATTGAAATAAAATCAAGAAGCATATTCCCAACGGAAAAAAAAATCCTATGAAAAATAATATACTTATTCTCGATTGTAATTCCCTTAAATAAATTTTAAATTTCTTTTCTAAATCATTTTCACTATAGTCATTAAAAGATGGATTATAATTGAAATTATTGACTAATAAATCTTTTAAATATTTATCAAAATCCTTAGATGGTGTTAATACTTTTATTAATTCATTTTCAGGCATCGCGCCTTCATGGATTTTTTTTAAAATTACTTTAAATTCATAAGAAATAGGAAGATTATAATCTTTAATTAACTTTATAAAATTTAGACTGTAATCAGAATTCTCTTTCAATGTTTTCTGGATTAAAGAAAAATCTATCTTGATTAAATATAACATAGCATTAATCAATGATTCTTTTTTGATAATTGCATTATACAGAATTAAGTTAAATCTATAAGAGAGAATTAAGGATAAGATTGTTGAAAATAGACTAATAATTAATATGTTAAATCGTATAAAAAAAATTGAAAGTAATATTGTAATAATAAATGATGTTAAAAAGACGATAAAACTAGCTTTATTAATATCATTTTCATCAATATTATAGATTTTTTTATACAAATCATTATATCTCTCGTTTAATGCCTTAAATTTTAACTTAGGTATATTGAGATTATGAAGTTTCTTACAAAAGCATAAATAATTTTTTAGATATTTCATACCATTAAAGATTTTAATATAACTTTATTAAATTGATTCCAATAAATGATGAATGATAAGAA
>SDBV01007639.1_pt1 | contig 14748 bp, 14 predicted proteins | sample 2277081 | NCBI WGS metagenome assembly SDBV01 (sample SAMN10402039, study PRJNA504765) | marine sediment metagenome | isolation source: marine sediment core GS10_PC15, 223 cmbsf | place: Arctic Ocean: Southern Knipovich Ridge | collected 2010
CCGTTCTTCATCGTTATCTTCTCGGCGTTTTGCATCTCCCGTTTGGCGCGGCACTTCACGCAGTAGCCATCAGCCATATCTTGCCACCCCCTTCAATGACAGAGTCTCTTTACCCAACACTTCAGATTGCCAAAATCCGGCCCATAGTCGAGAATGGGGGCATGGATTACCAAGAGGTCGTCGTCAAATCACTCAAGATCGCCTGGGGCAATAAGTGGCTCTGGATCTTCGGTCTATTTGCCAGCGGCGGTTTTGCAACCCCGAATCCGGGGACTTCGTTCAACTGGAGGGAGAGCGCGCCGACGGACCTCCAAGGGCGGGTCAACGACTGGGTGTTTCAGTACTGGGAGCTTATGATCGGATTCCTCATTCTCGTCCTTTTCGTAATCGGCGTTTTGACCATACTCAGCGTCATTGCCAACGGCGCCCTTATCCGGGCGGCGGCCGATCTCGAAGATGAGCGCGAAACTTCGTTCTCGCTGAGCCTGAAAGCGGGCGCCCATTATTTTTTCCGTCTCTTCGGTCTCTCACTATTGTTGATGCTGGCCGTGGGCCTACCGCTCCTGGTCGTCTTTGGTGTAACGCTCTGGGCCTTTATCACGGGCCAAACCGCGCTGGCCGTGCTCTTTGGGATATTGAGTCTGCTGGCCGGTCTGGCACTGCTGCCGCTGGGCATCCTGCTCTCGGTGCTCGTTCTCTTCGGTTCGCGAGCTATCGTCCTGGAAGACCGCCGGATATTCGACGCCATCCGATCGGCCTGGCTACTGATAACGGGGAACCTGGGCACGGCTTTTCTAGTCTGGCTTATCAGTATCCTTTTGTCGGTGGCTTTCGGAATAATCGCGTTCGTTGCCCTACTGCTTTTAGCAATACCGCTGGTGGTCGCAGGCGTCATCGTCTTCACGGGCGAACTGACCTTGGGAGGGGTGGGGGTCTTCGCTTTCCTGGCCTTTTGTGTCTTGGCCGTCCTTCTCTTCTTTATCTCCGGTTTTCGGGCCTTCCAGTCGACCTATTGGACGCTGGCGTTCAAGAGACTGACCGCGCCCCCGGGTGACGAGCCCTCCGAACAAGTATTTTGAATTGATAGCGTCGGCTCAGTCGGTCCGGTAGAGGACTTCTCCGTCCAGACTTACGGCTGCGGCCACAAGTACCCCGGGGGCGCCCTTCATTTCGATGACGACTATCCAGGCCTCGGTGACCCCCGTACTATCATCGAAGAAGCCCGACTCCGCAAAGAGCAGCTCAGCCTCTTGCTCGCCGGCGACGATCCGGGCGGCCGCTGACGACGAAATTGTCTCCACCGGACGGGACTGGTCCATGAGCACGGTGGAATCCGCGGCTCCGTCAAGTTCGAGCAGTCCATCTCCGTCATGTTCGATCGGTTCATATTTCGCTCTTTCGCCATTAGACATATCCGGGTCGGTGAGGAAAAGCAAGTCATCCCGGGCGAAGACCCTGGATGAAACGCGCTCGTCCGCCTCCAACGCCGGCGGCGGCGATGCCTTGGCATTGCTCTCACCAACCCCGGACCCGGTGACTGCATCATTCTCGGCGTCAGCAGACGATCTACGTCCTCGCTCAGTCTCTTCGGCCTTCGGGGCCACACTCTTCGAGCTTCTCTGGGCGCTTTCCGGCAACCTATCCGTCGAGAGCGTCGTCATCTGCCCCCCGGAAAAAACAATGACAGCAAAGGATAAAACCGCCACCGAAGCAGCGAGTCCACCAAACGCCGGACGAAAGAACCACTTCCACCAAGGCTCTGTGGCCGCCACGCGAGTCGGTGACGGAACCGATGCGGCCCGGCGCTCACGCAAGGCCGCCGATACTGCATCATCGAGTCGTACAACGGCATCTATAGGCATGTCCAGGAGGGGCGCCTCCCGCAATTGGATCGTCAGTTCCTTGAGACGTTCGAGTTCGGCCGGGCACTCGGAGCACTCGGCCAAATGGCGCTCGACTTCAACCTTCTCTGAAGCCGGCAGCTCTTTATCTATGTATATCGAGAGTTTTTCTCGACAATCCTCGCACGTCATCTTTTCTCTCCCACTCATCTCTCTATACTCTTTGATGGGGCGCGGGACTGATTGGTTCCAACAATCCGCATAGTTTGCCTCGCGCCCGGGCCAACCGCGACTTGACCGTGCCCAGCTCAATCTCCAAGATCTCGGCTATCTCCCCATACGCGAAGCCCTCGATGTCCCTCAAGAACACAACGGCCCGATAGTCGAGCGACAACTCCATCAGAGCGGACGTCACTCTATCGGCTATCTCTCGTGATTCAGCCGTCCGCTCGGGCCGGGGGCCGGGATCGACGAGACGTTCATCCACCTCGACACTGTCCGGACGACGGCGCCGGAGCGCGTCCCGGCAATGATTGAGAGTAAGACGGTATAGCCAGGTGGTGAACTTAGAGTCGCCGCGCCACTGGGTGACTTTATCGAGGAGCCGGATGAAGACCTCTTGAGTCAGATCTTCAGCGTCGGCCGGGCCGGCCACCCGGAAGCAGATATTGTAGACCAGCCGCTGATGGCGGCGGACCAGCTCGGAAAAAGCCGGGCCGTCGCCGTGCGCGTACCGGTCTATTAAAGCGCGGTCGCTCGACTCCACGGTCATGGCGAAAATGATAGCACCCAAGCGACCCAGAACGAAATGTTGGGAACTTTTCCGAACCACGCGGCGTCATAGGAATGACAAGCGAAACAAACAGCACGAAGGGAGACATTATGTTCACTTGGCCGCAGATCAAGTTAACGAAACCAATCCTGGCAGTCATCCTCTTAACCGCCTTGCTGGCGGCCGGGAGCTTGACAAACAAGGTGGCGCGTCTCAGTTTGAGCGACCCGAGGATGAGCGCCCAGGGCCTCTCCGTTCCGGCCCCGGAATCAGTCGTCAATACCGACGATGAATCGGTCAAGGGTGAGCCGGCCGCAGGCGTGACGGAGTTAGACTCGATTACTTCCAAAGCCTTTGGCGACGGCGCCGCGCTACCGACCTTCTCCAACCAGGTCATCAAGACCGGCTCGATCAGCCTGCGGGTCGGGAAGGACCGCTTCTATCAGACCTACGATAAAATCATCGCCACCGCCCGCACCCATGGCGGCCAAGTCGCCGCTTCTAACAGCTATGCCGGTGACGGCGATGTCGTCTCGGGCAATATCTCCATCAAGATACCGAGCGAGAATTTTGAGGAAGCACTCATGGACCTGCGCAAGCTCGGGAAAGTCACGGCCATCGATATCAGTTCCGCGGACGTCTCGACCGAATTCGTCGATCTCAAGAGCCGGCTCCGCCACTGGCGGGCCCAGGAACGCGTCCTGTTGGTCCTGATGGACAAAGCAGACACCATCAACGACAGCATCACCATCCAGCAACAGCTCTCGCAGATTCAAATGGAGATCGAACAGATCAGCGGCAGACTCGAATATCTCAAAGACCATACTACCTACTCGACATTGACCGTGAATATCAGCGAGCCGGGAGGAGCGCCGGTGCCGGTCGACCCGTGGGGCCTGGAAGAGACATTGATGATGGCGACCCGCGCGTTCACAGACACGCTCAAAGGACTCATTCTGCTCACTGGCTATCTTGCGCCTCTCGGTCTCCTCTTGGGTCTATGGCTGGGTGTCCGTACCGCCCTCAAGCGTAGCGCCCCTCAGTCGGCCTGAGCGGGAGGTAGTTCCGCCTCATGCCGATAGCAGAAACCCGGACCTTTGATGTCGGTGTCCGGCAGGGCGCGGGAGAAATGCATGATGCAATATTTGTCACGGCAGTGCCTCATTCCGAAAGCGTGACCCAGTTCATGAATCGCTTCTTTGAGGACCCGTTCCCGCAACAGCTCGGACACACCAACACCGCCGTCGAGATTCTCAGGGTGGAGGCGGGCCGAAGAGATGACGGCGGCCATCCCGCCGACATCCGCTTGGCCGAAGACGAGACTTAGACCGCGACTGTAGAGATCGACCGCGGTCACACCTAAGTATTTCGCCTCCGGTACGGGTTGCTGACGGAGATCGCCAAGAAATGCGCCGGCCAGATGCTGGTTCCTGGACTCATTGAAGCCGGACGCCGGGACCGGCCTAGGCGAACCTACGATGACCTCTCGGGCGAAGACTTGGGCCAATTCTCCCGCCAGCCAAGAATGATCGACTTCCTCGACCTGACCATACTCGATAACGACTATAGGGGAACTCATGCAGCCGGCCTCGTGAACTGCCTGGCGACAGCCCGCAGACCGGCACAGTTCACGTTGGCCGCGGGACGGATAACCGTTACCGGGCGCGGATGCTTGTGCCGGCTGTACGCCGGCGGCCGGCAACCCGCGTCCCCAGGACGGACCGATATGAACTCGCCTAATAGCCGGTCGGCAAACCGGCCTGTAAATGGACCCCTCGAACCCAGCCCGAGGCGGGCCCAGGCCGCCTCCGTCTCGGGATCGTGCCAACAGCCGACCCCGTGCCCAGAGCGAGACATAACCATAGCCAATGCCCGCCGATCCGGAAGGCCGCGGGGCGGCTGGGCCAACTCCAACGCGACCTTGACGTTCGTGTCGTCGAGCAGATCCTCCAAAGCGGCCAGAGATTCCGTTATCCTCTCGACCACCTCATGCCGCCGGGAGTCCAACCCTGCTTCTAGCCGACCAACCACACCAGCGGCGACGTCCGAATCCAGCTCACCGGCGACGGCCAACCGCTCCAACTCAAGCAGCATCGGCTCCGAAGCCTCCTCCGCCACCGGCACTGATACAACCCAAGCCCCCAGGTCGACCGCGAATCGAACTGCCTCTTCGACCAGACGTACGGCCGCCCGGCGGGCGACATCGTCTATCGCCGCTAAAGAGAGCGGTATATCCGGATCGCCGAAGATCCGCCCGGAACAGACCCGGGCATCCAGAGAAACGACTTCCATCTCGGCGGCCCGCATTGCCGGAGCCAACTCGATAATGGTGGCGATATCCAACGGTCCGGCTAGGTGAATGCGGCGAAAGCCGCTGGCCCGGACCCCGGAGGCCAAGTCATAACCACTATGAACGGTCCTGGCAATTGTCTCTGTCGATAATGCCGGCATTTGGCGTTTTTTCCCCAAGTCGCACGCGGCTACCCTGGCTGCCATCACGAAATCGTGGGGTGCTCGAAAGTCGTCAAGATCGACGGACCATCCCGCTCGACCAACGCATTGGTCAACGTGACGGCGCTATTCACTAAAGCCAGGTGAGTAAAAGCCTGGGGAAAGTTTCCTAGTAATTCACCGGTGTCTGGATCGAGCTCCTCTGAAAGAAGACCGAGATGATTGACGTTGTCGATGATCTCAGTAAAGAGTCCGACAGCATCATTGAGGCGACCGGTACCGATAAGCGCGTCGACGAGCCAAAAGCTGCAGGCCAGAAAAGCCCCTTCGCGCCCGGCAAGCGAGTCGTCGGCAATATAGCGGTAGACAAGCCCGCGCGCCCCCAGCTCATCGATGACGAACTGGACCGTGTTGACGACTCTTTCATCCTCGTACGGAAGAAATCCTGTCCGGGGGATAAGTAGAGTGGCGGCGTCGGCGTTGGTCGACCCGAAATATTGGACGAAGGCCCTCTTCTCGGGATGGAGCCCCCGGGCCAGCACCGTTTTATGTATCTCTTCTCGGACTCCGCGCCAGCGCGCCAAGCGTGGTTCATCAGGATACAATCTCTCGGCCAGACGTATCCCCTCATTGACAGCGGCCCAGCACATGACCTTGGAATGGACGTGATGTCGGTCCGGACCGCGCATTTCCCAAATACCAGAGTCCGGCTCCATCCAGACCTCTGTCACATAGTCGACAATTCCAACGATGACCGGCCAGTCCTCGTCTTCCAGCTCGCCCCCGTGGTCGATAAAGAGCGCCACGCCGCGCATCAATTCGCCGTAGATATCGAGCTGCCGCTGTCCATCGGCCGCGTTCCCTATCCTAACGGGACCGATGCCGCGATAACCGCTGAGATGGTCCAGTATCACTTCCTCGGTCGACGTCTCCGGGTGAAGGCGATAAAAGACCGCCAGGTCTTCGGGAGCTGCCTCCTTGCAGAGCGTGACCACCCAGGCGAGGAACTGCAATGCCTCGCGAGCATAGCCGAGACTGAGTAGGGCCTGGACGGTAAAGACCGAGTCCCTCATCCAAGCGAAACGGTAATCCCAGTTACGGCCCCCTTCGAGGCTCTCCGGCAGCGACGTCGTCGCGGCAGCGGCGATCGAGCCACTGTCCCGATGCGTCAAGAGCTTGAGAACAAGACCGGAGCGGACGGCCAACTCATGCCAGGGCCCGTAGAGCGGACAATTGATCGACTCGCACTTGTGGACCCAGCTCTCCCAGTATTCTCTGGTTTCCTTGAGGGCCTCGTCCACTGCCGACGGCGAGACAGCGTCGATATCGATCAGATTCAAGTCTATCGACTCGCCGGCCTGTAGAACGGCCGTCGCCCGCCCGGCCTGGAAAGAGAGCGGCGGACTGGCCCACAAAGCCAGGCCGCCGCCATCATGAAAGAACGCCGGACCCGCCTCGCGCCCCTCCACGCGGACTTCGGCCCGCGCGTAGTCGAAGGCGGGATCGATCTCAATCGTCAGCTCCATCCGTCCGTCCAGACACCGGGCCGACCGGATGATCTCGGGCGCCTCATTAAGCGAAGTCACAGGCATGAAATCGACTAGCTCAAGACGGCCTTCATCCGTCGTGAACTCGGTGATCAGAATATTCGTGTGCTCGAAATACCGCTGGCGCGATTTATGTGGCGCAACCGGCGCTATCGACCAACGACCGCCGCGCTCATCATCGAGGATAGCGCCGAAAACGCTCGGGGAATCCAGGTAGGGATAGCAGTACCAATCGATCGAACCGTCCTTACCGACAAGCGCCACCGTCTCCAGGTTGCCGATGACGCCATAATCAGAAATATTCGAGTAACTCACGGCTTTATTTACCCGAAACAAGCGCCGGCAAAGTTCACCGGAACTCGACAAGCAACGGTCCGGCCTTCTCATCATGGTCAAAAGCGGTAAACCAGCCGCTGACCTTGTAACCTCCCGGCTCGACCCGATCGCCCTGGTTATCATTACCGTTCCAAGTGACCTCACGAGAGAGACTCCCCCCGGTCAATACGGTCCGCTCTTGCAGGGCTTGCGCAAAAGCCCGACCGTGCGACCACTGCCAAACGATCCGACCTTTCTTGTCAGCGATTGTGACGTCGTGCGTCTTGGAGCTCGGAAAAGTCAGTTGGAGGGGTTTCTTGGAGCGATTGTTGAAGCGCAAAGTCAGGCGGACAGGTTGGCCGGTCTCGTATATCTGGCGGTCCGTCGTCAAGATCACTTCCCAACCTTTGCCGCCGGCCTTTGCGGTCAGCTCATCAGAAAACCCGCCACGGCCAGAGCGTGGTGCCTCCTTGCCGGTCTCTTTCCCGGCCTCACCAGTCTCGTTCTTTCCCTTGCCGGTGTCCTCACTTACATTGCCGGAGTCACAAGCGACCGCCAGAAAACAGATGCACACGAGCGCCACCACCACAGTCCGGCTGCGGCCCCAAAAACGCGGTGTCTGAATGCGCGATACCATTAGCCCCCACCGCCCAACAATGAGCCGTCCGGCGCCCCGACATACCGGCGTGGTACACGGTCATTCAACATGCAGACCACCTCATAATTGATCGTCCCAATAATATCGGCCAGCTCCTCGACCGTCACTTCATCTTCGCCTTGCCGGCCGATGAGAACGACCTCATCACCGACGGCTACCGGGCCGTCGACTCGGATCAAGCATTGGTCCATGCAGACATTTCCGATCAGGCGGGCGCGCCGCCCGTTCACGAGAACCTCGCCCCGATTCGACAGGCGACGGCTGTAACCATCACCGTACCCGATCGGCAAAACGGCGACGGTCTGCGGCTCGGTGGCCCGAAAAGTCAGCCCATAGCTGACCCCTTCACCCGCGGCCAGCTCGTGGACGAAGGAAACCTTGGTCTTCAATGACAAGACGGGCGCCAAAGAAACGGGGCTGGGCTCCCGGGATGGTTGGAGCCCGTACATGGCGATTCCGATGCGGACCATGTTCAGGCGACTCTGAGGCCAGAAGAACGTCCCGGCACTGTTGGCAGCATGCCAAAGCTCCACTCCCGATAAGTCCGCCCGCAATCGCTCAAATGTCTCCAATTGCTCGTTCGTATAGTCGTCACCGATCACGTCGGCGCAAGCCAAATGGGTCATCATGCCTTCAAGGCGCAGGTAGGTTAAGTTGTCGCGGACCGCTCGAGTCAATTCAAGCGCCTGGTCCGGGACCGCGCCGACCCGGTGCATCCCGGTGTCCACCTTGATATGGACGGGCAACTCCCGTCCGCGGTCGCCGGCGGCCGCATTGAGCGCATTAAGCCAGGTCTTTGTGTAAACGGTTGGTATCAAATTGAGATCGACGACCGCCTCGGCCGCTTCCGCCGGCGGTTCACTGAGAAGGTGGATGGGAGCATCCAAGCCGGCGGCCCGCAATTCGATAGCCTCCTCGACCAGCGCCACCCCCAGCCTCGCCGCCCCGGCGGCCAAAGCCGTTTTGGCCACGGGTACGCTCCCGTGACCATAGGCATCCGCTTTCACGACCGCCATGATGAGGGTGTCCGGCTCGAGCAGACCGCTGATAGCGGTGATGTTCTTACGTACCGCCTCCAGGTCTACCTCGGCCCAGGCGGGCCGAAGCATCTTACTCACGACCGAGAAGGCGAACGATATTCCCTTTGGTGATGATCCCGATAACCTGGGAACCCTCGATGACAGGGACCCGATCGATGTCCTTATCGACCATCAGGGTGGCGACATCCTCGACCGTTGCGTCGCCGGTGACGGTTTGGACCTCCGTAGTCATAACATCCTTGACCTTGGCCCCGACCGCCTTTTTTAACTGCTCTTCGAACTTGCTCAAGCTCTCGAGATAGATGATGCTGTCCAAGAAGCTGATGTAGTTAGGGAAGTGGAGTTTCACATCGCGCAGGATCAGGTCGCTCTCACTGATTATCCCGATCAAGGCACCATTGTTGTCAACAACGGGAGCCCCACCAATATGGTTCTCGGAAAGGGTCTTTGCGGCCTCCGTCACCGGAGTACGCGGACTGACGGTCACTACTTCACTGGTCATGACTTCGCGGGCTAAACGTTGTTTCGGCATTAATCTCCACCATCCTTGGACTCGGCGCCGCCCCCTTGAAGTTCTAATATGGCGGCCGGTAGATAGTCTAGCAAGTCGCCCGCTCTTAGAGCAAGTTCGCTAAGGGCCACTGCCCCCAGATCGCCGGCCCGGCCGTGTAAATAAGCGCCGAGCACCGCGGCCGGATAGGCCGGTAAACCTTGCCCGAGCAGTCCCCCGAGCATGCCGGCCAGAACATCTCCGGACCCGGCCGTAGCCATCCCGGCGTTACCGGTTGGGTTGATATGAAAGCAACCGCCACCGCCGATGACGGTCCGGGCCCCCTTGAGGACGAGCGTAACCCCCCAGCGCTCGACCGCCGTCTGGGCCGCACCGAGACGGTCGGCCTGGATTTCAGCGATAGAGACATTTAATAAACGTGCCAGTTCGCCCGGGTGCGGGGTGAGCAGGGTCTCCCCTTGTCGCTTCGTCAGCAACTCCGTCTTGCCGACCAGGGCATTGAGGCCATCGGCATCGATGACAAGTGGACCCTTGACGCCGATGACAAGTTGCCTTATCAGAGTAGTGGTGCTCTCGTTATTCGACATGCCGGGGCCAACGACGAGCGCGTCGGCTTCCGGTATCAGCTCCATGAGCGTGTCGAACGCCTTCGCCCTGGCGCTTCGCGCAATAGTTTCAGGTAGAGGTATCGTGATGACTTCAGTGAGTTTAGCCTCGAGTATATCGTTGAGACTCTCAGGCACTCCCAGTCTGACTAAACCGGCGCCGATCCGTACCGCGGCGCCGGCCGTCAACGCAGCGGCGCCGGTCATCCCGACCGAACCGGCGACGACCAGAACACTTCCGCAATCTCCCTTGTGAGCGCCGGCCTCGCGGCTTGGCAGCAGGGGCCTGGCCAACGCCTTGCCGCCCAGACAAATATTCGTGTGGCGGACGACGATGTCCTTAGAAATGCCAATGTCGGCGACCCTGATCTCCCCCGATAGTTCGCACCCGGGCCATAGTGCCATGCCGGCCTTGGGGGCGGTGAAAGTGATCGTGCGTTCGGCCGCCACGACCGGACCAAGAGCCAGGCCCGTATCGGAATCGACCCCGGAGGGGATATCAACGGCCAAGACCGGCGTTGGCGAATCGTTGATCGCACCGATCGCCTTGGCGGCCGTCCCGCGGACCGCGCCGCGCAAACCGAAACCGAGAAGGGCGTCGATGATAAGAGCGGCGTTGGCAGTGCGTCGTCTGGCGTCGAAGCGCCTCTTGGTAATAGTGTTGTCGCCCGCAATCCTGGTAAAGGCCTCAGCAGCCGCCCCATCAAGCTCATCGGAGGCAACCAGCATGACCAGGTCGACCGAGTAACCGCTCTTGGCCAAGAGCCGCGCGGCCACATATCCGTCGCCGCCGTTATTGCCCTTCCCGCAAAAGATGACAACCGGTCCGGGCTTGGGCGCCATTCTCCGGGCCTCAGTCGCCACGGCAGCGCCGGCGCGCTCCATCAGTTCATACAGGGTGATACCCTGCTCCTCGATTGCCGCTTGCTCTATCGCCCGCATCTGGGCCGTTTTGGCTATCAGCATACCTATAGATTACCCGCCGGCATTAAGTGGGGCAATAGGAGAAAGTGCTCATAAAATCACTTGCTATTGAAATACTGCTTTAAATTTTTCAGATCTCGCGGAACCGGCTCAATTATCGGCGTCGCCGATAGCAACAGGATCGACCGTCGCGCCGACACCCATGGCTACAGCCGAAGCGACCGCGTTATTGCGGTTAAAGGAGAGGCTGATGGCCACATCGACGATGCCTTTTTCGCGGGCCCGCGCGGCGGCGCCGCCCTCAAGCTTGATGAAGGGGCGTCCCCGGGAGTCGCGGCAGACCTCGATATCAGTCCACTGCATGCCCTTCTTGCCGGTACCAAGAGCCTTACTGACCGCTTCTTTAGCCGCGAAGCGCGCCGCCAGGTGGCGGAACGGTCGGGGCATGTCAAAGCAGTAGTCGCGTTCACTCTCAGTGTAAATGCGCTTTAAGAACCGCTCTTTACGGCCTTCGACCGCCGCTCGAATGCGGTCTATCTCGACGATATCTACTCCTATGCCTCTAATCATATCTACTCCACAGTCACGCTCTTGGCCAGATTGCGAGGTTGGTCTACATTGCAGCCCCGACGCTTAGCCATATAGTAAGATAAAAGCTGCATCGGCACAACCGATAGCAACGGGCTGAGCAGCTCCAATGTCCTCGGGATATAGAAGACACGGTCCGCCTGGTCGCTTATCTCATCGTCGCCCTCGGAAGCGATAACGAGGATCTCCGCACCGCGGGCTTCGGCCTCGTGGATATTGCCCATCATCTTGTCGTAGACGTTATCTTGCGGCGCCAGCACGACTATCGGAAGACCATCGCTGATGAGGGCGATCGGTCCGTGTTTCATCTCGCCGCCGGGATACCCCTCGGCGTGTATATATGATATCTCCTTGAGCTTGAGCGCCCCTTCCATTGCCATCGGATAACTGACCCCCCGGCCAAGGAAGAGAAGATCGTCGACCTCGTGATAGGCCTCGGCCCACTCGCGCAGCTCTTCCGTCCCCTCCAGGATGCGCGCTATCTTAGCCGGTATCCGCTCTAGCTCACTGAGTATCTCGGCGAACTCATGGTTCACCCGCCCCCTAACCTGCGCCATAAGCAACGCGAAGAGAGCCAGCGCCGTCATCTGTGCGATCAGAGTCTTCGTCGCCGCTACGCCGATCTCCGGGCCGGCATAAGTGTAGATGACCCCATCGGCTTCGCGGGTAATGGTCGAGCCGACGACATTGGTGACCGCCAGAACCTGGGCCCCATTCTCCCGGGCGATCTTGACGCCGGCCAAGGTATCGGCCGTCTCCCCGGACTGTGTTATCGCCACCACGAGAGTATCCTCATCGAGGATCGGATCGCGATATCGGAACTCAGAGGAAGAATCGACCTCGACCGGTATTCTGGCCCAGGTCTCGATGTGGGTCTTGGCAAGCATACCCGCATGATAGGAGGTGCCGCAGGCGATAATAATGACTTTCTTCACCCGCGTGAGATCCTCATGGCTCATATCGAGATTCGGGAGGCTAATGCGACCGTCTTCCGATATCCGCCCCCGGATCGTTTCTATCACGGCCGTCGGTTGTTCGTTTATCTCTTTAAGCATGAAATCTTCATATCCGCCCTTTTCAGCCGCGGTCACATCCCAATCGATGCGCAGGCTGGGGCGCTCGACCGGCTCGCCCTGTAACGTCGATATCTCATAGCCGCTCTCGGTCAACCGGACCAGTTCTCCGTTCTCGATGACGACCACATCGCGGGTATAGTCAATGACAGCCGGGATGTCCGAGGCAACGAAAAAGCCGTCCGCGCCAAGCCCTAAGATGAGCGGGCTGTCCTGACGGGCGCCGACGATCTCCCTGGGGGAGCCGGTCGCCATGGCCACCAGCGCATATGAACCTTCTACCGAGGTAAGCGCCTCCGTCACCGCCGCCCGGAGATCGCCAGTGTAAGATTCTTCGATGAGATGGGCGAGGACTTCAGTGTCTGTCTCGGAAAGAAACTGGTGCCCCCGCTCCGTGAGTTCGGCCCGAAGCTGGTGGAAGTTCTCGATGATGCCATTATGGACGACCACTATCTTTTCGGCGCAATCGAAGTGCGGGTGGGCGTTGGCCTCAGAGGGCGCTCCGTGCGTCGCCCAACGAGTGTGGCCGATACCCATCGTCGCCGACATCGCCTGAAAGTCGACTGCATCCTCGAGATTGGCCAGATGGCCTTGGCGTCTCACCCGCGAAAAGTCGCCGTTACGAAGCACGACGATCCCGGCCGAATCGTACCCCCGGTACTCGAGGCGCTTCAGGCCATGAACGAGAATAGGCGCGCTCGCTTGCTCACCAATGTAGCCGATGATCCCACACATATATCTACTTTCTCTGTTGGTTCGTTACAATCATATCTGCGCCTCGATGGCGGCACAGATATCGCCCGCGATCCGATCGGCCGTCTCCTGAGAGTCCGATTCGACCATCACCCGGATCAGCGGCTCCGTCCCGGAGGGTCGGACCAAGACGCGGCCGCGGTCTCCGAGCTCTCTTTGTCCGGTGGCGATGACTTCGAGAACCGAAGGAGACTCCGCCAGGTGCTTGACGCCTTCCGCCCTCAGGTTCTTGAGGACCTGCGGGAAAGTTGTCATTACTCCCGCCAGTTCAGATAGTTTCTTGCCCGTCTCGTGCATTACCCGCAAGACTTCCGTGGCGGTGATCAGCCCGTCCCCGGTCGTATTCCGGTCGAGAAAAATAATGTGTCCGGATTGCTCGCCACCGATCTGCAAGCCGCGATCGATCATCTCCCGGAGGACATACCGGTCGCCGACCTGGGTCTTGATCACCTCGACACCGAGTTCCCGCATGGCCAAGTCGAAACCGATATTGGTCATAACGGTCACGCAGACGCCGCGGGGCTCGAGTTCGCCGCGACCATGGCGATGGGCCGCGCACAGGGCCATGATATGGTCACCGTCTATCGCTCGGCCTGTATCATCGACGACCAGAACTCGGTCGGCATCACCGTCGAAAGCGACACCGATATCGAAACCGTCACTCCGAACGAGCGCCGCCAGTCCCTTAATGTCGGTCGAGCCGCAATCGCGATTGATGTTCGAGCCGTCCGGCTCGATGTTGACCGCCGTGACATCCAGTCCGAGGTCCTTTAAGACACGCGGGGCGATATCGTAGGCCGCGCCGTTGGCGCAGTCTACGGCCACCTTCAAGTCCATCCCGGTCGGCGAACCGTCGCGGACGTGGTCCTCATAGAGTCGCAACGCCGAAGTGTCGCTGACCGCCACGCCGATATTGGCGCCTGTCGGTCGGTTTTCCGGGTCGGCCTCAAGAAGGCGCTCGACTTCATCCTCTTGCTCCTCGGAAAGCTTAACCCCTTGGTCATCAAAATATTTGATGCCGTTGTATTCGGCCGGATTGTGCGAAGCGGAGATAACGACCCCACCCGCGGCATCGAGATGCTTCGACAGCCAAGCAACGACCGGCGTTGGCGCGACGCCGATATCCATCACATCGTGGCCGGCGGAACAGATTCCCGCCGTCATCGCTGCCTGAAGCATCGGCCCAGAGAGCCGCGTATCACGGCCGACGATCAACCGGGACCGCCCGTCGCATAAATGGTCGGCGCCGGCCCGGCCCAATCGAAAAGCCAGCTCCGGCGTCAATTCCTTGTTAGCTATCCCCCGAACACCATCGGTACCAAAAAACTTGGGCACTTGACCTCCAACTTGCTAGATATTCTTCCCCGGCACCGGCGCTCACTCACCAATGCGCTTACTATTATAGCCAATGAAGGCTTTTGTGACATACGGTGAAGCAGCCATCGCCTGCATTGCTAAGTAAGACGGGATGAACTCGACGGTGTCCCCGCCTCGCGCTTGATAGCCGCAGGGCGCCTCTATGACAGTATGGTCGCTGGTCACCCTGTGAACCTTCAGGCTCGGCTCAACCGGAATTAGCCGCCCGGCGCCAATGTCTTGACAGCCGATGGCCAGTGCCAAGCGGATTTTCCGAACATCAAGTTTGTGCGCCGCCTCGAGTATCTCGGCCC
>SDBV01007640.1_pt1 | contig 14746 bp, 9 predicted proteins | sample 2277081 | NCBI WGS metagenome assembly SDBV01 (sample SAMN10402039, study PRJNA504765) | marine sediment metagenome | isolation source: marine sediment core GS10_PC15, 223 cmbsf | place: Arctic Ocean: Southern Knipovich Ridge | collected 2010
TTGCGTCCTTCTCAGAACAGTTTCCAGCACGTTTCCCACCTAAAGGGATTGAATGCGGAACAGATTTCTAAGCGTCTGGACCGCGTCGACGTTTTCACACAGCCTGGACCCAAAGCGGACATTAAGCAGAGCGTCCTTAGCTTGGCGCTGCCGACCGTGAGCCTCTGCTCAGCCAACGATAGGATCCGGATTGTTCTGGAATGACTGCGCGATATGGACCTCGAGGGACCGGGCAAGTGCGCGCAACTCGTACGCGATGAATACCGCGTGTGGCGAAGTGCCTGCCATTTTGTTTGTGGGTGTGGTTATTTGAGGGCTGGACCCACGCTGATTGTGGGACAGACGGTCGCCTGATTGAAGAGAGGCTTTGGCGCATTGGGTTGGTGATTTTAGGCGGCTGAGGCGGATTGCGCGAATCCGGGCGCGGGGGCGAAGCCAAGCGCGATTATCATGATCGCAATGACAACCAAGGGAGAGGCTGGAGCCGTAAGCATGGCAGTTCGCCCCCTCGTCCTTGAGGATAGCGCAAGCTCGTTCACGCCAGCCGCTCGGCGGCGTCCAATTGTGAGCTCAACTCATCGCGTTCAGGGCTCGCGCCGAAACGTAGATAAAGAGACGGCACGATGAACAGGCTGAGCAAGGTCGATGTGACGAGGCCGCCCAGAATAACCACCGCCATTGGGTGCTCGATCTCGTGACCTGGAAGATTTCCAGCAATCACCAGCGGGATGAGAGCTAATGCCGTTGCCAGCGTCGTCATGAGAATTGGCGACAACCGCTCCCTTGCTCCGCGCATGATAAGATCAAGACCAAAGGGCTCGCCTTCTTGGTGCTCGAGGTGCTGGTAGTGATTGATGAGCAGGATCCCGTTTCGGGCGGCGATGCCTAATACGGTGAGGAATCCAACCAACGAGCCGAGCGAAATGACGCCGTCGCCGGCCAGTGCTGCCAACACGCCACCGACAAGCGCCGCCGGCAGAGCCAAAAAGGCGACGGCTGCAAGGCTCCAGCTCTGGAAGGACAGCTGCAGAAGAATGAAGATTCCGACCGCGGCGACAATCGTTGCAAAAAGAAGCCCCTGCTGCGCAGCCTGACGTTCCGCGTATTCCCCAAGAAGTTCCGAATGGTACCCCAGCGGGAAGTCGACAGTCTTAAGACGCTCTTCAACGTCTTTGACAACCGAACCCAGATCGCGTCCACCTACGTTGGCCTGAACATCCATACGGCGCGAGGCATTTTCACGCTTGATCACGTTAGGCGCGGGCGCGATGCGCACGTCCGCTATGTCCTTCAATTGAATCCGGCCCCCATTTGGCGTGTCGATGAGAAGCTCTTGGACACTGTTTAGACTGTGGCGTGCTTCCGGCAGGGACCAGATCATCACGTCGTAGACTTTGCCCTCAGTATGAATGTCGCTGACTTCCTGGCCAGAAAACATTGCGGACGCGACGCGGCGCACTTCCCCCGGCTTCAGACCTACGCGTCCCGCCTTTTCGAGGTCAACTTTGACCTGAATCTGTGGGATTTCCTTCTGCAGCCCCTCATGCAGGTCAATAAGACCGTCGATTCCCTCAAGAGCTTCCTTCACTTTCCGCGCCTGGCTCCGCAGGACGTCCAATTCGGGCCCATAGATGCGCACGACGATCGCCTCGCCCGCCCCAGTTAGAACCTCCCGGATCCTCTCCTTCAGATAAGTCTGCACGTCTCGATAGATACCTGGGTAGCCATCGACCGCCTCCTGAATGGCGCCGAGCGTCGTGTCGTAATCGGCTTTGGGATCAACGCTTACCCAGTTTTCGGTGAAGTACATGCCGACCACCTCATCCGCCACCAAGGCGCGTCCGATATGGGCCCCGAAGTTGCGAACGCCTGGGATCTGGCGCAACTCTTTACTTGCCTGGACCGTGATACGGTACATTTCTGGATGCGATGTCCCTGGCTTGGTGAGCCAGTGCATAAGAAAATCTCGTTCCTTAAACGATGGGAGCAGCGACTGGCCAAGTAAAGGCCACGCCGCCAGACCCATGACAACGATAACAGCTGCCGTCGCAAAAACAGCGCGGGGGGCTCGAATGGCCCTCGACAAAATCGCGTCGTAATGGCGCTGCAGCCACCGCACAAAAGGTGGCTCCCTGTGCTCGATGGGCGCGTTGTGCAGGAGGATGCAAGCCAGGGCGGGCGTAACAGTCATCGCGACCACCATGGATGCCAACAGCGCCAGGATATAAGCCAAGGCCAGCGGCTCGAAGAATGCACCGGCTAGTCCGCCCATGAAGAAGACAGGCAGCACCGCCAGCATAATAATGAGCGTGGCTAAGACGATGGGGCTCCTGATTTCGAGCGAGGCGTCAAGGACAATCCGTGCAATCGACTTGTGGCCGCCTTTTCTGCGATCCTCACGCAGGCGCCGCATAATGTTCTCGACGTCAATGATGGCGTCGTCGACGACACAACCAAGGGCAACAACGAACCCTGCCAGTACCATTGTGTTGAGCGTCCAATCCCAATAGTAGAATACAAGCCCGGCGCCAACCAATGACAACGGTATCGCCAACACGCTGATCAGCGCGCTGCGCCACTCGAACATAAAGGCAAAGACCACGACCACCACAAGAATGCCACCTAGCAGCAGTGCAAAAGTCAGGTTGTTGATTGACGTCTCGATGAACGTGGCCGGGCGGAAGATTTCATGGTCAATTTCAATGTTGGTAAGGCCTGGCTGCATTTCCTTCAGGGCTGCCTCCACTCCATGCGTCACATCAAGCGTGTTCGCCCACGGGAACTTCTCGACGATCAGCATGAGACCGGGACCATCGTTGATGACGGCATCGCCAATCAGAAGTGGCGCCCCAAAACGCACATCGGCCACGTCACCTATGGTCAGCACTGAATTCTTGTCCGATCTGATTGGCACTCGGGCCAACTCTTCGGGAGTGAGGACGGGTATCGTAACCTTGATGTCGAGCCGCTTATCTCCTACCTCAATGAATCCAGTGGGCTGAGTTTTGGCCGCACTAGTGTATTGCAAGAGCCCGATATCCAAGGCGTCGGACGTTGCCTCCATCACGTCGTTAAGCGAAACATCGTGCAGCACCATCCGACTTGGATCGACTTGCACCTGAAGCTGCTTTAGGCGCTCGCCCCATATGGGTACGTTGGCAACACCAGGCACGCGCAGCAAACGGAATCGGATCTTCCAGTAGGCCGTCATCGAAAGGTCAAGCAGGGACATGTTCTTCGAAGTTAGGCCAATCTTCATGACCCTGCTGGTTGCCGAAAGGGGCTGCAGCATGACCGGCGGGCTGGTTCCCACTGGGAGTTCCCGCTGCGCAAGTGCAAGTCGCTCATGCACCAACTGCCGCGCGTGCATGATGTCTGTCCCGCGCTTAAAGATCATCACGATCGAGGAGAGCGCCATGACGGTCTTCGACCGTAGGACGTCGAGCTCCGGCGTCGCTCTAAGCGCTTCCTCCATGGGGATGGTGATCAGCTCTTCGACCTCGGACGTGGTCATGCCGATGCCTTCGGTCTGAATCTCGACCTTTGGCGGCGCGAATTCGGGAAATACGTCGATCGGCATGTGCCGGAGCTGAACCATCCCGATCGCCAGCATGGCAACTGCCATGGCGATCAAGAGGAAACGAAACTTCAGACTTGTTCCAATAATCCAGCGAAACATGGGAAAATCTACACGCTCTCTAGTGACCGATTTTATGCTCAACGCCGAACAGTTCGGCCGCACCTGTCTTGACAACCAGCGTGCCGGCAGCGGGACCTTCCTTTAGTACCGCTCGCTCGCCTTCCACGAAGTCAACCGTGATGGGTTGGCGGACGAAGACCAAGGGTTCGGGGCTTGTGTAAAGCCACGCATTGCCGCGCGCATCATAAAGTACCGCAGAATAGGGGACCACTTTTCGCATGCCGCTACTTTCGGGCCGAGAAAACTTCACAGCCACACGATCGCCGGCCTTCAGGCCCTTAAGATTTCCATCGACCTGATAGTTGATTTTGATCAACTCGCCCGCATTTGCGGCCGCAGTCGTTTCAGACTGTCGGATTCGTATGCCGTTGCCTACGATCGCCGAGGATTTTGGCAGCACGAAAATGACGTCTATATCGTCGTCATCTTCATCATCCTTATGCCCCAGATCGTCGTCGGTGTCGTCAACGTCGTCGGAAAACAAAACACGGACAGAGTGGGTACCAGCCATCCAAGCCGCCACCATGGGTACACTTACCCGAACCGGACCTGAGCCCGGCCCGGGGCGGGTGGCCGCAACGGTGTACCCTTCCTGCCCCTTGGGCAGGGGTCGCAGAGTCTCGACCTTGCCGCCGACAATGAGCCAACGCCGCATCCTTTCCTCACGAACTGGCGCGTACTGGATGCCGGTCCGTTCTGCAGCTTTCTCAGTAAGGACAACACGGGGCAGGTCTGACCCCTCGACCTTCTCGAGCTTCGCAGGTGGATCTTTCACAACATAATCAGATTTCCCTGCGACTGCCTGAGTTGCTAGCCCGGCGAGAAGCAGCGCCGAGATTATGCACAGATCATTGCGTTGCATTGCACTCATTCCGTTGCGCCTATTAAATTCAATGCAGGTTCCGAGCTTGAGCCGTAACGCGCATAAAGAGCCGGCACGACGAACAGATTAAGAAGTGTCGACGTGATAAGCCCGCCGAAAATGGCAATCGCCATAGGCCAGAATATCTCGAGCCCGGCGATGTTCCCGGCCACCGCGATTGGCAAGAACATCAAGACGACTCCCAGCGCCGTCATCACGATCGGCACAACCCTGTCCCCTGCCGCCCGCACAATGGTACTGGTATCCAAACGCTCATTTTCATACCGCTCGGTATTTTGTAATTCGGTGATCATCAGAATGCCGTTGCGTGTGGTGATACCAAGCACCGCTAGCAGTCCGAAAAGCGAGCCAAGGTGCGCGGTTCCTCCGGCCAACAGAATGGCAAAAACGCTGCCTGCAAGTGAACCGAGGATCGTTAGTAAGGACAAACCTGCCCAGCGCCAGCTGAGGAAGCATGCCTGGAGTAACAAGAACATGCCAATCATTGCGGCAAGTACCATGGCGAGCGTGCTTCGCCATGCCGACCGCCGCTCCAAATGGTCGCTTTCTAGAACAGCATGATGCTCGAGCGGGAACTTGATCTGCTTGAGGCTGTCCTCAACGTCGCTCATGACGGCGTGAAGCGGCCGACCGGCAACATTTGCGCGAATATTGATGCGTCGCGAGACGCCCTCTCGATCAATGGCTACTGGTGTGGGTGCGATGCGCACGCTTGCAACATCTCCAAGACGCGCATGTCCACCTTGCGGTGTATCGATCAGAAGTTCGATAATATCGGTGGTGCTATTGCGCGCTTCGGGTGGGCTCCAAACGACCACATTGAACACCTTTTGCTGCTCGAATAGGCTACCAACTTCGAGCCCTGCAAAGTTTGTGGCGACCGCGCGACGGATATCACCCGGCTTGAGCCCGACATGTCCAGCCGCCTCTAGGTCAACTTTGACTTCCACATGGGGAGCCTCAACGTCACCCTCGAGGCGCAGTTCAGCAATGCCCGGGATTTTGGCCATTGCCGCTTTGACTTTCTCCGCTTCTTCCCGCAAAACGGCCCGTTGGGGACCTTCGACGCGCACGACGATTGCCTCAGATGACTCCATCAGAACCGGTCTTAACGTGCCGTCGAGATAGCTTTCCACTGTTACCTGATGACCGGGATAGCCCTCGGCCAGTTTCTTAATTTTGGAGAGTATCGTATTGGAGTCAGCATTTGGATCGAGATTAACCCAGATCTGACCACTATCGATATTGACGACTTGATCGCCTGTTTCGGCGCGCCCGATGTGAGCCGACACCTTCTTGACGCCGGAAATGGCTTCCAGCTCGTCGCTAACACGCGCGAACACCCTGTGCATTTCGGGAAGGGAGGTTCCCGGAGCGGCATCCAAAGTGATTCGAATGTCACTTTCCTTGAAAGAGGGCATCAACGAGAGTTTCAAGAATGGCGTGATTGCGAGGCCGAGCACGAGAAGGGCTATGCCTGCAACAACCACCGGACCTGACAGGCCGACGGCCCGCCTCAACGTTGCCTCGTAAGAAGTTTTGAGCCAATGCGCGAGCGGTTGAGCGCTTTGAATCGCTCGATTCGGATACAGTGCAAATGTCAGTGCCGGCGTGACAGTCAACGCGACGATTAACGAAGCAAAGATCGCAAGCAGGTAAGACACTGCAAGCGGCTCAAAGAATGCACCCGAAGAACCACGAAGTAAAAAGATTGGCATCACAGCTAGCGCCAAGATCAGCGTCGCATAGGCGAGCGGACCACGAATTGCGGCTGATGCCTCAAGGATAAGGGTACTGGTAAAGGTTGACGTTCCTTCCTGTCGATGCTGTCGCATACGGCGCATCAAATTGTCGACGTTTACGATCGCGTCGTCGACGAGAACGCCAAGAGCAACCAAAAACCCTGAAATCACGATTAGATTTAGGTTTGCATTTCGCAGGTAAAGCACAAGTAGCGCGGCCATCAACGATACTGTGATCGCGACTATGCTGATCAAGACAGCGCGCCACTCAAAGAAAAAGGCGGCTAACAGCAGTACCAAACACACAGTGCCAATGATGAGCGCCGTGCTGATATTGTCTATCGACGTGTCGATAAAACTGCTGGCTTGATAGATGGATGCGTCGATCTCAATGCCGGGAAGTCCCTGGCTAAGTTCGGCTAGCGCTGCGTTCACTTCGCGAACGATACCCCGAGCATCGGCGTCCGGGAATTTCTCGACAACCAGCAACAGCCCAGGTTCCCCATCGATAACTGCGTCGCCAATAAGCAGCGGATGCTCCTCCACCACCTTAGCCACATTGCCAAGGCGCATCGACGCGCCCGCGATCGCCACTTGCGCGAGATCCTTCGGAGTAGAAATTGGCTGCACGTGCTGTATCGCTAGCCTTTGATTGGGCGTTTCGATCCACCCGCCCGTGCCGGCTGTTGAAGCCTCAAGATAGCTCAAAGGAGACACCCATAAAGCATCACCCGTCGCTGTCACGATTTGGTTGAGCGTAAGCCCATTGCTGCGCAGCGTATCGGATTTGACTTGAACCTGCAGCTGCCGGGCACGCCGCCCCCACACCGCGACGTTGGCCACGCCGGGGACGGCCAACAACTTCGGTTTGATCGTCCACCGTGTGATTACGGACATGTCGATGAGCGACACATCGTCCGACGATAGCCCTACCATCATGGCTCTGCTCGTCACCGAAAGTGGCTGGAGCATAACCGGCGGTTTCGACACGTTGGGCAACGCCCATGCGCCGGTAAGCCGCTCCTGCACCACCTGCCGCGCCCGCATGAGATCCGTACCGCGCTCGAACACAAGCATGACGGAAGATAGACTTGGAACCGATTTCGAGCGTATCGATTGAAGCCAAGGGACGGCGGTCAGTATCTCTTCCAGATTGACGGTGACAAGGTCCTCAACTTCGGCGGCTGAAAGGCCTAATGCCTCGGTTTGAACTTCAACATAGGGTGGTGCGAATTCGGGGAGGGATGCGATACTGATGTTGTCAAAGCGGGCGATACCAAAGACGATAATCCCCGCGGCAACAGCAAGTACAACTAGTCGAAACTTCAAACTCGACTTCACAATCCAGTCTAGCACTTGGGTCTATCCTCGTTCTGCGCTTTCGCCTTAGCTCTTCTTCCCCATACTGCGATCCGTTCTCTGACTTGATCACCGATTTAACCGTGTTAACTAGACTCAATCTGATCAAGTTTGCGTAACTACGTGTATCTGATGCAGAAACGTGCCTAGTTCAATCCAGTTACAAGAGCCGTCTCCCTGGCGCGGCAGGACTGCTTGCAAAGATTCATGGGCTGGTGGGATGTCTCGCGTTTAGTTGAGCCGTTCAATCGGTTGCTGACAGATTCAAAAAGCGGGGTTCGAAAGATGTCGTCTAAGTGATAGCAGTGTCGCCAAGTTCTTCGAAGCGTCACCCGCTATAATAATTAATTCTTCGACTAGCTCCTCACTGGCAAGGCGGTATTGTCTGGAAGCATAAGCTGGCAAGTGGGCTCTGCACTGACTCAAGCGTGCTCCAAATTACAAATGTGGTTAAGTGAACTGTCTAGCCGCACCAAAAGAGGCCAGCGGAGCAACAACTGAGAACGCCAAGACGGGCGGCGCAATGCCCCGTGTAAGCGCCGGAGCAAGAATCCCTCAGTGAAGCAGCCGAGTCGGTCGGTTGCGCCGGAGTAAAAATCCGGCAACTGGAAGCCCTGTGCCTGCGTCGGCAGAGGGCGGGGGATGAAGCAGGTGGAGCTTTACGCGAAGGCCCGGCATGCGGTCCGTATCAAAGGGTTGAGGGACGAGCACGGCTTCACGGGCGGCATCACGATCGTGAAGGACTACGTCGCCGGCTGGCGGGAGCGACGTTATGCGCAACACGCCCCAGGTTCTGCTGGCCCATCACCTGAAGGCGTTGAAGCTGCCGACGTTCTTGCGCGAGTACGACAAGCTCGCCCGGCAGTGCGCCGGATCAAGGCCGCCAAGTTCCCGACGGTCAAGAGCCTTGACAGCTTTGACCTCACCGCACTGCCGTCCTTGAACAAGGCGCTCATCATGGATCCGGCACTCTCGGAGTACGTCGAGCGGCGCGAGAACTTCATCGCGGTCGGCAACTCCGGCACCGGCAAGAGCCACATCGCGCCCGGGCTCGGTCTAGCTGCCTGCCAGAAGGGCTTTTCGGTCGGCTTCACGGTCGCCGCCGCGCTGGTGCGCGAGTTGCTCGAAGCCCGCGATGAGAAGCGGCTCCTGCGCCTCCAACGCCAGCTCGCCAACTACAAGCTGTTGATCATAGACGAACTCGGTTACGTGCCGCTGTCACAGACCGGGGCCGAGCTGCTGTTCGAGGTCTTCGGACAGCGCTACGAGCGCGGGAGCACCATCGCCACCAGCAACCTGCCGTTCGACGAGTGGACCAGCGTGTTCGGCTCCGAGCGCTTGACCGGCGCGCTGCTCGACCGGTTGACCCACCACGTCCACATCCTGGAGATGAACGGCGATAGCTTCCGCCTCGCCCAGAGCAAGCGCCACTCACGCCGGCACCGACAGGAACCACCGGACACCGCCCCTCAGGCTTGAAGCGCCAAAGCAGGAAAGATGCACTTTCACTGTAAAATCTCAACAGTGTTGACACTCTGTTCGGGGCGTTGGTTTAGTGAAAAGCAGATCTTTCGACGTAAAGGAACGAACCCATGGCGAACCGTATTGAGTTGCGACATCTTCGCATCGTCTCCGTAGCAGCGGCGCTGCTTCCGGTGCTGGCGGCTTCGGCGCAGGGTATTGAGGACATCGAGAAAAAATTCGAGCATTTCGACGCCAGCAACTTCAGCAATCCGACCACTATAGACAACGAATGGTGGCCTCTAAAACCGGGGACGCAGTACGTCTACGAGGGGTACACCGTTGAGGACGACGGCGAGAAGCAACCTCATCGCATTGTCTCCACAGTTACTGACCTGACCAAGGTAATCAATGGCGTACGTACCGTTGTTCTCTATGATCTGGACATAATAAATAATGATCAGTTGGAAGAGGCTGAACTCGCTTTCAAAGCACAGGATGACGAGGGGAACGTCTGGCACCTGGGGGAGTATACAGAAGTGTATAATGGGGACGAATTCGTGGGCGGTAAAATGTGGGCCGTTGGCCACCTGAAAGGTGCCCGAGCAGGGATCCAGATGAAGGCAAAACCGCAGCTTGGTGAGCCCAGCTACTCCCAAGGCCTTGCGCCCCCTCCGTACAATTGGACCGATCGTGGGCGGGTGTCCAAGATGGGACAGAAAACCTCGACCGCTTTGGGTAAATACGAGGATGTTCTGGTTACCGAGGAATTCAATGAGGAGGAACCAGGCGCCATCCAGCACAAGTACTATGCGCGCGGGGTTGGCAATGTACGAATTGGCTGGGCGGGTGAAGATAAAATCAAGGAGACTTTGGAGCTGGTCAAAGTGATTAAGCTTGACCCGAAGGCCCTGGCAGAGGTCCGCGCTCAGGCACTGGAACTGGAGATGCGCGCCAATGTCTACGGGACAACGCCACCAGCGGAACAACGCTGATCATTGTGCTGGCTGTGTTGCCGGTCTTCTTCAAGGGGGGCGAGCTGACCCCGGCGCATTTTTTTGAGCCAACTGCCCTCATGACCTGTCAACACGAATTGGGGGTTATAGGCCGGGCTTAGAACTCGATTTTCATGCCGGCCAACACCGCGTGGAAATCGTGCAATGGAACGGTCGATACGCCCTGGCCGTTGATATCAGTCAGATCGATGTCAACCTCGTAGTGCCGATAACCGAGATAAAGTTGCACTTCATCTGTCTCGATGTTCTGCACGACACCAAATCCCCATGTGGTGACGTTGGATCCTGAGACCAGACATGCCAGACTGTCCGTGCACACCTCTTCCTCATCGATGCCGCCCAGCCCACCGACAACCTCCTGATCCGTATCAAGGCCCAGGAAATCCCGGTACTTGCCATAATCGGCATAGAACGCCGTCGTGCCCAACTTGTGGAATTCTCTCCGCAACCCGGCCTTGACGTAATAGAAGGACGGGTTGTCGGGCGTTCTGATCGCGCCATTATTTAACTCGACTGCAGTCAAGAAACGTCGGCGGCCGGTGGCGAATGACAGGTTCAAGCCGGAGGGCTTGTGCAGGACCGAGATCGAGCCCACGATCGTTGTGTCGTCGAGTTCCTCGACATCGTCCCCGGTATTTGTGTTCGTGGCAAGCCCGGCGGCGACTTCGAACAATTCGCCAAACTCTCTCCGGTACGACACGCCGACATTCCAGAGGAAGCAGTTCGTAAAGCACGTTCTATCGTCGTTACCCCACCAGCCGTAAAACGAGAACCCGGCTATTTGGGGCGTGTTATAGGCAATGATAAGGCCATCGGGCTCGTCCAGAGCATCGAGCAAATCGTCCCATTTCACATCAATTAGGCCGTCCGTGCCGCTGACACCGGCGCGGCGCAGAAAGAAACCGCCGCCGACATCCTGCATGTTGACGAAAGACGCCACGTCCGTTTCGGACAGATCTGCTTCATTGGCCCCGTCCGTCTTCCCCCTTGCACTGGTAACGCCAATTGCGACCGTGCCGAGCCGTTCGTTCTTTATCCAATACAGGACGTCGCCGACCACCACACCTCGCTCTTCGGCTAGAGCCGCTGCGGCGTCGATCTGGCTAACCTCGTCGGATCCGGCATTGACTAGATCGAATTCCAGCGCGAAGCCCATCGACCAACCCTTACCACGTCCCTGAAGCTCGGACTTACCCTCGATTGCCACCGACGAACCAGAATTCTCGTTGGTGACGACATAGACGTCGGACTCCTCACCATCATCCCAAAACAGCAGGGCGGTAGTGATTTCTCCGCTCACCTTTACGTCGACTTTACTGTTGCCCTTGCGCGCCGCTGTCGCTTCAAGTTCGGCCACCCGGTCTTCGAGGTCTGCGCAGCAATAACCACCAAGATCCGCCGCCTTAGTCGGCGTCACAGCGAAAGGTGCGACGGCGACGACGGCGGCCACCACCAAAGGCCATAGAACACGTTGTATCATGTCCTTTAGGATCCCCCCATGTTGGCCAGGTCGACGAAGTTGCCGTCGCCCGCTGTCGGGAGGAAGATGGCGTCGCCAGCGAGGTAAGTGAGAGGCCCCGCGTTGACGCAAGGTGTTATCGGCGCAGTTTGGGTGTCATTAATCGGCAACGGAGAAGAAGGCTGTGCACAATCGGCAGCGGCGGCGGGCGCCGACCCGACCAGGCTAGCCAGAACGAGCGCGGAGGTGAGCGCGGTCGTGAGCACCAGGCTCTTGTGGTCAATCTCGACCTTTGGAGCGAAGAACGCCGGCCGTGGAGGAGAGACCCTCGTAGAACGCCGAGTGCCTCTCTTGGCACCAAATGGCAACGGCATAGCCCTATGACCACGCTTGCTCATAGCGCTCACCCGCCCCAAGTTTAACCTGACCTGCGTTACACTATTGGTTGATTCGTTAGTTGCCACGCGACCCAATGTTTCGGCGAGCAAGTTAGTAACAGCGGGACTGTTGCGGCATTGCAACGCATTTCAAAGCAGGTCTCCGGTCTGTCACCGGCCGGGGTTGTGTTGCTTGTACTTTATTCCGCTTCAAGAGCAAAATAAGCACAAGCCAACGGTTTGGTCGCCGCGCGCCATCTCGCACACCCTCATGAACAAAAAAGGCTTGCATCCTGATTGGCCAGTGGTGCCGCACTTCCCGGCAGCGACGTTGCGCAAGTCGGCAATCGATCAGATAAGGCAGACGCGAGCTACTCCCTGTTCCCATACTCGCGGCCTTGGATAGGCGATCACAAAGTTGACAAAAGGTCGCCAAACGCTGACAGCACCATCCTAACGCATGCTCGCCTTGCTTAAGAAGGCGATGCATCGGGAAAGCAATTCATGTGATCCTGGAGTGCTGCATACGGGGGACCTAATGCTGCTTCTTGAAACCGTCGAGACAATCGGTGCCATCTGGCTCGCAATGAGCGCGGTGGGCTTTATCCTTTTCGCCATCTTTGGCAAACCGCGCCAATCGTCGGTAACCGCGATCGGTCGCCCGGACTCGGCCGAGTCATCGGCCGAGTCAATGACTCTGGCGCACGATGCTGCGGCCGATCGCCAGCTCGATAAGCTAAGTGCGGATGTGGTGAGAGATAATTCTGAGCGAGATCGTAGGCGGGATGCTCTGGACGTCCCCGTGGCCGCGGAGTAGCGGACGCGCCTGTCGAATTCGCTGTGGCGCGGCGGCACAAAAGCGGCTAGGGGCCCTGCCGCTCCCCAGCACGATCTTCTTGACGAAGCACCCTATCGGTTCACCGGCCAAATCAGCAGCGCTGGCCCGCGGGGCCCTCGGAACACCACAACCCCAGGAAGGCGAAACCCTCAGTGCGTTACTTCTTTGCCGCTGGGATCGAATTCGAGTTGCACGCACTTACCCCCGTGCTTCAAATGAATTTCATACGTCACCGTGGCATCGCGCATCAACTTTTCCGCAAGTTCGATGGCGCCGCCCGGAAACCGCTTGCTCACGGCCTGCTGCACCGGTTCTGGGAGTTCGCCAAAGGCGATTGCTTCTTCCACGACGATCAACTTCCCGTCCTCGTAGAAGAGCACGTCCCGCCTTATGTTGCCTTGGGTGCTCATGATTTCGTAAGCGGTTTGACCGTTTTTGAGCTCCTTGGCGCAGGCCTTGATGGTGGCCTTTGGATACGCTTTCTCAAAAGACGTCCGCACCTCGGCTGGAAGGTTCTCGCATTTAATAACCTGCTCCTGTGCCGACGCCTCCTGTGCAGATGCGGGCGTTACCCCGAATGATGCGCTTGCTGATGAGATCAAGCAAAACCAGAGCGCGACGCGCGCGAGTCTGTCAGGGCTGCAGGCGGTCAAGCGCCACCAGCCGAGGTCGCTGTCGAGATCCTTCGTGGCAACGCAAGTGTAGCGGCGTATCCAGCCTTTGCGACAGCTCGCATGGTTGTTCGGGTTCTGACGCATCAACGAACTGCCCTACTCCGCGAAGCGGCACCAATCTCTAATTTAGATCCGGCGCTGATTTGCCGTCGTTCGGACTCGCTGACGCGGAGTGTAAGCCAGGATAGCGGCTGGGAGCAAGATCGTTTCCGAAGCCGGTGGGTGATAGCCGAGAGACGAGTGCGGTCTGACGGCATTGTAATGCTTTCGACATCGCTCGATGAGGGTCCAGGCTTTGCCTAACGAGCAGAAGATTTCCCCATTAAGAAGATCATCGCGAAGCTTCGCGTTGAAGCTTTCATTGCAACCATTCTCCCATGGTAAGCCTAGCGTGGTGAAGAGCGTCTTCTGCCCAATGCGGCCGAGTCGATCGCTGACCGCTTGGGCCGTAAACTCACTGCCATTGTCCAAACGAATGTGATCCGGCGGGCCAAGCAATGAAGCACATCCTCTGAACGCAGGCGTCGCTCCACCTCGATCGCCAGGCTCTCTTTAGTAAATTCATCGATGACGGTGAGCGGTCGGATAACGCTATCGATCAAGGCCGCTTCGTCATTGCTGGTTCGCGCTTGCGGCGTTGCGCGGAATGCGTGTGGCCGTGGATCCGATCGACCAGATAAGCCTTCAATGTCTGACACGCCGCTCGGTGGGCCAAGACCACTCGGAATTTGGTGACCATCGGCATTGTGGCATTGTTGCATCGACTGCTAGTAACACAGCGGCTTCAGTGGAACGCGCGAGGTAGGTCCCTATGCGAATCAGATAGCAAACGCTCCTCGACATAGGGGGGATTCGGATGGTCATAACACGGGACACCGCAGTGCTTCTGGTGGTGATCGTCGTCATCGCCGTCGCATCTTTTGCTGTGACGCCGACTAAAGCGGCCGATCTCGGCGGGGACTGCTGCGCCGATCTGGAAGAGCGGATCGCGGAACTTGAAGCGACAGTGGCGCGCAAGGGGAACCGAAAACTTTCTCTCACGATCTCGGGCTACGTGAATAAAGCAGTGATGTGGTGGGACGACGGCCAAGAGACAAATGTTTACATCGTTACTAACGACGCTGGTCGCACGCGCCTTCGTTTCCGCGGCAAGGCCAAGATCAATAATGATTGGGAGGCGGGTTACAGGATTGAAATAGGCTTCCGAGACCCGCGTTCAGACCGTGTCGATCAGTTT
>SDBV01007641.1_pt1 | contig 14744 bp, 13 predicted proteins | sample 2277081 | NCBI WGS metagenome assembly SDBV01 (sample SAMN10402039, study PRJNA504765) | marine sediment metagenome | isolation source: marine sediment core GS10_PC15, 223 cmbsf | place: Arctic Ocean: Southern Knipovich Ridge | collected 2010
CGCAACCTAGTCCCTTGAGCCACAAGAACTTAATCATGCTAGCATTTACCGCTTCCTGCCTGACATCTTGAAAAAATTACTCAAGAAAACCTGGGTAAACCTAAGGTGCTTGCACCCACGCGCTCTCGATCGTTGGCCGTTTTGCGTGGGTGCGAGCACCCACCCTACTTTCTCAACGCGGCGCCAGAGAACAAAAAGTCCATAGGGTGGCACCGCCCACCAAAACTCCCATTATGCCTTCCACTTGTATCAATCATGAACGAGAATACCGGTCGACGAGACGTTCTGAAAGCGATGGGGCTGGCGGCGGCGGTAGTGCTCGGGTGTGCAACCATGACGCAAGGCAAAGGCGGCTGGAAAACCGCCAGAGCGCCATGGGGCGTCTGGAAAAGGGGCGGCGAGTGACGGCATGGCAGCCGGGCGACAAAGCCTAGCCCTCGTCGGCCTTGACGAGTTCGCGGTGGCGGAGGATCCAGGTGGCCGCTGCCAACAGCACGGCCGCGGCGCCGAGCAGGATCGCCACGTGCTGCCAGGCGGGTGAGGAGCTGAGGAACAGGCGGTCAAACAGGGGGCCATGCGTCGACGTCGAAAAGCTCATCCATTTGACCAGCAGGGTGCGGAGGTGGTACTGGATGCTGAAATGGTTGATCATCGCCGGCAGCCACGCCACCACCACCTCCATCAAGGCGGTGTAGGCCACGGCCGCCACCATGGCCTTCTGGAGAAACAAGACGCTCATCAGGATAAACAGGGCGCCATAGGCCAGGCACGCCAGCAGGACCAGCGCGGCCAAGGGAGCGACCAGGTGCAAGACCGGCATGTCGCGGTGTAATATCCCCAGGCAGATCGCCAGGCTCGACCAGGCGCAAACCACCGTCCAGGCGACGGCCGCCAGGTACTTGCCGGCCAGGATCGATCCCCGGCCGCTGGGGCGCGCCGCCAGGAAGGTCCAGGTTCTTCCTTCCAGCTCCCCGTGCACCGCCGGCGTGGCTAGCAGCAGCAGTCCCATCACGCAGAGCACCTCCGGAATCAGAATGAACAGGGCGATCTCGGCGCGGTCGTTGCGTTCCAGGTGTCCCCCTTGATACTGCACCAAGGATACCATGGCTACGGGAAACATGGCCAACGCGGCGATGAACAGCAACCTCCGCCAAGTCAGAGCGCGGCGGCATTCGAACTCGAAGACGGACCAGACGGCGGCAGGATGCATTACGACTTCCCCCGATGGATTCGTAACAAGGAATCGAACAGGGCCTGCAAGGAGGCGTCGGTGGAGCGGAGTTCATCGATCCGGATGCCCTCGTCGGCGATCCACTCGGGCAGTTGCTTGAAGACCATCGCCGGACGACGCGTGGCCAGCACCAACCCCCGGCCGTCGTCGCTCAGACGTAGCGACTGCACGGCGTCGGTCTGAAGCAGCCGCCGGGCCAGCTTCGAGGGGTCGTCGCAACGGATGCGGATCTCGTTGGGCACGTCGGCCAGCAGCGAGTGGACCTCCTCGGCCGAACCGGAGGCCAGCAGCCGGCCGCCGCAAATCAACAGGAACGATTGGGTGATTGCCTCCACCTCGTGCAGAATGTGGCTGGCCAGAATCAGCCCCTTGCCCGAGCCAATCCACTCCTGCAACATCACGGTCATGTCGTGACGGCCTATCGGATCGAGGCCGTTGAACGGCTCGTCGAGGATCAGCAGTTGCGGATCGTGGGCGAAGGCCTGGGCCAGCTTGGTCCGCTGCCGCATGCCGCGGGAATAGCCGCCGATGGGGCGCCGCATGGCATCGGCCAGCCCGACCTGCTGAAGCGCCCGTTGGGCCCGCTGGCCGGCCTCCCGGCGGCCGAACCCGTGCAGCCGAAGCAAATAGCAGACCCAGTCCAATCCGCTGACGTTGGGATACAGCACGTCGGTCTCGGGGCAGACGCCCAGGTGCGCCAGCAACGGGGGATTGTTCCAGGGGTGGTGATCCAGCGTGCGGACCGTCCCCAACGTGGGACGCAACTGGCCGGTAATCAGATTCAGCAGCGTGCTCTTGCCCGAGCCGTTGGGGCCCAGCAGACCATAGGCCCCCAGCGGCAACGACAAGGTCACGTCGTTGACCCCGATCACCGGGCCGTAGAGTTTGGTGACGTGCTGAAGTTGAATCATCAAATTCTCATGGGAGAGGAAACCCGACGAAACAACACGACCAAGGATACTACGGTAACCCCCGTCAGCAGCATGGCCGACGGAAAGACGTCAGAAAAAGTCAGCTCCACGCCGAATACCCAGTGTTGCACTCGACCTAAACTATGATACAGCGAAAGCAGGACCCAACGCTCCGAAACGTCGCCGTCGATGCTGGTGGTCAGAACCAGGTAGGCCACCATCCCCAACAACCACGTGGCAAACCAGGCAAAGCCGGCGTAGAACGTTTTGGTGGTCAAGGAGGAATAGGCCAGCGCCAGCGCGGTGGTGGGAATCGTCAGCACTACGGAGGCCGCCAGGATTCGCAGCGGCAGGTCCCACGTCGAGGCCACCACCGCCACGTCGGGCTCAGACAGCAGCACGCCCACCAGGTACAACGACAAGGCGGGAAGCGTAGTGACCATCACCACGTAGGCAAAAACCACGGCCAGCTTGCCCAGGATGTATTCCACGCGCGTCAGCGGGCGGGAAAAATACAACAGAAACGCCCGGGTGTGAACGTCCCTGGCCACCAGCGGCGGCGCGATCAGCCCCACCACCAAGGCCATCAACAGCCCTTGCGGATAGCGGAAGAACATCAACAACAACCATGCCCAGGCTTCGTGCCGGGCCACCGCCGGATCTCCGGCCAACAGCGCCTGCTGGAGGGTTTCGGTACCCGGGAACCCGGCGACAACACCCAGGGCCATGCCGATTTGGTCCGGATTGGCCAGCGCCTGCTCGAAGACGAACAGCGCCCCGCCCATGTACAACGCCGGCAGCCAGGCCACCAGCAACAGGCGGCGCAGCCAGCGACTCCTCCAGGCCAGGGCGATGCCGGTCTGGGCGATTACCCAGAATCGCATCGCCTCGGGCATCAGCCGCCCTTGCCACTTTCGGTAGCCCAGATCATGAATCGGCATAACGACCGCCTAGTCGGCGTCCTCCCGCACGGCCTCGAGGAAGATTTGCTCCAAGGAATTCTGCGCCGCGGTAAAGCTGCGGATGCCCACGCCCGCCTCCCGGGCCCAACCCCACACCCGTTGGGCCACGTTCGCGTCGGCGTCGGCCAGAGTAAGCGTTGCTTGCGGGCCCTGGCGCACCTCGATCCCTTCGCGGCGGATCCGATCGGCCAGCAGCTCGGGCTCTCCGAAGACGCGGACTTCAAAGCAGGGCGAGGCGGGCCGGCTGAGCACCTCCAGCCGCTCGACCATCCGCACGCGTCCCCGGGCCAGAATGATTACCGAATCGCAGATCGATTGGACGTCGGGGAGAATGTGCGTAGAGATCAACGCCGCCTTGCCCGACCGCTGAACCAGCACCCGCACGCGAGAGAGCATCGCCTCGCGCTCCTCCGGGTCCAGCCCCGAGGTGGGCTCGTCGAGGATCAGAAACGGGGGGTCGTGGACGATCGACTGGGCGAACTTCAACTTCTGCCGCATGCCGACCGAATAGGTCTCCACCTCGCGGTACCGCTCCTGTTCAATACCGCAGAAATCGAGGATCTCGTGGGCCCGCCGCAAGGCCTCCAGCGAGGGCAATCCCGATAGCCGGGCCGCAAAACGGACCATCTCCACGCCGATCAGCCCGGCGATATAGCAGTCGTCCTCGGGCATGTAGCCCACGCGGCCGCGGATCGCCCGGGCCTGACGGCCGATCTCCAAACCGAGGACCTCGCCCGAGCCGCCGGTGATTCGCACCAGCCCCAGCAGAACCTTGATCAAGGTGGTCTTGCCCGCCCCGTTGGGACCCAGCAGACCGGTGATCCCCGGACCGATCGACAGCGAAACGTCGTCCAAGGCCCGCAGCCGGCCGTAGTCCTTGGTGATCTGGTTCAGCTTGACCAGCGTGTCCATGCGAGTTGCCGGGCGTGAGTTGCCGAGGGATACTCCGAGTATATCAGATAATTGAGGGTGTCCGGGAATTCAAGGCTGTAGGAACGGCCTCCGTGCCGTTCCGGTGCGATCGGTGGCTCCACGGAACGGCACGGAGGCCGTTCCCTACAGCGGTTTCCAGCGTTTTGAATTCCCGGACACCCTCAATTAATTCGTCGAAGGATCTGAAGTATTGGCCTCGTCATTTCTTGTGGCTTTCCAGCCCGGTCGGCAGATTCGACAGTGAGGCCAGCAGCAACAACGCTCCCAAAGCGATCACCAGCACGGGCGCCTCCACCTTGAAATCGAGGTATCCTGCTTGCCTGGCGATGGAGAGCACGGAGGCGGTCAACAAGAACGGCCCGATGACCACGGTGCCCTTGTTGATACCTCCGCACACCAGCCACAGCAGGCCGGTGGCCCCTAGGCCCAGCGACCAGGCCCAATCGACGCCCGAGATGATGTCCAGGCTGTTGATCAGCCAGCCGACCCCCACCGCCAGCATGAGGCCGGGAATCACAACTTCGCTCTTTGCTTTCGACATACGGAGTCCTTTCAGGTCGTGAGGGGAAGAGGTTCCCCGGGTCGCATTCGGATAGGTTATGCTTCAGTTACTCGGTACCTGTCCCGGCGACACGACAAAGCGGCAGTTGGGCAGCACCTGCTTGAACTGGCGGAGGCGCTGCGGACTCACTTTGGTATTCCGTACGTCGAGCTTCCACAGATTCGTGAGCCCTTCCAGACACGCCAAGCCGTGATCGGTCACACGGGTCCCGCCCAAAAACAAACGCTCTAGCTTCTTCAAGTGTCGTAAATGCTCTAGGCCGGCGTCGGTGATTTGTGTATTGATCACGGCCAAGTCGGTCAGTTCGGTCATTCCTTGAATGTGTATAAGCCCGCGGTCGGTAATCTCCGTCCCCGACAGCCTCAGGTCCTTCAGACCGGTCAACGGTCTTAGGCATTTCATCCCGTCGTCGGTAATCTCCGTCCCCGACAGAGTCAGGCGCTTCAGACCGATCAAGGGTCTTAGGTATTTCATCCCGTCATCGCAGATGCCGCTGGAACCCTGGAGACTCAATTCCCGAAGCTCCGTGAGCTGCGACAGATGGGCCAAGCCTTCCGCGGCAATGACACAGTTCTCACACCGGACGCTGCGAAGCCTGGGGAGATGCTCGAGTTCGGCCAGGGCTTCGGCGGTGATCGTCTGCCCCCAATTCGTTTCGAGTGTCACTACGTGTGTCAGCAGGTCCTTATGTGTCAGTTGCCGCAACCAGTGAGGGGCCGGGTGGCGCGGCTGTAGTATGTCTTCGAAGGAGTCGTCGAATTCATAATCGTACCTTCCCATCGCCTGCAGCGCATTGACGGCTGCGCGTTGTCGTTGCGCCCGCCGGGTTTCCACGGCCAACCAAGAAAAGAACAGGCTCACGACCAAGGTCAACACGAGCAGCGTCCGCACGCTGAACTGCGACCAGCGGCGTCTCGACTTCGACGCGGTCGCCTTGGCTTGCCTGGCCGTCATGATACTCTGTTCCGAACGGCGACCGTAGGGTCCACTCCACGACACGAAAAGCACGTGTTTGGAGATCGAACTAATCCCTCAGTTTACGGAAGAACCGTCATGTCCGTCAAGCCCCGAACGGCGTGGCGCCGGGACAAATGGATCGTGCGGCGGGAAAGAGACATCATGCACCACTGTGGAACACGTGGATCTGGTACCTCGACCCATCCTGCAGGTCGTCGCGGCCGCTATCCCTTCTTCTGGGGCTTGCTGCGCAATCCCGTTTCGCTGGCCCAGGCCTCCCACTTTTCGCTCATCTCCTTGACGCGATCGGGATACTGCCCGGCCAGGTCGTTGGTCTCGGTGCGGTCGGCCTTCAGGTCGTAGAGTTCCCAGCGGCGCGGCGACTTGTCCCAGACCAGCTTCCAGTCGCCCTGGCGGACGGCCCGGTTGCCGGCCCATTCCCAGTAGAGCGTCTCGTGCGGCCGGCGGATCTTGCCCTCGAAGATCGGCAGCAGGCTCTTGCCTTCGACCGGGATGATCTTGTGGCCGTCGAACTGGGCCGGATACCGGGCCTCGGCCAGCTCTACGCAGGTGGGCATGAAGTCGATGATGTGGCCGACCTGGTCGGTGAGGGTGTCGGGCTTGATCACCTTGGGCCATCGGGCGATCAACGGCGTGGCGATGCCGCCCTCGTGGACCCACGCCTTGTAGCGGCGGAAGGGCGTGTTCTGGGCGTAGGCCCAAGGTCGCCCCACGGCCACGTAGTACTCCTTCGGTCCCACGGGGCGGCCGGTCACCGTCCCGCCCGGGTTCTCCGCACAGCCGCCGTTGTCCGAAAGAAACAGCACCAGCGTGTTCTCGGCGCTGCCGGTTTCTTCGATCGCCTCCAGGATCCGTCCGATGCCCTGGTCCATGCTGTCGATCATCGCCGCGTAGACCGCCATGCGGAGGTCCTCATACTCCTTGTTCTTCTCATCGTCCCACGATCCGGTCCCTTCGTCGCGGCCGGGCAGCTTCCAGTTCGGGTCGATCAGGCCCAGGTCGATCTGTCGCCGGTGTCGCCGGCGGCGGAGTTCGTCCCAGCCGGCCAGGTACTTGCCCTGGTATTTGGCGATGTCCTCGGGTTTCGCGTGCAAGGGATAGTGCGGGGCGGTGTAGCAGACGTGTACGAAAAACGGCTTGCCGGTCTTGGCGAAGCGGCCGATCGTTGCCGCGGCGTGATCGGAAAAGGCGTCGGTGGTGTAATAGTCCTCGGGAAACTCCTTGATCAACTCGTCGTTGTGGCCGAAGCTACGGACCCGGCCGCCTTTGTAGGGCGGATCGGGCCGCACCGGATCGAAGAAGTTGCAGCAGCCGTCCAGCAGGCCGTAATACTCGTCGAATCCCCGATGGAACGGATGGGTCGTCTCGCTGCGGCCAAGGTGCCACTTGCCGCTAAGCGCCGTCTGATAACCGGCCGAGCGGAGCACCTCGCCGATGGTGACCATGTCCTGGCGCAACAGGCCGCCCTTGCCGCGTCGCGGGTGCAGGCCGGTGACCACCGAGGCCCGGGTGGTGGTGCATTTGGCACAGTTGTAGAACTGCGTAAACCGCAGCCCTTCGGCGGCCAGCCGATCGATGTTGGGAGTGCGAATCTCGCCGCCATAGCAGCCGATGTCCGAGTAGCCCATGTCGTCGCACATGATCAGCACGACGTTGGGGCGATCGTCGGCTATCGCGGACGAAACGACGGCAAGCAGGCATGCTCCGATGAACCCAAGACAGGAGATGGTGGTTCCGGCGTGCTTCATTGGTACGTCCTTTCACGGAACATCGGGTAGGTTGCGAAGGCGCGAGGAACGTTTGTTTCTCCCAGTATAACGCATCGCACGTCCCGCAGCCACCCGTCACCAGCACCGGCCCCCGGGTCAGAGCCTCCTGCAGTGGAGCGAATGAGCCTGAAAGCAGTCTTGTCCGACAGAACACTAGTCAGCTACAATAGGGCTCGTCGTCGAAGGATGACGGTTTGTCGGTCTTGATGATTCCTCGCCTGCGAGGCTACTCGCGATCGGTGATCGCGGCAAGGAGGTTGAAGTGAGGGAGAATCGTGAATCCCGACGTCGGTGGCTGCAGTTTGGTGTGGGGACGTTGCTGTTCTTGACGCTCTGCCTCAGCGGGCTGCTTTCCGGATACCAGGTCGGATATCGATGGGGACAGCGCAGTCGCGACCGCGAAGAAATCATCGAAGTCAGAATCTACGACGTGGCCGACTTGGTGCTCAGCGGAGAGCCCGACGGGAACGGAGCAACTGCCGATTATCAGACCTTGATTGATCTGATCCAATCGACGGTCGAGCCGGCTATGTGGGATACGGTAGGAGGGCCGGGCCGCGCCGCCCCATTCGAGACCAATCTGAGCATCGTCATCTCACAAACGCCCATCATACATGATGAGATTACCGACCTTTTGGCGCACATTCGTCGTCTGCAGAAAACGGCTTCTCGATAAGACGTGTACGATGGGCCGAGCGAGACTGCGGATTCACTTGCCGGAAAAGTACGGGTTCCTCTTCTCTCTGTTCACGATGCTCAGAAGACGTGGAATCAGAGAAGAGGAACCCGTACTCCTCCGTGCGGTCAACTTCGATGCAGCCGAAATGGAGCCACGAAAACTCCTGAAGGACCCCAACCCCTAATCCCCTTTGCTTGCGGCCACCGGTCGCGCTAGGGGGGATCCCAATCATAGACGCGGTAGGTCTTGATTCGTTTCGCCCCGCCTTTTTCCAGGGCGCCGCGGGACATGGCGTTGGACTCGGCGACCCAGGAATACTCGACTTCCTCGATACCTAACGGCAGCACCTGCGGAACCAGGGCCCGCAACAGCACCAGGCCCACCCCCAGCAGTTGATACTCCGGCAACACGTTGGCGGCCAGCAGACGGATCTTCTTGACCGTGCGCTTGGCCCGCAACAGGCGAAAGAACCCCAGCGGAAACAACCGGCCGTCGATTCGCTTGATCGTGGGGTTGAAGTCGGGCAGGCAGATGGCGGCCCCGACCAGCTTGCCGTCGATTTCGGCCACGGCGGTCAACTCCGGCAAGACCAGGTGTTGCAGTCCCTTGGCCATGTGCCGCATTTCGTCCGGCGACATCGGCGTGAATCCCCAGTGGTTGACCATCGACCGGTTGTAGATATCCAGGAAGGCCTCCACGTCCTGGCGGAACCGCGACTTGTCGAGCTGCCGCGTGCGGATGTCGTAACGCTCTACGATCTGCTCGGCGATCGGGCCCAACTTGGCCGAACTTTCCGGCAGCATGTCGAGGTGGCCCCAATACGCGTAGAGATCGTGGGCCTTGCGGAAGCCGTACGCCTCGATCAATCGGCCGTAGTAGTCCGGGTTGTAGGCCATCATGAACGTGGGCGGCGAGTCGAACGCGTCGATCAGCGTACCGATCACGTAATTCAGCCCCGGGTTGGCGGGTCCCCGAAGGCATGGCACGTCGCGCTCGGCCAACCACTGCCTCACCGCGTCGAACAGTGCGTTGCCCACCTGCCGATCGTCGACGCACTCGAAGAACCCGAAGAATCCCCGCCGCTCGTTGTGACGCTCGATGTGCACGCGGTTGAGGATGGCCGCGATCCGCCCGCAGACCACTTTACCTCGATAGGCCAGGAACGTCTGGATCTCGTTCTTCTCGAAAAACGGATGGTGTCGATATCCGACCAGTCCCTTCTCTTCGCTCCGCAGCGGCGGGATCCAATTCGGGTCGCCGCGGTACAAAGTCCACGGAAACGCCAGAAACTGCTTCTTCTGCCGACGGGTGGCAACAGGCTGGACGATCGGGTCGGGCATGGCGTTGGGGGGAGGGTTTTCGTTATTCGAGACTGGCTAGCCGGATGCAGCAACTGTGTGGTAAAGGGAAAGGGGAGAAAGGGGAAAGAAGAACGAATCGGGTTCATGCGGGATTCGCCCACGCGCCAAAACAGCAGAAGCACGGGTTCCTCTTCTCTATCGGCAGGCTTCCGGCGAAAGGCGGCGTCTTTCGGCGATTTGACCCGTCCGAAAACAGAGAAGAGAAACCCGTACTTCCCTGGACCAGATCGCACGTATACGCTTCAGTCGGATGAGCCACGAACATTTGATTCCCATTCCCCCCCCTTTTCTACCCTCAGGGCACAATCTCGAACCGCGAGAATCATTCGATCGAAGTCTTGCTGCACGCCGCCAAAGAGTCGCCGCCATTTTAGAGTGCTGCCGCCGGTCGGGTCAACCCACGAAGCCGCGGCCGGTGGTCGCGGCCTTATGGGCTTTTGCACACCCGATAGAGTTGTGATACACTAGGGCCACTTGGGGAAGAATTCAGTCCCTGTTCTTGCCAGGAGATGGAACCATGCGTAAGCTTGCTGCGATTCTGTTGCCCGGTCTGTTCGTCCTGCCGTCGGTCTCCATGGCCGGGGCCGAGCCGAAGCCCAACTTCGTGGTGATCTTCGCCGACGACCTGGGCTACGGCGACCTGGGTTGTTACGGACATCCCACGATCGCCACACCCCACCTCGACCGCATGGCGGCCGAAGGGCAGAAGTGGACCGACTTCTACTCCGCCGCGCCGGTTTGCACACCCAGCCGGGCCGCCTTGTTGACCGGCCGCCTGCCGATCCGCAGCGGCATGTGCGACGATCGCCGCCGCGTGCTGTTTCCCAACTCGGCCGGCGGATTGCCCCAAAAGGAAATCACCCTGGCCGAAGCACTCAAGGACGTCGGCTACGCCACCGCGTGTATCGGCAAGTGGCACCTCGGTCATCTGCCCGAGTTCCTGCCCACCAGCCAGGGCTTCGACTCTTATTTCGGCATCCCCTATTCCAACGATATGGATCGTCGGGCCAACTCGCCCCGCGGTCGGGAGGCGTTCTTGCACCCCAAGCCCGAGTACTGGAACGTGCCCCTGATGCACAACACCGAAATCGTCGAACGGCCGGCCAACCAACTGACGATCACCAAACGCTACACCGAAGCGGCCATCGAGTTCATCACGGCCAACCGAGAAAAACCGTTCTACTGCTACCTTGCCCACAACCTGCCGCACGTGCCGTTGTTTGCTTCCAAGAAGTTCCAGGGTACCAGCCTGCGAGGACTGTACGGCGACGTGATCGAGGAGATCGACTCGGGCGTGGGCCGCATCCTGCAAACGCTGCGCGACCTGAAACTGGACGGACGCACGCTGGTGGTGTTCACCTCGGACAACGGCCCCTGGCTGATCTTCAACCAGCACGGCGGCTCGGCCGGACTGCTGCGCGACGGCAAGGGCAGCACGTTCGACGGCGGCATGCGCGAGCCGGCCTTGTTCTGGTGGCCCGGCAAGGTCAAGCCCGGCGTGGTCCACCAGTTGGGCTCGACCATGGACGTGTTCACCACCTGCATCAAGCTGGCCGGCGGCAAGGTCCCCGACGACCGGACGATCGACGGCGTGGACCTCTCGCCGGCCCTGTTGGGCAGCGGAGCAAGCCCGCGAAAGACGATGTTCTTCTACCGCGGCGCACAGCTCTACGCGGTGCGTCACGGCAATTTCAAGGCCCATTTCTCCACCAAGGGGGCCTACGGCAATCCCCAGCAAGAAAAGCACGACCCGCCGCTGTTGTACCACTTGGGCCACGACCCGGGCGAGCAGTTCAACGTGGCCGCCGACCACCCGGAGGTCATCGCCGAGATTCGCGAGATCGCCGCGGCCCACAAAAAGGCCCTGGTGCCCGGCCAGCCGCAACTGCAAAAAGTGATTCGCTGATCCGCCGCTGGCGGCTTAGCAGGGGCATTTGCCAACGCCATGGCCGGTTGCTACAATACGGCGTGACCGCGGCTTCAACGAACCCAAACTCAGGAGGAAGAGACGATGAAACGAGTCCACCAACTCACCTGCCTTGCCCTGCTCGGTCTGCTGGTTTTGCCGCTGGGGCTGATGGCCGACGACGAGGGCTTCGAGCCGATCTTCGACGGCCGTTCGCTCGACGGCTGGGACGGCAATCCCAAGTTCTGGCGCGTCGAGGACGGCGCCATTACCGGCGAAACCACCCCGGACAATCCTACCAAGGGCAACACGTTCATCATTTGGCGGGGCGGCGAGCCGGCCGACTTCGAGTTGAAGCTCGAGTATCGGCTGCGAAACCACAACTCGGGCATCCAAGTCCGCAGCTTCGAGGACGAGCAGAAGTACGGCAAGTGGGTCGTCGGCGGGTACCAGGCCGATATCGCCGATAACCAGTTCAACGGCATCCTCTACGGCGAGAAATACCGCGGCATCCTGGCCCAGCGCGGCGACAAGACCGTCATCGGCACCGACCACAAGCCGAAGGTCGTCGGCAAGGTCGGCGATCGCGACGAACTGTATTCCCACTTCAAGAAAGGCGACTGGAACGAGTACCACATCGTCGCCCAAGGCAACACGCTGAAGCATTCGGTCAACGGGCACCAGATGATCGAATGCGTCGACGAGGATACGCAAGCCCGCAGCAGCGGCATCATCGCCTTTCAACTCCACGCCGGCCCGCCGATGAAAGTCGAGTTCCGCAATATCCGGCTGAAGCAATCGAAAAAGGGCAATCCCGTCAAGGCCGACGGCGGCAAGAAGAAGATCGTGTTGATCGCCGGTCCGAAGAGCCACGGCTACGCCAGCCACGAACACTATGCCGGCTGCCTGTTGCTGTCGAAGTGCCTTGACGAAAGTGGGCTGGGGATCGAGACGGCCGTTTACAGGGACGGCTGGCCGAAGGAGGCGGGCGCCCTAAAGGGCGCCGACTCGATCGTGATCTTCTCCGACGGCGGCGGCAGACACCCGATCAATCCGCATCTGGACGAAGTGGCCCCGCTGATGAAGCAAGGCGTGGGACTGGCCTGTCTCCATTACGGGGTCGAGGTGCCCAAGGGCAAACCGGGCGACTGCCTGAAAGCGTGGACCGGCGGCTACTTCGAGGTGAACTGGTCGGTCAATCCGCACTGGAAGGGTGAGTTCAAAGAGTTTCCCAAGCACTCGGTCGCCAACGGCCTGAAGCCGTTCTTCATGGACGACGAATGGTACTACCACATGCGGTTCAAGGACGACATGGAAGGCGTCACGCCGATCCTGACGGCCGTCCCGCCCGACAGCACCCGACAGCGCCCCGACGGGGCCCACAGCAACAACCCGACCGTCCGAGCCCGCAAGGGCATGCCGGAGCACGTCGCCTGGGTCGTGTCGCGGCCCGACGGCGGACGCGGCTTCGGCTTCACCGGCGGCCACTGGCACTGGAGCTGGGCCAGCGACGACTTCCGCACCGCAGTCTTAAACGGCATCGCCTGGACCGCCGGCATCGAGATACCCTCCGGCGGCGTGCCCTCGAAGAGGCCCAGCATCGAAGAGCTCAAGGCCCACCAGGACTACGAACCGCGGGGCACCTACGACTACGGGCGCGTCGAGAAGCTGATCCAAGAGTGGAACAAGTAGCCGCTCGTGCCAGCCGCTTGCGGCTTCGCACCTCTTCACCTATAATAAAGGGAGGTGAAGTGGGCGGTACGCTCAGCATTGGCGAGGGGCCGTGATGTCCGGTACGGTGGTGTTTGAAGAGCGGGTCGAGATCCCGATGGACCTTCGGTCGCTGGTCGATTTCCGTCGCTGGGCCCTCTCCGATGAGTTCCCCCAGCAGGGCCGGATCGACTTTCTTGGCGGCAGAATCGAGGTCGACATGTCACCGGAGGACTTCTTCTGTCACGGCACGTTGAAGGTCGAGTTGATCCGGGTCCTCAGCCAACTCATCAAGAGCGCCGGCAACGGACACCTCGTCACTGACCGGACCCGGGTCTCCTGTCCGGACGCGGACCTGTCGGCCGAGCCGGACATCGTGTTTGTTTCCACCGAAACGCTCGCCGCGGGCCGTGCCCGACTGGTCGCCGCGGCCACAAGTAAGCCAGGACGATACGTCGAATTGGAAGGGGCGCCGGACCTGGTCGTGGAGATCGTCAGCGATCGCTCGGTGCTCAAAGACACCCAGCGGCTGCCGCAGGCGTACTTCGAGGCCGGAGTCCGCGAGTTCTGGCTGGCCGATGCCCGCTCTGAACCACTCGTCTTTCTGATCCACAAGCCGACGCCATCCGGCTTCCAGCCCGTCGAGGCCGACCCGGAGGGGTTTCAGTGCTCCGCCGTCTTTGATCGTCGCTTTCGACTTCACGGCCATCGCGACGCACAAGGAAACTGGGCGTTTGATCTGCTTGAGGGAGAGTAGGTTTCGCCCGGCCCGCCGCTATTGTGAGCTAGGTTTGTGTGGGGAGGCGTGCGCCACACAAGACATTGGCCGGCAGGGCGACAGACCATGACGCTGATTCTGATTTCAGTGGCGGTTTTCTGCGTGGCGTTGAGTTTCTTCCATCCCAACCCGCTGACCAAGTCGCTGCCGGTGCTGGTGCTGCTCGTGGCGGGAGTCCATTTCTTCGCCCGCCACCCGGAAAGCGTGGCGTGGCTCGGTGTGGGGCGCGACGCGGCGGCCCCCCTCGACTTCGACTGGCCGCCGAAGCTCGGAGAGCCCTACCCGGATCTGACGCTGATCGACCAGAACGGCCGCCGGACCGCGCTGTCGGAATTCCGGGGCAAGGTGATTCTGGTCGAACCGATCGGTCTGCCCTGCCGGGCGTGCGTGGCCTTTGCCGGCGGCCACCGGCGCGGCCCGTTTAACGGAGTGGCGCCGCAGCAAGATCTCGAATCGATCGAGACGTACGCCGCCCGTTACGGCGGCGTCGAGCTGCACGACCCGCGGATCGTCTACGTCCAGTTGCTGCTGTACAACATGCAAATGCAGGCCCCCACGCCCGCGGAAGGTCGCGCCTGGGCAACCCATTTCGGCATGCAGCGGTCGAAGAACCGGATCGTGCTGGTGGGCGACTCCGATCTCGTCGGGCCCGCCAGCCGCCGCATGATCCCCGGCTTCCAACTGATCGACAAGGACTTCATCCTCCGCGCCGACAGTACGGGCCACCAGCCGAAGGACAATCTCTACACCAAGCTCCTTCCGATGATCAAGCAGTTGGTGGCTGAGTAGGGCGAGTAGGGTGGGTGCTCGCACCCACGTGCGGCGTGTGTAGATTGCCGGCGATTCGCGTGGGTGCAAGCACCTTAGGTTTACCCAGGTTTTCTTGAGTAATTTTTTCAAGATGTCAGGCAGGAAGCGGTAAATGCTAGCATGATTAAGTTCTTGTGGCTCAAGGGACTAGGTT
>SDBV01007642.1_pt1 | contig 14743 bp, 15 predicted proteins | sample 2277081 | NCBI WGS metagenome assembly SDBV01 (sample SAMN10402039, study PRJNA504765) | marine sediment metagenome | isolation source: marine sediment core GS10_PC15, 223 cmbsf | place: Arctic Ocean: Southern Knipovich Ridge | collected 2010
TTGGGAAACACATGTAGATAAATTATTAAAGGTATTAAAAAGAAAAAAAGAGAGTGTAAATGGTGTAAAAAAAGAACTAAAAATTTAAAATTTTGTTCAATAAAATGTAGAAATAACTATTGGAAAAAACATAAAATTGGCGCATTTTATAATCCAGACATACAAAGCAGAATAATGAAGAGAACACATAAATTATATCTTGATTTAGCAAGTAAAACAATGAAAAGAATACACAATATATATCCTAATTTAGCAGTAAGGAATGGACATAAGACTCATGAACTTTATCCTAAATTAGCAAGTGAAAATGGGAAGAAATATGGAAGTAAAGGTGGAAAAATTGCTGCTATAAGTAATAAGAAAAATAAAACTAGTGCATATTTTAATAAAAATCTACAAATAAAAAATGGAAAAATAGGTGGTTTGAAATCTTTAACTGTTAGAAGAGAGTTTTTTCCATTTATTTTTATGAGTTGTTCGTTTGATTCGTGGAAAGAACTTGAGATAGCCATGTGTATCTATTACCAGTTTAATATTAAATTAAAAGAGCGAAGAAATTGTCATATTTTAGTAGGAAATAAAGAATTTGATTTTTTTATTAATGGATGTTTTATAGAATATCATCCTTATAATTCTTGGTATAAAACTAATAAAATACCTGAAAAAGATTATTATAAAATTCGTAGAAATGTTTTAAATAAAAATGGATATAAAGATTATAAACTAATAGTTATAAAATGAAATCAATTGCAATACTTTTTATGAGTAGTAGAGAAGCATATGGACAAGGAGTTTCAATTTCACGTCCTACATTGCCGCATCCTCTTCTTGCCTTAGGGTCTTATCTCAAAGATAGGGGTGTGAAAGTTTATTTAATTGATGAGCAAGTTTGCAATGCAAAAGATAGGTTAGAAAGAATTATTGACAAAGTGGACATTATTGGATTTTCAGTAATGACGATGCAAATTTCGCGTTCGTTAGAGCTAAGTGATTATATTAAAGAAAAATATCCAGATAAAAAAATAATTTGGGGAGGAATTCACTGTTCGCTTTTACCTAAACAAACAATTAAAGATACTTTTATAGATTATGTTTGTGTTCGAGAAGGCGAGGAAGTGTTGTATGAATTATGTTCTGAAGTTCCATTAAATGAAATTAAAAATTTAGTATACAAAAAAGATGGAAAAGTAATAATTAATCCTATGCGAGAATTTATAGATTTAAATGAATTAAATATGCCACATTGGGAACTTTTTGATATGACTAAATATATTGGTGATAGCAAAATTGCAGGAAAAAAGACTGGCAGATGTCTTCCAATAACAGCTGGTAGGGGGTGTATTTTTAATTGTGCTTTTTGTGTAAATACTATATTAGGAAGAAAATGGAGAGCATTATCCGTAGGAAATATAATAAAACAAATTAAATTTCTAAGAGAAAAATATAATATACAACACTTCAATTTAAATGATGATTGTTTTGATATTGATTTAGAACGAATTGATGTGTTTTGTAAAACATTAATTAAAGAAAAAATCAATATTACATGGGATATTAGTGCAAGAGCAGGAGAACATTGGAATGATAGAAGAATGAAGTTAATAAAAAATGCAGGATGTACTGCAATGAGTGTTGGTGTTGAGTCAGGGTCTCAAAGAATTTTAGATATGATACATAAGCCTTCGAGTGTTAAAGATGTTATATATACAGCTAAAAAGTGCAATAAATATAGAATAACATTAATTCCAACGTATATGAGTGGATTTCCATCCGAGACTGAAGAAGAACTACAACAAACTATTGATTTGCTTAAAAAAGTAGCTAATATATGTCCATCATTAAGTATTCACGGTCCTCAGCCTTTCAAACCATACCCAAACAGTGAATTATATTTTGAGGCAGTTAAACAGGGATTTGAAATTCCTAAAACTTTAAAAGAATGGGCAGAAGCAAGTGAAACAGGTTTTATTTCAGATAGTTATTTACCCTGGATAAAAAATTCAAAAAGATTGAGAGCAATTGAATTTTATTGTATGAACAGCGTTCGGTCTCCCAGAAATTTTTTACAAAAAATACTTGTATCATTTTCAAAAATAAGATTAAAGTATAATTTTTGGTATCTTCCTTTTGAAATTCCAATTACTAAATTTTATGTAAGAAAATTTTTAAAATGAAAGAAACATTAATTAGAATGCATAAAAACGCAGATATTAAATATTTCCCAGTTTGGAGAAAGAGATATAAAAAGGAAAAACGAATTCCTTTAGTTGTTTCACTTATTACAAACAATGGCAAAATATTGGACATAGGGGCTCGTTGGGGCGATGTTACAAATGAAATATATAAGCAAAATAAGGATGTTATAGGAATGGATTTTGTTCCTGAATTTGTAGAAATGGCAAAAAAATTTTATCCTTACATTGATTTTAAAGAAGGTGATGTTACTTTAATACCGTTTGAAAATGAAACTTTTGATACTATTGTTATGAGTGAAGTAATAGAGCATATATTGGACCAGGATGTTGCAATTCAAGAAGTTTTTAGGGTATTAAAATCTGATGGTGAATTTATTTTAACTACACCTAACATTGCTAGTTTAAGGAACAGATTGAAATTATTGATGGGGCATCCAATAGAAACAGACATTGTTCATTTTAACGTATTAGCAAAAAAACAACTAATTAGTCTTCTTGAAAGAAACGGTTTTATCATAAAAATAGTTAAAGGGGATAACATACGAATTTCAAAATTAAAATTACCTTGTTTTTATACAAATCTTTCAGATACATTTATTGTAAAAGTAATTAAGAAAAATGAATTATGAAGAAAGAAAATTAAATAAACTTTTGTATTTAGCGCCATTTAAAAAAAATATCAGTGCACTTGATATAGGTTGTGGAACTGGTGAAATTACTAGTTTTTTTGATTGTAATGGATATAAAACTAAAGGCATAGATATAGATTCTGATGCAATAGCAATAGCGCAACAAAGATACCCAAACTCATATTTTGAAATAAAAGATATTAAAGATGTTGATTATTCAAAATATGAAGTTATTATTTCTTGGGGAGCTCTTGAATATAATATTGAAATGTTTGAATTGCTTAAGAAAATAGAAAGAGAAATGAAGGAAGATTCAATTTTAATTTTTGCTGTTCCGAATGTTTGTTCTTTTTCAAAAAGAATTAAATGTTTATTTGGACAAAATCCAAATAAAGAAAAGCATATTCATTATACATTTAATTTTAAACAAATTAAAAAATTAATAGATAAAACAAATTTTAAATATAAAGAAATTACTACTCTTTATGTTGACGGAATAAAGAATTTTTATTTTCCAACATTAAAAAACTTTTCAAGTGAAATAATTGTAAAATTAGTAAAGTGAAATAGAAAGATATATAACTAAGTAGTGTGTAATAAAATATGTATTAAAATGTATAATAAAATATGTATTGTTTGTAAGAAAAAATTTAAAACCACAAATCCTATTAGAATATATATCAATGCAAAAAAATATGCTAAATTTGTGGGGATTGAGAAATGAGAATAGGTAGAAAAAAAGCAAGATTCACAATAAGAATTTGTGATAACCTAAGTAACAAAACCAAATCATTTGTTTTTGATAATGATTTAAAATCTGTTGATGAATTATTTAACTTAATTAAAAATCTATTAGAAAAATATTATAATTACAATAAAAGAAAAAATAAATTACAAAGGAAGATTAAAAAATGAAAGAAGAAAAAATAAGAAGTGCTGTAAAAAGTATTATTTGGAGACTTTTGGGAGTTATAGTATTAGCAACTGTAACATATTTAGTGACAGGAAATTGGATTCAAACTGGGCTAATAACAATAATACACCATGCTAGTTTTCTCTTGATATATTACGGACATGAACGTTTTTGGTTATGGGTTGGAGACAGATTGACTGGGAGAAAAAGAATTATCTGTAAAGTCATATTATATGAAATTGTATTAGGCCATCTAGTATTAGGAAGCATAACTCTTTTAATTACAGGAAGTTGGTTAGCAGTATCTTTAATTACTCCAATTTATATTTTTAATAAGGTATGGATGTATGTGGTTTATGATAAGATATGGGAAAAAATAAAATGGAAGAAAGAATAGTATACGCATATGTCGTCGCAGATTTATTACATGTGGGGCATGTTCACGCCCTAGAGAATGCTAAGTCATTTGGAGATAAGTTAATCGTAGGTGTATTAACTGATAAGGCGGTTATGGAAAAGAAACCAAAACCAATAATTACGTTTCATGAAAGACTTAAATTGATAAAGGCACTTCGATGTGTTGATTGTGCAGTTGCTCAAGACACATATTCTCCGATAAAGAATATAAAAACAATAAAACCAGACGTATTAATGGAAAGTGATAGTCATTCTGATGAAGATTTACAGGAAACGAAGAAAGTGACTGATAAAATACATTGTAAGATTATTAAAATGCCTTATTATCCTGAGCAAAGTTCAACTGAAACCAAAGAAAAGATAAAAAATGAAAAATAAAAATGAGTCATTTAAAGAATTTAAAGAGAAGGTTTTGCATAAAAAGGATGACCTTTTTGCAATACTTTTTCTAGACCCCATTGCAATAAGACTTGCGTATTTTATTAAAAAACATAATTTAAATATTTCTCCTAATCAAATCACATTAATTAGATTAATATTAATAGCGCCTTTAATTATTTTTTGTTTGCTATTGGCACCTTTTTTACAACTTAAAATATTTTATTTCTTAGCATTGTTTTTTTCTTATTTCTTTTTACTTTCAGATTGGTGTGATGGAAGTTTGGCTCGAGGTAAAAATATTACGTCGGCACGCGGAGCTTTTTTAGATAGCGTGGCAGACCGTTGGATGACCATTATTTGTTTTGTAACTATTTTTTCAATAGGAATGTATTTTAGTAATTTTATTATTTTATATGGGGCAATTGTTTTGTTTGTGTTGAAGACATTTCATATGATGATCATAACTAAAGTTTTCTATTATGGAAGAGAAAAGGGTGAAAACAATCAAAAGGTTTTTGCAGGGGAGGATGCAAAACAATTATTGGGAATAACAATCATGGAATCTTTTTTAAGAAAGATAAATTCTATTTTAAAGATTAAAAGGTGGAGTTGTACATTTGGAGGATCTGAAAGATATTTTATGTCAATAATGTTTCTATTAATGTTGGTTGTTTTAAATTTAAAAATAATGGTGTTTATTTTCTCATGTTTGTTAATTTTCCTCTACGGTGTGTCGTTTATCATCAGAATTAAGAATTTGTTAAAATAAAAAAGTTTATAAATATATTAATAAATATTAATATATGCCAGATAGAAAATCACTTATTGAAAAATCTAAACCATTTACAACATGCAATCTTAAAATTCCTCATAGAGTAGCCATATGTGGAAACATTGCTTTTAAAGAAAAATGGGATAAAGTTTTTTCTACCAAAATAGATAAATCAGACTTTTTCTTACAAAATATTCGAAAAGATTTAGGAGTAAATGATTTAAATGATGTGGATGAAGATGTAAACAAAAATTGTCAGAAAACTATTAATTTTTTAATTGATGCTATAAATCTAAAATTTCAACAGGAGAAAAATTCAAAATATTATTTTAGTACTCTTCAGCAATATATTGAATTTTGTTTGGATAGGAAGTTGATAAAAGATGCAAAGAAATAGTGTTATATTTGTGTTAGTTGTGATAATGCTTATTAGTTTTGTCTCTGCAAATGGGCTTGTGGTACAAGATGGAACGCTTTTTTTAAACAAAACAGTGGGGATAGAAAAAACATTTGAATTTGACTTAAGTAATACAGATAGTTTTTCATTTTTTAATATAACATTTGAAGATAATTCAATGGTTGAAATGGTAAAAATACCAGTATTAGAGTCGGGACAACTTGCGCATGTTACTGCAACTATTATAGGTGATGAAGAGTTCAGTGGAGATATTAGAATAAAAGGATTTTATCATGCTGAATTAGGAAGTTCTAATGAAACTCATCACGTTAATATTTCATATTCTTCTGGATTATTACCGTGTGCTTTTTCGATTATTGAGGGAGATTCTATTTTTTGGGATAATAATGCAGGAGATGTTATCACATTAGAAAATTCTGATACTTCTGTTACAATTACAACAATTTTAAAAGATTCAAATTATTCTTTAACACTTTCAGTACCATCAATATTAAGATATAGTGTATTATGGTCTCCCATTGGTTTTCCAATCGGTGGTGTTTGTGATATTACTATTTTAGACAGTGAAGGATTAATTCAAAATCCTGATTTAGATGGGATTTTAAATATTGATTTAAATGTTGAGTATACACCCACAACATTAAACTTAACGTTTTTTTTGATTGATGAATATAATATGAATTTTTATGATACAGAAGAAGGCGTTTTTTTAATAAAAAATAATGGTTCAAATCCTGCTAAAAATATAGAAATCGTAGCAAATTGGTTTTCTTTTTCACCAAACAATTTTGATTTAAATCCAGGTCTTTCAAAAACAGTTTCTTATTCTATTAATCCTGTTATTATATACACTAATGCAACAAATAAAACACATACAAAAGATTTAACAATTACTGGAAATTTTCCAACGAGTATTGAAGAGTTTGAAATTTTTATAAAATATGCAGATATTGATTCAGGTAATTATTCTGAAGCAGATAATTTATTAGGAATTATTGAAAAATTTTGTGAAGAGAATCCCGAAATTTGTGCAGGGACGCCAAAAATAATCTACAGGGGCACAAATGATTCAGAAGTAAATGTAACTATTGCAACAGGTCAATTACGAAAAATTTTTGAATATATTTATAATCAATCTGAAAATGACAGAGAGTATCAAAAAAACATAAAAGAAATGTTATATGGATTTAATCAAACAGTTTATTCTGTTGAACAAAGTCAAAATAAGTCATCTCAGGATATTGAAAGTTTAAAAAGTGAATTTGAAACATCAAGTTCTTTGTCTGTTTTTACTGTTTTAGGATTTTCAGGAATAGTAATAATGGGAGGTGGAGGATTTTTAACATTTCATTTTTGGAGAAAAAAGAAACTTAAAAAATTAAGGACGATGAGTTGAAATGATTAAACTAAAAGAAAAATCTTTTACAAAAGTTTGCAAACGATGTAACAAACTATATGAAACACCTTATAAGCACGGTAAAATCTGTCTTAAGTGTAGCAGAACAAAAAGTTGGAGAACAGATTCTCAAAAAACAAGTAAAAAGGAAAAATTGAATTAAAAATGGCAGAAGAAGAAGCAACAACAAAAAAACAGGAAAAACATGCAGTTGAACGATTTTTAAAAATAGGTTCAATTATACTTGGAATATTTGCTTTAATAGTTTTAATTATAATAAAAGCACAAGTGGAGAGTTTTCCTATGGGTTGGTTTGTTGGACTCATTGTACTAGTAATTGCTGTTTGTGTTGTAATGTATTTTGCTTTTTGGTTTTATGACGCATTTCAAAAAATAAAGGAAGGAAAAAAGGGAGATGAACTCCCGTCTGCAATCACACTGGAACAAGCTGCTGAGCTTATTGAGAAAGAACTTAAAAATCCAAAATATGCAGATTATTGTGTGGGATGGTCACAATCACAAGTATATGTAGTGGGGAAAACTAAAAAACAGCAAGTACTGTTGGTACAGTTAGACGAAACTCCTTATAGTGATTCTCCATTTCAATTTTTTATTATAAACCTTCATTATCCTCAAACTCTTTTATCCTATGTAACACAAGAAAAATATAATCCAGGTGATTTACTTCGAAGAATAAATTTGATGACAACAGATCCAGAAGAAACTCCAGATATAAAGGTAACAGAAGAAGAATCAGCATTAACAGGCGTGAAAAGAAAGACTACTGAAACCACTCGAAGGAAGAAGAAGGCTAAATCAGAAGAAAAGAAAGGAGATTTAGAATGATTAAAAAAATAAGAAAAATATTAAATAAAAATGGTTATAAAAATTATCCATTATTGGTAATAAAATAAAATGGGAATAGGCACAACAATTGGGATATTAATTGTAATTTTTCTAGCAATTATAGTAGGAATTGTAGCAGCGGTAATTCATTATCAAAAAGATGATGAAGAGGAAGATCGTCCATTTTGTATAAATTTTTTATCTGATTTTTGTGATGGGGTTGCATATGGTGTAGAACAAAGTGTTAAGACAGGAAAAAATGGAAGAAAAATTACAATGGTATCACAAAGAGACATTTTAGCAAAAAATATAGATAAAATAAAAGAAGTTCCGGTTATCACTGAAAAAAATAAAATTGTGTCTCTTCCACGAGGTGCATGGAGCAGTGAAAAAAATATAAATATTCATTTACCTCCTTCAGCTTCTGATTTTCCTGATGCAATAAAAGAAACTGAGATTGGAAAAGCATTGATGTTATTAACAGAAATTAAAAATGCAGTAAATTCAGAACTAGCAACAATAAAAGAAGGTTCTAGAAGAAAATCTGAAATACTAAATAAACTTGGTGATGGGGAATTAAGTAGAGAACATCTAATTACCATACAAGAACTTCAAAAAGATTTAATAAAAATGGCCGCAGATGTTCGAAAGGACAAAACTTCAACAACAACATATCCTTCAATTAATCCATCAGGAAACCCATAAAAATGGGAAAAACAATAGTTATTATAATTATTATTTTTTTACTTTTGGGTGGGGCAGGTATTTATTTATATTTTAAGTATGAACGAAACATTGAAGTAATTGATTTAGTTGATTTGAGCATTTTTGCTATTGAAGAAGACACTGGATTAATGAATAAAACAAGTTATATTGTTCGTGTTGATAATTTTCTTTATGGAGAAGGAAATACTAGTAAAGATGGAGCAGTTTTGCATAAAGTTCCATTTAATAAATCCATCAACGTTATTAATAGAAATATAGATAATCAAAGTTATTATATTGATACAAAAATTTTTACAACCGCTGCAAACAAAACATATAGAGTTATACTTGATTTAGTAACGTTTGGTGGAATCAATATAAATCAAGAAGGGATGTTTGGAGAAAATAAACCAATTGTATTAACAATTAATTCAACTAGAAATATAAAAAATATGTATTTTTGTGTTGATTATTCAACACATATAATTTTTGTAGAAGTTCAAAACTTTACAAGGAAACGCGAAAGATGTTATATTATGAATGACTTAGAAGCGGATGTAAATCTTAATATTACAATGAAATATACATATTTTGGCCAAATAGATGAAAGTGACTATTTGAAAATTGATTTTTTTGATGTAACTGATAAAATCGTTCAAACTTATGAAATTTATGGTTAAAACATAGAAAAAAAGAAAGTAAAAAAATTTAAAAACTATGAATATTATTAATATATAATGAAAATGGAGAAAAAATTATTTATTTTGATAATTGGAATGATTTTCATTGCCGGTCTAGTTTCAGCGGCAACAGAGATAACAGATGATACAATTACTACATCAGGAAATATTACATTAGGACAAAAAATAACATTTGCTTTTTTAGAAATATTTGATAATATTTATAATGGTATAATTCAGATAACTGGCGCATTAAATGTGTCTGGAAATTTCAATGTTACAGGTGAGTCTTATTTTAAAGATATTGTAACTATAAATGGAAGTGGTGTCTTATTAAATATTACAAATGGAACAGGTGAAAGTATATTTTATGTTAATTCAACAACAGGAAACGTAGGCATCAGAACAACGAGTCCAGCTTCAATTTTAGAAATTGGAGATGGGTTAGGAGACGAAACAGTAACAATAAGTTCAGGGGCAAGTTCAGGAGATGTTGGTGCCATCGACTTTAGAGAAGGGGTAAATTCTAGAATGGCTTTGGGTTATATATATGGAGCCAATGCTGATTCCAGACAGATAAGAATAGCCTCAGGTCCAGCTCTTACAACTAATATAGGATTAGTGGTGACACAAAGTCAGAAAGTAGGGATGGGGGGTGATTTTACTCCTGATGCAATACTTGATATTCTAAATATAGGCGCTGGAGACTCATTCAGGGTTGATGACTCTTCCGATGGTGATTCAACTCCATTTTTAATTGACGCGGACGGCAACGTCGGCTTCGGGACGGCGATTCCAGGGACAAATTTGGAAGTTGAAGATTACTATGCTACTACTTATGGTTCAATTAGTTGGACTGCAAATCCGGAGAGTGGTGCTGACCAACTTTTGATTGATAATGCGGGGGACAGTCCAACCTATACTGGTATAATGTTTAGAAATAATCGTGCTTCTGGGGGTTGGGATGTAGGACGAATGGGTTTGGTTCGTATGGGGGACAAAGCAGGCGATTTTGTATTCATACTACGTGATGGTGCTGACAATTTTCTTGAGAGAATGAGAATAAATTCTGCAGGTAACGTCGGTATCGGCAACACAACACCAGCATATAAGTTACATGTTGAAGGGGATATTAATGCTACAGGAGCAATTTATTCTGGTGGAGATGCTGTATTAACTTCATACACTGAATCAGACCCATTTTGGAACTCCAATTGGACCGCATTTAATATTTCAGTATGGAGTAATACTACAAATTTAAGTTATGTTCCTTATACAGGAGCTATTAATAATTTGGATTTAGGAGCTAACAATTTTTCTGTTGATGCTTCTGTTTTTTATGTTGATTCTAATCTTGATAGAGTCGGTGTTGGACTATCTGGCCAACTACCAGCGTATAAATTCTCTGTTTATGAAGATACTTCAGCACTAGTTGCATTATTTAATGGTTCGCATGCGCTTGGTGCTTATATTGATGTATTAATGTTTAATAACCCTTCTGCGGAGGCAGGTATAAGGTTTGGTTCATTAGATGCTCAGAAATGGACTTTAGGTTATGATAATCTAGATAGTACATTCAAGATTTCTCGAGGGCCTAGTTTAGGCCAAAATACGGTATTAACCATACTTGGTGCCGGAGCAGGAATTCAGAATGTCGGCATTGGGACAACAGATCCAGCAAGTAAATTAACGATAAATGCTTCTGGGGGAACTTCAGCAACTTCTTCGTTGAATGTCACAAACTCAACGGGGGGTCCTTTGTTTTTGGTGAGGGATGATGGTAAGGTCGGCATCGGAATAGCAAATCCTAGCCACCCTCTTCATGTGTATCGATCATTCGGTGAAAGTCCTTATATTTGGATACAACAAGGGGGTGGTGCTATTGTTACTATAGGTGCCCAGGCAGGAAGAGGCCTTGTAGGTGCCGCAAGTAATCATTCTTTTGCATTCATAACAAACAACACCGCCAAAATGACTATTGATACATCAGGTCGAGTTGGAATAAATACAACTACTCCAACACATACATTAAATGTTGTTGGTGATGCAAATATTACAGGAAATATCACAGCAAATTTGTTTAATGGTACATTTAATTGGACAGAAGATTCACCTTATCTTTCTTTTGATGGTTCCACACTGAGTCTAAGTCAGGCAGTGTTAAATGGGACTATTGCTATTTATAATGCCTCAATGAAAACATATGTAGATGCTCAAGGAGAAGCTGATTGGTTATCTAATTGGACTGCATTTAATTTAAGTGTTTGGGCAAACACAACAAATCTAAGTTACTATTTAGCAAGTAATCCAAGTAGTTATTTAACTTCATTTACAGAGTTAGACCCTCATCTTACTACTAATCTCAGTGCTTATAATAATTCTTGGTTGAATACTACTAACTTATCATATGTATCAGTAGATATAGTTCATGGATTTGGGTATTATAATTCAACTACTCCACAAACAGAACTTGACCCTCATCTTACTACTAATCTTAGTGCATATAATAATTCATGGTTAAATACAACTAACTTAAGTTATTATTTAGATAGTAACCCAGATAGTTTTATATCGAGTTTTACAGAACTAGACCCACATTTAACAACTAATTTAAGTGCTTATAATAATTCATGGTTAAACACAACAAATCTAAGTTATGTATCTGTTGATATTGTGCATGGTTTTGGTTATTATAATTCAACAACACCACAAACAGAGTTAGACCCATACTGGAGTGCTAATTTAACAGCATATAACGATTCATGGTTAAATACTACTAACTTAAGTTATTACTTAGATAGTAATCCAGATAGTTTCATTTCAAGTTTTACAGAGTTAGACCCTCATTTAACTACTAATTTATCTGCTTATAATAATACTTGGAAGAATATGACCAATGTAAGTTATTATTTAGTTACAAATCCATTTGGATATTATAATGTTACAAATAAACAACCAGAACTAGACCCACATTGGACAACTAATGTTACTGCATACAATACAACGTGGAAAGGTGCAATAAACACAAGTTATTATACCATTCAAAATATACAAGGATATTATAATGCAACTGATTTTGATATAGCTGATTATGCTACTAGAACAGTTATACAAGGTTGGGGATTCTATAATTCAACAGCTTTTAGTATTTCAGATTACGCAACAAGAACAGTTATACATGGATGGGGTTTTTATAATTCAACTACATTTGACATAAATGATTATATGACAGAAGCAAACACTACACTTATAGGTAATTATTCCTCTAATACTGATTTTTGTATTGCTGGCGGAGCTTGTATAAGTGGACTAATAGGTGGTATAAGATGGGATACCAATTATACTGCTAAAACTGGAACAGGAAATGTTGTATATCACACATCTCCAACTTTCGCAACAGGAATCACAGTTCCAGCAAACTCAATCAGTGATGATGAATTAGATGAAGGCGCAACATTTGCATGGACATCTGACCATAGTTTTACAGAAAATATTTCAACTGAAGGAATAATATTAGAAGGAGATGCAAGTAATCATCGTATATTTGATAATGCAACTTGTGTACTTATACGGGGGGATACATCCACAATACATGTCTGTTAAAATGTATAAAAATAGAAAATGTTTAAAAAAAAATTTAAAAAATCACAAACTAAAACAATTCTGATATTAATACTTGCTTTAGTTTTGGTTGGAATAACTACTCTTTATTTTGTTCTTGCTGAATCCCCAAATGAAAGTTGGACAATAGACGGAAATGCAGTTTATATGGATGATGAAAGAGCATATATAAGAGCAGAACCACATACACTAACTTCTTCTGATTGGGTTTATTTCAATATAACTTCTAAGCTTTATGAAGGAGATATAGATATTGTTTTTGGATTTGACACAGATACAGTTAAACCTAGCAAAATAGAATTCTATAATCCACAAGAGATAATATGGAATACAACTAGTAGAACAACATTTTATAATGTTACTTCACTTGAAGATACTGATGCAGATTGTGATTATGGTTTTGAATATAATTTAAATAAGAAGAATGGAACTCATTATGAACCAATAATTGATGGAGAATATACAATTATAGGTTGGAATAAAACTTCAACAGTAGTTTGTTTTGATTCTTATGAACCAACTCCATTTATTCCAAATTTAAATTATACTTTAACCTGGCATGAAGAACATTCAAGAATTAAGGATTATGTTGATAAAACAGAGGATATGACTTCTATTGAGTATGAGCATGGTGGGATGAATAAATGGTGGTATATAAAAAATATTTCAATAAATGCAAATCAAAATTATATGTTTAGAGGTTATGTGAATGTTCCTATATCTTTAACTCCTTCATCAGGGAAATACTGGTTTGCAATAAAGCGAAGTTCTGATACTATACAAGAAGCAATTGAAAGTGTTAATTTCTATGCTTTAGATCCATGGTGGAATAGTAGTTGGGGAAAATGTAAAGATATAAATATAACATCTGGTAGTACAACTAACTTATTAAATTTTCCAGTTTATCTTGATGTTTCTTATGATGCAGATATGTTGACAGATTTTAGTGATATAAGATTTGTAAACTCTTCTTGTGCAGATGCACCTTCTGCTGGTGTAGGAGGACTTGATTATGAAATAGAAAATTATACTGTTTCAAATACAGCAGATGTTTGGGTGAAAATTCCTACTTTTGCACCAGGAGTTAACAATTTCTCTATGTATTATGATAATGCAGAAGCAATTTCTGGAGAAAACCCATCAGGAGTTTGGGATAATGGTTTCATAGGTGTATGGCACAATACAGAGGTTGATGCTAATGATTCTACTTCTTATAATAACAATGGAACTGAGACTGGTGGAGTAATACATAATTCTACTGGTATAATTGATGGTGGTAATGAATTTGATGGAGGTAATGACTTTATATCTATGGGAGACCAGTCTTCATTAGAACCTAATAATTTTACAATATCGGGTTGGATAAAAATACGGGGAGATGGTTCACATTCCACTGGTGTAGCAATGGTTACAAAAGGACAAGGTACAAGTGAACCTTATTATAGTCTTTATCTTGGATATGTTCCCAGTGGAAATGATATTAGATTAGGTATTGGAAAAACCAATAATCAAAGAACAGAAATTGATAGTACTATCACATTCACACCTTCAGATACACCTATATATCTTACTGGTACTTATAATAGAATTGATTTAATTCTTTATGTAAATGGTGAAGAAGAAGCCACAGTACCCCAAACATTAGCGGTTCAATATGGTTTTGCTGTTGATAATTTTTATATAGGACAATGGGGAGGTTCTAACTCAAGAAGATTTGAAGGTCTTATCGATGAGGTTCGAATATCAAATATAAATAGAAGTGCTGATTGG
>SDBV01007643.1_pt1 | contig 14741 bp, 14 predicted proteins | sample 2277081 | NCBI WGS metagenome assembly SDBV01 (sample SAMN10402039, study PRJNA504765) | marine sediment metagenome | isolation source: marine sediment core GS10_PC15, 223 cmbsf | place: Arctic Ocean: Southern Knipovich Ridge | collected 2010
ACATCAAAATTAAAGGGAAGATCTCCACCGGCAGAAGCTCTTTTTGCAAAATAAGGCTTATTCCCATCACCAGGGTCAAGCTCAAGACAATTGGTTATATCCCAGTTTAGAATAATTTCCACTCCTGAATCTACAGGTAATGTTTCACCCTTAGGAACCCTAAGATCAAGTTCAATTTTATACACATCATATAGAAGTTTTTCAAAAATAGAAGAACTTCGTAAAGCTGAGAAAAATATAAAAGCAATCAGTATAAATAAAGCTGCAGTAGCGAAAGTACCAATAAGAATTTGTCTTAATTTTGTTTGCAACTTCAACTCCTGGATACTATAATTACACACAAGGAGCAAATTGTGAATCAATAATTATTTAGCATTCTAAATAAGCGCTCAAGGCCAACAATAATATTTGCTGTAATAATTTCTGTAGTATTAAACGGCCTGATTAATTTATCCGGTGATAAACTGGGAATACCCCTTTTCCTTGATACTATCTTCACGGCTGTCACAGCAGCTCTGTTCGGGATTATACCCGGTATCCTGACAGGTCTGTTTACTAATCTTTTTCAGGAAGTTCTTCGTGGGTTTCCTCTATACCTTTACCCTTTTGCCATTGTGAATATGGCAACAGGTCTGCTGGTCGGAATCCTTGTAAAACATGGCTATTTCAAAACTTTCTTTGGAGTATTTCTTGTAATTATATATACAGCTATTACTAATGCACTGCTTGGAGCGCTTATAGTAACAATCTTTTTTGGTGGTATTACCCATGAAGAGATCGATTATATTGTGAAAGTCATTCTTATGACCGGGCAATCAGTATTTTCATCTGCTTTTATTGCTGTATATTTATTAATCTGGTTGATAAAGGAATAGCAGTCCTTATTGCATATTTGATATATGTGAAGGTAAAACAGAAAGGAGTTTTACAGTAAACCAGTGTTTGAGGATTCGATCAAATCAAGTAAATTTTTTGCCTGAACTGGTTTTGACAGATAATCATCCATCCCCGCATTTAAACAATTTGCTATATCTTCATCAAATGCATGAGCAGTCAAGGCGATGATATGTGCCCGATAATCACTGTCTTCTGAAGCCTCAGATTCTCTTATAATTTTTGTAGCAGAAATTCCATCAAGACCAGGCAAACCAACATCCATAATAATAAAATCAGGTTTCTCCTGCTGATATTTTTTTACTGCTTCAATCCCATCTTCTGCTTCTATTATATTCCAGCCTTTATTTTGCAATAAGCGAACCATATATATTCTATTTATAGCCTCATCTTCAACAACAAGTATCTTATTTGATCTTGTGCCGGAGAATACCTTTTCCTGAACTTTGGCCTTTTTTTTCAGTGCATTCCCGATGGGAATTATTACAGTGAATGTACTTCCTTTGCCTGGCTCACTTTCTACGGATAAGCTTCCATCCATAAGATCAATAAGGCTCTTTACTATCGACAATCCCAATCCAATACCCTGTTTGGTCTTTGTGTAAGTATTTTCGATTTGCCTAAAAGAGGTAAATATGTTACTGCAGTCTTCCCTGGATATACCTATACCTGAATCATGGATAACCATTCTCAACTGACCGGCACTTTTTTCAATTTCGACATCAACAGAACCTTGTTGTGTAAATTTTACAGCATTCGTTACAAGATTAACAAGAATCTGACCGATCCTTAGTTTATCTCCATTTACAATATCCCCATTATCAAGATGATGTCTGCAATTAAGAGAAAGCCCCTTCTCTTCAGCATGCTTTGATAGATTTCCGATAGTAATATTCACAAGGTCCCGTATATTAAAGTCAATTTTGTGAATTTCCAGCTCAGAATTCTCAATCCTGGAAAAATCCAGGAGCTCAGTAATCAATACCAGCAGATTATCTGCTGAGTCTATCAGCATAGAAAGAAATTCACGCTGATCAGAATCAAGGTCAGAATCACTCAGAAGATTGGCCATACCTATTATGCCGTTAAGAGGTGTTCGTAGTTCATGACTCATATTAGCAAGAAATTCATCCTTCATGCGTGTAATATCATGTTCCATGCCCTCTGCAGGTTTTTTTATAATCTGTTTGTAATTATCCATATATGTCTTATGATAGAAAAGTCCTATTACCAAGTCAATACTTAATCACAGGATTTTGTGCCCCTACGGATGTCATGAAAAATACCCAGACATCGCCTCTGCCATATCATCAGGCATTCTGCAGGGTCTGCCGGATGCTGTATCAATAAATGCCAATTTTGTTTCACCTATATTTATAAGTTCTTCTGCCTCATTAAATATTTCATAGTTAAAGACTATCTTTATACCTGGTCGCTTCTTAATAATAACTTTAACAGTCAAAAGTTCATCATACCTTCCCGGAGCAAGATATTTGGAGTAGTTTTCAAGGACAGGCATAATAATTCCATCCCCTTCCAGGTCCTTATAACTTATACCAAGCTGCCTAAAGCACTCTACCCGGGCAACTTCATAATATGCTGCATAGTTTCCATAGTAGACATAACCCATCTGATCTGTTTCCGCATAGCGTACTCTTAATTGTATTTCTGATGTGTACATATAATAACTCCTGTGATACCCGTGCCCCTACGGGGCAACAACCTTGATTTCCTGTATAGGCTAGGTAATAATACAAAACAGGAGACTTTAATGGAATACCGAATATTAATAATAAATCCCGGATCAACTTCAACTAAATATGCAGTTTTTGACGGTAAAAATGAAATAATCGTTAAAACTATAAGACATAATCATGAAGAACTATCGAGGTTTACTACTATTGGTGATCAGTTTACTTTTCGTAGTGAACTTATTGAAAAAGCTCTGGAAGAGGCTGATATACCAGTTTCATCCCTCGACTGTGTCATAGGACGGGGAGGTCTTCTTAAAGCTATATCCGGTGGAGTCTGGAAAGTAAATGATGCCATGATTAAAGACCTGCGGGAAGCAAAAAAGGGTGAGCATGCTTCGAATCTTGGAGGAATAATTGCACATAGTATTGCAGATAAAGCAGGTGCTCCCAGCTTTATCGCTGATCCTGTAGTTGTTGATGAAATGAATGATTTTGCAAGAATTTCAGGGCACCCTGAACTTCCAAGATTATCGATATTTCATGCTCTTAACCAGAAAGCTACTGCCAGAAGGGCTGCTCTGGAATTAGGCAGATCCTATGAAGAGTGTAGTTTTATCGTTGCACATATGGGAGGAGGCATATCTGTAGGGGCTCACTTAAATGGAAGAGTTGTTGATGTAAACAATGCCCTGAATGGAGAGGGTCCATTTTCTCCGGAAAGAAGCGGAACATTACCTGCCGGGCAACTGGTACAATTGTGTTTCTCCGGTTATTACACCGAAAAAGAGATACTTAATAAATTAAAAGGGAACGGAGGCCTGACTGCATATCTGGGTACTGCAGATGGTACTGAGATTGAACAGATGATTGATAGGGGTGATAAAAATGCAAAGCTGATATATGATGCGATGGCTTATCAGGTTGCTAAAGAAATTGGAGCATTATCTGCTGTCCTGTCAGGCAAAGTAGACGGGATTGTGCTTACGGGTGGACTTGCATATAGCAGTATCCTCATAGGTAAAATAAAGGAATATATAGATTTTATCGGAAAAATTTTTGTTTTCCCAGGTGAAAATGAGATAGATGCCCTGAGAGATGCAGCCATAAGAATCCTGACAGGTAAAGAAGATTCAAAAGAGTACGAAAATTGAAAATATCAATACTGCCCACAGGCGGAACAATCGATAAAACCTATAACGAGCTTGAAGGAAGTCTCTGCAATGACAGAACAATGATAGAGAGTATACTGGGATCTCTACGCTTACCTGATCTTTTCATAAAACATGTTCATGTTATGAATAAAGATTCTCTTGAGATGACAGAAGAAGACCGGAAAATGATACTCCTGGCAGTTAAAACCAATATCCCTTTATCTGACGCAATTGTAATAATCCATGGGACTGATACCCTTTCTGTGACTGGTGAATACCTATATAACAAACTCCCTGACCTGACCATTCCTATTGTTATAACCGGGGCCATGAGACCCTATGAATTCCGGGACTCAGATGCCCAGCAAAATGTAACAGAAGCTCTCCTGGCTGCCAGAATGATCAGTACCGGAATTTGGGTAGCTATGCATAACCGATTGCTTGAATTCCCCGGTATAATCAAGGATAGAAAAAATCTGACTTTTAGTACAATAAAGGAAATTCACCAAATTACTTGAAATCTACCGGCTAATTTCTTATTCTGATTATATGGATTTTAAAAATGATGGTTGAAGCAGAAATTTGGACAATCGCCAGGACAGACCAGGGCAACGCTGTCCTGATTCGTCCATTAGGTGCAGAAAGTGCTGTTCCAATCTTTATGGGACAGCTTGAAGCTCAATCCATATTGATTGGTATGGGTAACGTACCGATGCCAAGACCCCTTACTCATGATTTATTCATAAGCATGTTCAAACAGCTTAAAACAACTATTTTACGAGTAGAAATTAATTCTCTTAAAAACGGAACTTTTTTTGCAAAATTAATCCTAAAAAAAGGAAAAGATGAGCTGATTATAGACTGCCGGCCCTCGGATGCCCTGGGTCTTGCAGTAAGAAAAAAATGTCAAATATTTATAGATGAAGCAATAGTAGATGAAGCCGGCATCCCCTTAAGTTCAATTACTGAGAAAACTATAGAAACAAGCCGTGAATTAACTAAAACTGAAATAAAACTGCTTAAACTTGAACTTGAAAAAGTTATCGAAATTGAAGATTATGAAGAAGCAGCAAGAATTCGTGATAGAATAAATGAGCTGGAAAATGATAACAAATAGCAACACTATCTAAATAATTTATATACGGGGTGCCTATGAGGATTAAAATCGCAAATAAAGCTGGGATCGGTGTCGAAAGAAATTTTGAGATCAATTTCAAGGATGCAGCCAATATTTCATTAAAAATCAATTCCTATCTTGAAAACATTGATCAGAAGAAAAAAACAACAGCTGCCGGAGTATATGCGGTAAATCTGATTGGACAGATTTTTGAATATATATTTACTAATCATGTAAAAAAGAATGATCCGGACATATTTACCAGAACTATGGAACATGTGAATAGCAGTATAGGCAAGAAGGAAACAGATAGAGTTGTTAATATGTTTATTGAAGACTTCCCTCCTGATGGGGATTCGATGGAAGAAATGGTAATCCTCCGATTAACAAACGAGAATCCGGCCTGTAATCCCTACTCAATCATTTTCGAAGAAACGGATCTTGCAGAAAATACAGCTTATGAAGATATGCTGGGAAAAAGCTTCAGTTATCTAAAGAATTTTCAAGGCCCTGGAGATGAAAGTGTAAACCTGATTGATTTCCTGAAGGAACCCAGTATTGCTCATCCAGGCAGTCTAATGGATCAGCTAAAATACATAGCAGAAAACTGGAAATCACTATTAGGAGAACAATTCCTGCTGCTCCTAAGAGGAATTGACTATCTAAGGGAAGAAAACAAATCTCAGTTTCCTCCTGGTCCGGGACCCATGGAAGAATACACGTATGATTACTCTGACGGAAGCCCGGAAGGATTCAGTACTGATTCAAATTGGATGCCAAATGTTGTTATGCTGGCAAAAAGTACACTTGTCTGGCTGGACCAGCTTTCAAAACAGTATGAGAAATCGATCACAAAGCTTGATCAGATACCTGACGAGGAGCTTGATCTTCTGTCGAATAGAGGATTTTCAGCCCTTTGGTTAATCGGCCTCTGGGAACGCAGCAGTGCATCGAAACAGATAAAGCGTACATGCGGAAATCCTGAAGCGGAGTCCTCTGCTTATTCATTAAGAAATTATGAAATTGCAGAAGAACTCGGTGGATGGGAAGCCTTTCATAACCTTAAATACCGATGTTCAAAGAGAGGAATCCGTCTTGCCAGCGATATGGTTCCAAACCACACAGGAATTGATTCAAACTGGATAAATAATCATCCGGACTGGTTTCTCCAGATTCCTTATTCCCCCTACCCAAACTACAGCTTTACCGGTCAAAATCTCTCGAGTCATCCTGATATAGGTATATATATCGAAGATCATTACTATGACAGAACAGATGCAGCAGTTACTTTTAAAAGAGTGGAATTTCATAGTGGAAATGAACGTCATATCTATCATGGCAATGACGGAACCTCAATGCCATGGAATGATACAGCTCAGCTTGATTATCTAAATCCAGAGGTCAGAGAAGCAGTAATTCAAACAATCCTGCATGTTGCGAGAAACTTCCCTGTTATCCGATTTGATGCTGCTATGACTCTGGCAAAGAAACATATACAGCGATTATGGTTCCCCGAACCAGGGACTGGTGGAGATATTCCGACAAGATCCGAAAGGGGACTAAGCAAATCCGAGTTTAACAAGGCTATCCCAATTGAATTCTGGAGAGAAGTTGTAGACAGAATACAGGAGGAAGCCCCTGACACACTTTTACTGGCAGAAGCTTTTTGGATGATGGAAGGCTACTTCGTAAAAAATCTTGGTATGCACAGAGTCTACAACAGTGCCTTCATGAACATGCTTAAAATGGAAGAAAATCATAAGTATAAAAATACAATTAAGAATACCCTGGCTTATGAACCGGAAATACTTAAAAGATTTGTGAACTTTATGAACAACCCGGATGAGGATACAGCTGCAGAACAATTTGGAATGGGAGATAAGTACTTTGGCATCTGTACCATGATGATTACCATGCCTGGATTACCGATGTTTGGGCATGGCCAGATTGAGGGATACAAGGAAAAATACGGTATGGAGTACAGAAAAGCCTACCATAATGAGATTCCTGATACTGGATTTGTACAGCGCCATAAAAGAGAGATTTTTCCACTTATTAGAAAAAGATATCTATTCTCAGAATCAGAAAATTTCAACCTGTACGATATGTTTAACTTCGAAGGAGTTGTCGATGAAAATGTCTTTGGCTGGTCTAACAGCAAAGACAATGAATATGCTCTTGTTTTTTATAATAACAGCTATAACTCTACGGACGGATGGATCAAGACAGCAGTTTCAAAATCAAATCAGTCAGATAAAAATATTGGTATAGCTCTGGGTCTGCAGAATGATTCTGGTAATTACTGTATTTTCCGGGAACAGAGATCAGACTTGATGTTTATAAGAAATTCAAAACAGATACACGAAAGTGGTATATACCTTCATTTAAACGGTTACGAGAACCAGATTTTCATGGATTTCAGGGAAGTTTTCGATGAAAATGGCCAATGGGGAAAACTAGCTGCAGAGCTTAATGGACAGGGGACAACAGATATCAACAGAGCGCTCCGCCGTCTTAATCTTAAACCTGCAGCGACCAGGCTCTTTGATATTTTTCAGCATTCTTTTACAGATGGCCTAAAGACTCTTGTATTGGATAAAGGGGCTGATCATACTTCCTTTAAAGATAAACTGCATAAATTATATTTGCTTTTCCTGTCAGAACTTGAGTCCACTCCTTACACAGATAAGCAGTCCATAGAGAATGTAGATTCTCTTTTTATACAGACATTGCAATCCATAGAATCTTTAGGACAGATATATCACCGGGAGGATGCAGTAAAATCCCGGTGGATGGAATATATTTTCAGAGGTTTCGGTATGATGCCTGAAGTATGGACACTATTACTTGCCTGGATCACATTCTTCCCTCTGACCAAACTAAAATTAGATTCTGAAAAGGATAATAATGAACTTTTCGACATAGAACTGATAGAACTAATGCAAGACCTCAATCTGGACTATAATATAAAACATTCACTGGTAGAGGTCGGCATTGAGGAACCCGCCTTCGATGAATTACTTAAATTGGCTCTAATAATTCCTTCACATAAAGAATTAACCTCCAAATTTCTAATACTTGAAAAGTATATAAATCATCCAATCGTGTCAGAACTAATCGGTAGAAACTATCATAAGGATATAGAGTGGTTCGGCCGTGAGCCGTTCCAGCTGTTTTCATGGTGGATTTTCACCCTTGGAGCTTTGAAATTGATAATGAACAATGTAAACTTAATGCAAATAAATGATATTTTCGAAACTATTCTCCAGTGGCTTAAAGGGGAAGAAAACTCTGAATGTCAAATTGAACGACTGTTAGACAGTGTAAGGAAATTATGAAACGAAAAATACTGATAACTGGACTTGATTCCGGACTTAAAACCAAACTTGTTAAACTGTTTTTAGATGGTGGTTACAAAGTCGCAGCTACTATCAATACTCAAAGTATAAAAACAAATTCCAATAACATTAGTTTTATTGAAATTCCATGGAACAATCGATCACCCCTATCTGCAAAAGATATAATTCTGGAATGCCAGAATAAAATGGATGGCTTTGATAATGCATTAACTATTTTTTCTTCTCAGCAAAATAATAAGCCTATTCATGAAATCTCATCAGCAGATATTGAAAATGCCATAGATTCAGGTTTAAAGGGGAATCTTTTTGTTTTGAAGGAAATTATCCTGTATTTTCAGAAAAAAGGTTCAGGTAATATTTCTCTTATAAATGACATTGAACAGAGTGAAATTCTTGCTCCCCTTTATGCGGTTGAAACAGGAGGCTTATCAACGCTGGCTAAGTCACTTTTTGCATTATACCAGAATGAACAGCTTACTATTAACTCATACAGATCAAATTCCGGAGAGTTAGAGGATTATACTGAGTATATATATAAGAACATAACTGAAAGGACAAAACCTGTTCATGGGAAAATATTCAAATTCCAGGACAGAGGGATAATAAACGCATTTAACATTTCCAAGAAAAGATAAATAGAATCGTAGCTTGATTCAAAAATCTTAATAATGTATTGTTTTAGCCATGAAAATATGGTTAAAATATCTGCTTGGAATAACACTTGGAATAATACTTGGTACTTTTATATCACCTGATAATACAGTATTTAGAGAAATACTTGGATTCCTCACTGAATTAACAATAAATATTGGTCGCTATACAGTATTCCCCATTGTATTCTTCGGGGTTGGTTATGGTACCTTTAAACTGAAACAGGAGAAACGTGTAACAGCTGTTTATCTAAAAATAATTGCATCCATAGCTGTTTCCAGTACACTTTTGGTACTAATTGCAACAGGGATTGTTTTACTTTTTTCTCCTGACAGGATTCCAATTATCATTGAGGATCAGATCAGCTATAATTTCCCCGGATATAGAGATATCCTTAAATCAGTTTTTCCAATGAGTCTCTTTCAGGTTTTCACTGAAAACAGTAATTTTTTACTTCCTGTAACATTTCTTGGTTTTTTTCTTGGTTTAAATTTTTCTTTCGATAAGGTAATGACAAGGCCGGCTTATCAACTCTTCGATGCAATGTCCAGAATTCTGTATCATATTGGAAACTTTATTGTTGAAATCCTTGGTTTTGGGATGATAATTCTGGCAGCAAACTTTACAGTTCAGATAATTCATGCTCCTCAGCTTGCTCTTTTTAATCAGCTGATAATTCTTCTTACTATCAATACAGTATTAATTATTTTTGGTGTATATCCTGCTTTTATCTATTTTCTTGGAGGGAAACAGAATCCATACAAGATAATGTATGCTCTCCTGGCTCCTTCACTTGCTGCTGCAGCATCTGGTAACAGTTATTTCACACTAACAAGTCTAATTTTGCATGTAAAGGAAAACCTTGGAATACCCCGAAAAATTGGCTCATCTACACTTCCTTTCTTTACCCTCTTTGGAAAAGCAGGAACTGCAGCTGTAACCAGCATAACATTTTTTCTGATTCTTAAGTCATACTCGAGTCTTGCAATCAGTCCAATTGGTATACTATGGATAATATCGTTTAGTATGCTCACCTCCTTTTTAGCTGGTTCAGTTCCGGGTATCGGTGTACTGGTCTCTCTTGCAGCTATGTGCAAATTATACGGAAAAGGAATAGAAGAGGGCTTCCTTATCATTGGATCGATAGCTCCTATTCTAGTGAGTTTCAGTGTGTTAATTGATACTGTTACAGCTGGAGTCTCATCATACCTCATCGCATTTCACGAAAAAGGAAATAAGGAAATTGATGTAAAGAATTTTATCTAGTATCTACCTAGAATACCAGTGTCTCGACCATATATCGGATGATTTTTCCATTGGGTTCGTTAATTTCCTTCTCAATTACAAACACAAGGCCCTCTTCTGAGGGAGTAAAAACAACCTGTTTGATCCGATAGCTTATTACGTCTTTCCTTTTATAGTTTGGCAATCCGATTGTATAAGTGCTTGTCCTATCCATTTTGTCTGTAATTGCCAGGTTAATATGAAAAGATGAACTAATATTATCAATAGTTCCGAATGTTTCCTGTACCAGTGTTACAACATATGCATCACCTTTATGGAAATCTCTAAACTCGAGCCTTTCTTTGGGTTTTGCTCCATTTACAAGCAGGTAAACAACCCTACCTGTTGTTATATGATTGATTCCGGTTTTATTGATAATAGCCAATGAATCTTCCAGTAAAGTTAAAAGTGCACCAAGTCCTTCCTGTCCTGGAAGTATATCATCAGGAAAAGTCCTGTTATCAACACCATCCTTTATAAAATCATTTTTAGAAATATCAACTATAAAGGTTTCAGCAAATGCCATGGTATCTTCGGAACTGATTCCATACTGCCCAAACATGAAATACTTTGAATTACTGGAAAATCCCAGATTAATATATTGCGCTATATCTCCGGAAAAAATGAATGAAGCACAAAAGAGAAATACAACGGCCATTATTAGTTTCTTCATTGTGAGATCCTCCCAGTATTGAGTATCGAAAGAAATATACCCCTGCTATAGCTATTTTTACAATTCATATATAAAAAGAGTGAATATGCTTTTGACCTTTTTCTATTTTTTTCGTTTAATATAAAGATATGAGATCAATACGTTCCTATGTGACCCAGACAGCCATTTATTTTGCACTTATGATGATCATCCTAATAACAACTGTAATTATCTTCTTTCACTGGAAGCTGGAGACAAATAACATTGGTATTGTGCTTGATCACATGACAGGGAATTATTCTCCATTTTCAGTTCTGTACCTAATTTTAATAAAGACTGTTTTTGCATTTGCAGCAGGGTTAGCATTACGAAATCTGTTTCAAAAAATTGCTTCACCAGAAATATTTTTCTTCGGTTTAGCTATTCTTTGTATCTCCTTTACTTCTGCACGAAGTCTACTTCTAATTGAAGGATTTCTGGACTATCCCATCTATTTATCTGAAATTATTACCAGAGCTATATATTTCGGAAAAATTATTACTGTACTCTGCCTGTTTACATCAGGTCTTTTCTCTACTGGAATATCATTTCAAAAACAAGAGTCATTTCTTCTTCTAATAGCACTAATTTCATTTGTACTATCAACTGCAATACCTATTGATCTTTTTGAAACAGATCTTATTCTTTTAAGGGGAACCGGGTCAGAATATGGTATGAACATCATTTTTATCCTGCTTCAAGTATTTGCAATATTGAATTTCATTGTAGGTGCCATAAAGAATAACAATTATGATTATCTATTTCTGGCAGTTGGTGTAGGGATGGTAGCTATCGGAAATGAACTTCTTTTTGTATTGATTCCCGGCTGGATAAGTATTGGAGCTATTCTGCTACTTATATCAGGTACAATACTATTCGGATATAAAATCTACAAGATATATCAATGGACGTAAGAGAAGGCTGAAGGTAGATAGGCTTCTTCTTACATAATCAAGGTCGCTACAAGACCTGCACCTACTGGCAGCAGCATGTTATCAAGATCACCTGAGGGAATAGCTTCAATTAATGTAGCTGATATTGAAATGATTACCGCAACCTTCACTGAACCAGAAACTGCCAGTGTGGTAAGAAATACTGATATAAGACATGCACTGGAACCTGCATATGTTTTTCCACCTGTAAAAGGAATGGTTGTCCTACCAAAAAGCTTCCCAAAAAGACTGGAAAATCCATCTCCGAATGCCAGTGCATAGATTGCAATGGCTGCAGCAGGTTCAGGATAGAGCATCAATGCCATCATAGCACCAACTGCAAGAGTAACAGGACCGAAAACAAAGCCAGTATCCCGGCTTCGGGATGCTGCCGAAGTAACTCTGGAAATAAAGGCAATCTCCACACCCCTCATCCGCATGAATTCTGAATAAGAATATAGGAGAAGCCCGGCAACCAGAGCGCTAAATGTCAAAATTAGATTATATCTGGCCATAATTGGAACAAAGGCCACCATCATATGAATAGATTTTCGAATAACTTCAGTCTGTATTTCTTTAACTGATGCAGAGCGATTAAGCGTAGCAACATCGGACATAAATGAACCGCCTGTTTTTAATAAACTTACCTAGATAAGATATGCAATAAACGTGCCAACTATCACCAAAAACAATTGATAGTTATTTGCTTATATTGTAAGCAATTAAAAAGCACCAATCTCTAAATTTTCATAACCAATCAGAGCTGTTATGTTTTATCATACAACTATTTTCATAATATACTATGATTAATCCAGAAATCAGTTATCAAACTGATTCGTATTAAGCATAACCAGAGTGCATGCTTCAAGATAAGGTATACCGGAATTATTTAAAGACTCTCTCAGCCGGTATGATTCAGTACCAGGATTAAATATAACTCTATCAGGTTTCATATCAATAATCTCATCTTCAATCCTCTCACTCCACATCGGATTAACATAAAGTGTCAGTGTATGGACCGGTTCCTTAATATCACTTAGGTTTGCAACCGTTTCTATACCTTCTACCTTTGGATGGCCGGGATTTACCGGAATTACATTGTATCCCTCACTCTTAAGCTGTCTTACAGCCATATTTGAGTATCGGCTTGCTTTAGGACTCGCTCCAAGAACAACAACTGCTGTTTTATCTTTCACTGGATCCTCCGGATCTTGATTAATGAATAATTAATAATGAAAAATGAATAATTATAATTGCTAAAAAGAGGTAATAAATTTGCTTAAAACCCAATAATATAGTAGAAACTATAACATATTTTGCAAAATGTCCATTGAATCTAAGCATAATAACCTCGATTCAGTGGGATTACATATAGGGAAGGCCTGAATTAGATAATCTGATACAGGATGTCAATGGAAAAGTATAACACTCTTTGTTATACTCTTAGAGCGAGGAGAGAAAAATGAAAAAACTGATAGGTATTATAGTAGTTCTGGCTATTCTTGGTGCAGTAGGCTTTACATTTTCCAGTTATCTTGTTTCTACCAACAAAGCCGGTTATTATCAGATAATGCAGGCTGCGATTACCGGTACTATGTCGGTTCATGATGAACCCGGGATGTATGGGAAATTCTTTGGGACAATTACAACCTATCAGATCTCAGATATGAACTATTTCAGTAAATCTGACCTCGAGGGAGGGGCAGGTGAAGCCGCCGCTCCAATCAAGGTCCGTTTTAACGATGGTGGGACCGCTGATATATCAGGATCAATAAAATTCAGATTATCGCTGAAAGAAGAAAATCAGCTGCTGCTGCATGAAGATTTTAAATCGTATGACAAGATACAGAGCGACCTTATAAGACAGGTGATAACAGAATCACTTATGCAGACAGCCACCCTGATGAAAGCAGAGGAATCCTACTCAACCCGAAGATCTGAATTCACAGCTATGGCAGAAGAACAAATTCGGAGAGGAATATTTGAAACTGTTGCCGAGGAACGTATCTACACGAATCTGGAAGGGAAGAAGTTCATAGAGAGAACTGTTAAAGTAAAATATGATGCCTCCGGACTTGCTGTAGTAAGAAAAATTTCTCCATTTGTACGTTATGATATTGAAATCCTTCAGTTTGTAATTAAGGATATTGATTTCGATGAAACAATTGATGCCCTTATTGCAAAGAAAAAAGAGGCCGAACAGCAGAGAATAGTTGCCCAGGCAAATGCAGAGAAAGCTAAACAGGATGCCATTACTGCAGAAGAACAGGGTAAGGCTCGTATAGCCGAAGCCAGAGCAGATGAGGAAGTTATAAAGATCAAAGCAGTAACTCAGGCAGAAAAAGAGTTTGCAGTAGCACAACTTAACAGGAAAAAAGCAGAAGAAGATGCAATAGCAGATCTTACAAAGATGGAGGCAGAAGCTCAGGGGGCAGCTCTGCTGGTTCGTGCTGGATTAACACCAAAAGATAAAGCACAGATTGAAAAAGATACTGCGATTGGTATTGCAGCTGAACTTGCTAAAATCCAGCTTCCTGAAGTAATGATCTTCGGCAGTGGAGAAGGATCCCCAACAAATCCATTTGATGCTATTGGTCTTGAGGCCTTTATGAATATCTCCGAAAAACTCTCTAATTCAAAAGATGAGTAAGAGGTAATAAATTTGGCAATACCTGTACTAATAAAAATTCTTGTTTCATTAAGTGTAATTCTGGTTGTTAACAAATTGATCAAAAATCTTGCTCTCTCTATTTTTGCAGGAACCGCTGCTATTGCATTATGGTCAGGCCATTCAATAACCACTATTGGTTCCATCTCGTGGAACCAATTCTACAGCCTGGATAATGCAATGCTGTCGGCAATTATTTTTCTGGTTATCTGGCTTTCTTCCCAAATGGCTAAAGCCGGAGTAATGGGCGATCTTGTTAAGGCAGTAAAAGCAAGGATCTCTGTAAAAGGTTCCATCGCT
>SDBV01007644.1_pt1 | contig 14738 bp, 14 predicted proteins | sample 2277081 | NCBI WGS metagenome assembly SDBV01 (sample SAMN10402039, study PRJNA504765) | marine sediment metagenome | isolation source: marine sediment core GS10_PC15, 223 cmbsf | place: Arctic Ocean: Southern Knipovich Ridge | collected 2010
AGCCTTAGATTCCCAAAAAGCTAATGCTTTGGCGTTTTCTCTGTCTTGTTCTTCTGCAACATTTTTTGCCAAATTCCAAGAGCCTTGTGCCAAAGAACTGGCCGCCCCAATAATATTCGAAATCGGACGCTGGATAAGTTTCTGATAGGCATCTTTAGGCGTATCAAAAGCCCAACTCTCTTGTTCCTGTTCATCCAAACCAACACCAGCACCATCAACTTCTATTTTCTCTCGGTCTGAATCAAAAAGATGATTCACAAACTCATCATCCGATTGACCTGACGCAAAAAGGCTGGCCACAGACTCATTATTCAATTCGACATGAACAGCATCAGCTGCGTATACCGTTGACACTACACCAATACAACATAATGCTATTAGAAAAGCTTTTTTTGAATTCATTGCATATCCTCCATATTTAGTATACATGTAAATATTTAATTTCCATTATAGGTTTGCACATAAAACATAAACTGTCAACAGCGTAATCGAAAAAGTATTTAAATTTCAATTGGAAACCTCTACAAACAAAGTCCATGCATCTACAATACTGAATATATATCTACAGTAAGCAAATCCCTAAAAAAGGTACAAAAAGGAACCACTCCCTGCTACGCTAGAAAGAGGTTCACAAAGAAAGGGAACATGATGGAGCAGTATCGCATATCAAGAAAGCAGAGCAGCATTGTTTTGCTGGCCTCTCTTATCGTGCATTTGGGTATCATTATCATCATGTTTCGCCAAGGCGTTGATAACTGGACACAAAAGATAATCCCCTTTACAGAGCATGCGCAGGATGAGTATATCGTAGAGCAGATTCTTTGCGCAGGGCAACAACCGACGACCGTGCTCTTTCAAGATGAACCATCATCGGGGCATAAAAACAATCCACAGCATGATATGACTGAAGCACCTCAAGAGATCGAACAGGCGACGCCTGAACAGGCACATGAAGCATGTGAGCATGAGCTGTTTGCTGATACACAAGATCAGGAAGAACTGATCACCCTGCAGGATCCTGAACAGGAACTGCATGAACATGAACCTGAGCCAACAGCACAACCGGAAGATGGTACCCATATGGTAACTGAAAAACCGACTGAGCAGACAAAGCCAAGACGGCGCAAAAAGACTGATCAACGCAAAAGAACAGTCAATAAACAGAATATTACCTTAGCAGATATTTCACGTGGCTTCATGAAAAGTATACAGCAGGAAGCCGGCTATAATAATGCTACGCGCGATATGCGTCAACTTGCCTTGCAAGTCTATGCAAGTAAAATATGGAACCTGATCAAAAATTCCTTTTTAGCAAGAGAGAGCTGCTTGCATTTGCCCCGAGCTGTAAGCGCGCACACACAACTGATTGTAACCATCGATCGTTCCGGTACATTGATGGACATTAACCTGGCCTATCCAAAACATATCACTGAACTACGCCACATAGAACAACTACTTGTAAGTAGTGCACAGCAAGCTGGGCTGTTTCCCCCATTACCTGAACAGATAAAGGGAGAGACCAAACGATTCAGTTTTCCATTGCATATAGAGGCTGAAGAAGGGTTCCATTCATATGCATTAAGCTATCGATAAGTTCCACAAATTATTGCAAAATAACAGATCTCTAGTAGGGTAATACCAAACAATGAATATAGGATTGCGTACGTAGTGTATAAAGCAGTGAACAGATGGCAGATATAGTTATTCTTGGTGGTGGACTTGCAGGTATTTCTGCTGCATATCATCTTGAACAAAAAGGTTTTTTTGCTTACAGCCTGTTTGAAAAGGAGAACCAGATAGGAGGTTTGTGTGGTTCAATAAAGCAGGATGGTTTTACCTTTGATTATACTGGTCATCTATTGCATATCAATGATAGCTATTTTCAGAACCTGATTGATAAGGTCATCGGCTTTGATAACTTTAATGTCATCAATAGGCGTTCATTTATTTACAGCCAGAATCGCTATACCCGTTATCCTTATCAGATTAATCTTCATGGATTACCAACAAAAACGATTGCCGACTGTATTGAAGGCTATATTAAACGGCATACCAATATTAAAAAACCAAAACATTTCAAAGCATGGGTGCTCAAACAGTTCGGTGCTGGTTTTGCCAAACATTTCTTTTTACCCTATCAAAAAAAGATATTTGCCTATGATCTTGAAAAGATTACCGAAAGCTGGACGGGCAGATTTGTTCCGAGCACCTCTTTGGAGCAGATCATCAGTGGTGCAGTTGCACAACGCGATAAGCCGATCGGTTATAATGCACAGTTCTTTTACCCTAAACGTGGTGGCATTTTTTTTTGGGTGGATAAACTGGCCCAACAGCTCCATAATCCTATCTATAGTTCATGCAAAGTAATCAAAATCGATCTGAAAGAAAAACTGGTCCTGTTTGAAAATGGTCATATCGAGCACTATAAAATGCTCATTAACACAATGCCCCTTGATCAATTATTAAAGATGATGACCGGCAACACGAGCCGCTCATTTTCAACTGCTGCTGATAAACTGATATGTAATAGTGTACTTAACTTTAATCTCGGTGTTGGCCATGATCAACTCTCAGATAAACATTGGATCTACTTTCCTGAATCCAACTATCCGTTTTATCGTATCGGGTTTGCGCACAACTTTTCATCGCAGATGGCGCCAGATGGCTGCAGTTCACTCTATGGCGAGATTGCTTATATTAATCAGACTGATCGTTACAAACGCACCATACTAACCAAAGCGCTCAAGAAGACAAAACAGCTCCTGGGCATACAAGAAAACGATGTGGTAACAAAGAAAATAATCGACATTTCACATGCCTATGTTATATATGATCACTGGCGCGAACGACAGTTGCCCAAACTGCTTGCCTCACTTGAGCAAGCGGATATATATTCTATTGGCCGTTATGGTGCTTGGAAATATTGCAGTATGCAAGAGACACTGCTTGATGGCAAACAGCTTGCTGATCGATTACTGATAAAGCCGGCAACCATATGGCAAATAAAAGTCCCTAATAAGCACAAGGAGATTGAATTATGAAGCATAAAGCCTGGTCTATTATACTGTGTGCTCTCTTTGCACAGACACATCCTCAAACAGATAAAGAACAAACCATGAAAGCATATTATTGCAATAAAAACATCTTGGTAACCGGAGGTTGTGGATTTATTGGATCACATATTGTCCATACGTTAGTATCATACGGCGCTCACGTAACGGTGCTTGACGATCTTTCCACCGGTAATGTTTCAAATATTGCACCAGTACGCAATAACATTACCTTTATTGAAGGATCAATCACCGATGGCGCGGTATGCGCTCAAGCAGTTGCAGGCAACACACACCTGTTCCATTTGGCTGCATTTGTCTCAGTTGCGCGATCGGTTCAAGAACCATCTTTATGCCATGCCGTGAATGTTGATGGAACCTTCAATATGCTTGAAGCTGCACGCCAAGCAGGATGTAAACGATTTGTGTTCTCTTCTTCCGCTGCGGTGTATGGGACACCTGATGGAACCTGCTGCGAAGAAACAGCATGCAAGCCACTCTCACCTTATGGTTTTTCAAAACTAATAGGTGAGCAGCTGTGTATGCAATATGCGCACACCTATGGGCTTGAAACCGTTATGTTACGCTATTTTAATGTTTATGGTGAACGGCAGGACCCGCATGGTCACTACGCAGCAGTGGTTGCTAAGTTTACCGATTTAATCAAAAAGAACGAACCGGTCACTATTTTTGGTGATGGCCTACAAACACGAGATTTCATCTCCGTCCAGAAGGTTGTTGAGGCCAATCTGATGGTGGGCATGCTTCCTGCTGGGCAGGTTATGACACGCCAATTCAATGTAGCAACGGGCAAAAGCATCACGCTGCTTGAACTGTTTGATCAGCTCAAAAAGGCCTATCCGGGCTATCAGTATGAGCCTCAATTTGCACCTGTCCGCGCTGGTGACATTAAAGAAAGTAGCGCAGATTGCGCAAAACTGCATGCTCTGTATTAAGAATATCCTCATTTTATGGTATACTAGGTGAAAATAACCCCTTTTTAGTAACCAAATTAGTATAAGAATATATATGAGTAATAGAAACTACTATGAAGTGCTGGGCATTTCAAAGACCGCTTCGGCCGAAGAGATTAAAAAAGCGTATCGCAAATTAGCGATGAAATACCATCCTGACCGCAATCCCGATAACAAAGAAGCTGAAGAAAAGTTCAAAGAGGCAGCTGGCGCTTATGAAATACTTTCAGATGAAACTAAACGACGCCAGTATGATCAGTTTGGCCATTCGCAGTATCAACAGATGGGCGGTATGGGCGGCCATCAAGGTGGCATGAATATGGATGATATCTTCGATTCATTTGGCGATATCTTTGGTGACATCTTTGGTGGTACAGCTGGCAAACGTAAAAGCCATCGCATCGGCCCGGAACCGATTCGTGGCCATGATCTTGCACGTGAATTTACTATCACACTCAAAGAGGCCTATTTAGGAACCAAGAAAGAGGTTGCTTATTACCATTTCGTGAACTGCAAAACCTGTAAAGGTACCGGCGCACAAAAAGGAAGCAACCCCCAATCGTGTACGAAATGCCAAGGCAATGGTCAAATACAGTATCGCCAAGGCTTTTTTATGTATTCACAACCCTGTGGCAATTGCAGAGGGCAAGGCTTTATTATCACATCTCCTTGTGCTACCTGCAATGGCACATCTCGCAGTAAAGAGTACGCAAAGTTTAGCGTTAACATTCCACAAGGTATCTATAATGGTGCCGAAATTCGTGTTACTGGCAAAGGTGATGCTGGCGTCTATGGCGGTTCGACGGGTAATCTCTTTTTGAAGATTCATGTAGTATCAGATAAAAAATTTAAACGAGTTGGTGACGACCTTGAATGTTCCATCATGCTCACCTACCCACAACTGGTCTTGGGTGCGCAAGTTGAAATTGAAAATATTGATGGCACAAAATTACCCGTTAAAATCCCAAAAGGCTGCCCCGCTGGCGAACGGATTATTATTCCTGGCAAAGGGTTTCATACCCTACGCGGTAATCTCCGCGGCAACTTAGTGGTGATTACCAAATGCCATATCCCAAAGAAACTTTCACCTGAAGCAAAAGCATTATTAACCGATTACTCAAAGATGGTTGGCACCAAGCCAAATGATCATGAAGGTACCATTGCGAGCTTCTTTAAGAAGTTTTTGGGTTAAATGAGTATGGACCACAAAAAGTGTGGCCTATTCTTCTTCACCGGGCCTGGGAGATAGGAACGGACAGGATGAGTTTTTTGTAAGCAATTGTGGTTTTTCATCCGGATTTTTTAATTTTATTCTTGGTAATTTTTTTTCTGTCTTCGAACGAAAAAGTTTATTCAACTCTCTTGGACTCTCACTTTCGTCGAATTTTTTAATTTTCTCAAGAAGAGCTAGATTTATAGCTAGATCTATACCTTTGGGCTTTTTCTGATCCGCCGCAGCATGAAGAGAAACTGAAATAAAACTTACCCACACTACATATAACATCAATATAAATCGTTGCTTCATACAACCATCCCCACAAAAAAGAGACTATTCACCTACCCTGATAAAACAGGTTAATGCAAATTAACTGGTGATTACAATATATTTGTTCAGGAAAGTAATTTTTGTCTATTCTAATGAACCTAATGATTTAGGATCTATATCTAGATGCTTCAACAGCTGGGCAAATTGTTTGGAAGTATCCTGCTTAAACATGTTCAACTCTTTTTCAACTGCCTCTCGCTCTTTTTTTTCCTGATTAAGCTGCTCTTGCATACCTAGCATCATCTTATTATACAGCTCGACGCTCACATAGTGCTCCGCAAGAAAGTCCTCTGCATCATCACGGATTACACATTGTTCAAGTCTCTTCTTTAAACCTATAATCTCTTCATGGCCTTCTTCAAGCAGGGAACCAACTGTTTTACCAGCTTCTACATCAATCTCTAAAACATCAAGACCTAAGTCACTAAACTGCTTATTTAAAGCATCAATATTGTTTTGCACTTTATTAAGAGAAATCAGAACATACAGCAAGTTTAACTGTGGCTTTTGATCTGCAGCATACATTGGCGCACACAGTAAGCTTATCAAAAATCCCATATATAATTGCTTCACGTTTCAATTCCCCGTTAACTAAACTGATGTATCAGACTTTTACTGAATGAAAGCGTATAATGAAAAGCTATTTTTGTAAAATAAAAAAGGCTCCCACAAACAGAAGCCTTTTTTGTTTATTTCTAGATTATATTGCTAACTATGCATAGTCTTAATTTTCTTCTTGCTTGCCAACGCCAGGGTCCTCAGATTTTTTGTTCTCAGATAATACTAGCATCTGTGCCATCAAGTTAACAATTTTCTCATTCTGATCCTTAAAAAGATCATTCAATTTAACTCTTTCTTCTTTCTCTTGTTCCAACTCACCCTTCAATTTTCCATTTTCACGCCTCAATAAAGCAAATGGGTCTTCGTGCTCCTCACCCCCACCCAACTTTTTAAGTTGTTCTGATAATACCTGCTCCACATTTTTTGCAAGCTCTTCTTCAAATTTTTCTTTTGTAACATAACACATCAACTGGTCCGCTAAAAGACTATTTAATTTATCACCAGTTAAATATTCATCGCTCCCTTTTTCTAATTGCCCAAAACGATTAATCAGATCTTCCAGGTTGACCTTCTCCAGGCCCTTAAGGCGCCCATCCACAGATTCGATATTGCGATTAGTAAGGTCTAAACGAAAATTAAAATCCCCAAATTTCGACTTACCCTCTTTATCAACAACAAACGGTTTTAAAAGCTCTAGATCGCGATTCATACCAATAAGAAAAGCACCGAGCGTCTGCTTCGCCTTACCTTCACCAACCTCTTCCTTGCCTCCATCAATCCCAAGAACCCCTAAATTCAAATCTTCAATAGCTTGTTTTATACCAAGGAGAAAAACACCGAGCGTCACCTTCTGCTCGCCTTCTTCCTCGCCGCCTTCATCAAACTTAAGAACCTCTAAATTCAAACCAGCAATCTGCTGACGGACAGTTTTATCTATGACTTCACCCTTTTCACCATCTCCACTTGCCCAAGCCAATAGACAACTTCCAAGAGCACCACCAGCCAGAGCTGCTCCCCCAAAAAAAGCTCTCTCTCCCGCATGCATCGGTGCACACATCACGCTTAATGACAAAACTAAAGCTATAAATTGTTGTTTCATTAATCAACTCCTAAGTAATAGTTATTATATAATTCGAAACATAGTTTATAATAAAATTGTCTTTTTGCAATGAGCAAAAAGTAAATACACTTTATTATGCGCCATCCCAATCAAATGGTATCAATGCAGAATAGGGATTTTTCCGCTCTTGATGTAAACCCAAGATTTGTCCAAAGCCACATGGTGAGTCATAATGTAAGTTAGAGTTATAATACAACTTGAAAGTGTTATCACGAGGAGGTAAAGCATCTACAGGAGAATCTGGTAACTCACCTTGCATACATTCTTCCCCTTTCAATTCTTCATCAGAAGAACCCATCTTGAGCAGAAGACTAAGTTTCTTTAGTAACTCAGGAGATGAAGGAATAGAACCACCTTCTGGACTTTTATGGACTTCATGAACGAACTGTTCTGTAAGCTGTCGCATTTTCTCAACTTGTTCTTCCAGGGCTTTCATTTTTTCTCGATCTTTGCGAGTCTTTTTTTGCAGTGCTCGGAATTGCACAGTGCTCATATCCTCTTTTTCTGATAATTCGAAAAACTGATTACTAGTCCGAGTAGGGGTAATTAATCCAAGATTCTTTTTGACCTGCTCTAAACGTGAACCCTTTCTTGGAACTTCAAGGCGGGTTCCTTCGCCGCCTTCGTTAACCGTAAGGGTGTCATGAACACTCAGCAACAACAATGCCAGAACAAAGTAATTTTTATACATACAGTACTCCTGAATAAATTATAAAATATGCGAAACTTAACTCAATTGTAGCGAATAGTTTCCGTTTGTAAACTATTTTAATACTTTGTTTTTGCATCATATTCTTGCCAAGCCCGAAACGGCTTTAATCGCTGACTATGTTCAAGCCGATAAAAAGGCACAGAACGCTCTTTATGGGCCTTGTTCAGTTCATCATAAATAAATGCATCATCAAAATCTATCGCTGCTGCATCTTGTGCTGTTGCTGCATAGTAGACCGCCTTGGGACGTGCCCAAAGGAGCGCCCCAAAGCACATCGGACACGGCTCACATGAACTATAGACAATACAATCTTTTAACTGAAAATCATCTAATTGTTTACAAGCAGCACGTATGGCAACTATCTCTGCATGTGCTGTGGGGTCGTTAGTTTTGGTCACCAGATTAACACCCTCTGCTATAATCATCCCATCTTTGACAATCACCGCACCAAAGGGCCCACCATTGTTGAGAGTGTTTTTGTACGCAAGATCGATTGCATATGTTATAAACTGTTCATGATTCTGTTCATGATTCATGTATCGGACCCTATTTTATAATCCTATATTTTTTCCCTATGTCTGTTCAGATTCCTATGATACGCTTTTTTGTACTTTTTTGCGAAGTATGCTGTTGTTTTTTATGCTCAATTGCTAATTTATGCAGCATTTGATAAAAAAACTCACGATCTGGCCCTTTAACTACCGCCTGCTCATGTGCTTCTGCTAACGCAACCGGATAGCCATTACCTTTGACCGCTTGATCATACATAATGCGTGCCACCGCTTGCAGTTTTTGCTCATCTTGCGCAATCCAAGCAGGAATTTCAACGCGCGCAATCTCGTTGCCAACATGCAGATAAAAAAAATGGGGTATGAGTTGCGGTGGATACTGTTTGCAAATAAGGGCATTACTTTTAAACACGATAGTGCGCTGGCCTGGCTGCAGAAAAAATCCTGCTACCGTTGCATCAACAATATGATCAACCACCTTATGATCAGTACATCCTTCAATACTAAATTTGCACAACTCAATACGAATCAGATTTACCAGCTCTTTGCTTTTTGGCAAACTGATATAGCCTCCATGCAGGATCTGCTGTGCATAGAGCTCATGCATCAACCCCAAATACTTGCTCATATAATAATCTTTCAAATGAGCTGAATATGATGCCAAATGCCAAAAAATAAGCGATCCATCAAAAAGAAAGGCCTGTGGATGTGCAGATTGTTCAAACAGATCGATGCACCAGGCAAGCCCCGTGCGCAGTTCAAGCTCCTGCCGTTTTGCATTAACCACATCCATGGGGCTATCTTCAACTTCATCTTCAGCACGGCCAGCAAAAACATATGGCTTACTATCAAACTGTACGCATGGCTCTTGTGCATAACGCAATTGAACTCCACCAATATTAACCAAATAACAGCTGGTGCCTTGATGCCGATCAGGATATATTTGCGAACCATCAACTGAGACCACTTGATATGGTTCATGCAAAGGATCAACTTGATGAACAGCACCCACTGCTCCCTGCCAGGTAGGCAATAACCAAGGTGAACTGATTTCTCGTATTTTGAATGCAAAGGTGAGATCATTGGCGAGACGTTGCCATGAAGCTTGTGCGGTAGAAATGTTGGTTGCATTATCAGTAAACAGATCATCTTGCAGCGCAACAAGTGCTTGCATCACCTTGGCATGATGGAGCATACTTATGTTCCTTTTTGATACTCCTTAATACCCTCTTTGAGCGCATATAACGCCAACAAAGCACATTTTAATCGCGTCGGGCCCAGCGGTATTTTAATCAGCTCTAATATATCATCTGCACTCAAATTGGCAAGATTATTAATAGATTTGTTTAATGCAAATGCACATAACATAGATGCCGCTGCTTGGCTAATCACGCACCCTTTACCTTCAAAGGCAATCTCTTTGAGGGCACCATCTTTAATGATCCCCTGCATGCCTACTGCATCACCACAAGAAGGGTTATATTGCCCTGTATCAAAATCAGGATGCTTGAGTATTCCTCGATGGCGAGGATTTCGGTAATGATCCATTAACTCTTCTTGATATATGTTCATCTAATACAGCGTACCATATTTAAAAAGGCTATCCATATAAATGAATCATAGTCCACATCAATAAGCTATGCACTTTGAAGCTATAGTACTCTTATGCTGGCCCCATCACTCTGTACTTGTATTGTGGTTTATTAACTATCCTTGCTCAAAGCTTAAAGGGGAGCGCCTTCTCCATTCCGCTCATCCTGAGTGACTTTTCGAAGAAAAATCGTATCGAAGGACGAAACTATAGCACTGCCCTTTAAGTTTTACACAAAAATGCCACGCAAACCTTTAAACGATAATTTTGGGATAAAGATAACGAAGGCACTATCAAGGCCCTCGAGCCAAAAAGTGCTATACATATGAGATTGTATTCCTCCCCCGCTCATCCTGAGTGATTTTTCGAAGAAAAATTGTATCGAAGGACGAAACTACTTACTTGAACTTCTTTTTACCGAGGCAAGAAATTAACTTCCAATTTTGTTTTATTAAAGCTTCTTTTTTCTTTCTCGACCATCCTTTTATCATACGCTCGGCATTAAAAGCTTCATCCCTTGTTACAAATTCCTGAAAATAGACAAGCTCAACCGGTCGTCGTTTGAAAGTGTAGCAACCCATTGTGCCTAACTTATGTTCGGACAATCTTTTTTCCAAATCATCTGTATGACCAGTATAATATGATCGATCTCTACACTTCAAAATATACACATAAAAAGGTAACATCAATATATCTCGTAATTTACAACCCGATTAATCTATTTGTTTAAGTAGACGATACGCCCGCCTTCGCCTTTCTTCGATACGATTTTTCTTCGAAAAATCACTCAGAATGAGCGGAGTTTATCCTGAACTTGTTGAAGGATCGGGCAGGCAGGATGAGCGGAGAGGTGTAGACTTATTTAAACAGCGATTATAATCTTCTCATCTAGTGGCATAGAGCCCCAAAACATAAGGGCACCCGTAGGCACCCTTATGTTTTTAAAATTATCTGATTATATTTAAGCAGCTGAAGCTGTTACCTCTTCAACTTCCTCAGGAACAACTTCCTCAGGAACAATCTCAGCTCGATCAACAACTGAGCGTACCAGTTCACCCAACTGATCATAGAACATTTCTAATGCACCAACATTGTTTCCTTGTTCATCACATTGGTTATACATCTCAATGAAACCATGCTGCATAAAGTTGCATTCTATTGCAAGCGGCATATTCAAACCACCAATATCAAACTGCTTAACAACCGATGGTTTTTGTTCACCATCACGAACATTCTTAACATCTTCCGCCATAGCCTCTACTAATGACAATAAAATATCACGCTCTTTCAACGTAAGCTTTACCGGCTTCTCACCTTCAGAATAGTCTTGCCACCATACCATAAGAGCTTCATATCCTTTGTAGGCGCCATAACCAAGCAGTGAAACTGCTCCCGCTACTGCAGCAACTTTTATTGCTGTCGCATTCTTTAAAAGTGCCCAACATCCTTTTGGCTCTTGTGGATCTAAATCTTTCTTCTCAACAGGTTTATCTTGTTTAACTGGCTGTTGTTGCTCAACAGGCTCTTGTGGCTTTTGTTGATCTAAATCTTTCTTCTCAACAGGTTCTTGTTTAACTGGCTCTTGTGGTGCATCTGCATCTGATTCGCTATCAGTTGGTAATACTCCCGCACCAGGCACTGCTTCATTCTCACTTATTTCAGGGCTAGAGCTTACCTCTTCTTCTTTTTCTGATTCTCTTGATTCTTCTTTAGGTAGAACCTCTGGCTGTACATCTGCATCTAATTCGCTATCAGTTGGTAATACTCCCGCACCAGGCACTGATTCATTCTCACTTATTTCAGGGCTATAGCTTACCTCTTCTTCTTTTTCTGATTCTCTTGATTCTTCTTTAGGTAGAGCCTCTGGCTGTGCATCTGCATCTGATTCGCTATCAGTTGGTAATACTCCCGCACCAGGCACTGCTTCATTCTCACTTGTCTCAGGGCTAGAGCTTACCTCTTCTTCTTTTTCTGATTCTTTTGATTCTTCTCTAGGTGCACCCTCTGGCTGTGCATCTGAATTTGATGCTTCTTCTTTTTCGTCACCCTCATTTGATAAGTCTGAGACTAGTGACGCTGGATCTTTCTTTTCATCTACTGGAGCTGAATCCTTCTCCTGTGGCTCGGAAGGATGCTCTGCACTCCCCTGGTTCCCTTTCTTTTCAGCTACTTGCTCGCCCTCAGATTCATCGCCTGTATCACTTCCATCAGTCCAAGGATAGTCATCTGCCGGACTCGATATTCCGGTTCCTGCACCGGTTCCCGCATATAATGAGAGAGAACAAAGGCTGCACAGCAGTAAACCTATAGAAAGCATTTTGAATTTCATAAAAATAACCCTTATGAGAAATATGTAGTTAAAAATGTAAACTTGCAAATCAATTACTCTTTGAAACAATTGCATATGCATGCATAAGAACAAACCAACATCAGTATACAAATAAATCACATATTGACAAGTACCTTATGCATCACACATTTTTTATTGTATCAATTAACTGATCACGCTATCCTTTTAAAGTAATATCCTAAAAAAGGAGCCAGTATGCGCAGAATAATCTATTGTTTTCTCTCTGTCTTTCATCTCTATCTTTTGCCAGCTACCATTATATTCGATATGAATGGCGTGCTTTCTTATCAGGACAAATTCACCATCTGCTATAATGCTGGTTTTTATCCGTTGACCAAATACGTTATGTATAATGGTGTATATAATGTTCGCACTCTATTTACTCAAACATTGCATGCTATTCCCTACTCAATGCAGGAGGCACTTGTACCAACTGATGATATAGGCAAGCCGCTTTCAGCAATTATGATTGCCTGGCTCAAAGGCGAGCTGAATGGGCAGGAGGTAATGAGTATCATTGAACAGTTTATTGATAACAGCCCAGGCCTTCTACATCATACTGAGCAAGCGTTAGTCAACTCGTTTGCACGTGCCCTGTTTATGCCGGAACTGTTTGCCCAAGCAACCCAATTTTATGATGAAGCATTTAAGCTGGTTCAGTCATGCAAAGCTCAAGGGCATACCCTATATATTCTTTCAAATTGGGATGGAGAATCATTTCCATTTGTATACACAAAAAAAAAGGATCTGTTCGATCTATTTGATGATATCATTCTTTCGGGAGACATTCATTTGGTTAAGCCTGATCCGGATATATACCAATACACAATCGATCGATTTGATCTTGATCCGGCCAATACCGCATTCATTGATGATCAATATGTTAATGTGCGTGCTGCAAAAAAATGTGGTTTATTTGGCATTCATTGTATACCAATAACACAACTATTTCGCTTAAAACCAAACATCAAACAGGTACGTACAAAGTTAGATGCATGGTTACACAAAATTAAAGAACCGTGCTTATGTGATGTGTATGCATAAACCCATCTTGACAAACTCCCCGCTCTACCTACATTATACTTACACTTTAAACTTCTACATAAGGATTGTTACCCCATGAAACAACTACATTTACTTTTTTTTACGCTCTTTTTCTTTACTTCTCTTTTCTGCGCTCATCCTGATGATCAAACTGTAGATCCAAAGGATGCTCATGCGCAACTTAACCTCATCATACAATCAGATCAAAATGAAGAACCCTGGTTATTAGCAGATGCAAGCAGGTTTTATATGTGTGCCTCTGATGAAACTAAAAAGAAATTTATAACAGATTTATCACAAGCAACAGTTCGCTCACTTCCAGAAATTCTTAATAGGCTCAATATAGGTCATAAATTAACCGCAGATTTGTGCAAAATGCGCATTGAAACTGAAGAGGAGTTTGATCTTGATGCTCGATTAGAACTCGCACAAGCTCTACTAAAAAGTACAGCCTTCCATACCATTACAGGCCAAGATATTCATGAAGCGGACGATAGATTATGTGAAGTACCTGACCAGTTCAGTACAGAAACAAAATATGGCCTAGACGCACGCAGAGATGCATGGCTTTTCCGGGCTGTTCTCGCTTATACTCGTAATGACTATGAAAACAGCATCGTTTATTACTTTAAAAGCCTCCTTGAACAACGTAATGTGGACATTGAAAAGGGCATAGATAGCTTTCCAGAACATATACGATTTGAAATGGAAGGAATTACCTATTTACTGAAGAATCACCCATGTTGCAAAGCAAAGGTAGATGAGCTGTTAACTGAACACATAAAAGATAAAAACAAACAATATTTTTTAAGTGAACTCTTTTCCATCGCCTGGAAAGACCGTATAACTGATGGCGCATGGCTACTTGCACAACATAATAAAGAGCATGGTTACCTAGAAAATGCAATGTCCATTCTAGATGAACTTAACAAGCAAGAATATCCTAATGCCAAAACTGAACTCGACAAAATACAAGAACAACTGCAAAAACAGCTACAAGCGCGCACTTTTAACACTTTGTGGAAGAAATACATATCTACACAATCAGAAAAAGATAAAGATCCAATAGAAAACATGATTACCGAGTGTATGAATACTGAAGAACAGAGAGAAAACTTACTAAAATCATGCACAACCAAAGAGCAAAAGACCTACCTATGGCATACTATATTCAAAAAAGCCCAAGAACCATTAAAATTCAAAGCTGCATTCCAGCAAGCACAAATAACTGATGATATACAACGCAAACTCATACTTCTTCAGATAGCATTAACAAACGGC
>SDBV01007645.1_pt1 | contig 14737 bp, 7 predicted proteins | sample 2277081 | NCBI WGS metagenome assembly SDBV01 (sample SAMN10402039, study PRJNA504765) | marine sediment metagenome | isolation source: marine sediment core GS10_PC15, 223 cmbsf | place: Arctic Ocean: Southern Knipovich Ridge | collected 2010
AAGAGGGACTTACAATTTGTTCTAGTGCAACTAACAGCGCATTAAAGTACCTTTTACTTTTTGAGGTACTGAACTTTTCAATTTCATTAAGTAGAAATACTTGCGGGGAATATCCAATCTTTCGTAATACAAACAAGTTGTACTCTGCTATCTTCACTAAAGTATTGTTTGCCTCTTTTGCAATATTCTCATCAGCAGATAAAGAGAGTTTCAACATAATCTCAAATACAATTTTAATTTCAAAGTACCGAAGCAAATTCAATAACTCAATTGACTTGACAACTAAATCGCCATGAGACTTGCCCTTAACTTTCCCATATCCCTTGAAATTACGAGTAATAACTGGCAGTGGACTTTTCGCATTAATGATCCGTTTTATAATCGCTATGGAATTAGAAGAATCCCTGCTCATGTATTTACCCAATAATTCAAGATTGACGTGAATATCATCGTTACTTTTGAATTTTGGGATGTGCTTTATGAACTCCTTCGTTAGCTTGTTGAAATATTGAGTTACTTTAGGGTGATCTATTTTATTTAACCTTTCAAAAGCAATCTTCTTTTCATTGATATCCAAAAACATTCCAAGATTAACAAAATCAAAAGCACCGCTTTCTAGCAGATGGAATAGGCACTCAATGCCTAACTGTTCATTTTCCAATAAATAAAAATTGGTTGTAGTGCTTATTATCTGTTCTGATATTAAGTGGTCAATTATGGTTAGTGACTCATGCTCCTGTATATTCAAAAGATTGCTAAAGACATTTGTCAGCTTATCTCTCCTTAAAGCTCCAAACAGATATAGAATCCCTAAGCATGATTTAATATTGGTCTCAAAACTGGAAATAACCTTATCGAGGTTTGCCGCAATATCCTTATAATTATCGCTCCTCGAAAAACCTTGCCAAGTTGCTACAAGCTCTGGAGAATTATTTACAATTTCATTCCTAGTTAAATCGACACTTCTTCCTTTTTTGTCTGATGATAGATTAGAAGAGTTCTTAATTTTATCGTCAATGAAATGCCAGAAGCATTTACTAGAGCTAGTTTCAACAACAAAAAGTAATGTTGGGACATTTGTAGTTGTTAAATAATCAATAACTTTCCTGCTTAAATAATATTTGTCTGGTTTTTTTATCTTTTTGTGACTTTTTGTTTGATAATGCAAATAGCAGTTTAAATATGTACTATTCCCATCTCTTAATCTTATTTGTCCATCAATATCGGGATATTTATCTTTTCCGACAAGGTCGGCAAAATCATTCAGCAGGAAAAAATTAGAATCAAGAGATGATTTGAGTACTTTTATGCCATCCTCTTCGATTGTATCTTGTGTGGTGTATTCAGACATATTCGACTTAACTGTTAAAAGCTCTTTGCATTAGGGCTTTATAATTATTGTCTAGCTCCTCGAATTGGGTGATGGTAGATTTCCTGAGTAGTTTTGCTTTATGGTAGATACCTGCAAATTCACTTTGAAGGTCGATTGGTCGAACAGGAAATAACAAATTATTCAATACTCTAGTATTTATCCGATATTTCCTGGAGGGCTCCATTTTACTGATCTTCATTTGCGTGATTCTACTAAATATTGTTGATATTTTCAAAAATATTCCTTAAATGCCTGATTACTCAAGCCTCTTTATGTGGAAGTGCGCTAGTCAAGCCTTGCTTAAAAGAAATATGTATTAGGAATCTTCACCCTCCGACTTCTTTTCCTTCTTTTGATAAGCCTTATTCGCTTCGATAATATTCGCAATTAGGCTATCTTTTTTATGGCTACCTAGTTCTTGAATCTTCAATTCCAGATCACTGAATACCTTAAAAGCCATTGCCTATCAAACTTGTATTGGAATGATCGAACGGGCTGAGAAGAATATCACCCTTACGAATGTTGAAAAGGTTATCAAGGCTTTGAAGGTGAGGATTAAAGACTATTTTGCTGCTTACTAAGAACTTGTCTTATTAAAAATCCTTGGGTAATGAATGACTTATCGAACCATCTTCTCCAATGAATAAAAAATTATGCCTGCTTTTTAGGAATGGAAAGACATATTTCTTGATTATTGTTACCCTCTCTTCGAATTTAATTTTTATTAGGTTCTCATTTATATGATGCCAATGCCACCAAATCAGTTTAATCTTTTGTGATTTGCACCAGTCTTTTTTGAATATATCGTTTTCCCTTAATCTTTTATTGGAGCCTAAATGTTTCATGCCATCTTTGAAATGCTGTGGCCCTTGGACCTCAATAGCAAGCTTTCTTTTTGGTACGTAAATGTCAAGTTCAAGGGGTTTGTTGGTTTTTTCTGACCTTAGATTATCTGGTCTATGATTAGAGAGTATCTCTTCTCCGGGGAAAAGATACTCGATGCATCTTCTTGTAACAGTTTCTGCAAAAGATTTACCACCTTGTTTTAATACGCCTTGATCGAAATCACCTTTAATTCTTTTAATATATAGAAGAATAAGACGCTTAATTTCTTTTTTGCCGTATGTTTTTAAATCCGCATAGTTTAAACTTTTCGTCCGCCACTTCAGCTTGTCTCTGATATTTTCAGGTAGATATTTTGAATATCGAAATTCAATGTCTAAGTTGGATGGCACTATGCCGAAATTGAAAAGAAACGGCTCACTTTTACTGGCAAAACCTACATACCAACATGTATTCGCATACCCTTGCCCTTTATATTGAACTTCCCATACTTTAAGCTGTGGGAACTCTTTCAGCAGTAAAAAGCTTTCTTCTGCCCAAGCTTTCAACTTTGGACTATTAATATATGAAGTTAGAGGTTTATTTTTCTTGGGAATCAAATGAATCGCCATCTATTGCCTCCTAATCGTTAACTAACAGAAATATAGTAGTAATATTTGATTTTGTAAAGTAAAATATGCCTGAGTAAATTGAGGGGTATATGTTTTATAAGCAGACAGTCTTACATATCTTAGCTGTTATTTTTATTGCTACATGTGCATATTCCCACTCTGGCGGCACAGACGCTAAGGGCGGGCATTACAATCGGAAAACGGGCGAATACCATTTCCACAACACAGCTAAACTACGCCTCCTGTGGCAGGCTTGGGATTTGGTTAAGGGGAAATTAAGATTAATGGATATATTTTAACCTAATTATTATTTCAATAAAAACGGAGCGGTAATGAAAAATCAAAAAGAAACGATCAGAAAAATGGTTAGATACCTTAATGACCCAGAGAAAGATGGTGGGTTTTGGTTGCCCAATATTCAACGCTCCTTTGTTTGGAACGAGGGCCAAATTGAGCGTCTTTTTGACTCAATTATGAGAGAGTACCCAATTGGTACTTTATTAATATGGAAAACCAAAAGTGAGATTCGTAGAAGAAAATTTATTGATAATTTTAGACATGGTTTAAAACTTAGCGATTATCGAATAGCTGAAGATGGCAAAATGAAAATGCTGGTTCTTGATGGTCAACAACGATTACAAAGTTTATTTATTGGTTTGAAGGGAGGTTATGAACAGAAGGAATTGCATTTCGATATTTTGAGTGGCGAATTAGTAGCACCAGAAGATATTCGTTATAGATTTAAATTTGTCGGATCAAAAGAGGCTAATTTCCCTTGGGTTAAATTTAAAGATATTGTCTTCAGTAATGAAAGGTTCAATAAAATAGCACAATCTATTATTAGCAATGTTCCAGAAGAATTGTCTAAAGAAAATAAGGACACTATTCATGATAATGTAGCCAAGATTGTACAGATATTTCAGGTTGAAGAAAGTATAGTTTATCAAGAGCTGGATAGCATAGATAATCCAAAGAACTATACTGAAGATGACGTAGTTGAAATCTTTATTCGTGCCAATTCAGGTGGAACTATATTAGGTAAATCAGACCTTCTATTCTCTTTGCTCATATCTACTTGGGAAGATGCTGACGATAAGATGGAGGAATTGCTTGATGAAATAAATAAGAGTGGTTACGAATTCACTAGAGATTTTATTTTAAAAACCTGCTTGTCACTGTTAGGCAAAGGAGCTCGTTATAATGTATCAAAATTTCGTGATAATACTACAAGGGGCAAAATAATCAATGAATGGGAGAATATCTCTGAAGCTATCAAAGACATTAAGGATCATTTACATGGCAAGACCTATATTCGCTCCGATAAGGCTCTCCCTTCTTACCTCGTATTGATTCCTTTAATTTACTTCAGGTTTAAGCATAAAAGTAAATGGCAATCAGTAAAGAATGCGGATGAGTATTTGCTTAGGACTTTAATTTCAGGGGCATTTAGTGGAAATCCAGATAATTTGATAGATAAATGTACAAAAGAAATAGATAAAAAGGGTGAATTTATAGTAAATGATATTTTTGGTACGATTGTTTCTAATGGTAGAAATTTAGATATTTCAAAAGAGACTATTTTTGAAGAATATTATGGATCGAAAAGTATTCATTTATTTTTTAACCTATGGTATAAGGATTTCAATTACCATCCTTCATACTATAATAACAAACCGCAAATTGATCATATATTCCCTCAAAGTTTATTGAAATCCGTTAAAATTAAAAACCCAAACACAGGGAGAATGGATGTCTTAAAATATAAATTGGATCAGAGAGACCAAATAGCAAATTTAATGTTATTAACTCAGGAAGAAAATGGAGCCGGTGGCAAAAGTGACACCACTCCTGAAGATTGGTTTAAAGATAAAACACCTGAATATCTGGCGATGCATTTAATCCCCAATGGTAAAGATTTATGGAAGCTGGATAACTTCGACCAGTTCATTGAAGAACGGAAAAAACTAATAGAGCAGAAGTTTAGTTTTATGTTATTAAAGCCATAGCAATAATGTTAATGATCCGCAATCTTTGTAGTTGCTTTAATATTACAAATGACCAAATACTCAACTAAACCCTGCTCATGTGGCGGGATTGTGCATGTAGTTCATAGGCAAAGGAGCGGGAAGACTTAATAATTACATTTATATCTACTCCTGATAAGTGCTAAGATTCTGATTGCTAACTATTTATGGGGGAAGATATGCCGGGAAGAAAGAAGGGAAAGAAAAAATCTGCTAAAAAGGCAGGTGTGAGCAAGGCTCGGCCAAAAGCATCTAAGAAAAAGCCGATAGAGCAGTACGAACATAAGGGGAAGACCCGAAAAAACAATCCTCCGGTCGGTCTGGTAACACCTCAGACTGAAAAAGAAGAGGGAAAGAAAAAATACGAATACGATCCGCACTTAGCCCCTACCTTGGTGTGGGCAGGCAAGGCGGAGAGGACTTCTTTTGAAGTTCCTACCGTTTCACTTCATGTTCATGAACGTATAGACCCAAAATCAATTATCCACGCCGTAAGAAAACGGAATGGAAGTGGAAGTGGTGGTCAGCTGGGTCTTTTTGAACGGCAGGAAGAGAATCTGCCGATACGTGATGCCATAGATTTTTATAAACATGATAAAAACTGGTCTAACCGTCTCATAGCCGGTGATTCACTTCTGGTTATGAATTCCCTTTTGGAAAAGGAAGGAATGGCCGGTCAGGTGCAGATGGTCTATATAGACCCACCATACGGAATCAAGTACGGCTCTAATTTCCAGCCTTTCGTAAATAAGCGTGATGTGAAAGACGGTAAAGACGAAGATTTAAACCAAGAACCGGAAATGATAAAGGCGTTCCGGGATACGTGGGAACTAGGAATACACAGCTACCTAACCTACCTACGTGACCGCCTTCTCCTTGCAAAGGAATTGCTAAATGAAAGTGGAAGTATCTTTATGCAGATAAGTGATGAGAACTTGCATCTTGTCAGAAATTTAATGGATGAAGTTTTTAATGTAAAGAACGCTTGCAAAATTATCCCTTTTCAAAAGACAAGTGGTCAGGAATCTAAAATACTAGCTACAACTCTCGACTATCTAGTCTGGTATGCAAAAGACAAAGATAAAATCAAATATAATCAACTTTATAAATTCAGAGAACTTGGTGAAAAGTCATTAGATAGATATGACCAAGTTATGTTGCAAGATGGCACTACTAGAAGAATGAGAGCAGAAGAACTTAAAACTGGGATAGTTCCCGAAGGCTCAAAAAGGTATCAATTATCCGCTTTATATTCTGAAGGTCAGACGAGTTCTAATCAAAAGTTTGAGTTTGATGGAATTACCTACCAACCAAGAACGGGAACACATTGGAAAACTACTATTGGGGGCCTTGATAATTTAAGAAGTAAGGGCCGAATCGAAAAAATGGGTAGCGTCATAAGGTATAGACGCTTTGCAGATGACTTTCCTGTAATCCCAATAACTGATAGGTGGGATTCCGTACAGCTTGGTACAGAAAAAAAATATGTAGTCCAAACCTCTGAGCTTGTTATTCAACGCTGTATGCTTATGTGTTCCGACCCAGGTGATGTTGTGTTCGACCCGACGTGCGGTAGCGGTACAACTGCATATGTTGCCGAACAATGGGGAAGGCGCTGGATTACCTGTGACACTTCTCGTGTAGCAACGGCGCTTGCTAAACAAAGATTAATGGCTTCCACCTATGACTACTATGAACTGGCGCGTCCAGATGAAGGTGTGGGAAGTGGGTTTAATTACAAAACAGTTCCACACATTACCCTCAAATCTATCGCAAATAACGAGCCTCCAGCACAGGAAACTCTTTATGACCAAACCACAGCTGATAATAAGAAGGCCCGTGTAACTGGCCCATTTACCGTAGAGGCTGTGCCTGCGCCTGCAGTTAAACCTTTATCAGAAATTAAACCTGAAGATATGGAGGCCGATGAATCAGTGAGCCGTTCTGGGGAATCACTACGACAGGATGAATGGCGAAGCGAACTTTTGAAAACTGGAGTGCGCAGCAAAGGGGGACAATTTATTAAGTTCTCACGAGTAGAATCTTTATCGGGCACGAGATGGCTACACGCCGACGCCGAAACAAAAGAAGCTAAACCCCAAAGGACTGTCATATCTTTCGGCCCTGAACATGCGCCGCTTGAACAGCGACAGGTGGAACTGGCATGGGAGGAATCCCGCACTTTGGTTCCCAAACCTACAATGATTATATTTGCATCTTTCCAATTCGACCCAGAGGCGGCTAAGGATATAGACGAACTGACCTTTGAAAAAACTGGGATGCGCTTCTTGAAAGCCCAGATGAATACCGACCTCCTGACGGATGATCTAAAGAAAAAGCGTTCCAGTAATCAGTCTTTCTGGCTTATAGGCCAGCCGGATATTGACGTTAAAGAAATAAAGAAGGGCGATGATAAAGGCAAATATCAGGTTGAAGTTAAGGGATTCGACTACTACAACCCGAAAAATGGAAGCATTGATTCCGGCGATACCACAAAGATTGCTATATGGATGCTGGATACGGATTACGACGGGCGGAGCCTATACCCTCAACAAGTCTTTTTCCCAATGGCTGGCGAAAAGGAAGGGTGGGCAAAGTTAGCAAAAAACCTTAAAGCCGAAATAGACCTAGAGCTCATTGAAGCATATCGAGGCGCGATCTCCTTACCTTTCGAAGCAGGGGAAAATAAACGCATTGCCGTAAAGATAGTGGATGATCGGGGCATTGAAAGCCTGAGAATAGTTGATTTGGAAAGATAAATATATGGCTGATATATATCCTATTCTTTGCGATAGAAAAGGTTACAACACCGCATTTAAGGAGTGTATTGAAACCACCATCCAAAAACTATTATCTGTTGAAACTTCGGTTAAAAAGCCTGGGATGCTTTTGGGCAAAATCCAAGGAGGCAAAACTAACACTTATATTGGAATTCTTGGGTTAGCGTTTGACAAAGGATTTGACTTAGCCATTGTGCTTACAAAAGGAACAAAAGCTCTTACCCAACAAACCTATCAACGTTTGGATAAAGAGTTTGAAGATTTCATCGAAGAAGATGAAGTTAAGCTTTTTGACATAATGAATATTCCAGAAGAGCTAACCTCTTATATAAGAGAGCAGAAATTGGTTCTAATTGCGAAAAAGGAGACGCATAATCTTGATAGGATTATCGATCTTTTCAAAAAATACCCTGACCTTGCAAAGAAAAGAGTATTAATAATAGATGATGAAGCAGACTATGCAAGTGTAGGGTTTAAGAAAGATAAAAATAGTGAGGGTGAGGTTTCGGTAAATACCCTTGCCACAAAAGTAGATAGATTAAGAAAACTAGGATCGCGCACCTCGTTTTTGCAAGTTACCGCTACTCCTTACTCTCTCTATCTTCAGCCAGAAACTTTTGAAGTTAAGGGGGAAGAGTACCACCCCATCAGACCGGCTTTCACCGAGCTCGTACCCATACACGATGAATATATTGGAAGCACATTCTATTTTGAAAAAAGCGAAAATCCAGATTCCCCAGCCTATTATTTACATAAAGATGTACCTGAAAAGGAACTTCAAGTTTTAGGAAAACCCGATCAACGCTATTTATCAAATATCTTAACCTCGCCAAATTTATCCACTTTTAGATCGGCAATTATCAACTTCTTAGTTTCGGGAGTAATTCGCAGGTTGCAAGAAAAGCCAAGAAAGCATAAATCGAGTTTTTTGATCCATACTGAAATTTCGAAAGCAAAGCACGCATGGCAAACTGCCTTAGTTAACGCCCTACTGGATGCGCTTACTACTTGTCTTCATGAAGATAATTCTTTGTTTGAAGGTTTAGTCAAGAATAGTTACGAGGAATTTAAACTCTCCATTCCTGATGGGGATTTACCGAGCTTCCAGGAAGTAAAAACTCTTACTGGGGATGCTCTGAGTAAAGGCTTTATAGGTGTATGTAAAATCAATTCTGAAGTTCAGGTTGCAGCACTATTGGATAAAAAAGGGCAACTTAGATTAGACAATCCTTTTAATATTTTCATTGGAGGCCAAATTTTAGACCGCGGGATTACTATTGATAATTTGACTGGCTTTTTTTATGGCAGGAACCCTAACCGCTTCCAACAAGATACTGTTTTACAGCACTCCAGAATGTATGGGGCAAGGTCAATCAAAGATTTATGTGTAACTCGGTTCTACACATCTGCAAGAATATTTGATGCCATGAAAAGAATCCATGAATTTGATGTTGGTTTAAGAGAAGCATTCAAAAAAGGTCAACATGAAAATGGGGTAATTTTTCTTCATAAAGACCCATCAGGGAAGATCACAACCTGTTCACCTAACAAAATTCTTATTTCTTCAACAGATACCATCCGCCCTTATAGGCGGTTTTTGCCTAGAGGAATGCAAACTGTTTCACAGACCAAAATGAATAGAATTGATAAGGCTATTGATCGAGTTTTGATTAAGTATAATTTCATCGAAGGAAGTCCTATTTTGATTAAATGGGGTGACGCTGCAGAAATACTTCAATTAATAAAACAAAGTTATGAATTTAAGCCACAGCTCTCCAATATCAATTATGAGTGGGACGATTCTATATGTGTCGCGATAATTCAAAGGCTGTGCAAGGGGCATAGCAATCCTGATAAAGATGGCAAGATTCACTGTATTGTTAAAAGAAATAGAAATAGTAGCCGATTAAAAGCTAATAACACTTATAATGATGCGCCCGATGATGGTAAAGTTGATCGTCCGCTAGCCAAAGATACGGCAATAGACCTACCGTTGCTTCAGCTTTTTCATCAAAACGGAAAAATGGATAACGGCTGGAGAGACGTTTCATTTTGGTGGCCTGTGCTTGTTTGCCCTAAGCTCACTAAGACATCTGTGTTTGCGGCAGATACACTGTGAAGCAAATAGACCACCTTATAATAAATTCTCCTTACGAAGAGCCTTCCAAGTACTGGAGCTACAATAGAGAAAAACGGACTTTCAGCCGTGTGGAAGGTAAAAGGAGACCCGCAGGTTATGTAGTCGCCACTCCCGATTCCCAGTCATTTGATGATCCGGGTATTTTTATAGAACTTCCAATTGTAAACAAGATACGCAAAAGAATTAAGGAATGGCGCAATGAAGGGTATCCCCGCGTAACGGGTATAACCAAACGTTTGCTGGAACATTGGAGAAGTCCTGAGGAACGAGATTATAGGAAGTTTTTCTTTTGTCAGTTGCAGGCAATCGAAACACTTATCTGGCTAAATGAAGCTCCGGCTGCTTCACGTCAGGGAATTGATATTGAAAGTGATGGCGGGCAGTTTTCAAGGTATTGCTCCAAAATGGCGACCGGTTCTGGGAAAACCATAATTATGGCCATGATAATTGCATGGCACACCTTAAACAAGGTGACGTACCCACAGGATAAAAGATTTTCAAAAAATATACTTATCATTGCGCCGGGATTAACTGTTAAAAGCAGGTTGCAGGTATTACAGCCTTATGGATTTGACAATTACTATGATGAGTTCAACATCGTGCCTCCCGGAATGATAGAAAAACTTCGGCGGGGTAAAGTGATTATTCATAACTGGCACGCCTTGAACTGGGAATCTGAAGAAAGAATCAAAAAGAAAAAAGGTGTGGATAAGCGTGGAGCAAAAAGCGATGAGGCATACGTTCGTGAAGTTCTTGGAGACATGGCTTCGTCAAAAAGAATAGTAGTTATAAATGACGAGGCTCATCATGCATGGCGTGTACCAGCTGAATCGAAAATAAAAGGTGTTAAAAAAGAAGAAATAGAAGAGGCAACCAAATGGGTTGGCGGCCTTGATAGAATTCATAAGGCCCGTGAAATAATGACTTGCTATGATCTTTCCGCGACACCTTTTGCGCCCTCCGGCAAAAAGAGTTCGGAAGAAGCCCTATTCGGATGGATAGTAAGCGATTTCGGGTTAAACGATGCTATTGAGTCCGGTCTTGTGAAGACACCGCGCGTTGTCATTAGAGATGACGGACAGCTGGCTCCGGATTATAAATCGAGGCTATATCACATTTACAACGATCCTGAAGTGAAAGACGATCTAAGCAGGGCTGCTGATGAAAATGAGCCCTTACCTGACTTAGTTTCTACCGCTTACGTATTATTGGGCAAGGACTGGCATGAAACATTTAAGCGATGGAAAAAACAAAATGCCCCGACACCACCGGTAATGATAACGGTATGCAATAGAACCGAAACAGCGGCTAGAGTAAAAAATGCTTTTATGCAAAAGAGAATATTCGTTGATGAATTAACTGACCCTGAAAAGATACTGCACATTGACTCAAAAGTTCTCGAAAAAGCGGAATCTAAGGAGGAAGCAATATCGTTAAACAATGAGTCTGAAGAGGGTGAAAAGAAAAAGTTAACAAAAGAAAAGCAGGCTGAGTTGCTAAGGCAACAAGTGGATACGGTAGGGCAAACAGGAAAGCCGGGAGGAAAGATACAAAAGGTTATTTCCGTTGGGATGCTATCTGAAGGGTGGGATGCCAAAACGGTAACGCATATTATGGGCCTGAGAGCCTTTTCCAGTCAGCTGCTTTGTGAGCAGGTAGTTGGTCGTGGATTAAGAAGAACATCTTATGATGTAAATCCTAAGACGGGTTTTTTTGAAGCGGAATACGTAAATATATTCGGCATACCTTTTACATTTTTGCCGCACGAGGGAGGAGAGGGCTCACCGCCAACACCGCCTGACCCGAAATCAGAAATAAGACCTGATCCTGAAAAAAGAGAATATGAAATAAGTTGGCCAAATGTAATACGGATTGAACACACTTATGAGCCGCGTCTAACTCTAAATTTGGATAATGTGGATACTATTGAGCTTAATGCGTTAAATACTCCCACAATTGCAGAAATGGCACCGGTTGTTGAAGGCAGACCTAATGTTGAACATATAGCCGAAATTGACCTTAAAAAGTTGGGTGATTCATTCAGGACGCAGAGAATCGTTTTTGAAACTGCCAGAAATATATACGAGCAGATGAAAGCAAAATGGAAGGGCAATTCAGAGTTTTTGCTGGCGCAAGTAATTAACATCGTCGAGAAATTCATTAAATCGGATAAGGTTCAAATATTACCTTCGTTGTTCAATAGAGATGATCTGCGACGCAGAATTATCATTACGCTTAATATGAGTAAAATTGGGCAGCATATTATTGAAGCTATCCGATTTGAAAATACTGCATCCTTGGCACCGGTATTCGATAAAGAAAACCCTATTCGCAACACGGGCGATATGAGAACTTGGTATACATCCAAGCCATGTGAATACACGAGACAGTCTCATATTAACCTATGCGTTTTTGATGGTAGATGGGAAGCTTTCGAAGCATTTGAATTGGATAGAAATTCTAATGTAAGTTCATGGGTGAAAAACGATCACCTCGGCTATGCAATTCATTACATTTTCAAGGGAGTTGTGAAAAGGTACTTTCCTGATTTTCTAATACGTTTAAAGTCTGGGAAAATGCTTGTGCTTGAGGTAAAAGGTCAGGATTCGCAACAAAACCAAACTAAGCGGAAATTTCTTGGAGAGTGGGTGGATGCGGTAAACCAACATGGCGGCTTTGGGAAATGGGCATTTGACGTTTCTCTCAATCCTTCGGACTTGGTCGATATTCTTGACAGGCATTCAAACTGAGGATTTTATTCCAAATGTTCCAACAATTCCCTCAAGTCACACATTCACAACGTGGCGTACTTTCAAAATATTCACAATCGACACACCCACATGAAAGTAAAACTATTGATTAAATTGCAGTAAAAGCTGGAATGACCACCATCTAGGGACTATTCTGCCGATTATGGGGGATTTGGAAACGTGGTTACATAGGGTAGGTAGTCATTCCGTTTTATGCGTTATCACCTTAGTTTATGCTTACTGTCATCTTAAATCTTCAAACATTGAAAGTTTAAGGTTTTTTGGCAGGTATTGGTGAAATAGTTTTGTAAATTTCAGCCATATTTAGTAGAATTTCGCTAACGGGGATCGGTATCAGGGGGTCATTTGTGCAATCTTAGTTCAAATTGGGGTAGGATAAAAAGGGAGATATAATGTGACCTGCCCCCATACATAGTACCACTGCCTGAGTGATACATATTTAAACTGCAATACTTTTAATATTTGGTGTCGATGTAGATACCTGCCCTACCGGCACATTGATATCCATCTTTGTCCTTATGTGGATTTAGAGTCGAATTATACTTGGTCCGGGTGAACTTTTTTCCACAAAAGGAACATTCAAAAACATATTTGGGTCCAAACCCACCGGATTTCAGGCCAGAAGATCCGCGCCCCAAAGATTTAATCTTTGAGTGTGTTCTAAAACCATGAGGTCCGGTCTGGCGTGAAGAAACGGGTTGAACCTGCAAAGCCCCCTGCGAAGTTAATTCAATAGTGTATCTGGGTGTAAAAGTAATATCCGTAACTATTGCATTCTGTATCCTGTCAACTCTATAAGATCTTGTTTCCCCGCTATCGTGCTTTATTGCATAAAGTATTAAATTGCCATCTTTAGTCCTACGGAGGGAATATGGTTCGATATTTCTTTCAGCGTACTGCCCCTTGCTATCAATGTATCCCAACTTCACACACAACCTATTGGAAGCTGCGAACCTGATAACTTCCATGGGGGCATTAAGCCCCCATGCATGGACAAAGGCGGGAGGTTTCCACGAAAGATCCACATCCTTACCGACGGCAATAGGTTGTGGCACTGCTTTAATGGTAACACCGTACAGCCAGTCAAATACTTCCGGTAATTCACCCCAAAACTGCTCAAAAGAAGGCAATGATGGAAGCTGGTGGGAAAGCATATTTTCCCATTCCGCCTCCAATTCGTCACGTTTCGGAGAAGACTGAATGGTTTCCTTCGTTGGCAAACTAAGACCTTTATATTCGCACTTCTTCTTTAAAATATCTAACACCGCACCATTATCAGGAGCATAGTCATTCCGGCGATGAATATGCACTACATCATAAAGATCACGGGGGCGGAGTCTTTCCATCAATGCCCTAATCTTCTCGGCAAACACTTCTTCAAACGGATAGCAATAAATATGAATGCCACCTTCAGGCTTGTCTGAATATGGATGGTGCACTTCGGCTTTTAGTGGTGGTTTTACTATTACTTCGTCGGTTGTCAGGTCGAGCTTAATCCGTGGCAGATCCCCACCTTTCCCTAGAGGCCCTTTATAACCAACCCGGCCTTCAGCTGAAAGGCCCTCTCTAACGTTTTTATAAACATCAAATCGAATAAGATCAGCAGGAAACTCAAGGCCCGTACTCTCATACACTGACTCGGAAATATCCTTAAATACCGATAAAAGCCATTCCCCGTTTAAATGTTCCGGGTTACTAATAGTAAAGTCAAGATCTTCAGAAAATCGATAGGTTTCGAAAAAGCATTTTTTAAGACAGGTGCCACCTTTAAATACCCATTGGTTCCCCAGTGCCGCATGCTTACTGATTCCATCTAAAAGCCAGCCAAGAGCATAATCCTTTTCAAGCACATCTGGACGCAGGGAAAACTCTTTTGAAAGATCGAGGATTTCGGTTTTTTCAATCAATTGGCTTACCTTCTACCCAGTGTTTTGGTACCCAAAGTCTCCATTTTGTTATTAGTTTCCCTCTTGGTAACTTAGGGTCAAGGTTTATGTAGCCGGTTGAAAGGTTGTTGCGGCAAACGGAAATCGCCTGTTTTTCATCTGGAGTGTATTTTTCCAACAGAAATCCCAACCTTTTAAAGACTGCCCCACTATTCAACCTAACTGCATAATTAACTAGTAAGTTTATATTCTTTTCTTCCGATTTTAAATAGGCGATAAACATATCTATTGTCGGGCGAATGCCCGGAAT
>SDBV01007646.1_pt1 | contig 14737 bp, 21 predicted proteins | sample 2277081 | NCBI WGS metagenome assembly SDBV01 (sample SAMN10402039, study PRJNA504765) | marine sediment metagenome | isolation source: marine sediment core GS10_PC15, 223 cmbsf | place: Arctic Ocean: Southern Knipovich Ridge | collected 2010
GGCTAAGGTCTTCCCGATGTCGCGGTGGAGGAAGGATGCGCTGGATGCGGCGGAGAAGGCGTTCGCGAATCTGGTCATTCCGATGAGTGAGGACGAAGAAGTCCTGATGGAGATGGAAGAGGAAGATGAAGAGTATGATCTGGTCGATAACCCAATCGGTTATTGAGTTGGCACTGAGCGGTAGCGAAGTGCCAAGGGGGGGATAATGGGAGATAGATATGTAGAGGTGGATTTCCCTGATGTTGAAGGGGAAGTTGTGGAGCTGGAGGAAGGAGAGGGGGAAGAGGAGACTCCGATCTCCTCTTCCCCGCCGTTCGATCCCGTGAAGGATGCCGAAAAGATCAAGGAGATTATTGAATGGTTGAAGACATCGGTGGAAGAGGCAGAGGCGGAGCGGGATGGGAGGTATGTCAAGTTTGAGAAGTGGCGAAAACAGCGTCAGGGGGAGAATCGGAAGGGGAAAAAGGACCATCCGTACCCGAATAGCTCGAACGTGACCGTTCCCCTGTCGCTGATTATTGGGCAGAACACGTTTGGGCTCTTAAAGGAGACGTTTGGAAGCCGACAGCCGTTCTGGTCGATAAAGGCTATCCAGGATTCCCGGGAGGACCGGGAGGACATGGCGGTTTTGGAGAAATACTACCATGTGATCGCGGAAAGTCCGTTTGATCTGGCCTTGAGACGGAAGAACCGGACAATTCTGTATGATGTGGGGACTTTGGGGACCTGCATGGTGAAAGTACCGTGGACCAAGAGGCAATGGTTTTTTAAGAGGAACGAGGGTGGGGTTACGAGGCAGGTTTCAAGCGTTATTCACGATGGACCGGAGCTGGTTCCGATTCCGTACGAGAATACGATTTATCCATCGGGGTATGAGCTGATAAGAGAGCTTCCGTGGTTTGATCACAAGGTTACGCTGCTGAGACATCAGCTCGAGGAGAGGAAGACGAACGGGATCTATGAGGATATCGATTTGGTGCTGGAACATCCACGGACTGAGGCTGATCGACGGAAGGTTACTGAGAGTACCCTTCAGCACAAGACGATTGGGAGGGTAGAGGAGTGGGACCTGCATGAGATCTACTTCTATTGGGACTCGGACGGGGATGGTCTGTACGAGGACATCATATTCACGGTTCATATGGAGACAGGCACGCTGCTGAGGCAGCAGTGGAATAATATTGGGTGGAGACCGTTCGAGCCGATTGGGTACATCCACATACCGTATGACATGGAGGGGAGGGGCACGTGCCAGACTGTTGAGATGATGCAGGATGAGGCTGATGGAGTCCATAATCTGCGGAACGATAATATGAAGCTGGCGAACATGAGGATGATCGCGGTCAAGAAGACAGCTAGGATGTCAACGAGGGAACGGATGGGACCCGGAAAGGTGTGGTTTCTTGAAGATCCGGAGCATGATATCAAGGTGGTGCAACTCGGTGAGATCTACCCGTCAAGCGTGAATGAGGAACGGATGATCGTGGACTACGCTTATCAGGCATGCGCGATGCCCGAGATCATGCGGGGCGTGGCGGACCAGACAATGAAGAGTCGGGATACGTGGCGGGGTCAGGAGCGAAGGCTGGCCCAGGCTACAGGGCTGTTTGGGTCGATATCAGAGGGGATTGGCGATAGCTACTCGAATATAGGGTTGTTGATTTTCCTTCAGTTGGCGGAGCATCGGAGTGAGGTGATTGAGAAGGAAGGGAAGATTGGAAGGTTGACCGAGGAGGAGATCGTGATTCTTGATAGGGTGTTGGCGATTCCGGTGGACGAGATTCCGAGGAGAATCAACTTTACGGTGAGGACTTCTGAAGCGGATGAGACGTTTGACGCGAAGAGGGATAATCTGCTGATGCTGGCCCAGATCACGACGGCCGCTCAGCAACAGCTCATGCCGCTGGCCCAGATGTTGTTGGGGCCGCAGGGGGAGAAGCTGATGAAGGAAGCCCCGGCGTTCTTCCAGTATCTGAATGATACGTTTGTGGGGAACTGGAAGTTGCTGAGGGAAGTGTATGAGCTGGCTGGAGAGGAGGACGTGGAGAATTACGTACCCGATATGAAGAGGCAGGAGAAGATTCAGGAGCTGTTGAGACGGCTGGAAGAGATGGCCCTGAACTCACAGCAACTACCACTGACACAGGGGGAAACAGATGTCAGACGATTACCAGGCGGAGGAGGAGCTCCCGGAGGGGCAGCTCCAGTTCAATCAGGAGGAGTATCAGGGGCTGGGGGAGGCGTTGCTCAGCCCGGAGGGGCTGGCTTTGGTGGTCCTGGACTTGGAGGCAGCCCTACAACGGGCTAAGGATGAGGTAGCTGATGCTATAGGGCTTTACGATAGTGAATGGTGGGACTTCCTGTATCGTCTGGTTGCAGAAGCGATGCAGGAGTTCAGCCGGGCGATGACCTTTGAGATAGAGCCAGCGAAGATCTACAGGGCTCAAGGGGCTTATACGGGGCTCCAGGATTTGGTCAACGAGCTGATTGATCTGAAGGATGGGAAGGTGAAGGGAACGACGATAACGGAATTGGAGGAAGAGTATGAGCGAAGAAACCAAGAACTTGATGACATCTCTTAGAGGGATGCATCTGCAGTGGTTCGCTGGTTTGGATGTGGACGGAGAGGACGACCCAGTCATGGATTTCGAGCCCCCCGAGGAGGGCGGGGAGGAAGAGGAAGAGGAGATCATAGTCCTCAAGCCTGGTGAGAAGCCCCCCGAGGAAGAGGAGGAAGGGGCTGGGCAGGAGGATGAGGACAAAGTAAAGCGAGCGGAAGAGTTGGAAGCTCTGAGGACTCAGGTAGCGGATCTCTCTCAGAGGGCAGCTGCGACTGAGAGTACCTCGGGGCTGGCGAATACGATTGCTGAGGCGATCAATAGGCAGCGGGTGGAGGGAGATCTGAATAAGCCCTCGGCTGAGAGTGATAAGGAGTTTGGGGCACGGCTGGAGAAGGATCTGTTTAAGCCGGGGATGACGTTCGATGCGTTCAAGGAGGCCGTGTTCAGGGTTGTGGGTCCGGCGTGGAGCCAGACGATCGGAGCAACGGTCGACCAGAGCCGGAAGTTGTTGGAGGTCCATCCTGAGAAGAGGGAGCGGTTCATCAAGTATAAGGCTGAGATTGAGGCTCGGAGAGAGGCCCTGCCGTATCCTCAGAGGAACTCACCGGACGTTTACGATAAGCTCTATGACGAGGTGGTAGCGTCTCATTCCGAGGAGTTGAATCAGGAAGCTGTTCAGGCTGAGGTCATAAAGCAGGTGGCGGTAGCTCTGAAGGAGTACGGGATTGATCCTGGAGGGGAGCCGAAGAAGGGGAAGGCAACGTTTACCGAGAGGGGGGGACCGCGATCGTCCGCGCCGAAGAAGAAGCGGGTTATTGTGACTGCTGAAGACCACCGAAGGGCTGAGGAAGACGGGGTGACGGACAAGGAATACATGGCGTCGAAGATTAGGAGAGGGGTGTAGAAAATGGCAAAAGCAACGGAAAAAGACGCGAAGTTGGTGTCGAGCGTCAGCGAGACGCCAAAAGTTGGCGAAGAGGAGGAGAGAAATACGGTAAAGGCCAAGGTAGCGACCGTTTCTCTGGACACTTCGGTCAGTGACATCATACAATGGGATACGGACGGTATGCAGCTGATCTTCGACCAGAAGAGCTTCCTGCAGCTTCCCGAAGGTATTGTGCAGCAATTGAAGAAGCATAATCGGGATGCGTATTACGTCGCTCGGCAGAACGCGGTGAACCTGGATAAGGCACCGACTAGGAAGCCGAGAAAGATGATCGATCCGTTTACGAACGCGATCCTTCAACGGTTGAATGTCCGAAAGAATCGGTACTACAACGATAAGGATCGGCGGGAGTATCACCAGACGTTCGTGGATGTCGTCTTTGTGGACACGTTCAAGACTATGGGGTATCGGCCTGTAAGAGATCCGATACGGAAAGCCAAGATCATCTATTTGATGCAGGGCGACAAGGAAGAGGCTATGCTGATGGAGGTTTCCTGGCATGACTATGAGGCCCATCTGCATGCCATGAGTGAGAAATCGCAGGAGCGATACAAGGCGAATAAAGAGAATATCAGGGACAAGATCTCCCGCCTCGGGGGAACCCTGCTGGATCAGGAAGATCCAGACGACAGAGAACGCATGGAGGCCATCCAGAAAGCAGCGATGGCCAACGTGTAAGACTTTACGGAGGTAGCCAATGGCACTGGCAATAAACAGAGGCTATGGTTTCCATTTTGAATACCTGGATGAGGGCGGACCCGCGCCGATGAGGGAAGTTCAGTTTGATACTGATCAAACCCTGGCAGTTGGGGACGCTATGAAGATCGGGAGCGATGGGTACGGCGAGATCGCCACGTCCGGAGGTCCGATCTTTGGGTTTGTTCAAAAGGTGGTCACAGCCGACAATGCTACTCGGCCGAAAGCGTTGGTCATAGCAGCTTCAAGGAGTGCCGTCTTCAGTGGACGGACGGGAACCGCAACTGTTGGATCGGTGGCGCTCGTCGGGGATGAGTTCAGCATTACCGGGGCAACCGGAGCAATGGAGATCAACGAGGCCGTAACTACGGTTTTCGATATCGTGGTTATCGCAAAGCATCCCATGAGCACAGCTTGGGGATCGAATACTCAGCTACTCTTCAAGGTAACTGATTCTCAGTACGCTGGTACAGGGGCATAGGGAGGTAGACTATGGCAGGTGGAGTAAGCTCTTCAGGGTTGTACCCCAATCATCTCGATAGAGACTTCGACCGTGATTTCTACGACGAGTACACGCGGTCGGAGGGGGAACATAAGCAATTTGCCAAGTTCGAGTCGTCGACTTCCTCCTACATACAGGAGATGGACACGATCGGGCTTGCCGGGGTCCAGGAGATGTACGAGGGCCAGCCCGTTCCGATGGAGCGAATCTCGGAGGGGTATACCAAGCAGATTACGTTTGACAACTTCGGCTTGGCAATTCAGATCACTGAGAATGCGTACGAGGACGACCAGTATGGGGCTTTGAAGAAAGCTCCTGGTGAGCTGGGCAAGGCTTTTTCGTATACGAAGGATCTGAAGTGGTTCGATCTCCTGAACTCGGGGTTCGTTACCACGACCCGGAAGGGGAATGATGATAAAGCGCTGTTCGCAAGTGACCATCCTTCGCAGGGAGTTACCGGGGACACGTTCGACAATGCGGGATCGGGATCTCTGACCATGACTACGGTGCAGGAGATTCTCAATCACTTCGAGACCATGACCAATGAGAAGGGGGTTCCAATCCCCTACAAGGGTCCAAAGGTTCTCTTGATCCACCCGAATCTGAAGTGGAAGGCCAAGGAGCTTTTGCTCTCCGAGTATAACCCGGAGGATGCGAACAACGCGGTCAACACTTTGATGGACGAGGGCCTGACCTATAAGGTCGTGCATTTCCTCACGTCGAGCGCACCGTACTTCGTCCTCTGTGTCGGCCAGACCGACCTTCGGTTTATCTGGCGGCGCAAGGTCCGAACCGGTATGTTCACTGACTGGCACACGGGGAACCTTCTGTACAAGGCTACGGCCCGCTGGCAGACCGACTTCATCCGCTGGAGAGGTGTCTTCGGTTCGACGGGGGTGTAGGTATGGGAATAACTTCTTTCCCTAATGGGATTGGACAGTACACCGGATTCGCAAAGGGAGGCTCGGCTGGTTCGCTGGCCGTGATTGGTGGGGTCGAGGCGGGAGATGTCCTCCTGAAGGTTCTGGCTACTGAGTTTGGGACTGACGGGCTGATCTCTACGATCTACGATCTGACGAGTGAGTTCGTCTCGCCGGTTGGGACGAGTGCGTACATCGACAACTCGAGTGGCACCAACTGCACGGGGGCCTTGCTCATGGCGACCTTCGCCGACAAGAACGCGGGCGTATAGCTGATGGGGCTCCTCCGGGAGCCCTGTCCATTGTAGGGGATGCCAAGTGAACCGAGACCCCCAGTATCCAAAAACACAGAAGACCATCGTAACTCAGATATCATTTGCATGGCCCCGCGTTGGTGGAACGTATGGGGTTATCTTCTCAGGAAATTTGGGTGACATACCGGTCGGATGGGTTACGATTCCGTTCGGGTCGGTAACCGTCGTCGCAGACCTAGTTGGTCGAGCAATATACGTCCCTTCAGTAGACGAGTGGGGCATTGTATCCACTGCAGCTAGTGGGGGGCTAGGAATTGATATGCGGACAACGGTAGGTCAGGTCATCTCGATAGACGACACTGTGGATATCTACGATTCCACCACGATATGGGAAGTGAGCCATGGAGACATGCGGGGGGTTCTCAGTGACAGGATGGACCAGTGCATCGCGTGTAATTCGGATTGGCCGATGGGGGATATTACGTACTGGCGGGGTCGGGCGTACTGCCCGGACTGCCGGTCGGACATACCCAGGTTGATTCGGCAAGAGAGGGGGACTCGGGTAGAGCGCGACCGACGGATTGAGAGTGAGACCGACTTCTCGTCTATAGTGGAGTAGGAGGAAAAGGTGGCAGTAATTGGAACAGGGACTGATGTCTGGGTCCTCAGCACTGAGGCGGATGTTATTGAGGGGTGGATGTACGTCCGCGAGATCAAGTGGACTGGGGCATCGACCGGAGGAGACGACGTGAAGGTCATGGACTACGATTCGGGAACCGTCCTTCTGGAGGGAACAGCTCCTCAGTACGCAGGTCTGGATGTGGTCTTCAGCCAGCCTACGGGGAAGGCAATCAACGGGATCAAGGTCACCACCCTTGATAGTGGCGCTGTGTACGTTTACTTGGCGTAGGGGGATACTGTGAGCTTAGCCGAGGACATCGCTCTTGGAAAGCACCCCGACCTCACTACCGTAAGGAAGTTTGGAGAAAATGGTGACGTAGACGCCGCCGAAGACATGATCGAGATAGGCGGCAGTGTCCCGTACTCAACGACTGGGCAGCTTCTCGAGATCGTGTCCAGTACGGCTACCGACATCTTTTCTGGATGGGCCGAGGGCCTTGATGCAAACTACGATTGGGTCAAGGAATACTTTACCATGGATGGTGTCACGCCGGTTGGTCTTACGACTGAATGGTATTCGTCGAGCAAGGCAAGGCTCACGAACGGTGGCGCTAAGGGGACCGTGGTAGTTCGTGAGGACGGCGGTGGAGCTACATGGCTCCAGATATCGGCTGGATTTGGAGGTACTCTTCACGGGGCCTTCGGCATTCCTGCTGGGTACATGGCGATTCTCCAGAAATGGGAGGTCTGCTTGACGAAGCCGGCGGCCTCCGGATCAGTCCATGTGCACTTGATATCGAGGCCCTCCGGCCAGACTGAGTGGACTATTGAAGATACTATAGACATAGATTCAGACGTTCATAACAACATTCAAGCCGAGTTCCTGTCGAGACCAACAGTGTTTGGTCCTGCCGATATCAAGATTCGGATCGCGTCGGTAAGTGCTGCGAGCATGGTGATGTCCGGGAGCTTTGACCTCATTCTGAGGAGGGACGCGGGGCTGTTCGCGGGACCGACGGAGGTGAACAAACCATGACGGTGCAAGATATTATCGTTGAGGTCCACGACGCTCTGGGAAAGCCTTCGGATTTAAGCCCGTACACGGCGGGCACTTTTGACATTGGTGCGGCGGGGGCGGTCAGGCTGTTGGCTTGGGTGAATAGGGCGTATAAGCAGCTGCTCTCCTGGAAGCTGCCAAATGGGGTCATCATCCAATTTGACTCAGCGAAGGCTACCCTATACTTCCAGTCGAATGTCGTGAGCGGAACAGCTCAGGCCGGGGCTGCGGCCGCAATTACCTTGGAGGCTGATCAGGTGTTGGCTACCGGTGCTCTGAACGGATGGATAGTCAATCTTGATGGGGGGACGGGGAGTGGGCAGAAGCGGATCGTCATTGGGTCGGTGGTAGGCACCGACGTGTGCACGATTCACAAGGATTGGGATACTGAGCCGGATGACACTACGACCTATGAGCTGTACCACCATCGGTACAAGATTTTGGCGTCGACAGATGCCGAGGTCGGCTACAACATTTCGGTAGACCCGGTGAGCGAGTTCTTCGCTGCTCAGATGCTCCATGATCTCAATAGTGGGAATCCAATCCCTCTGTCTACGAACAAGCTACCTATGTCGTCAACCAGGGAGACGTATGGAACCCCGGGGATCTTCTTCTGGGATCAAAGTTCCATTGTGTTCGATAAGGCTCCGAACGCGGTGCGGAGCTACGAGTTGGAGTACGTCCGGATTCCCCCCGACATGACGCTTGCTGCCGATATCCCCGAGATTCCCGAGGCTTGGCATGATTGCATCGTGCTGTGGGCGCTCCACCGAGGGTTGCGGAGGGCGCAGGAGTCGGGAGATGCATGGGCGGTCAAGAATGATCTGAAGGACATGATCGGAGCGCTCGTGCAGCAAAGTGAGATGGTTCACGACAAGCAGGATGGGCAATTGGAGATCCCCGATTATGGCGAATATCGGTGATACCTGGGATGAGCCGTTTGAGGCTCAGCTCAAGGCGGAGACGTTCATCAGTAGGGGTGACAATACCATACGGAATGTCCGCCGCGCTCTTGAAGAACGGTTTGGAAGAGAGCATGACTTGGATCTCTCAGACCAAACCAATCATGGACGGCACCCCCAAATGTCGACGCGAACCTTCCTGTCAAAACCCTCTACCCGGCCAGATGGAACGAATCTGGATGCTAGCGACAAAGGGAAAATTGCCATTTCGGGGGGGAAAATCTGGGTTTGGGGTGGGGCGGCCTGGGTAGAGGCGAAGGCCCGGTATCTTTCGTCGAATATCTGGGAGATCCACGCGACCACGCCGTCCAGTGATGAATCCATGGGCTATCTCGCCAAACGGTTGAACGAGTTCAGCATTGCCGTGGGAAAGTTGATAGCTTGCCGGTTCTACTACCATGGCGGGGGAACGAAGATCGTGAAAGGTGGATGGATAGATCACTATAGCTCTGAAGCTTACCGCCTTTATGGGATGATCACGGCTGGGGGGTCGGGCCTTGTGTATGCGAGTTTTGGGGCCTCAACGACCACGAAGTGGAGACAATCGTTCGGGCAGGACGGATCATACCCAGGATTTTACATGGTCATACAGGGGTAGTCAATGGCATTCTCACCAGACGTCGATTGGACCAGTACCTTTAGGGAATTACCGACTCCGACCGGGGCGAGGTCATCGGGTGATGACGAGTTCCGGGATACCAAGACGGCGTTCCGCGAGAGGTTCGCACGGGACCATAATATGGTGTTGGGGTCGGACAACGATCTCCATGGTATTCATCGGGCGGGAACTGGACGATCCTCGGTTCAACATACCGACCCAGCTCTTAACGCCGCAGAAGAGGCAATAGCTGGGCTTGGAGGGTATCTCAACACGGAACGGCAGGACGATAGGATTGACATGTTTCAAGTTCGGTCGTTCTCGGGTTCAGCTTGGGCGGGGGTAGCGGCGTCAATCCCATCTGATCACTTGGATGCTCTTCCCACATCAACCTTTCTGGTAGACAGCGGGGTAAACGTTCATGCCTCTACAATCATTAGCTGGGTTCGGACCTATCTGGGTGGAGACTATCATGGGTTCGTACCTGCACTCGGAACTATCGGCGGACGGCCGGTTCATGGAATCAGGTACGTGACAACCTCCCAGATTATCATCAACACGCTTTTTGGGACCGTAACTTGGGCCGACTCAAACCCGACACACAATCCAGTGGCACTCCTCATGATGGACGCGAGGTAGAGCATGGCGAATGATCAGACTTGGGATACCGGCTATGAGCTTGTGCCGTCGAACGACGATGCCCTTAGTTCAGCTCCCCTCATGTACGCGGGGCTTACCGAGGGCCTGAGAGAGCGCATAGCTCATGAACATGAGATGACTGTCGGATCGAACAATCAGTTCCACGGCAGGCATCTGGAGGGGTCGTTCGCTGCCTTCTACCAGTCAACTTGTCCTTTGGTTCATGTTGATGGAGAGGATCTTGGAGATGGTGACATCGGTCTAGTCTGGTATGACTCGAGGACTACCGTGTTGAAGGTGTGGATGGGCTCGGACGATGAGACGGGCGGGTGGGAGCCGATCTCTAACACCTTCGCCGGGTACGGAGACAGCGCCGGGCTCCGGGCCATGGAGGTACTCACGTCTATAACGTACTACGAGAGCGAACACTGGGATGATCACGTGGGGGCCTTCGTAGCTGGATTAGGTCCAGTGGCCGGTTTCGTTTCCGACGGGGGAGCAGTAGTGAATACCACATATGCTTTCGCGGTCGACAAGGCGGCTAGCTCCGCACTCATTTACTATGAGAAGGATGGGGTTATTGGGACTATCTCCATTGAGGATGGAGGGAGTGATGCTCACCTTCTCTTCGGAGGGTTCAACCTAGGTGAGTGATAGCCTTCGCGATCGTACTCGAGCATCCTCACGGGATCTCCTGGGCAACGCTCCTGATCAGTTTAATCCGGACCTCTTCCTTATCTACGAGAAGGACGGCGTGCTGGTGATCGAGCCCCGCGAGGGAGTGTCCTTCGGCGGGCTGGATACCCTAACAGACGATTCGATGGCTGATACTCTTCACAGACATTCAGAACTATCAGCGAGTGACGGAAGTCCTAATGCCGTTGTTAATGTAGATTCTGACGGTGTTCTATATGTTGATGCTGGCCCTAAAGGTCTTGATGTACTATACAGTGCTGAAATTGGAACTCATCTTACTGTCGGCAATGATCTTGATGTTGCTGGTGCCATACTTCAAGGTGGAGGTCTGTACGCAGGCATCGTCGAGGAGGGCTCCCACCCCACCAACGGGGAGTGGATCACGTTCTCGAACGGGTTTCAGATTTGCATGGGAGCACCAACACTGAGCTCCGCCATCAACATGGCGTGGGGCGGGACTTTCATATCGGGTGCCGCAACATGGACATTTCCGGCAGCGTTCAGCGGGTTGATCGGACTGTCCGGCAGCAGCGGACCTGCCGATGTAAATGCGGCGTGGCTGATGCACTCTTCGGTTACCGGCACATCGACTGGATTTTACTTTGTTCGCGGAGATGCTGATCCTACCGTCAGGACTCGGATGGCTCGACAGATTGCCATCGGATGGGCGTGATGACGATTCATTGGACATCGATCCGCAGCAAACGAAATCCTGACTACTCGCAGCCGGAGCCTGACGTGCTCATGGTCATGGGCGCGGAGCTGGACTTCACAGACACAACGAAAGTTGAGCACGAACTACCGGAGCCGGATGATAAAAAGTGGGGATGGTCCCGTGACTACGTGCAGAAGGCGTGGCGAGAGGACGGCGTGCTGCACTTGCACCTACTGGCCCACACTCGGGAGGCGCTGTTCGCCGACCGCACCATCGACTACGGCGAGCGGGAGGAGCTGTTATGGAACGTTTGAAAGTTGGCGGTAAGACACAGGTCCAGGTTGACGCTGAGCGCGAGGCTGAGGAGCGGCAGACGGCGAGTGATGAGGCGCAAGCGTACCTGAGAGAGACTGACTGGACGGTGTTCAAAGCGGCTGAGAGGTTCCTCGTGAAAGAGGGATACTTGCCAGCGGAGTTCGGGGAACAGAGAGACGCTGCGCGCGAGAGCGTGACGCAACGGGGAGGGGGAACCTGAAATGTCCGGAGAAACTCTTACTGTACGAGTAGCGAAGCTTGAGACTATCGGCAGGGAGATGAACGATTGGCTTCACAACGGACTTACTGAGAAGATCGGGCAGGTCGTGAGCGAAGTTCTCGTCGCGAAGCAGAAGGAAGGGTGGGAGCAGGAGCGTGAGGAACGTAGACTGCAGATAGAGGAACAGCGGATGCGTAACGAGGCTACGGGTAAGGCGAAAGACAGAACCAACCGGATACTGATTGCCACCATTGTCCCGGCCACCGTCGGCGCGTTGAAGCTGGCAGAAGCGATATTTGGAGGGTAGGATGAACATTTGGTTCACCGGAAAGGAGATCCAAGGGTTTGGGGGGGTTATCCCGGTAACCTGCATCGTGAGAAACGAACTCAACGGCTGGCGTAAGCCGGATCAAGTGCTGCGAGAGGCGGATGGGAGAATCTCCAAGGACGGCACGCCTTACCAGCCACGGCCGTTCCCCCCGGGACGGTGGCAGATTACGGAGGTCACTTGGAAGTCAGTGGACAGTCTGTACTGGCCGGTGTTCATCAAGACCGATGCTTGGCAGTGGCTGGATTACTGGAGTCTGGATGGCGATGGCCACTATGACAAGCCGGGTAGAGGACGGTTCAGAGGCTATGGGTATGGGATTCACCACGCACGGGTTGAATCCGGCAAGCGGTTGGTCACTAGCAACACGACCCTTGGCTGCCAGAACGTCCTGTCTTCTGATGATGCTAGATGGCTGGGTGAGGAGGTACATATGGCAATGAAGGCCGGACGAATGGTCTATATCGACGTACCGCCATGGAAGGAGTGGAAGGAGTGAGTATGGGTGAAGTAACAAACGACGTAAACGGGAAGGCGTCATCGAAGCGGTTCATCGGACTTGCTTCGTTCGGGGTGGCCGTGGCTATTGCGGTGATTGGGCTGGTCTTTGATAGGGCAATGGCTCCGTCGCTGGTGTGGCCGTTCATCGGCTTGGTAGCAGGGATTCTCGGGGTGACCGTGTTCGAGCGTAAAAGTGGAGGGGGGAATGTCGGACCGTAACAGGGGGGGCTGGGAACCACCGGCAAACCCGCAGAACGTCCCCGTCACGCCTCTGAGTAAGGGGATGATCCTCGACCAGCAATCAACCCGTCTTCCGGTCGGGGCACTGCTGGAGGCGAAGAACTACATTGTCAACAGGGCGGGTCCGATTAGGCGGCCGGGCTTGAGGCAGTTCTTCAGCTGGCAAGTTCCCTTTCCCCCGGTCCGGGACATCATCACGTACTGGGACCTTTCCGGGGAGCAGGTGACGATTGTGTTGGACTCCAAGTTCATGTACACAGCCTCATCGTCGGTTCTCACGCCGAAGTATTGGGGGTACCGGACGGGCTTTGCAATCGTGCTCTCAGACTCGCTCGTCGTCGCTGGGAGTGGGACTGACTGGACAGCAGCCAGCTCATATCTGCTGCCCGGGGACATCATGGCCTTCGACGTGGACGGGACTGAGTTCGCAGGCGAGGTGAAGGCGGTCGTGGGCGACACCGAGATCCACCTTCTGTCCTCAACGCTGGATGCGTATACGGGAACCGGGTATGAGGTACGGCGTGCTTTCAAGCCGTACCTGGACAATCTCTACGACCACGATGTGTTCGAAGATCCTGACAATGACGACAAGCAGATCGTGTTCGCGGACGGGACTCGGCCGCTTAGGGCGTATAACGGGTCGACGTTCGGCCTGTTCGGGAGCAACGATTTTACGGTTCAGTGTGTGGGGGCGTTCCAAGATCGGCTGTTCGCAGGCTTCACTGTGGAGAGTTCGATTGTGTGGCGGCAGCGTGTGCGGTGGAACAACCTGATCGACCGGGACAGGTTCTACGTTGGAGGGGATGATCCCCGGAATGACTTCGTGGACAAGCCCGAGGTAGGGGGGTATCCGAGAAGGCTTATTCCGCTTGGGAGTTTGCTGGTTGCCTACTTTACCGATTCCATATTTATTGGGCGTCCCACGGGGAGGGTTGATCTTCCCGTGTCCTTTCAGCGGATCGAGACTGGAGGACAGGGTCTCGTCGGGACGAAGGCGGTTACATCTTGGATTGATGGACACTACCTCGTCATGGAGGATGACATCTACTTCTTGGGGAACAATGTGGCCTTGGTTCCGATAGGGTCTCAGGTGGTTCGGGACACCATACAGGCGACGGCCAATCTGGCTGCAGTGTGGGTAGCGCCCGACCCGAAGAGGGAGCGGATCTGCTTTGGCTTTCCCGGTGAGACATCGGAGATTACGAAGATCTGGTCCTATGACTACAAGGCGCAGGCGTGGAGCTATGACGAAATAACCACTTCACTGATCGCCAATGAAGTTTACGTTGATCCAGACGCCTTTGGGGATTCACCCCTGACATGGGGGTCTCAGACTGAGATATGGGATGCTGGGCGGGTAGGGGTGCCCTACCTGTTCACCGCGACCGAGGGGTACGTCAACATCTATGATCCTGAAGTTACCGATGATCTGGGGATAACCCCGATACAAGCGGAGATCGTCACGGGGGATTATGATTACGGGGTTTCAGACACTCGCAAGACGTGGCTCCGCCTGTCGGTGAAGATCGATCGCCTGCTTGACACTGACCTGACGTTCACCGTTTACGGGTCGACTGATAGAGGGGTGAACTGGGAAAACTTCGGAGACCTGATCGTTGAGGCGGGTGACGATGAGAACTTCGTGAACTTCATCAAGAGCGGGTCGACCTGCCGGTTCAAGCTGGTCTCGATATCGGAGGTCGAGCAGTATCGCATATTGGACATTGTCCTCCGAGTGAAAGGCCGGGGGCTGGAGGCACATCTTGGACCGGAGGACTAATTGGGAGCTACCCAATATCGACGCGATCAGGCTGGAAGGGTGGTGGGAAAAGGTCTCGGAACTTCCGGGAATCGAGACTTGCAAGGAGGAGTTTCTCAGGCTCTACGCCACTGCGACAGCGGTGTTCGAACTTCCCTTTGGGATTGTCCGTCTCGATCCTCTTCGGTTCGGCAAGATGGCTCAGGCCCACGGGTACTTCTGGTCGCCAAGAGTTCTCAGGGAAGTGGATACATTCAGGGAGATTGC
>SDBV01007647.1_pt1 | contig 14736 bp, 11 predicted proteins | sample 2277081 | NCBI WGS metagenome assembly SDBV01 (sample SAMN10402039, study PRJNA504765) | marine sediment metagenome | isolation source: marine sediment core GS10_PC15, 223 cmbsf | place: Arctic Ocean: Southern Knipovich Ridge | collected 2010
CTTGAACGCTATGAGCAGGCTCTGACCCTCGCCGAAGATCTTGGGGACGATATGACGCTGTCCACCCACGCTCTCAGCGGACTCGCCCACACCTACCGCCAACTAGGTGACACCAGCAAGGCAGAGGCGCTGGCCCGCCAGGCCCTTGCCAGTGCCGAAGAGCGCCAGAGCCCCTATGAGCGGGGGCTGGCCCAGATCGCTTTGGGCAGGGTTCGGCGCCAGCAGGGGAAGCTGGACGATGCCGCCAGCGCGCTCAGCGCTGCGGCCACGCTGTTTGACAGGGTCGACGCGAGGAAAGAACTGGCCGAAGCCCTGTTCTATCTCGCCGACTCCAGCCTGCCTGTAAGACACAACCGCAGCCTACTAAAACTTACCTTGGAAAGACTCGCTACGGTCGTCAGCGATCTGGGCCACGACTACTTCCTTGTGCAAGCCTCGAGAGAGACGCCTGCCGTTGCCGAGTACGGAGCATCAAGGAGGATCGGAGGTGGCTTCTACCGGGAGATGCTGCGCCGGAGCGGACCGCAGGGCTCGCAGGTCAGAGGGCCGGCCAAGGACGAAAGTAGGGCGGCGGACCGTCTGCCTGCGATTAAGGTGACCGCACTCGGGCACTTGGAAGTGCAAATGGACGGTCGCGACATTCTAAACTTGGAGTGGGAAAGTGAGAAAAGTAAGGAGCTGTTCCTGCTGCTGCTCTCCCACCAGCGCCCGTTGCGCAGAGACGAGATCGTGACGGCTCTCTGGCCCGAGTCGGGCGGCGGCAGAGCAAGCAGCGCGTTCCACTCCACCCTCTACCGGGTGCGGCGCGCCCTCCACACCGAGTGCGTCGTCGAGTTGGACGGAGCGTATGCCCTGAATCCCTCTGGAACCTTCCTCTACGACGTACGAGAGTTCGAGCGCTCAGTGGAGAAGACGAGGAGAATTACCGAGGACGATCCCAGCTACGTCGATAGGTTGCGCAAGGCGATAGACCTCTATTGCGGCCCCTTCGCTCCAACCATTGAGAGCGAGTGGGCGGAGGCTCGCCGCCGAAGCCTCGAACAAGGGTTTCTTGAGGTGGCTGCAAAGCTGGCGGACAGGCTCCTTCAGCGGGAGGACTATGCCGAGGCGGGCCACGCGTGCCGGCGACTCCTCGAATACGACCCTTATAACGAAGCGGCCTCCTACAAACTCATTAAGGCACGGGCGGCCTTAGGCGACTACGAGGCCGCCCTGCACACGTACAGACGCTACAGAGAGATGCTCGAAACAGACCTCGGCGAGAAACCCGGCCAGGCGATCGTACAGCTATATTCGGAGGTCCGCGATCAGCTCGCCCAGACGGCAGGTCGACCTCCGTGATAATTTCGTGACACCCCCGAGCATTTAATTGGTGGTGGCAAAAATGCCACCACCAAATTCATTCTCGCAGGAGGTGCGATATGCGGAAGCTCCGTGTGCTTCTCTTCTCTTTGGCAATCGCCATAGGATTGCTAGCAGTTGCTCTGGCAGCAGGCGCTCCTTACTTCACAGCGTAGGTGCCAACGTCGGGTCTGACAGCCAAAGGGGTGAAGTCGAAACATCTTGCCTATCGGCCTACCCCTAAGCTTCGGTGGCTGGGACTGGGCGTGGCGACATTGCTGGTTCAGGTCGCCCTGATCTACGGCCTGACCACCGTGGCCAGTGCTAGCAAATGGCTGCCATTTCTGTTACCCGCGGCCCATCTTCTCCTCCTACCCTTTCTGCTCCACAACCTATCCTTCTGGGGAATAAAGCTGGTCCTCGTCGGCCTATTGCTGAACCTGACGGCCATGCTAGCCAACGGCGGCCTCATGCCCGTGGAGGCCCCCGCCGTTGAGGCGGTTGGAAGGCACGAGGTTAGGGATCTTCAGCTCGGGGCGCACATCCCTGGGTCCAAGAACGTGCTGCTCAATCCGCAGGACGTCCGGCTGAGGGAACTATCGGACATCCTCGTGGTGCCGATCCCTAGGCCCTTCACCCGCGCCGTGAGCGTAGGTGACCTGTTCGTACTTGCGGGTGTGGTGATCACCTTCGGAGAGGTTGTCAGGAGAAGCGAGGCTTGAAAGAGGGAGCCATCGCAATGAGTCAAAAGCTTAGTCTCGCCTCTGTGCCAGCCCGAAGAGCTTCCGGATGGGGAGTCTGATTTTCCCGCCAGACCAGCTGACTAAGTCCGATGTCACCGCACCCCTCCCTACGTCGCGGAGACGGCGGTCGCCGCCCCCGCGACGGGCTCGTACGTGCGCACGCGCCGGCTGCGGTGGTGGGGGCCTCCCCCCATGTGAGTCTCACACCAAGCGCGGACGGCCTACATATCCGTGGAGCCTTCGGTGAACTCGTTATCCCTCTACGCGCCTCTACAGGAGCACGGATAGATGACTGAGTTCAAGGTTCTCATCGCTGACGAGCACGTCATCGTCCGAGAAGGCTTAATCGCCCTGCTCAATCTGGCCGATGACATCCGGGTCGTCGGGGAGGCCGCCAACGGCCAAGAAGTTGTGGCGATCACGGAGAAGCTGCGACCAGACGTCGTTCTGATGGGCATCAGAATGGGCGGCGTTCAGGCCACGCGGGAGATAAAGGCCAGATTTCCCGAGGTGCATGTCATCGTTCTCACCAACTACGATGACGACGAGTATGTTTTCGATTGCTTGAGGTACGGGGCCAGCGGCTACCTGATGAAGGACGTGAGCCCGGCAGACCTGGTGAAGGCGATTAAGAGCGCGCCCGGGGCGAGTCTCTGATGCACCGCTCATCATGGGACCGATGAGAACAGACGGCTGTCCACGCTATCGGCACTTGGAGTGCCCTGGGGATCCGCTGGAGCCCAGAGCACCACACCTCCTCCAGCATCCCCTCCGCCATCTCTATGTGCTTGGGCATACCGATCTTGCGGTATCCGGCGATGGCTTCCGTGAGCAGGCGGAAGGCCTTGTCGCGGTCGCCGGGGGCGTCACGGTCGATGAGGATGCCCTTGCGCGCGGGTACAAGCAGCTAGAGGTAGGCGACCGCAAGAGGGCGGTCATGCCGGTCCACGAGGCCGGGGGCAAGATCAAGGTCGCGCGTGCCGATGCGGAAGTGGCGCGCAAGGAGCTTGGCGCCGCCTTAACCGACCGGACGGATGAGGCTGCCGAAACGCTTGGCCACGTCGACTACAAGTACTACCTAGACCGCTACAGCGACTGGCTGGCCGAGCAGGGAGAGGTACAGGAGGCCAAGAGCGTGCAGAGTGGCCTGCTTCAGACTCTATCGGCCCGGAAGGTACTGGACCGAGTGTTGAAAAATATCGAAGCTCGGGGCGCGGCCTACGCTTAAAGCTTAGTCGACTGAGGAAGACCGCGATGAAAGTGGAGTGGGAGAACGTCAGAAGCGTCCTGGCCGCAGCGGCATCGGCGGGTGTCTTCTCCGCCCTGATCATTATCTTAGGTCGCCTCTGGACGCAGTCCTATTACTCCGTGTTCGGCCTACCGACGTCCGACCTCGAATTCAGTGTGATGGACTACGCATTCCAGACCAAGGAAATCCTGCTCATGCTGGTTCTCGCAGCGTTCATTGGTGGTGTGCTCTGGTTAGTCGAGGGCGCTCACATCGTCCTCGAGTCGTCGGATCCCGTGATATTACCTTCCAAGAAGGACCCGCAGCACGCGAGGAGCTGCCGTGAGCGCGTGCGTGGCCTCGTGAGACGCGCTCTCCGTGGGCTCGGCTGGCTGCCCTTGTTTGGCGGACTCAATCTACTCGGGCGAGCCATTCTGATCGGTGCAGTGATCGGACTCGGTCTCCTAGCGTTCCTTGCGTCTTCCAAGCCGTCCTCTGCTGATTGGGTGTGGAAGTATTCTGGAGTGCTTGGTCTGTGGGGGGGTGTGTCTGTTGGGCTGGCCATGGGTACCCTCGGCGTGATGGCTCGGCAACTTTGGAAACAGAGCGAGTTTCTCTGGTGCGCTCTCCCAGCGGGGCTAATTGTTGCGCTGGTGGCTGTCTTCGTCCCCTGGTCTACCGGGGAGCTGGCCGAGTTCAAGGCTATTAGAGATCTAAGGACAGGCGAGCTCCCGCAGGCGATCATCGAATTTCGAGAGGAAGCGCCGGCAGCGATCCGTCGAAGCGATGATCCCGCCAAGACCCAACTGGCACATCTCGTCCTGGCTACGAGTGACCGTCTGGCCATCGCCTACCCGTTTGGGTGCAAGAGTGTAGGCGAGCCGAAGGAGCCGCTCGATGAGACAGCGAAAGGAAAGCCGCGGCGTGAGATATGCGACATCTTCACGTTTGACCGGAAAGACGTGCGCAGCATGCGAATCTTTGGAAAGGGCACGGATCGGCCCTTTAACGATGAACGGACTAACCCCATCGTCGTAGACCTGCCGGCTGATGGGACGACACCGTACGAGCAAGACCTAGACCTTACCGCGGCTCAGAAGGATCGTTGCGGGGACCAGAGCGACGATATAGGGGAGGCCCGGGGCGTATGGTTACAACTGAACGCGCTCCAGAGCGGACGGGTTTCGTTCCAAGAAAGGCCCGCCAAGCTCTATCTGTCGCCGGAGGGTCACCCGAATGAGTGCACTAAGCTTCTGGAAGGCGAGGGCGTCCGGCTGCACGTCGACGACAAGTTGATGGTGCTGGCAGCTGCGCAACCGGACGACCGCATAGTGACGCCGCTGAAGTTCACCTTCGTCCCTCTCGAATTTCGTCCTGTGGATGTCTATGTGGGTCAGAAGAAGGACACCGCTGTGACTATGACTGTCCCGTTCTCGGTTCAGGATAGATCCTCGGTCTCGGTGATTGTCGATGTCGACGGCATCGTATCGGCTGCCCCGGAATGCGTGGAGGCAGAGGCTGGCTTGCCTGAGAATGGTCAGCCAGGGATCACAAGGGTTCAAGTAGAGATCGCTCCTTCGGACTCAACTGCCGCCGTCTCTCTCTGTCCGGACGCAGACCCGCAGGGTGAGACTGGCCCCACGAGCGTTGCCTTCACCATGGACCAGCCGCTGGAGCCTGGGCGCTGGGATCTTTCGTTGTCGAAGAGTGCCGGAATTAGGTCCTTCAGGATCATATTGTCGCCGCTGCCGGCAGAGGACATTTCCCAGGAGGAGCGGTCAGATGAGTGACAGAGCCCCAAAGAATTTCAGTGCCGAGCAGTGGAAATCGATATTCGTCGCGCTTAACGAGCACGGCGCATCGCACGGGTTGCCGGCACAGCGAGTCGACAGCCTCGTGCTGGGAAGCTGGAACCTACGGCAGTTCGGCAACATACAGCTGGACGACAAGAATCGGCCCAGGGAGCCCGAAGCGTTCCGGTTCATGGCCTCCGTGTTGATGCACTTTGATCTGGTGGCGATCCAGGAGATCAAGGACGATCTCGACAGCCTGCGGCTTCTACACCGCTTCCTGCCGGAGTACGACCTAGTGGTGTCCGATGTGACGGGAAACTACGAACGGCTGGGATTCTTCTCGAAGTTCGAGAGAGTGAGGAGGACGAATCTGGCCGCGGAGATAGATATCCCCATGGTAGAGATGCGGTCGATAATCCAGGAGAACTGGGAAGAATTCCAAGAAGAGCTGGAGCGGTACGGGAAAGAGGTGACAGCGGGAAGGAAGACACGGATAGAGCTACCCGCGTTCTTGGGGTTCGACCGGGCGCCGTTCTGCGTGAGCTTCGAGGCGGGATGGAGGCATGCGCCCCTTCGCTTCCTGGCGTACAACGCGCACATCTATTATGGCGAAAAGCACGCCGATCGGACGAACGAGTTCGTGGCCCTGCTGAACTGGCTATTTCGACGATGGGGCTACGCGGAGACGATTTTCTCGCCCAACTTCATCGTATTTGGGGATATGAACACGGAGGTAGTGGGAAGGCACGAGACGACGCTGGAGGAGCTTCGCGAGCACATACTGAAGCAGACGAAAGCGTCGCGGCGGCGTGCCCTGTCGAGGGCGCGCAAGGAGGGGGACTCTCAGCTAGTGGATGCGATCAAGAAGCAGCGCGTCTCCTTCCCATTTCTGACGGGGATGAATGACACGCCGCCGCCATCGATCGGCTCGAACCTGACGGGGACGGAGCGGTTCGATCAGATCTTTCTGCTGATGCGTGCGGGAGGGACGGATACGCCGAGGATCGCGGAGTACGGCGTGTTCGATATCCCGTCGCTGGTGAAGAGCGCGCTGAAGCGGTACAGGCTGACGGACAAGACGCGGACGGACCGGATCCGCCAGCAGATCTCCGATCACGTGCCCATCTGGATACGGCTGAAGCTACCGGACCCGCTGAAGGAGTAGGCGCGGCTCCTTCTCGCCCCCACAGGCACCGAGGAGCCCAAGTTTCGCCTCGCCCTGTGACAATTTCGTGACAGAGCACCTGAAAGGATGCGTCCATGGCTTCGAAGAAGGGAGAAGTAGAATCATGCCTCGAAAGCGATATCCAGGCCTCAAGGCCACGAAGTACACGGAGCTGCTAGACCCGAAGGACCCAATCGTAGAGCCTACGCCTGAGCCGGAGGTTCCCGTACCGCCGGAAGTTGAGATTCCGGACCCGATCGAAACAGACCCACCACCACCGACTGTTCGCAAGAGTTCGTCCGCCATGTCCACCGAGGAGCAAGAGCGATACAAGTCCGCGATCACCACACTGATCAATAGCGGCCAGTATGGACAGCATGTCAGCCACCACCGGGAGATGAGCCATCGCATGCACGGCAGTATGGCTGGCCCCATTGGCTACGAGCGCTTTCTCAGCTGGCACCGCATCTACCTGCTCAAGCTTGAAGGCCTTCTGAGAAACGTCGACGACCGCGTGTTCATTCCTTACTGGGAGTGGTCCGTGGACCGGGAGATCCCGGCCTGGCTGGCCGGCTTCACGCCCCAGGTGCCAATGCCAGACGGAACGACGCTTAGCATCCCACGGAACCCCCAACCGGCGAGCTTCCTTCCTAGTCCGGCAACGGTCACGACAATCCTGGCCGTCGATAACTGGACGACGTTCGTCCGCAATCTGGAGGACGGGCCGCATAATCGCGTTCACGGGTGGGTGGGCGGAAGGATGAACGACATCCGCTTCTCGCCCGGCGACGCACTCTTCTGGCTTCATCACGCGGAGGTTGATCGTATCTGGCATAATTGGCAGCAGACTCACGCCGGCTTGAAGACCGCCATTACAGGGACCGACGCCGTCCTCGACCCATGGCCTGAGACGGTAGACGGTTCTCAAGATATCGCTGCCTTGGGCTATCAGTACGCGTAACGTTCATCATGCTCCCCTGATCGTTCGAGGAAGCCACGACATAGGCGGCAAGGAGCTCCGAGCGCCGCCTTCCATACGATAGTCATGCCAACCTCCCAACCCGACCGTCAGACTTGCCGGCAATATAAGTGCGAACGGTTCAACCCCTGGGACTTCTACGACGTGCTTCCGGTGGACCCGGATCTGGGCGCGCGGAGGAGCGACAACAGAACAGGCTGTGGGGGCTCAAAATACATCCGGTTCGCTTAGGCAGCCTCCCACTCGTATTCATGATGGAAGCCACCGAGTAGTGGTAGATGGTAGTCAATCAGCAGGATGCGGATGAGTTTTGAGCCCCCACACCGCTTGGTTAGCAGAACTCCTCGAACGGCTCCTCGACATTATCCCCGTCCATCGCTGGGTTCGGGCGGTGCGGAACGTTCTCAACGCCCTCAGCCAGGCGTTCATCCTGGTCTGGATACTAGTCCTAGCCCTCGTCGTGAACGACTGGAGCCTCTCCGCGCCGGGCTCGCGATCTCCTTCCGCGGCCTTGAGATTCGTGAACTCTCTCCGGCCCGGGCGGCAAGTGTAAGATCGAAAGCCAGATGCTTTTGCGGGCCGGTTGGGGGAGGAGTGACCCTCGTTGGGGCGGAGTTAGGTCACGACCGGCGGGCGTCGTTTACATTTCATAGCGCGCGCGATCCTCTTGAGACTAAACGGCGATGCGATACAAATACCACCGTCCGTTCACTTGGAACGCGCAAAAGGATCTATCAGATCGTCCTTCAATTAGCTGCCACCACAACAGGCGAATATTCCAACTCCAGGTGACGCAGGAGCGACCCTCAAACGAGATGTCTAGCTCACCGTCCCCGGGAGTAAGGACGAAGGGCAACGTCCTACCCTGGACCATTGTCTGGCTGCGGACCTCATTCCTGAAGAAGAAATTGGGCTTCTCGAGCCTTATGCCCGAGATGGTGCAGTGCCGTGCCGTAGCATATCGGAGTGATCCGCCTGACATTCGTTGAAGTTCCAGAGGTCCAGACAGCAGCATTGCACGGGTCATAGTCGCCAGTGCCGGAATCATTAGGCCGGTAACTATGACTGACCCGATGCCGCCCATCACATATTGAGTAGTGCTCTCCAGGAACTTGGTCCTTCGCATCTCGAATTGTTTCTTGGACGAATTGGGCAACTCATCGACAGTGGCGGTTGCCGCGGCCTCGCTGCTCTGCAGAATGGAAGAGGTCAATGCCGATTCAGCCGCCGTTTGCAGCTGCGTCGCTTGGTCGGGAGTCAGGTCTAGCTCTTCGATTACCTGCTGGCCTTGTCCCTCAGTCAGCGTACCAGCGATGGCAGCAGAGACCTTCTCTTCTTCCGCAAGATCTCCAGGGCCGAGATCAACATCCCGGAGCGCGGCTTCTGCGATTGCCGCCGCTGCCTGTTCGATGTTTTCCGGCTGGGCTGTCCTTGGGAGATCTTCAATCGCCTCCTTAACCCCTACCTTGGCGCCCGCAAAGATATCAATGACTGCTTCTGTTGCGGTCTGGGTGGCCACCTCAGCTAAATCGTCTTCGACCACTGCTGGTGCGTCAGATTCTTCCGCAGTGTTCGCAGCCGATATCGTGACTTCTTCTACTACGGCACCTTCCACTTGGGTCCTATCAGACAGGCTCACCTCCTCGTCACCCAGCGCCTGCAGAATGCCCGCGTCAGTTACTTGACTGATAGTTTTCTCCGCGTCGATTGTTCTGGTGTCAGGCCAGACTACCAGTAAAGTCACAACTACGACGCTGACGAAAAACAGAACAGAAATTACGAACCCAATGGATACTGGCCTTGGCCGCTTCATCTAGAATCTCCGCCTGACGACACAGCGACTCTCCGTCTGGCGTGAACGTGGCCGGTGATCGCCTCAGCCTTCTCAAGCCCAGATGATGCGGGCCACATTATCGCAACGGCCAGTACGCCTATCGCCAGAAAGAAACGCCGAGTCGCGTTCATAGTTCCCCTTGCCTGCCAATCTGCGAGACGTGGTCTAGCCAAACGGCGAAGCGGTGCAAATTCCGATATGGTCCGCGTCACCTCCGGTTTCGAGCAACAGAAATAGCCGCGTCCCGACGGCGACTCGTCGTCATCGGCGGCTACGATGATGTCACCTGACGCCTCCTCCCAGGCGTGGCTAATCGGCTCGCCCTTTTGGAGCGTGCGGTACCCCGTCCGAATGATGTCGTTGACAACTGGCTCAGCTCTGCTCATCTCAGCCTTGGTCATAATGGGGCCTCTCTACGGAGGGGATACGTAGCCTTGGGCACGTAGCGGAGAAGCACTCCGCGGCAGATTGGCGCTCCCGCCGGGCATCGACTGGAAAAGGGGATTGCTCGAAGCCATGGAAGCATCCTTTCAGGTGCTCTGTCACGAAATTGTCACAGGGCGAGGCGAAATTTGGGCTCCTCGGTGCCACACTAAGAAGTCTTAGTGTCCGGGATCGAACCCATAGTCCTCGCTCGTCCCGTAACCAACTCCGAAGCACTCAACCTACTGTGAACTCCCGCGACGTGCCGGCGTAGGATAGGAGCGGCCCGAACAGGCGCTTGCCCTCGCCGTAGATGCTCACTCGATAAGTGCCCGGGACAATGTTGGCCGGGATTCGCCACTCGACCGTCGTCGTGGAGTAGGGTAAACAGAACAGAGGCCAGCGTCGCCAGATGAAGCGAGTTTCAGGATCGTGGTCGCTGGCGACATCTAGCCACCTGTCGCCCTCTCGTCTCTGCACGTTCAGGAACGTGCCCTCGGTGCGGAAGTCGTTCTTCGGGTGGCCTGCCCAAAACGACACCACGACCTTCTGCCCTCTCTGGTAAGAAGGGAGGGCGTCCTTCCGAACGCGGCCGAGCGCCTTCCCTGGTGGCCAAGCGTCCAGCAGGACAGAAGTCTGGAGATCTAAGAGGGTATCCGGTGGCGGGCTCGGCTCAATGTCCGAATCCGCCTTGTGGCCGGTGGCAAGTGAAGACGCCAGATGCGCAACGGTCTGCTGCACCGCGGCCAGCGTCCAGGGCCCGAAGTGCGTGGACGCACCCTCATAATCCTGACGATCGTACTCCTCTCGCGTTGCCACGTACCCGGCATAAGAGTTCGCCAGCCCGGCGATTACCACTCGCGTGACTCCGGCCGGTCTCAGCTGCGAAAGGACCGTCTCCTTGAGCCTGCGCCCGGCCATGGTGGTGCACTCGAAGGGCACAGCCGCTATTCCCAGGCTGCCGATCTGCGCCACCTGGATAGGCAACACCTCCGGCGTCCAAGGGGGCCTGAACTTGCCGGTCGGAATGACGCTGATCTTCTGGCCCTGGCAGTCTTCCGCCGGCTTCTTGCGAATGAGTCTCCACCAAGCAGCCAACATCCTGGGACGCCACGGCTTGATGACCCACACAATAAGAAGCCCCTTGGCGAGCCGTCCCAGAAGCCGTCGAATCGCATTCTTCGAGACGCCTTCCCAGCCGATGCCGCGGCCGTCCTCCGTTCCCGCCAGCATCGAGACGCCTATGGCGGCGCTGCAGGTGGTGACGTTGTCCGGGCCGCCAGTCCAGCGCGGTTCCACAGCGACCTTCGACATGTCTACGTAGGCGTGGCGGACCCCGACGCGATCGGGAAGAGCTTCGGTCGCCTGGTCATACAGAGCGCGCACCGCCTCACACTGGTGAGAGCCCGAAACCGTCATGCTCTCGAACTGGTCGGAGCCCCGGCCTCCTTCACCTCCGTACACGTTAGGCGAGATGTCCCCCTCGTTGCTCTGAGCAAACGCCGCGACGAAGGAGCGGGCTGGGACGCTGTCTGAACTCATCAGCTGCTCGAACAGATAGGAGGCGTAGCCCTTGTTGTCACCGCTGGTCAGCTTGTTGTCGTTGTCCAAGGACGTCCCGTGGATGGCGAACCAACTGATCATGCCGATCTCGCTGCCGTCCTCCCGCTCTAGACGCAGCACGACCATGGAGTCATCAGTGTCGGAGTCGTAACGCGCACGCTCCTCGGCCGGGTTCAGCGCGTAGGCCTTAGGGGACCGATTCTTTGCGATACCCTTAAGCTCGCCGGTGGCGATCTTGATCCTGCCCGGCGCCAAGTTGCCCTGCGCCCGCACGATCGACTCGACGACTCCGGTCACGATAGCCTCGAAGTTCTGCCGGTCGAATCCAAGTGTCGTTAGGTTGTACAGAGTATGGTGGAAGTAGCCGCCCGGCCCTGCGTGCGTGTGAGTGGCGCTGAGCATAACGTTCTCCGTGGAGAAGCGCTCGCCGAGGCGCTCCTGCAGCCGGGCAACGACCTCCAACTTCACCGCCTGACTGATCATGCAAAGATCCGCGCTGACGAAGGCGAGCCGCGCACTGCGGTCTGCGGACTCGATTACAAATGCGCGGGAGCGCAGCCGCATGTGGATGCCGCCGGTCTTCTGGAAGGGACTGGCATACCCCATCATGCCACGTTCGGCTGCTGGGCCGGTAATGTCATAGATGCCGCAGCCAAGAAGCAGCCCCGAGTCCCCTGCGGTGCTGGAAGCCATCTGCACCCCCTCAGGAAGCGTAGTATAACCGACGCTTGCGGTCCCGTCGATAGGCGCGATATGATGCAGCCTGGGGCCGGCATCGCGATTCGCGGACTTCGCCTGGACCCCCAGGAGCAGACGCGATGATCCCTGAAGCCTCGGACGGCTACTACCACCCAGCCAGCGAAGAGGAGCTCGGGTCTCTCATCGGCGAGGCGCGGGCGAGGGGATTGAAGCTGCGGGTGCGTGGCTCCGGACATTCTGAACCTGGGGCATTGGACGGGGGCACCGCGGCAATCAACGTCCTGCTCGACCGAATGTCCGCGGTCGAATTCGACGAAGGGCGCATGCAGGTCACGGTGCAGGCCGGCTGCCACCTAGGCTACGATCCCGAGGATCCGAGTCGTACTTCCACGCGGAAGAACAGCCTCTTCGCCCAGCTAGACCGCCGCGGATTGGCGGTCCCAGTTATGGGCGGGATCACCCGCCAGACAGTGGCTGGCTTTCTTTCGACAGGCTCAGCTGGCTTCAGCCTGCAGCACTCATTCAACGAGCTTGTCGTAAAGATCCGACTCATTGACGGCACCGGCACCGTACATGAGTTGTCGCGCACGGATGACCCGGACGACCCCTTCTACGCCGCCGGCGTCTCGATGGGTCTTCTCGGTGTCATCACCGCCGTGACGCTGCAGTGCGTGCCACGCTACACGGTAGAGGGTGACGAGCGGACCAGCAGCTACGCTGACTGCGAAATCGACCTCTTCGGCGAGGAAACACAGGACAGGCGACCCAGTCTTGAGACCTTCCTGCGACAGACAGAACACGGCCGGCTGCTTTGGTGGCCCCAGAAGGGAGTCGAGAAGGTCACGGTGTGGCAGGCTAAGAAGATGCCTCCGCAAGACGACTTCAAGCCAAAGCCCTACAAGCAGGTGCGGACATTCTTCGGCTCATCGTTTCTCGTGTACCTGCTCATCAGCCTCGCCCTCAGGGCGCTCGACCCTCTGAACCCGCCTGAGCCGCGCGGCTGGCTGGCACGTCACGGAGAGGGCGCACTCGCCATGCTCTACAAGCTGATCGTAGGAGGAATGCTGCGACCGGAGCGCCAGCGGTTCCGGGACGTGTGGTGGCGCGCCCTCCCCATGGACGATGGCACGAACTACAGGTTGCTGCCGACAGCCTTTACCGAGGTCTGGCTGCCGCTATCGCAAACCGGGGAGGTCATGCGGAGGTTGCGCCACCACTATGAGCAAGGCGGCTTCCCTGCGACCGGCACCTACGCCTGCGAGCTTTACGCTAGCTCCGCAAGCAGGTTCTGGATGAGCCCGGCCTACGACCAGCCCGTCGTGAGGGTCGACACGTTCTGGTTCAAGAAGAGCAAGAGTGACCCCTACCGTCACTTCTACCCTCAGTTATGGCAGCTTTTCAAGGACCTCGGCTACACGTTGCACTGGGGGAAGGCCCTCTCAGGCGAGGCTGACTACCTCCGCCAGCGATACCCACGCTGGGACGACTTCATGCAGCTGCGGCAGAAGATGGACCCCCACCAGGTCTTCGTTACGGATTACTGGCGGCACCACCTGGCGATCGCGCCCGCCTAAGCTCTGGGAGTGAACCAACGATGGTCGACTGCGAGGCGCTGCTAAGGAAGCACAACCCGAAGCTCGTCATCCTGCCGATGCCCGTGGACGACGACCGCGGCCGGCCTCATGGCCCTAGGCGAGGCAAGGGACGCGGTGACTACCACCCCTGCACCGCCCAGCTCTTCCTGCGGCTCGTCAAAAGGTATGACAGGCGTAGGCCCTTCGAGTGGTCCGCGTTGAAGCCCTGGACCTGGCCAGCACTACAAGTTTGGAGGTGGCCGGTCCTTCAACCCTGGCACTGGCCCTACCTCAAGAGACGGCTTCCTCCGGCCATCGAGCCGACACTGAGTGACCTGGGGCCGCTGCGCAACCTTGTTGGCCAGCTCGAGCTCGGTGCAACGGCGTCGTGGGAGCTCGATCTGGCACCGATCAGCTCCCTCGATCCCGACCAGGCCTGGCAGGTCTATCGTGGCTTAGTGATGTCGGTTCCCGAATCGTGCAAGGAAGTCGTTTACGGGCGCTGTTTTGAGACGCCACTTCGCCTCGTACTGCAGTACTGGTACCTCTATATCTACAACGACTCGATCAACCGGCACGAAGGCGACTGGGAGATGGTCTCAATAGAGCTTGACCGTCAGACGTTAGAACCGCAGCAAGTGGGCTACGCGGGGCACGGAGGGGGCGCACGCCGGAGCTGGAAGGACCTTAGTCCGGAGGGAGATCAACCCTACGTTTACGTTGCACGCGGTTCGCACGCTGCGTACCTCGACTACATGCCCAAAGGACATCGTACTGTCTCCCTTGAGTTCCCCAAGAACTTCCCCATCTTCGGGCCGTTACTCAGCTGGCTGGGCCATGTCCTATCGCTGGGAATCTTCGGTCTGGGGTTCAAGGATCACACCCCGGGCCTGCCGGACTCCGGCGCCGAAGAGGAGGGCAAGGTCATCTCTCCGAAGCTGATCGTCTTGCCGAAGGGCACGGACTTCCGTGGCGATGCGAACTGGTGGTGGCTGAACCTGGACTGCCCCTGGGGCTCCAGCCGCTCGCGGTTCTCCGCGGTCATCGGACCGAATCCGCCGTGGAGGAAAGTCAACTGGTCCAGACCGATCAGCTGGATCAGGCTCCTCAAAGAGCGCTAGGCTCAGACTATCGGCACTTAGTGTGCGGCCTTCCTGACCTTGGTCAGCCGAAGTTGTGAGCTGTCGGCGTGAGGCTACCCATTGATGGCAGCGCTGTGAAACGCTCAGCTATCACGTTCACCGTCCCGTCACGCCGCTGTAGCTTCCCCCGGACGATGACGAAGGGCTCCGAGCGCACCAGCGATCGCTGTTGCTCGTGGAGGCCCGGCTTCACCACCAGGTTTACCAGCCCGAATTCGTCCTCAATCACGACGAACACGAATCCCTTGGCTG
>SDBV01007648.1_pt1 | contig 14734 bp, 15 predicted proteins | sample 2277081 | NCBI WGS metagenome assembly SDBV01 (sample SAMN10402039, study PRJNA504765) | marine sediment metagenome | isolation source: marine sediment core GS10_PC15, 223 cmbsf | place: Arctic Ocean: Southern Knipovich Ridge | collected 2010
GATCTCTGCTTATAGCCGGTTTCAGAATAGGGCACGGCTAGCACCCCGATCCTACCTACTACAATCTTTTTTAAAATGGAATGTTATATTTGCATTAGGTTTTGATACCCTTTAGTTTTAAAATATAGGCATTTGTTCAGTTGTTCGGTGAAGCTATTTCCTGTTTTGCCTTATTGTGGCTGTTTTTATTACAAAAATTTTCCATCAACGTTTTTGGGGAGGTGATATCTGTGAGCTTTGTTCCCCGAATTCGTCTGCGTGGCAAACCAACATCAGAAGAACAGATTGCACAGGAGATTTCAGACCTACTTTACGGAAAGAGCGCAAGGCCCTATCCACTTTCTGTTTCAGAAACTGCAAGGCTGCTTGGTGTTTGCAGAACTACAGTTTACAGTTATCTCAAAAGAATGCAAAGAATTGAAAAATCACATAGTGGACGGTTCAAGCTACCAAAGATTCCACAAGAAAAACAGTTTAGGGAGTTCAACAAACACCACAAAATTACAAGTGATCCACTTGTTTCAGAGTGGCTCGATGACCTCACAACAAGAAGGGGTGGTGAGCCTCTCAAGGGATGGAAGACAAGGGTAAGATCACTTGAGGTTGTATGCAACACATGCTGCATTCACACATCAGATCTTCTTGTATCGCAGCGAAACACGGAAAAAATTCTCAGACAGTTTGCCCAGCTTGGCCGCCAAGGAAAGGATATTCGCTCAACAACTGGAAGAAAACAAAACGGCATAAAGTATCTTGTATACAATAAGGTGCAGGCAGTTCGAGACTTTTGCGGCTTTTACGGAATAAGCTGGCGGCGCGGAGTGGGCGGAATAATGTCACAAAAAGTGGTTTGTCACGGCCAGTATGCAGACATTCGACTTTCAAAAGAAGAACTGGAACGAGCAGATTCATTTATCAAGGGACGATGGGGCCTTGATTCAGATATTTACCGCTGGTTCTGGATCGGAATAGAATCATGTGCACGCTTTGATGCACTCTACAACATGACACTTGATTACGACTTGCACAGAAATCCAAAGACTGGAAAAAAAACCTACATCATGACAGCATTTGAATCAAAGACAGATCATCTTCGAGGTGGCAAGTGGTACAAGTACATTACAAGACCAGACACTCAGAAAAGCATTGACCTGCTAAAGTCAAGAGGTGGTACGATGATCCATGAATGGATTGGTTCCAAACACATATTCAAAAAACAAATTTCAAATTCATTTGCTCTTGTTTATCACCACATAGGAAAAACTAATCAATATTTTCTACATCACCCCACACATGCACTTCGACATATTGGAGCGCAGTACTGGCTGGCAAGGAAGGATTTCAATTATGGATTGGTGTCTGAAATTGGGGGTTGGCATACCATAGATGAGCTAAAGAAAAGCTACGGAATGATTCCTCCAGAGAAAATTCTAGAAATTATTGAAAACTAATAGACTAGTCTTACACAAAATTACAGATTCAAACTAAAAAGGACTGTACCAGCATTTTTCGTGATCAAGAAATGAAAAAATTCTTCGTTAAAGATATATCGCAGAATTCATCATAGATGATATGGATATCTATTATTCACACGCAATGCCTCTTTACGGTACTAAAGAAGAAAAGAATGAGAAAAAGCAGATATTGACGTATATTCCAAACGCTACGATTGTTGATCCTGGATCTTTTCAAGATAATCCAGAAAAACGACGTGGTGGAATGGAGTACTGCTTGAAATTAGTTGAAAAATGTAATGCTTTGGTTTTTTCAAAATATTTTGGTAAGATCACAGCAGGTGTAGGTAAAGAAATTAATCATGCACTTTCAAGAAAAATGCCTGTTCATGAAATTTGGAATGAAAAATTGAGAAATGTTACCAAGGAAGTGAAATATCTGTCGAGGTTAGCTACACGCAAACTGTATTGGGACGTCAGACTAAATGGATCGCTTAATAATGCCTGATTTATGGTAGTTTTAGTACAAATTATACCTAAAAAACCAAAAAAAACTATTACACTAAATATTTATACATGAAAATGTTGAATCAGGCATGGGAAGACCATCCAACCCAAAACCAAGTCAAGTAACATTTCTGGCTCTACAAAAGTATCCAATAAACGACCTTCATTATGATGTAAGAAATGTAAGGCTTCTCCACAAGGAATTTTCTTCAGAGAAGGATGCTGAAAACGAAATTTGGTTACAAAGCGATATGGATTACCTATACAATGATATCAAAGATAGAGGACTTCAAGAAGAGCTTATAATTAACAACAGTCTTGTTGTGCAGGAAGGAAATAGAAGATTAGCTGCATGCAAAAAATTGTATGAAGAGCAAAAAACAGGTAAGATTGAGAAGAAACCATTTAATTTTAGTTCTGTTAAATGTAAACGCTTTGCACCAGGTACATCACCATTAGATGTAGAAGTATTCCTTGCTTCAATTCACGTGGGTGGAAAAAAAGAATGGCCAGATTACAATCAGGCTCGCTTACTTTACAATTTGCGACATGAGCGCCACTTGTCAATTGACACTCTTGCCAATATAACACGAAAAAGTAAAACTACTATTCTCAAAAAATATGAAGCATATGAACTCACAGAAAAGTATCGTAAAAGTCATAAAAAAGACAAGAATTGGTCAGAAAAATATCCACATTTTATTGAATTTTTAAGAAAAGATTTAGAGGAGTTTAGAGAAAATGCAAAAAACGTTGATAAGTTCATGTCATGGTTAGAAGACGGAAAAATAACAAACAGTCTAGATGTAAGACATTTGAAAAGTGTAACAAATAGTCCCAGAGCACTTCATATCTTAGAGAAGAAAGACATAACGGAAGCATTGAAGGTAGTGGTACAATTCGATCCTACAGTGAAAAGTCCTACTTACAAAAAAATAGTAACAATTACCAAACTATTGAAAGCTTTTCCTACAAAGGAATTCGCAAAAACAATTGAGGAAGGTGCAAGACTAAAACTTCTTCGCGATTTAAGGAATAGTGCTGACATACTAATTAGACAAATCGAATCGGTGCAAAGGAGTAAGAAACATGAAAGGTAATTTTGAATGTACCTTTCATCAATTACAGTTACCAGTATTTTACTTGGTAACCGGTGTGGTCATTAAAGCCTGGATGTTCATAGCTGACTACCAATCAGAAGTGGTGGACTCCAGGCCCTCCCTCCAGGGTGTGGCCACATCGTTATCACTAATGAAATTTTAATGATCTAATAAATTTTTAATCTTGGCCTTTCTTAATTCCAAGAAATTCTTTAATTCTATCTTCAGCGTTTTCCGAATGAATTGGAATAGGTTCAGATTCAAGGCCTGTTGCATCATGGCTGATTAACATCCAATCACCTTTTTTGAATCTAAAGGTTTGTTTAAAGTCATCTTCAATTAATCCAAAAGCCTCCCCTATTTTTTCTCTATCTGATTTCCTTGGAAGTTTGCTAACAAAATACGAATGAAGTTGTCCCATAATATTGGTGTCAAGATAGGTAATTCTTTGAGTTGCAAGTCCTACCCCTAATCCGAACTTCCTACCTCTTCTTGCAAGTCTTTCAATAATCTCTCTTGAATCTGATTTTGAACCAGTCCCTCCTTGCGGTATAAATTCATCAGCTTCATCAAAAATAAAAGAAACTAATGGAGAAATAGTTGCCGTTCTACTTCTTGCCCGGTATATTGGATTACCTATTTTTTTAGCATACTTCCTCATTATGTTAGGGTCTTCAGAAGTCAATAAAATCAAACTTTTCTTTGTATCATCTGCAAACTCTGTTGAAATCTGGTCTACAGAAAAAGTAACCTGTTCAGGCAGTTTATCTTTTTCACTTTTAATATCTTCCAGTTTAGCTATAATATGCTCGATCATATCATTAAATGTTTTATCTTTGCCGGCGTTTCCAGGTTTTTTTTCCTGATTTAGTTTATCTATCAAGTTCTGAGCAACATCTGGATCTAATTGAGTACGAGCATCAGCTCCACGAAATACTTTTTCAAGACTTCTTTCAAGGTCCATTTTTGTTGTACCTTTTATATAATCAGTAAATACGTCATCCCAAAAATCTTCGCTGAACTCTTCAACAGACATTGTAAAGGTCAGATCAATTACCTTAACCTTATTGTTTTCAAGTAGTTTTTTTATAAATGGCAAATAAGATTCCTTAAAAGGTCTTAATGGTTTTGGTAAATACATTCCCCTCAGCAAGTTCTTAGCTGCTTCATCTAACAACGATTCATCTTTTTTTATTAAATATTTAATGACACTATCCGGCAAATATCGTCTTCCTAAGCTAATTATCATTCCATTAATTTTTTCATCTAATAATTGATCAATGAGTAGACCAGTATATTCATCCATAATGTCAAACAAGATGAATTTGTTGTGAGTTTTTGCATTTAGTAAAACTGATCTAATTATAGTGCTAAGCAAATTGCTTTTTCCTGCACCTGTGTATCCAAACAAACCAAAATGCACTTTAATTAATTCTTCAGAGTTAACAAAAATGCCTACATCTTGATTTTTAATCAGATTTCCTATTTCTACAGTAGTTTCTGCTTCTTTATCAATTCCAGAATTGTATATTAGTTCAGTTAATTCTTTAGAAATGAGCAAAATTTCGGAACCAGTAATAGGTAAACTATCATCTTCGGTTAGATTTTCATTAGTTAAATTACCTTCATCTACATATTGTAAGTTGATAGGGAAAGCTTCACAGAAAATTTTTGTCAAATCCTCTGTTGATTCAGATTGTTGTTCAGTAAAATCTGGAAAAATACTTTTTGCAGATTCTTCAAGGTTTCCTGGATATGCCTTCAGATCATCTTTACTTAATGCAAAATGTCTAGGTAGAACTTCTGTGAGTCGAAATATACTATAATTGATTTTTTCTTTAGTTGTGTTAAAATTTTGAATTGCTACTAAATCTCCTTGTCCAATTTTTCTTATCGCATTCATTGTAAAATCAAACCATAAAGTGCACTTACATTTTCTTGTCTCATCAGGTTCGACTAATATTAATACACCAGGTTTTACTGATTCATCAAAAAGAGGTAATTTTTCTTCTGACAATTTATCTTCTTGAACCCCTTTCCTGTCTTAATGTTTTGGCTAAAGGTTTAGTTTTAAGAAATTTACCACTACTCTTTATCATGTTTGAAACTTTTCTATTCATACTCTTTGCACCCCAATCTGCCTTGTGCAAAGGATCTGGATATCCTATCACCTCGGGAAAAAGATTCTTTGTTAGAATTTTCAAAATATACATCATTACTTCTTGAGCTTCATTAGCTGTAGTATTATCATTAAAGAAAAATGGGTTAACAGTACCTATTTCTTTTGTTGTTATAGTAAGATGCTGTAGCTTTTTTTCTAGATGCGGCAAAATCAATCTATCGATAAATATTACATGACCCATATTCATTTTCTGATCACTTCTTTTCAGAAAGAACTGTGCCAATGATCTAAAAAACAAACGTTCTCGATTTATTATATTTCCTTGCACACCAACTATTTCAGGTGTCATTGTTATGGGATTTTTTTGTACATGTAATGTCATAAATACAGAGTCAAATTCTATGGTTGACCAGGGAGCTTTGATTTCTTCTATTGCGGGTGGTAATGATTGCAAAAATAATCTATCACTCCATGGAAGCAGTGTGTCTTCAAAATCATAACTAGGGGTTTTTATGTGCCTCATAACCCCCAGATATTTCTGGGAAAGATAAGTAGATGCAGAGTCCTTTACAATCCCAATAAGCATGATTTTGTTTTTCCAAGCTAATTCTGTAATTGCTCTTATTCCAATTGCAATAAGATAAGTTAAATCTGAAGGTGAAATCCAATGCTCTCCTACACTTCCATCTTCAGCAAATCTCTTGTAAATTAATACCGATGAATCTTTTTTATTGAAAAGTCGTTCACAAAAATTTTTGAAAAAAGACATAGAATTATCCCATGAATTCAACCATACTGGATTTATTTTTATTCTATCTCCATCTCTTTTTGCGATGGCTTCTACATTGTTATGTTCTACTAATAGATATTTTCGAATTTTATTAAAAATAAGATTTTTATCAATTCCGTAATCCTTTGCTATTTTATCAATGTCAAGTTCACGTTCTGTCATTAATCGTCTAAGTATGTAATCGTATGCCTCAACACTCCTTATCTGTGGAACATCTAAATTTTCTTCATATGGATGAGAGAATGAAATTACTATGTCTTGATAATTTATTTTTGATCCCATAACTGTATTATTCATCATGTTGATTTTTTCGGGAGCCAATTCGTTGCTAGCCATAACTCCGCTCATACTTTGGTCCCAAATAACAACGTCTGGTCTGGAAGTTGGGTTGTCCATTGTCGTGTAGAGTAAGAAAATTTCGGCTAATTGCATTAATTTATTATCAATTGACAAAAGATCAAACCGTTCTTTATCAGGTGTCATTACAAATTGGTTTTCAGAAATATCATTAAGATCTGCATAGGGAATTGGTACATAAGCTACCATACTGACATCCTCTTTTGAAGACCATTTTTTGTATTTGGTTATTGGAGGATTTCCTTCAAGATTTATTTCTCCCTTAACAGCATATGCGCCACCGAAGAAGATCATGAAATCTTCCATTTTTTCTTTGAAATTTGTACCATCCACAGCGGCAAATGTTATTTTTTCAGAATTGAAAACACGTCTGATTGCACTTTTTAATAAACGTATTTTAGGTTCTTGATCAAAATCAGAGTAATCGCACAATAATTTCTTGAAAAAATCTTTGTAATATTTTTCAGCATTTTTTTGTCGTTTTGAACTCATATTTTCAAATCTTTGACGACTGTGATCTAAAGATTCTTTATAGCCGCCAAAAATGTTGCTGATTATAGAAGGCAAGGTTAAGATCTTAACTACGTGAATGATATAAGATTATGTGATAATACAATTACTAATTGCTTTTTTCAAGCCAAACTTTTGTGTGATGAAGTTTTTGTCCGATCTTTCCCTTTGCTATGGAAATTTTACATTGTGGAGCGATCTCTTCTATTCCATCAAAAAGTTGTAGATAATCTTTTCCCATTGAAAGCATTATTTCATCATAATTAGCAGTACGTAGTTTTTTCTCAAGACGGATTTTTGTTTTTTCACTTAATCTTGGTATATAATTTTTTTTCAATCGTTTTTCATAATTTCGAATTGGGTGATTGTATTGTATTAAACCATATTTTGCAGAAACTATCATCAAGTCTATTCCATTATAGTAAATTGGTTTAAAATTACGAATCATTCTGTACATTGGTCCATCATAGAGTTCTATTGCAGGAGTTAGACTCTTCAAATTTTTCTTTCTTTCAGAGCATGAAATAATTAAAAGCTTTTTTGAATGCATAGGACTAAAAACTTGTTTATGTAAGAACTTTTTTATTTCATCAAATCTGAATTTTTGGAATTTTTTTGGATTTGTGTTTAACAGTTTTTCAAGTTTTTTCAGATTATTTTTATATTCAATAGATCGAATTTTTCTTTTTAATTTTTTTCTTATTTTAATTACTTTAAGGAGTTTTTCTTTATCGTTCTCAGTCTCAAAATTTATGAAATGGGGATGATAAAATTTAGTTAATTTCGTAATTGACTGATTTTTTATATTCTGAGATTTTTCTATGTCATGAAGATTTTTTGAAAATCTAGCTGCCTTTTCAGCAGGATTATCATAATTAAAAACCCATCCCTTAAAATCTGCTCCAAAAATTTTATACTTTTTCAATAGCATGTATCTTTTTGGTCTGAACGAGCCTAGAAGAAATAACCAATCTCGAGGAAATTCTTCTCTAATTTTAGAAACAACTTCTTCTAAAAATGATTCATTTTTCACTACAACAAATCTTGCAGTTCCTAAACGTTTTTTCAAAAGCCCCCCAATAGCAATTTTTTTGTAACCCATTTTTTTTAGTGTCTTGTAACAAGAAAGGTATTCCTTAACATTTTTCCCTTGTGCAACTCCTACAAGTTTGAAAGAATGTTTTTTCTTTTTGTATTCTTTTAAAGCTTTTTTTGCACTTTTGATGGTTTTATCCTTGTTTTTTATAACATCTAATATTATTCCATAATCTGTACTCATTCTTTCGTATTTTTCAAAAAGATCATCATAGCCTTTTGAAAGACCTCCATTCTTTGTGAATACACCTGAATCCACAATTTTGATTATATTTTTCCCACGGAAGTTTCGAAATTCATTTTGAAAATTAGGTGTTGAATTAGCATTTCCCATTAAACCCAATGGAAATTGTTTTCTGTTTATGCCGGAGTATTTCAAAATTTCAAGAGATATTGGTCGATCAACTACAAAAAATGGTATAGGATTATCTGGAATATTTTTTACCATTTGAATGCCTAAGAATATCTCATTTAGGATTAGTTATACTTTGGTCTTGTTATTTTTCTATTGAACACCATTTGCCATTTCCTTCATAGAACTTTACAGTAGAAATTGCCATTTTGTCTTTTAAGTTTTCAAAGATCCAAGCTGAGATATTTTCAGATGTAGGGAACTCAAACATGGTATTTAGATCCCTATGATCTAGTTTTGAAATTGTCTCCCAGCATTTTTTTCGCATTTCATCAAAGTCCATAATCATGTTGTCTTGGTAGGTGCCACCATTATTCACATTTCCTTCCAATTCCACAAGTATTTTTGAAGTATGCCCATGTGATTGACCACATTTTGGGTGACCTTTCAATATATGAGAAAAATCAATCTCAAACTCCATTCCTATTTTGGTTTTCAAATAGCTAAATCACCAACTCTTTCTCATATGCTGTAGGGTCATCAATTCCTGCCTCTTCAAATGCAAGATTTCTTTCTCTGCATGCACTACAAGCACCACAATGTCTGATTCCACCCTCATAGCAGGACCAAGTTAATTCAAAAGGAACATTTAGTTTTTGTCCAATTTTTATTACTTCACCTTTTGGTATATTTGCAAAAGGAGCTTTGACTAAAAAACTGTCATCATCAAGTGCAAGTCTAACCGTTTTTTCAAATGATTTGATAAATTCTTCTCTACAATCAGGATACATTCCCCTATCAGAATGATGTGCAGCATAAAAAATAGTGTTAGCACCAATGCTCTGTGCAAATCCTGCTGCAATTGATAGGAAAATTGCATTTCTATTAGGTACTATAGTACTTTTCAATGTTTCATAAAATTGTGTACCTGCTGGAATACTTGGGATTTCAATATTAGGATTTGTTAATGCTGAATTTAAAATAGGTTGTAACGATGTTAAATCAACTATTCTTTGTTCAACATCAAGTGAAGAACAAATTATTTTTGCTGCCTCTAATTCTTTTGAATGTTTTTGTCCATATAAAAACGAAATAGTGTAAACATTGTGATTTTCGTTTTTTAATCTGTATAAAAGAGTGGTGCTGTCTAGCCCACCTGAAAAAATTAAAACAGATTTCATTTCATTCTACCTCCTACTAAATCTTCATACACTCTTCTCATTTGAAACACTGCTTCTGAAGTATGCTTTGTTAGTTTACAACTACATGACTTGCATTTGACACATTTTACAAAACTACACTTTGAGCAAACAGAAGCACCACTTACAAAAAATTTTTCTCCACAAGAAAAACAATAGAGATGAGGATCAGCCAAATACCGCAGAAATGATTCAACTGCTCTTGATCTTGGAATATTTTTCTCATCTAGAATTTTTTCAGATTTTTTTACAACATTTTTGTCAATGTTTAAAGTAATCTTGATTTTGTTATCAGCCATATTATTATGTAAAATTATGGCATTTTATTTAAATAAACATACTGTCTAAGGAGTTTTTGTGAATTTTTTTTTTCTCATCTTCAGTAAGTAGCCTGAATTTGTTTTCTCCATCGGAAAAAAAGAGCGGATTTCTTTCCCATCTTCTAGAAACATCATTTTTCCTTCCTGGGTGATTAACACAATGAAATATGGTTTGTAATCGGATAGTCATTTTATTCACATTTTCTTTTGGATGTAATGCATGAACCCTTTTTACGATCTCCATTATTGTGACAAATTTTCGAGGATCCTTTTTTTCAAAAGATGATTCTATCATGCGCCAAACTGGTATGGAATATTTTGACATTTTTACATATTAACTGCTAGTCAGAAAAAACAGTTTCGTTTTCTTAATAAAATCTGGTCTCTTCTAGAGGTATCAAGATTTTTGTCTTTTTTTCACAAAAATCAAGAAAAGGACACTCATGTTCTCTTCCTTCTATTTTGCAAACAGGATTTGCATCTTCACATTTTTTTCTATTCTGCCAAATCAGATTATCAATCAAGTCACCATTCATACCAGTACTTTTCATTATTGTCGTTAAAGAATACATGGCAGCTTTGCGGAGTTGAAGAGCTTCCTCTTTGTCCAAGATTTCATAGTTTTGTAATTTCTTGTTGATTTTCTCTGGTGGAATCACAACTCCTTGTCTTAGAAGTTGTTTTAGTATTTGATAATCTATTCCAGGTAAAATTGGTTCACTAAATTTTATCAATCCTCTGCCTTGATGCATAATTGCATTTACCATCATTATTTTGCACAAAGGATCATCAAACGCTCTAAATTTTCTAAAAATTTTTACAAAATTAATTAAAGAATTATTGCATTCCTTAACAATATTAATTGATTTGCCATCCCAATTTTGTATTAATTTTTTTCCAAGATCTTTCCAATTTAGTAACCGTTCTTGTAAAGTTGGTAAGACATCTTTTCCATTATCATCTCGAAATATTTTTTGAATATCTTCAACCTCTATTTTTGCGAGTTGTTCTGCATCTAAAACATCAAAAATATTTTCATCAATGCAGATTTTTAGAGATCTCCACATATACAAGGCTCCTCTACAATTCAATCCGCCTTTTTTTCCTTCACAATATTGTAATTCACCAGAATTCTTATTCCAATATTTGAAATTAATAGAATTCCCTATTGTGAAAAATTGTGATATAATATCAGAACTAGCAGTTTTACTCGGCCAATAATTTTCATCATCCCATCTTAATGAGGAAAACTCACCTTGACAATCTAGGAGACATTTTTGAAGATGAGAAAGTTTCTTTTCATCTATTTTGATAAGTGATGAAAAATTTATGTCGAGCCCAAGATCTTCCACTACCTCCATGGAAAAGTAAAACACGAATTAGTTTTTATAAATTGGTATGAGTAAATTACTAAGCTTGGATCGAGAGGATTTTCTTGGTAAAATGTATGAATCTAGTTGGGATAATGTTTCTAGAGCTTCAGATTCAGTTTGGAAAATTTTTGCTGCCTATACAGCAATAATTGCTGGACTTGGAGTTGCATATGATACTATAGGTGATTTTGGATTCTTATTCATTTTAACCATATTTAGCTACACTGGAATTGCAGTAGCTTTGAATGCTAATAGCTGGTTTGCACGTAATATGGGAATACTTTCTAATATAGAAAAAGAATTTCTTGATAAGAAAGACTTTGATCATATCATACCAAAAAGGTGGGTACAAGGTAAGGTTCAATTTTTTAATAGAGAAGTTTGGTGGATTCTTATTCTTTTATTTTCATTTGTTATACTGGGAGCTAACCTAATCTTTTTTCCAAAACTATCTGACGACTACAAAAATCTACAAATTTCTCTAATTATTGGTGGATTTCTGGCAAGTATTATTTATGGAGCATTTTTAGCTTGTAAACATAGAAACTTTGTGAATAGTGCTAAAGGAAAAATTATTTGAATATATTAGCATTTTTTAATTTGATTTTTCAAATTCAAGTCTTGCTTCTTTTTCAAACCAATGCACAAACGAATCAAATTTGGGATTGTTTTCTATCTGCGAAATTGGAATTGAATGCAAAAGACCATGGCGAGAAAAGTATATTGCAATTTTTTTAATTTTGTGATTGTTTACTCCATCTATTTGGTCTATCCTACTCAGTATGTAATATCCAATTAATTGATCAAAATGTTCTCTTTTGAACTTTAGATTTTTTGTAGTTTTTATGTCAATTAATGTGTCATCTATAACAAAATCTGCATCAGCCCCACCTACAAGCAGTGAAGCCTCTCCGAATGTAGGATTCAAGGCAGAAACTTTTTTTGATTTAAAGGCAGGATAATCCACTATAGAAATTAAATTTTTCAAATCAGCAATATCGGAATCCTCATAGTCAAAAAGTTTAGGTTCTAATCGGCCAATTCTCTGAATCATGTCAAGCTTTGCAAGAACAATTGTTGATGCAATAATAGTTTCAGATAGTATGCCAGTTTCAATAAATGAATCATGAACCTTTTTTATTGAATCAACTGTAGCTTTGAGTGTTTCATAAATTTCAGGTTTGGGTTTAGTTAGTTCGACTCCAGATTCTGCTACCCATTGACGGGTTATTGAGTTACTATTGAGTCGCTCTATGTGAAATCTTAACAAATAATCAAACGCGGTACCAACAAGAGAATAATTTTGGGATTGGGGAGATGCCTTTAGTTTACCTGACAGAACAGGCTGTTTGAATTGGAATGTATTTGCAAATTCTGCTCTGACTTTTGGAATTTTAAGAAAGCTTGTAAGACTCAATAAATAATTTCATGGTAAACCTAGGTTTGTATTTTTCTAAATCTGCCAATTATTATTAAGAAAAATCAGCCTGCAGGAATTATTACCATAAATAATACGGCAATGAACATGATCATAAATCCAGCATAAGATAATCCAAGACCCAACCTTGATGCATTCTCATCTTTCAAATCCAGCTCTCTAATTATTGATGCGATGAAGAACAGCATTGAAAACGTGAAAGTTGCTAAAGGGTTATAGAATAATTCAATCAGCCACAAATTTGGAACGTCAGATAGCTGTTCCTCTTTTTCCATCACTTCCAGTTTTATTTCGGCCTGCCTTTTTTTCATAGCCTCTAGCAAAATTGGATCAAGAGAAGTGTCGTTTATGGCCTTATCATACATATCAATACTATTGTTTAATGATCTAATATCCAGTAGAAATGGAAATCCTCCCTCGACAGTAGCTTGAATTGTTAATAAAATGAGCAATCCTGCTACTACAGTTGCATTTACCTGAAGTATAATTCTCCTTTCAGTCATTACCATTCTGGGAAAAGTTGATCCCTAAAAATTATCGTAACATCTACATTATTGGGTCTTGGGAATTCTGTATACATAGATTAACAGTTAGTATCAAATGTTACTGGCTTTCTGCCTTTGAGAGTCACGGGAATCAGTGATCTCTTTCATATTTTCTACTAATTTTCCAATTGTTGTTTGCAATAATGCTGAGATTGGAAGAAAATAACTATCATCTTTGAATTTGAGTAATAGTCCTGCTAGATCATCTCCGTTCATTACACTTCCATAAATGATATTTTGGTTTTTAGCTTCTTTCCAATTTATTGTAAATTTTTCTATTCCTGATTTTTCAAAAGGTTCTGCCGGTATTTCTACGCGTCTTTTTGTTTTCTTTGCATGTTTTAACATTTCATCTTTTATTCCCATGTCAATAATGATATAGTTTGCAAACTCTGGTTCTTCAAAATTCACCTTCTTAGCATTCCTGAATAGTTCCTTTACGAATTTCTCTTCTGCATGAGGGTCATAGGCGACTTGTTTTACTAATCCTAATAAGTCGAATTCCCCTAACGATTTATAATTTTTCTCAGAACCTTCTTGAGTTTCGTGAAAATCAAGACGGCCATCTTTGGTAAAAAGCATAGTAAAATGGTCTTGAGGTTTCTGAAGATCTTTAAAGAAGATTTTGTTTTTCCCTAATCCAACAAAAATTTTTTCAAATACTTTTACTCTTTTTGTATTATCGGGTATATCCTTCATGCATTAAGAAACTCTTGTTTATCTTAATAAGCTCCCTGATTTCAGTGCCCTTAAATCTCACCATTCATTCTGCTATACTGCATGAGTGCAGAGCACGGCGTAAAAAAGGCAAAGCGGAGGCTGACCCCTGATGAGAGACGTATCCAGAAGGTGGAACGGCGACTGGACTCTATTGACAAGCAAGTCAAGCGGCAAAAAAGCAGGATAGATGTCTTGACAGCTAAAAGAAAAAAATCAAGGAAATAGGGCAAGCCTGTCAGTAATTGCTTGTTTTTGCAATAATGGTTTGGATTAATTTGTCAGAAACAGGATGAAAAGATAATCCAAGCTATTCTATTACGCGTAAAGAAACCAAAACAAGCTAACTTCCTAACGCACGAGTTAGCTTGGAAATTCATTCCTTCCAGTTCCTTACGCGTCGGATCCACAAAAGATCCATTCCTTCCTTCCTAACTGTGTTCATAGTGTACACAAAGTGTACATTGATTCAGGCGTAAAACGAACTCCAATGGACATAGCCAAATTGAAAATTAGCCTATTGAACACACTACTGGACACTCTTTGTCCAGTAGTAGTCACGAAACTTGCCCTTTCCGTAATTTTAAAACTAAATTACAAACCGAGCATAATTCACTAGTACATTGATTTCCACAATTTGGACAAACTCGTTTTTTCTTATAATTTGATTCTTTTACAATTTGTGATAACCTCAGAGATGATTTATACAAATTGTTTTTAATTCCTGTATGCTGATTTTCTAACGTGTTTAAAAATTCCCGAATTTCAGTTCGAATTCCTTCATTCATATGTGGACAGGGTTCGGTTTGGAACGGAATACCATTTGTAAAAGCGTAAAAAACTATTTCAGATTCA
>SDBV01007649.1_pt1 | contig 14733 bp, 12 predicted proteins | sample 2277081 | NCBI WGS metagenome assembly SDBV01 (sample SAMN10402039, study PRJNA504765) | marine sediment metagenome | isolation source: marine sediment core GS10_PC15, 223 cmbsf | place: Arctic Ocean: Southern Knipovich Ridge | collected 2010
AAACGGTTCCAAACCCTCGCCTTGATTCAGCATCACGGCCGCATCCCCTTTCATGAAGTTCGTACTGCTTTCGATGACCTGGTTTGTGATTACTTCAAGGTTTTCGAATTCGTGCCTAATGAGGTTGAAAAGGTTCTTAGGCGACATTTTGGCAAAATCATATTTATCGTGCACACCGCCTTCGGCATCTTCGGCATTGAATTTCCGATGCAGTGCATCGCCCACCTCATGCACACCGCGTTTATCGAGCAAGTCGCGTGCCTCGGCTAGCTTCTCGGCGATCTGCTTCTCGATTTTCTCCTGGATTTTCGGATCCTCTTCGGCCACATGGTAGTTCAACAGACTCTTGGCGTCGGCCACGGCAAGCTCGAACTGATACCACTGAGCGCGGGGCTGTACGGCTTCGATATAGGCCGTGTCAAAATATCCGCCCACCGTGCCCAGTTGACGGATGGCGTACAGGCAGAAGACGAGTTGGATGATCGCAATTAACAAGAAAGCGCCAATGAGCTTGGCGGATATCGAGGATCTCAGTTTATCCATCGTGGTTTGTCCTTGTCGAAAAGTGTGTCGTTTTCCGCCGGCGAGGGCCCGGAAAGCATCAAAAGAAGGAGCCCAATAGTCGCAAACCGTAGTTCCTTCATGACAGACCTATGTCGTTATGAGTCCAGGACATTTTACGTGTTTGTACAAGGATAGATTACATATAAGAACATCTTCACGGAAAAAAAAGCCGCAAGCGACCGGACGCCGGTCCGCGTGAAGGGGTAGTAGCGATTGTGGGCTTCAGGGGGATAAGCTGAAACGTTACAGGCATCGTCAAGCCGGCAATCCCATAAAGCAACGGAGCTTGCCAATCCACGGCAAGAACATAGGCTACGCTTCAGTCAGGTTGCCTTCTTTGGCGAAACCTTTGACGAAACATTCGGCCGTAAATCACCCAGAAATAGTGCGGAAAGAATACCATGGCCATTAAACCGAAAATCGGATGCGTTATACTACTGGCTGTAAGTTGCCTGCTCGCAAACCACGGCAAGGCGGAAGCCGGCAACATCATTCTCACCGGGTCCGCATGGCCACCCTGGGAAACGGCCCATGCCATGGACAAACTGGGGCTGTCTCCGGAAGTCACCTACGAATTCCGCAAGTACACGGATTCCATCGCGCTGTTCAAAGCCGGCAGGGCCGACGGCATTCTTGTCAACCTCTACGACTACCTGCTGCTCTGCAGAGACAGGAAGATCGCCGAAGAAACAGTGATTATCCTGATCACAAACCACTCCCAGGGAGGAGACATGGTGATCGCTCGGCCGCAGATTACCAAGATCGCCGACCTCAAGGGGAAACGCGTAGGGCTCGACATTAAGAGCATATCGCTGTACATGTTGCACCTCGCCTTGCAGCAAGAGGGATTTCGCCTCGACGACGTCGAACTGATGAGAATCAAAGCCGAGCACGTATCCATGGCCTTCGAGAAAAATAAGTCGCTTTCCGCAATTGTCGGCTGGAACCCCTTTGCGAGTCAGGCCATCGCCAACGGTGGGAAGAAGCTCGCCGACAGCGCCGCTTTTCCCGGTAAGATAGTCGACGTGATGGCCGTTTGGCGTTCGTCGTTGAATAAGAATCGCCGAATCTATCGGAACTTCCTCAAGGCTTGGTTCGAAGCACGCAACAGTCCCCAGGTATTGGCCAAGATGGCCGAACTCAACGAGGTCGACGTCGAGGAATTCAGCACCTGGCTCGCCGACGCCACGATCTTCGACACCGCCGAAGACTCCCTGCAGGCCATGTCAAAGGCACCCAAGGAAATCGAGAGCATTGACGGCTTCTTCTCCAGCAATCGGGCCGCCGTCCCCGATTATATTAAACAAAACTTCGCTCCCCGTGAGTTTGGCGGCACACTCTTAGACGTCTCCCTATTGGAAGAGTTGGTCCACTAATCGCGAGCGGCTACCTTCTTATTTACTCAGACAACAGCCATTCCAAGGAGCCGTCGACCGTCCCTTCTCCGTCGAAGACCGAAAGCGCGTCCGCTTTGCCGGCCGCCCCATAGGCACTCTTCACAACCGCCGGATCGTCCCCTTCGCCGGCCAGGTACATTCGACCGGGCGCGCAGAGCGCCAAAATGCCGGGCAGGTCCAGGTATTTGCCGCCGCCGGGCAGGAAGTCGGGGTCGTCGATGGCCGCGAGTTTGCCGAAGCGGAAACCGGCCGTGTCGACAACCGTGCGGCTCACGACCGAACCGGCCTGGGCGCGGGCAGCGGCCACCCAGTGGCCCGCGCCACCAAAGCCGACAAGATCGATTTGCTTGGGCTGCGGTTCCATGTCTCGCAGCAAGGCCACGGCGGTGAGTATGTCGTGAACCCGTTTGGCAAAAACCGAGTGGTTGTAGCCGAAGGTGAATCCGGCGTACTTGCCCCAAGGGACGTCTCGAGTGCTTTTGTTCAGCCTCGCTTTGGCCATGGGCTTGCCGTCGGCCGTGAATTCGCCCTGCCCGAAGAGATCGACGCCCAACACGGTGACACCGGCGTCCAGAAGCCTTCGAACCGGGGCGGACGGCCCTCCCGACTTATCGAAGAGAGCAGCCTTCCCTTGCCGGTCGATGCAGACGGCAAAATGCTTGGGCTTTTCAGCCGGCTTTGCCCCTTGCAGCATCACGGCCGGCAGTTCTTCTTTCTCGGCCGTATTGCGGATCAGAAAACGTGATAGTCGATAGTCGCCCAAAGCCTCGTCCTGGCGCTGGGCCACTTTCACCGCGCCCTGCTTCGGCAGGCGGCGTCCGATCATGGCATCGAGTGCGCCGCCCACGACCTCGCGGAACTTTTGCAGCGACTTTTGGTCGCGGGGAACCAACGCCGCCATTTGCTTTTCGGAATCGGCCGTGATCCAGGCCAAAAGCGACCGTTCGTAGTCGTCGCCCGAGGGCGGCCGAGGATGTTTTTCGTCCCAGACGGTCATTTCGGCAATCAAGAGCGGCTGGAACGACTCTTCCACCACCGGCTCCGCAAAACCCAGCTTCAGATGCTTGTTGAGCCAATGGTACATGGCCCCGCGGGAGACGTAGTTGTAGTTGTGCGGAAAATGTATCAGCGACCTGGCCATCACCAGATCTTCAACGCCCAACATCTTGTAGAGTTGCTTGAGTTCGGGCAGGCCCTTGCTGGCGATCTCCTTGGTCCAATCGTTGGCCGCGGTCATTCCCAACGGACGCGGGGCGATCAGCGCGGCCAGTTCGATGTTGCCCGTGCCCACGCGAAGCAGGCAGGCGTTTTCACAGGGACAGCCGCCCTGCATGGCCGTGGAGACCATAACCGCCGGAAAGGCAACCGCCGGACGAGGGTCGAGGGCACAAAGCACAAAGGTCTGCGTTCCCCCGCCGCTACCGCCGGTAACGGCGATTCGCTTGGCATCGACATACGGCAGACTGCCGACCCAATCCAAGGCCCGCACGGAGTTGTAGGTCTGCAAGCCCATCTGATGCTGCAAGCGGGCTTCGGCCTGCGGGCTGAAATAGCCCCAGTTCTTGGGCGTGTCCATTTTCTCGCGCAAGCCGGCGCGGTGGGCAAGCTGCACGCTGTCGGCGTAGCCGATCATGTCGTAGTGAAAAACAACGCAGCCCATCCTTGCCAGTTGCACGCAACGGGCTTGCAGCGGAAAACGCCCGGCCAGCTCGAAACGTTCGGCGCCGTTGAAGAGTTCCCAGCGGACTTTCTCCGCGCCGCAGTCGTAGAAACGGCCATTGGGCCAGTGGCCGTGTGGACAAAGCACGGCGGGCAGCTTGCCCTGGCGGCCCTTGGGCCGGTACAGATTGCCGGTTACATAGTGCCCGGGGAAACTTTCGAAGCATACCTTTTCGACCGTATACTGCTTGCGGTCGACTCGCCCGTGCATAACAGCATTGGCCGGCGTCTTGGTGGGCATGGGCCACAGGCCCACGGCAACCTGGAGCCGGCGACGCAGCTCGCGGGCGCGCTGCGACCAGGCCTCGGGCGTGGCCGGCACGTCGAAGGGGAAATAATCCTTGTACAACTCGCACAGCGGACCCAGCCGCGCGTCGTCGGGCAATTCGCCCTCGGGCAGCACGCGAGGGGCGGCGGACCATGCAAGCGGGACCGTCGCCAAGAGCAGCAAAAAAGCGCAAGCTATTGAAGATGACGAAAAAAAGCCCGGACGCGATGAACTAATAATCATTGCCGTGGTCTACCTCGAAATGGGAAAAAATCGGTTCTTGAGGCTGTTTTCAATGTCGATCATCATAATAAGCCACGGGCCACGGCTGTGTCAAGCATCGCGCAGCGGCCGCCCTCTTGCCAATTCCCGGCACAACGCTAGGATATGAGGTGTGTCGCTCGTATTGCTGAAAAAAGGCTTTCGTAGGGTGCGTCCGCGACGCACCATGAATTGCTGCAAAACTGGTGCGTCGCGGACGCACCCTACAAAACTACAAAACTCCAAATCTGACATGGAAGACTCGCCAAAGGTCGTTTACGCCGCCAAAAACGTGCAGCAGGCCTATCTGCTGAAAAACACTTTGGAAGAAGCCGGCATCCCCGCCGCCGTTACCAACGCCACACTTGAAAGCGGCTCGGGCGTGGACTATGTCGGCTGGAACACGCTGGCCAGAGTGGTCGTCGACGCACACGACTACGAGACAGCGAGAGAGATCGCCCTGGACTACGATCGGGCCGGGGCGATGGCCTCCCAAGAAGAGCCCACGCAAGAATATGCCGCCCGCCAAGATGACGATCAGGGCCCCATCCTGCACGAGTGGCCCCGTTGTCCGCAATGCGGTGCCGAACGGATCACCCGATGCCCGGTTTGCGAAACCACCGGCAGCGATTTCCCCGAAGCCGACAGCGAGTACGTCTGGGGCATGGGGTTGGAAGAGATCGCGGACGATAAAATTGCGGACGGCGAAAAGGGACGGGAATCGCATGTCTGCCATTGCGGATCAGCGGACGCTTGTTCAACAGAACAGCCCGCTGCCTCGTTCGATCCGCAGCTTGACGAGCGACCGGAACGAATCGTCTTGATGTGCCCCACCTGCGACGAACCGTTTATACCGGAGTTTCCGCGGGACTGCGCCATGTGCGACCACCGCTTCGACGACGGCTTCGAGGTCGAGCTGCGTCATGCCCCGCCCGAACAGGTCGGCAGCCGCGTAATTGCACTGCTGGTCGGCATGGCCGCTCTACTGATCATCTTGGTTGTCTATTTCATGTGGATAGTATAGAAGAATAATATGGTGAGTGTTTTAGATGTGATTTAAACCCTCAAATCTGACATCTGAGTTCCCAAATCCCACCCCCACACAAACCACCCATTACAACAGTCTCATGCCACTCTTCCGCGGTATGCTGAATGCATCCAAGGTACTAAATACAGTGGTTGCGAAAATGTTTATTGCCGGCAAGCTTGGTTGTTTGCTTGAATTTCGGCGGCCGAGCGGTTAGTATCGGTTGTATCGCTAGTGGCGGGGGGTGGCTTGCGTGGGCCGTGCGCGAGCCTGGAACAGTAGTCTTACAACGGGATATTCATTAGTTTTTAAGCGGCGGAGTCCGTAGAAATGATCCGTAGTTTCTTTGTTTTAACCATTTTGACGGGCGGGATTCTTCTCGCCTCGGTCGCGTCGCTTCACGCCGATGACGGAGCGCTGGACAAGATGTACGGCAATGGTGTACATGCTTTCTTCTCGGGCGACTATGTCGTGGCCCACGATTGTCTGTCGCGTGCCATAGGCGCCCAGACCAAAGACCCGCGATGCTTCTATTTTCGCGGACTGGCCTATCTCGAGATGGGCCGGGAGCCGGAAGCCAAAGCCGACTTCAGCAGCGCCTCGGACCTCGAGGCCGACGACGTCTATAAGTTCTACAACGTCAGCAAGGCGTTGGAACGCATTCAGGGCAAATCGCGGATGGCGATCGAGCGGTATCGCGTCAAGGCTCGTCTCAGGGCGGCGGCAGAAGCCCAAAAGCTTCGCCAGACGCGATACGAGCAGCTTCGCGCCGCCGAAACACGTGTTCTGCAAGAACAGGCCGCCGCGGCACCGGCTGCCGCCAAACCGGCGGTGACGAAGGACGCGGCCGATCCGTTCAGCGCCGGTCCGTTGCATGAGCCCGCACCTCAGGCTGCCGAAAAATCGGTAGCAAAACCGGCCGCGCCGGCAGCCAAAGAGGCCGATCCCTTTGCCGACGCTCCGACCGAACCGGCAAAGCCGGCTCCCGCAAAAAAGAGCGGTGGAATCTTGGGAGCGATGGGCAGGGCCGTGGGAAAGACCGCCAAAGATGCCACTTCCAGCTTGCCTAAGCTAGGCGGCAAGGCCGCTGCAGCACCAGCGCCAAATGCCATGGAACCGGCCGATGAAGAAGAAGATCCCTTCGCCGAAGAGGCACCGGCGGCTCACAAGGCCGCGAAACCGGCAGCCAAGCCGCCCGCGGCGGACGACGACGATCCCTTCGCCGAAGAAGCACCGCCGGCACCGAAAGCCAAGAAGCCGGCAGCCAAGCCGCCCGCGGCGGACGACGACGATCCCTTCGCCGAAGAAGCACCGCCGGCACCGAAAGCCAAGAAGCCTGCGCCCGAGGCCAAGAAGCCCGAGGCCAAGCCCGCGGAGATCGACCCCGACGATCCGTTTGCTTAACGGACGCCCGTTTGCTTGGCAAACGCAATTGTCCGAATTTAACACACGCGGGCGGCGCCTCGCGGCTCTATCGAGTCACGGCGCGTCGCCCGCTTGCTTTTCTTGCCGTGGTCCGACACAATAACATCAAAGTTGACCCACGCCGCCGAGGGCGGCCGTGCTACAAAACATAGCGTTATAGTGATACAAATGAGCGAAATTAACAGTCTAATCGGCAAAGAAGCGGATCTTCCACGTGTTGCCCGGGCGATACGGCTGTGTGCCGAGGATATAGACGCCCCGGCGACGGGCGGATATCACATCACTTGCAGCGACGAATCGGAATGGGAATGCGCGGAGATTTTCGACCGGCTCTTCGCCCAGCAGATGCTGCCGCGGATGAAGATGGACCGCGCGGCCGTTTTCCGCACCATGAACTTGGGCGGCCGCTACGAGAACGGCGCGATACATATCGCCGAAGAACACTTCGCCACCTTCGGCTCGCAGCAGTCGGCCAAGGTGATGGTCGTCAAGGTAAACTCACACGTGGCCGTCGCCCGTCGCCAGGGAGGTTCCCGCTACGGCACGCTGAAGCGTTATGGAAACGTTTCGGCCTGTTGCGGCGCGCTGGTGTCGCTCCTCCGTGGCGGCAACATCCCGGCGGTTGCCGACCTGGCCGAACTCTTCGCCCGCGACGGCCACGACCGCCTGGCCGAACTCAAAGACGAGCAATCGATCTCGCCCCATCATCGCCCGCTGTTGACAGCCGTGGTAAACGCCCGCCTGCAAGCCGATCGCGTGGTCGAAGACATCCGCGCCCACACGCCCCGATCACCCACCGTTTTCCTCGTCCTCCCCTGCGTAACCATCAACCGCAACGAGCCCGACAACGAACTGCTGGTCGGCCAATACGGCATCGACGCCACCGGCTCGGAGTTGAACGTAAAATACCGCGGCCTGGGCTCCGCACCGCTGGAATATCGAGTGGAATTCGAAAGAGGGCTGCTGAAAATCACCGACGACCAGTGGCGTTAAGGCATGGGATGACAGCAAGAATGATAGTCAGAGACCACCAGCAGAGCTGCTGGCCTGAGGAAGGCCCCTAAAAGGGGCCTATAGGTTTAGTTATTTTGCCTCCTCCGTAGAATTCGTGGGTGGAATGGAGCGCGGATTCAATTTTGAAGTCCGCAGGGGGTGGAGAGACGTTCACTCTCCTAAGTTCCACGGCAAGCGTTGTCGGCGGCTCGGTAATTTTTAATCTCAACCACCGCCCCGCCGCGGTCGGCGGATACATATGCGCTGTAGATCGTGGAAATCGTATTGGCCGCCAACTGGCTGGTGCTCTGCGGTTCGTCGCCGTAGGCGATGGTGCGATAGAAGGCTTCCATCTCCTGGGGGTAGCCGGTGAACCAGTCCTCGTCGGGCGACGTGCAGACCCAGCCCTGCTTGGTCTCGATCTTCTCCACCGTGTAAATGTCCTTGAAATTCTCTTCCCGCGGGTTGTAGGTCTCCATGGCCGTGTTGGGGTTGATGTTGCAACGGGTGCGATGGTTGTTGGCGCAAATTTCCAGCCAGTTGTGGATTCCGCCCACCACGATGTCCGAGGCCATCAGCGTGGCCAGGGTGCCGTCCTCGAATTCCACGTGCATCATGGAAAAGTCGTCGATATCGTGATAGTCGCAACGAATGTGCCCTTCGTCGCGGAAGCTATCGAGCCGAGTAACCGCATGCGCCCGGGCCGTAACCGTCTTGGGCAGGATCGGCCGTCCGTCCCGCGCGCGTCCTTCCACCTGCTTCAGATACAGGGCCGCCGTCAAGGGATGACATCCCTTGCCGATCAGCACGCCGCCGCCGCATCGCGCGGCATAGGCATAGTCGACCGAATGCGAGCCGCTGTGCGCCTCTTCGCCGTGAATCCAGAGTATCTGCGCGCCGGTTTTCTCCAGGATCTCGCGCTCCTTCTGAATGGCCGGAACGTAGACCCAGTTTTCGGCGTACAGCAACCGGCCCTTGCCGGCCGCTTCGGCCTCGAGCATTCGCTGGACGCTGCCCAGGGCCTCTTGCAAGGCGACCTGTTTATCGGCCCGATCCCAGTGGAAATCCTCGCTGCCGTCGCCGAAATAACCCGTCAGCGGTTTTTCACAAATCGCGAACTTGTCGGCCCGCAGCGCCGCCACGGCCACCGCCTCGTGGGCGTAGGGCGGGGTGTTCACATGCACCACGTCGACATTGTCGATCAACTCCTCCAGGCCGGCGAAGGCCTTAATCCCACGCTCGCCGGCGAACCGCTCGGTCTTGGCTTTGCCGCGGGCATACACGCCCACCACCTCCACGTCGGTGCCGTGAACCTTCTGCAAGGCGTGATAGTGAAACGAAGCACTGAAACCAGCGCCCACCAGCCCGCTACGCACTTTCTTCTTCTGCATGAGGTATCCCTTCGAAATTTTTGTTTCTTTCGGTCTTTCACACTGTCTTGCTAATTCATCCTAACCACCACCCCTGCCCCCCACTCTCAGTCCGCTTCCTTTTCGGCAACCGGCGTGGTGGTTGTCTCGGCCGGCACCACCTTCTCGGTCTTCGGCTCCTGGACGAAGTAGCCGCGAAGCTTTTTGACAACCTTGTTGTTGATGCCGATAACCGAACCGATTGTCGCCATCAACAAGGCCACGCATAGCAGTATATTGAACACCACTCGTCCGAAGCCTTTGCCCACGGCGTCGCCGATGTAGCTGCGTTTGTTGTTCATAATTAGGAACGTGACGTACGCAACCGGCAACATGGCAAAGCAAACGGCCGAAGCGGCCACCGGGAACCAGAACGGCAGCTTGGCCACCACGCCGAACAGACCGATGGCCGGCACCAGGGCGAAAAGGCGAAAACGCATCTTCGTGTATTCCAGCCCCAGCATTTCGCAGAAGGTGAAGCCGCAAACGACCATGTGTACGCTGATGGCCGTGCAGGTCATGGCGATCATGCCCAGGTCGAAAAAGATGCGGCCCGCATGTTCGCCCAGGATACCGGTGAACGATTGCGCGGCCGCCACCGGCTGCAGGCCGCTTTGCAGCACGTCTTGGCCGTCGTAAACTCCGGTTACCGTCATGGCCACGATAACCAGCGACGTTACCAGCATGAAGGGCAGGAACATCGACATGCCCAAATCCCAGCGGGCAAGGGTTTTGTGTTCCTTGCCCCAGCCCTTGGCCAAGAGCGAGTATGGATAGAGGAACGTCATGTTGATTCCCACCGCGGCGCCCAACATGCCCAACACCAGCGTCACGTGCTTGGGGTTTTGCCACTCGGGAATGCCGTACCAGCCGATAAATCCCTTGCCCATTTCGGCCCATTCGATTTTGCCGATGTTGCCGATTACAACAATGGCGAATATCAGCATCACCATGCCGATCACCAGGCGTAGGAACCATTCATAGAGCGTGATGCCGCGGGTGCTGCTGCCATAGCTGAAAACAGTGAAGACGTTGATTCCCAGGATCAGCAGACCCACGCCGAAGCTCAAAGCGTATCCCCAGCCGGTGAAACCACCGTCCGTGCCGGCCAGCGTCAAGCCGCCCATTGTTCCCAGGTCGCGGGCCGCGGCCGCCGCCAACGCATACTGCGGAAAGTGCCAGATGATCGAAGCCATGATCGTGCCCAAGGCCCAGAGGAAAACCAGCTTCTTGCTCATCTCGCGGCCGAAGGCCCGATAGGGCCGCTCGCCCGTAGTCAGAACCACGTTGCCCAACGCCCCCAGCATCATTACGCCCAGGAACATGGCCACCGGTTGCACCCACAGCAGCTTGTAACCGAACGAAGCACCGGCAATAACCGAGGCTGTGGCGCTGCCGGCGCCGAGCGTCATGGCGCTTTGCATCAGCCCCGGCCCGGTGCGTTTAATATAGCCGTTGGCCCGCGGGAAAAACGGCTTCCGCTTCAATGCCCGCAGTTCGGCCACCTCGGCCTCGAGCTTCCCGGGATCCCATTTACCGGCCATGGGCAATCCGGCGGATTTGTCCTCTGACATTTTCTATTCCTCTTTGAATGGTAATGACATTCGTTTTTTTATACTCGTAGGGTGCGTGCTTGCACGCACCGGGTGTTCCGTGGTGCGTGCAAGCACGCACCCTACATTTTGGCGACCAACAGACCATCGTATCAAGTGGGAAAGCAAGAGTCTAGTGAATCCCCGCCTTAGACTGATGCACCAACAGCCGCCCTCGGCTGTGATTGCACTGTCAGTAGGTTAACAGCAGACGATCGGCCACCTTTTCGCCCTCCAGAGTCTTGCCGTTCATCTGAAACCGCTTCAACATCGATCGCCCGCAATTCACAAAGGCCTCACGCTGGAAAAGCCCCCGAGGTATCGGCAACTCGCACTCGAACGAGCCCGAACGCTTCGTGCCGTCGATGCTTACGGCCACGCGAACCCCACGACGCTTGCAGTCGGCCACGGCCTGGAAAAGCCGGGGCAGGCTGAACGACTGCGCGCCGTATAGAATAGCCTGGCTATGGCTATAGGGCGGGTCGCAGTAAACCATATCGCCGCGGCGGGCGCACTGCATCGATTCGCGATAATCCATCATTGCAAAAGTCGTGCCGGCCGTTCTGGCCCGCCACTGGTCGACGCGGCGATGGAAACTTTTTGACGAAATCGGCCGATGCGCGCCGCAAGGCGTCGACATGTGTCCGTCGGCTTGACGAAATCGCACCACGCCACCGTAGCAACAACGGCATAGAAACACCAGATCGGCCCCGTTGGGCCGCGCGTTGTAAGACGCTCGAATCCGCTCGTACACCAGCTTCTTGTCCTCGTCGGCCAAAAGCTGGCAACGGTCCGCATACCACCGCTTGAGCGTCTGGGGCGAATCCTTCAACGCCGAGAAGATCTCCACCAAAGGCGCGAAAACGTCCGAAGCCAGCGCCACCTGCGGGGCAAGCGTGGCAAGGACCGCGCCGCTACCGAGAAAGGGCTCGTGATAAACGCCGAAATCACGCGGAAAATACGAGATGATCTCCTGGGCGAAACGTTGCTTGTTACCCACCCACTTAAGCAGTTGCAGCCGAAACGGCTCCACTTCTACTGGCCGCGGGGGTTTTGTTCGATGCTTCCGTGCAACTGACATGTTCAACCGGTCGCCAACCCAGCCTGGCGCATGCGATTTCTCGCGCGGCTCAAGAGCGGCCCAATGCTGTTTTCCGACATCCCCACGGCAACGCTGATCTCAAAGTAGCTCTTGCCCTCGATGTGGTACATGCGAACCACCTGCGACTCGGTCCCCGGCAAAATGCCCAACAGCCGTTCAACTTCCTCCCGGTCCTCGATCCGCTCTTCCCGGTCGTTGCGACTTCTTTCAGCCGCGCTGCCCAATGATACGTTGCCCAATGATACGTTGTCCAATGATACGTTGCCCAGCGAAGCGTCGCCCAGGTTCGACGATGTCTTCCGCTGCAAGATCTGCTTGACCACAACACGCCGGGCAATCACGGTAAGATAGGTAGCCAGGGAGCTTTGGCCACGAAAACGTCGCAAAACGCCGAAATCGTCTCTGATAATGTTCAGAAATACCTCGGCGCACAAATCGTCTCGATCTTCGACCGTAAGACGCACGCTGCGAGCGCGGGCCGTGTGATCGACGACATGCACGATCAGACCCATGAAGCGATCGACGAAATCTTCCCACGCCCGAGGCTTTTGGTGCAGACAACGCTTTAACAGATTGCGATCAATTTCCGAAAGTGCCACGCCGTCAATCCTCACATTGTTGCCCGTGCAAATTGGGGCCGGCCAACCCCGCACACTTAATGAATTGTAAGAGAGATCGCTCATCGAAGCAAGACTGCCATGCACGCCCTTAGTTCAACTGGAAAGCAGTAGAGCTTTGGCCGGAGATTTAGCGGTCGAACGAAAAACCCTCACTTCTGGGGGAGTAAGACCATAAGCTCACGTCTCACCGCTCACCGCCTTGACCGCCGCAAGGTGTTTCCGGAAAACAGCTTGCGGTTCGATGCAACCATCCAAATTGTCGGTGAAAACAGATTTCACTGTCTTTGTGCCACCTATTTCGCTCAGTCCGTTAAGCCAAACTCCCCAGCTTTCATACTTGGGGTTATTTAACTTTTGGGCCAGCATGGGGCTCCGTTTCGGCCGAAACGGTTTGCGAATCAGCCGCATGTGAGCCTCGCGGGGTGTGCGGCCACCCTTGCGGACATTGCACTTCAGACAAGCACAAACGATGTTTTCCCAGGTATCCATGCCTCCGCGGCTGCGGGGGATAACGTGGTCGAGGCTCAACATATTCGCCGTCAGCCGTCGTCCACAGTACTGACAGTGGTGTCCGTCGCGGGCAAGAACGCCGTGACGATTGAGACGAACGCCATGTCGGGGCATTCGGTCGTAGAGGAAAAGTCGGATCACCCGCGGAACCTGGATCTCGAAGTTGACCGCCCGAATCCAGTCGTCGTACGGGCATTTGCCATCGGCGCGCAATTCGCTGATTTCCCGCCAGGAACCGAAGCTGTAATTGGCGTAAACACCTTCTTCCAGGTGGATTACCTCGGCATGTTGGCCGGTTAGAAGGCCGAAAGCCCGTCGCACGCCTACTATATGGACGGCCATATAGAGCCGGTTCAAGACCAGTACGCTGGCTTGCAGTGCTTCGGACCTAGCCGCCGTCGCCATGGAACAATCTCCTTCACGCGTAAGTGCTAGCAGCCCATCCCCCATGGGGCAACATAAATATTATCCATATTCTACCGCAAGTTTATTTCCGCCACCAGAGGCCGAGAAAAATCGTTTGCTTGCCAAAACGACTATATTTCAAGCGATTCCGGATCGAAAAAAATCATTTCCCCCGCAAAACGGGGTACAAAAACAGCCATTTCCGGGTTTCAACCGCTCACAAAACGCGAAAAATCAAAAGGACGCCTTGCATCGTTCCAGACCAAGCCATTAGGATGGAGCTTGTTGAAAGTATCTTTTGTCTTTTCACTGTCTGCGTTCGCTACCTTCGTATGGAGGAGTGGGTTTAATGCTTCGATACCGTTGTGATTTATGCCACCGTGACCTCGACCCGGAGGAAGATCTCCGCTACGTCGTCAAAATGGAAGTCTATGCCGCTTTCGATCCCATGTCCAATGAAGAGGAAAGCGACGATCGCAATCACCTACAGGAAATCCAGGATATCCTCGAACAACTCGACGACGTCGATAGCGACCAGATCGGTGCCGACGTCTATCGCCAATTGCGCTACGATCTCTGCCCCGGTTGCCACAAGAAGTTCGTCAACAATCCCCTCGGCCGCGAGGCCGCGAAGCTCTTCAACTTCAGCCAGAACTGAGCCATGAACGCCGCGCGCCGTTGCGACTTTTCCCGTCGCAGGGGGATTCGTTCGAAAAAATACGTCATCCTGCTGATCGTTGTCGTCGTTGCGGTCTTAGCCGGGTTTTGGCGCGAACAGAACCGTCCCACCGCGCCCGAGGCCTTGGCCGAAGGCACGTACACGGTTCGCCGGGTCGTCGATGGCGACACCCTGCTGCTGGACAACGGCGCTCGCATTCGGCTGCTGTGCGCCGACACGCCCGAAACGGTCAAGCCCGGCCATCCGCTCGAGCCTTTCGGTCCCCAGGCCACGCAATTCACCAAGGACTTTCTGGCCGCGGGGCGCGTACACCTCACCTTCGACCGGCAGAAACTCGACCGCTACAATCGATTCCTGGCCTATGCCTGGCTGGACGAGCGGATGGATCTGATGCTAAACGAGGAACTCATCCGCGCGGGTCTGGCCGAGGCCAAGACCGGATACCGTTTTTCGTCGCGGATGAAAAAACGTTTTCGCCGCGCCGAAGACGAGGCCAAAGCGGCCGGACGGGGTATTTGGGCGGGCGGAAACCCGTTCGAAGAGGAAAACTAATTGCCTGGCGTTCTAGCGGTTTAATCGTGATCGACCGCAAATAAAGTGTAGACAAAGCCGCCGCGGCCAGCGTAAGATAGTTATAATGGTTCTTCACGGAATTTAGTGGCTAATCTCTTCTGTCAACAACTCTATCTTTGTGGATCTTCGCCATAATTTGTGGGTGAATTGAAAGGTTATTGGTGGTTTGCGGCCAGGTTTTTTAAGGTC